>ENA-OQEX01001110-OQEX01001110.1-human-gut-metagenome-genome-assembly--contig:-NODE-1110-length-11075-cov-1.679211_pt1 | contig 11075 bp, 14 predicted proteins | sample MGYA00242802_ERZ504649 | MGnify/ENA primary metagenome ERZ504649 (study PRJEB26092, sample SAMD00036194) | human gut metagenome | host: Homo sapiens | study: EMG produced TPA metagenomics assembly of... | reverse complement strand
CGTCTGGTCAGCATTTGGAATGCCTTTTCCACTGCACTGGCATATTCCGGGTTATCCGATGAATGGCTGCAGTGTAAACTACAAGTTCTACATCGTCTGTAATATTGGAAGCGCGCTGTCCGTAAAAGATGCGTGCACCTTTCATGGTAAGGGAATCCGTAAGCGGGCTTTCTTTGGAATCAGAGCCGGAAACCTTGAAATCCTCGCCGAGAAGGATCTCAGCAAGTCCGCTCATGCTGATTCCGCCAATACCGATAAAATGGATATGAAGCGGTTTATGGAAGTCTATCTGATACATGTTAATCTCCTTATGCTAATCATTTTTGAAGCGATTCAATATTCATTGAAGGAAAAGCCTTCTGAATCGTTATGAATTTTTACAATTACTTTCATTTATTATACCCCGAACTGTGAAAATTGCAAAGTATTTCTTTGGATAGTCGGTAACCAATACAATAATTTCCCTTTCCTACAGTGTCGCTGTTCACGATTTTCACAGCAGTATGCTTCGCAAAGCACAGTAATACTACTGTACAAAATGAATAAAAAAAACAATCAGAGATTCGGTTTTGTCGAAAAAACATGTACAATAACGATAAAAAAAGTAAAATATCAACAAATAAATTGTAAAATATGTTTATTAAATATGGGAAGTATGGTATAATGATAAATCATAACTACAACAAGAGGTGATAGCATGATTAAAAAAGAAATGATTGCCATGCTCTTAGCCGGCGGCCAAGGCAGCAGACTTGGGGTACTGACAGAAAAAGTGGCCAAACCAGCAGTAGCTTTTGGAGGTAAGTACCGTATCATTGATTTTCCGTTAAGTAACTGTATTAATTCAGGAATTGATACAGTTGGAGTCCTGACACAGTATCAGCCTCTGAGACTGAATACCCATATCGGTATCGGTGTTCCGTGGGACCTGGACAGAACTGAAGGCGGTGTAACCGTACTTCCACCTTATGAGAAGAGCACAAACAGCGAGTGGTACACAGGAACAGCCAATGCCATTTTCCAGAATATGGCGTATATGGAGCAGTACAATCCCGATTATGTGCTTATCCTTTCAGGAGATCATATATATAAGATGGATTATGAGGTTATGCTTGACTTCCACAAGGCAAATAAGGCGGATGTGACCATTGCCTGTATGCCTGTACCTATTGAGGAAGCCAGCCGTTTTGGTATCATGGTAACGGATGAGACTTTCCGAGTAACTGAATTTGAGGAGAAACCAGAGCATCCAAGCAGCAATCTGGCGTCTATGGGAATTTATATTTTCAGCTGGCCGGTTCTGAAGGAAGCGCTTTACGCACTGAAGGATCAGCAGAGCTGTGACTTTGGTAAACATATTCTTCCATATTGCAAGGATAAAGGACAGCGCCTTTTTGCCTATGAATACAATGGCTACTGGAAAGATGTTGGAACTCTTGGTTCCTACTGGGAAGCAAATATGGAACTGATTGATATTATTCCTGAGTTTAATCTTTATGAGGAATTCTGGAAGATTTACACCAAGGGCGATATCATCCACCACAGTATATTTCAGAGGAGGCCGTTCTGGACAGATGTCTCATCGGTGAAGGCTCTGAAATCTATGGCGAAGTACATAATTCTGTAATCGGACCGAATGTTGTGATCGGAAAAGGCAGTGTGATCCGGGATTCTATTATCATGCGGAATACAATCATCGGTGAGAATGTAGACATGGAAAAGGCAATTGTGGCAGAGGACGTAACCATAGGAAATGACGTGGTTCTTGGCTGCGGCGAGGAAGCACCTAATATAAAGAAACCTGCGGTATATGCATTTGGCATTGCGACCATAGGAGAAGGCTCCGTGATTCCGGATAATGTTAAGATTGGAAAGAACACGGCGATTTCCGGTGTGACCACTCCGGCAGATTATCCGGATGGCATTCTGGAAAGCGGACAGGTAATTGCAACAAAGGACGGTGACAAAGCATGAGAGCAATCGGAATTATTTTAGCCGGCGGTAACAATAACCGCATGAGAGAATTATCAGACAAAAGGGCAATTGCAGCAATGCCTATTGCCGGAAGCTACAGAAGCATAGATTTTGCCCTGAGTAATATGGCGAACTCCCGCATTCAGAAAGTAGCTGTACTGACACAGTACAATGCACGTTCCCTGAATGAGCATTTAAGCTCCTCCAAATGGTGGGATTTCGGAAGAAAGCAGGGCGGTCTTTTCGTATTTACTCCTACTATCACCAAAGAAAACGGTTTCTGGTATCAGGGAACTGCAGATGCTATTTATCAGAATCTCAATTTCCTGAAGAACAGTCATGAGCATATGTTGTCATCGCATCTGGTGACTGCGTGTACAAGATGGACTATAACAAGGTTCTGGAATATCACATTGCGAAACGCGCTGACATTACCGTTGTATGCACTACATGTCCGGATCCTTCCGAGGTTGAGCGTTTCGGTGTCCTTCGTATGAATGAGGATTGCAGGATTGAAGAATTTGAGGAGAAACCAATGGTTTCCCCATATAATACTATTTCTACAGGCATTTATGTGATCCGAAGAAGACAGCTGATCGAACTGATTGAGAAGGCTGCACAGGAAGGTCGAAATGACTTCGTAAAAGATATTCTGATCCGTTATAAGAATCTGAAGAGAATCTATGGATATAAGATCGACAGCTACTGGAGCAATATCTCCACTGTTGAATCTTACTATAAGACCAACATGGATTTCCTGAAACCGGAGATCCGTAACTACTTCTTCAAACAGGAGCCGGCAGTTAAGACCAAGATTGATGATCTTCCACCGGCTAAATACAATCCTGGTGCAGATGTTAAGAATTCTCTGATTTCCAGTGGATGTATTGTAAACGGAGTGGTTGAGAACTCTGTCCTGTTTAAAGATGTTTATGTTGGAAATAATTGCGTAATTAAAAATTCCGTAATTTTGAATGATGTATATCTGGGGGATAATACACATATCGAGAATTGTATCGTTGAAAGCCGGGGAACCATCCGGGCAAATTCTTACTACAGCGGGGATGGAGAAGTAGAGATCGTTGTGGAGAAAAATGATAGATATAGCTTGTAATATAATAAGACTTAAAGCACAGTAAATGCGATTAAGAGGAAAGGGGCAGCAAAAATGAACATTACAGACGTACGGGTGAGAAAGGTTGCAAAGGAGGGAAGATGAAAGCCGTAGTCTCCATTACCATTGATGAAGAATTTGTAGTACATGACATCAAGGTGATCGAAGGAGAGAAAGGTCTTTTCATCGCAATGCCAAGCCGCAAAGCAACCGATGGAGAATATCGGGATATCGCACATCCTATCAATTCTTCCACTCGTGATAAGATCCAGACGATCATTCTCGAGAAATACCAGGAAGCTGTAGCAGAGGAAGAAGCTGCGGTATAAGAAGTAAAGAGGTTTTTACAACCCCGCATTTTATGGAGAGTTTCATGAAATGCGGGGTGTTTTTTTGCAAAAACATTCCTGTGATTTGCCCAAACTATTTCACGGTATACTGTGCCTGAATTTGTTCTATAACCATGTATTTATTATCTTTCTAGATTCTGGAAAATCATGAAATATTACGTAAATGTTACAAAAGTTAAATAAAAGTGTTGAAAAAATTACGGAATATGTTATACTTGACCTACGAAAAAAATAACGAGGTGTTTACATAGATGAGATTTAAAAAGATTTTTGCAATGCTGTTAACTGGAATCATGACTGTTTCTATGCCTGGGGCAGTATTTGCTGCTTCTACGGAGGAACAGATCGCTGATGTACAGGCACAGAAAGAAGCTGCGCAGGCAGAACTGGCACAGCAGCAGTCCGACATGGCATCTCTGGAGAGCAAGAAGCAGGAGCTTGAAAGCTATCTGGAAGAGCTGAATGCTCAGTATACAGACCTTACCAACAGTGTATCTGAGCTTGGAATTCAGGCAGCGGAGAAAGAAGAAGAGCTGAAAACCCTGAATACCCAGCTTGAGGAAGCCAAGGCCACAGCGGACAAGCAGTATCAGGATATGAAGAAGCGTATTGTATACATGTATGAGAATGGAAGTGCTTCCATGCTGGAGCTGCTTTTGTCCTCAGAAGATCTGGCTCAGTTTCTGAACCGTGCAGAGAATATAGCCCAGATTTCCCAGTATGACAGAAACATGCTTGCTAAATATAAAGCCCTTCAGGCAGATATCAAGACCCAGGAAGAGCAGGCAGAAGAGGAAGCTCAGAATATTAATGAACTTCTGGCAGAGAAATCTGCCAAACAGCAAGAGGTACAGGCACTTACTGCAAGCACAAATGAGAACATTCAGTCCTATATTTATCAGATCAGTGCCAGCCAGGATGAAATCAGTGCTTTAAATACACAGATCAGTAATGCAGACAGCAGTATTTACAGCCTTTTGCAGGCTGCAGAGGCAGAGAAAGCAGCCCAGGAGGCGCAGGTAGCCCAGGAAGCTGAGGCTGCCGCCCAGTCACCAAGTGACGGGGGAAACTATGGCACAGAGGAATCCTACGATGACTACAGCGAGTCTGAAAGTGATTCCAATCAGGACACAGATAACAGCAGTTCCTATGATGATTCTTATACCGAGTCATCCGACAGCAGTGAAAGCTCCGACAGTTCTTCCGAGAGCAGCAGTTCATCTTCACAGGGAACTTACCTTGGAACCTTTACTCTCACCGCATACTGCAACTGTGCACAGTGCTGCGGAACAGCAGGAAACCTGACAGCCAGCGGAACTGTTCCTACAGCGGGAAGAACCGTTGCCATGGCTGGTGTGCCATTCGGAACTCAGCTCCTGATCAATGGAAATGTGTATACAGTGGAGGATCTTGGAACACCTTACGGACATGTGGATATTTATTTTAACAGCCATTCAGAGGCACTTGCATTTGGACTTCAGAGTGCGGAGGTTTACAGACTGAATTAAGGAAAAAGAATACGCCCTGACAGGATTAAGATCATTAAAATCTTCTGCCTGTCAGGGCATTTGTCTGCAATAATATATAGGGGGGATTGTTATAAATACGGTTCTCCCGGAATTTCCGGATAGCTTCCCATTCCGATCAGCAGTTCCAGGCCAATCTGTCTTGCCTGGAGTACAGCCTCTTTCACAGCACTGGCATCTCCGGAGAGGGCAAGGATAACTTCATTGGAATGGCTTGTACCGATACTCGGTGTCATATAGCGTGTAATATGAACTGCAGAAGCCTTCATTGCAGTGTCTGCCATTACAAGTCCAATCGCTGCCGGAGAACCTGCCATGAATCCGAAAGCTTCCCCTGGAACTGCGTGAAAGGCCATGGCAAGAGCACCGCCTGCATTGGCTGAAAAAGCAAACTCCAAATGACCGGATTCGCTGATATATAATTCTCCTGCATACTTATTAGTTAGTTCCAGCGCCAGCGAAATAGCGTGGCGCACATCTGAAACATCATTTCCGCCAATCACAATATAGTTGCCGTGTCCACCCCAGCCTTTGGTATCCCGTGGGAATTCAATGGAAAGAACCTCTGTGCCAGTGGCTTTCACCGCATCATCGACAGCAGTGATCTGACCTGCTGCACCTGTACGGGAACTGAAAAGTCCAAGGGTATGATAGCGTGTCCCTATATTCATTTCCTTTAAAAGAGTATCATCAACTCCTGAAATTACAAGTCCGATGGTATCCAGAACAGCAGTTCCCACAAATTCAGTGCGAGCGCATTTGGTACTGATACTGTGTACATCCATGAGAAAAACCTCCATAGCATTACTTTTCCTTAGTTTAACATGATTAAGGAAAATTGAAAAGCTGTTTATCTATAATATTGTGCCTGCGCCGTCCATAGCTGGAAATATTTCCCGTTTTTATCTGCAACAAGCTCCTGGTGAGTTCCTGTCTGAATCACAGTTCCATCATGAAACACAACAATTTTATCACAAAATTTGCAGGAAGACAGGCGATGGCTGATATAAATAGCAGTTTTATCGCCTGTTATTTCATTAAACTTTTCATATATTTCAGCTTCCGCAATGGGATCAAGAGCGGCGGTCGGTTCGTCCAATATAATAAAAGGGGCATTCTTATAAAGGGCTCTTGCAATAGCTATCTTCTGAGCTTCTCCACCGGAAATGATAATTCCCTTTTTATTAAAATCCTTGTAAAGATAAGTATTCAGACCTTCTGGCATTGTAGAAAGCCAGTTGTGAAATCCGGATTTCTTCAGAGCATTTTTTACTTCCTCTTCGTCATAATTGATTTTGGTAGACACATTTTCCCCAAGAGTCAGGGAAAAAGAGCTTGAAGTCCTGAAATACCACTGAAAAAATCATCATATATTCTTTGTAATTATATTTTCGGATATCGATTCCGTTAAGAAGAATTTCCCCTTCTGTAGGATCGTAAAGCCGACACAGAAGCTTGATGAACGTAGTTTTCCGCTTCCATTCATACCAACGACAGCCAGTTTTTGACCAATTTCAAATTTCATATTGATATTTCGGAGGGCATATTGTTCACATCCTGGATATCGGAAAGAAACATTTCGAAATTCTATTTCATACTTTCGGTCGCTGCGTTTTTCGGTAGTCAGGCTTCCTTGATACATGTTATTGGGAATGTCCAGAAATTCAAATGTCTGTTTCAGAAAAATAGCATTGTTTTGCATATCTTCAATGGTGGAGATACAGCCGGATACGCTTGAATAAACTTTCGTAACAGCGGAAATATATTTTGTAACTGCTCCGATTCCAAAGGCACCTGCCCAGGCTTTTAAGCATACAAAAACATAGGCAATCCCTGTGAAAATTACAGATACTGCGGAAGAAGCTGCCATGTAAAATCCAACAGGTCCCTTTCCATATCTGGCAAATAATCCCTTGGAACCGAAAGGATTTTCTTTGCTCAGATTATGCTTTTCGCATATTTTTTCCTGTTGGTAAATCCGCATATCCGCTGCCTTTTTGCTATCATAGCCCAGACGTCCGTAATATGCAAACAAACGATTGGAAAGGTATGCAGATCTGCACTTCTGACCCAGTATTTTCCTGCCTTTCCAGCGAGTACAGGCGAAAACCAGGTAATCAATACCATAACAGAAATTATGGCTGTTACACATACCGGATTGTTAAGAATAACAAGTTTTTCTGCTGTTTTTGGAATCTGGCTGGTAAAAAGGGAAATGGTCATGGATAAGCCACAAATGATCGAAAATCCTTCTGAACACAGAGCTTCATAATTTAACAGAACATTGTATAGTCCCCACCCAGGTCCATTGAGATTTTGAATAATGGAAGAATATAACTCCATAGTTTTGCTATCATCTAAATCACAGTAATCCATATCAAAAAGTTTTTCGCACAAAATTCGCTTGATTTTCATTCCGAGACCTGCGCTCCAAGTCCTTTTCCATTTTTTAAGAAATGCAGATATCAAGCTGATTCCTGCTCCGGATAATAAAGTAATCGTTACCAGAAAACGAATGCGGTCAGGGCTTCGGTCGCCTGCAAGTTCTTCAATAACAAGTGCAGATAAATATATGATTATATAGGGAGTCAGTGCTTTCCAGATGGTCAGATTGATTGGAAAGAATTAATTTTGGATAATATCGGTAAAAAAGCTTATATGCTCTGTGATTAAGCTGCAGTGCTTCTTTTAACGATATGTTTTTCTCATTTGTCTTCATTTTCCCCATCTCCTTCCCTGTAATATTTGCTTTGAACCTCATAGAGAGCAGCGTATTTTCCACTTTGCCTTAACAGTTCTTCGTGAGTTCCTTCTTCCTGTATTTCTCCCTGCTCCAGCATTAAGATTCTGCTGCAGAATCTGGTAGAAGCGAGCCGATGGGAGATATAAACTGAGGATTTTCCCTTTGTCATTTCGTCATATTTCTGATAAATGTCTGCTTCAGCAATGGAATCGAGTGCGGCAGTTGGTTCGTCCAATATAATAAAAGGGGCATCTTTATATAATGCGCGGGCAAGCATAAGGCGCTGTGTTTCTCCACCTGAAAGCATAATTGCATTTTTGTAAACCTCACGATTCAGAAAGGTTTGATACTTATCTGGAAGAGCTTCTATTTTTGGAAGCAAGCCGGCTTTTTTGATACAATTTTTCACCTGTTTCAGGTCGAAATTTTCTGTTTGCGCCACATTTTCTGCAATGGTTCCCGCTAACAATGAAAAATCCTGAAACACTGCCGAGAACAGCTTATAATAGTCTTTTCTGTTATAGTTTCGGATATCTGTTCCATTCAATTTTACCTGCCCCTTTGTGGGATCAAGAAACCCACAGAATTATTTTGATCAACGTAGTTTTTCCAGCACCATTAAGACCTACAACTGCCAGATTTTCCTCCTGGATGTAAGGTAAGATTTATATTTTTTAAAGTATCTGTTTCAGCTCCTGGATAGCGAAATGAAACATTTTCCAAAACAATTTCATAATTATTTTTAGCGCCCTGATTTAAGGTAAGTCCATCTTTGAAACGGAATAATTCCGGATAATCCAGACATTCCCGGACCGTGGAAATATCAAGAGACTGTCTATGTAATGTGCAAAGACCTTCCAGAATTCCTGTAACCAAGGTGGAAAAACTGTCCACTGCAGTAAAATAAAGCAAAAAAGCAGGCACATCAAGACCGCGGTATAATACCAAATAAATTAAATATGCGTAGACCGCTCCATTGCGCAGAAAAGTAAAAGTACAAAATCTGCAATTCCAGCCCAGATATAAACATTTTCTGCTTTTCGATGAAATGCTGTAAATTCCCTGGCTGTTTTGCTGTATAATTCTTCCAGCCAGAAACGAAGACCGAAAATGCGGATATCTTTTGCTGCACCAAAGTCAGCTGCACGGTTTAATAAATATGCCATTTGATGTATATATTCAGCTTCTTCCTCCCGATGTTGATACTTATATTCATCTATCTTTGAGAGATAAAATAACTGATTCCGGCAGTTGACAGAATGACCAAAATCAGAATTGGATGAATTTGTGTAAGAAGACCGGCGTAAATAAAAAACAGACAATATTGATCAAAAGTACAGTTAGTGTATTCCAGATTGCTTCAGTGGCCTGATCGTTATTGTCCGTATATTCGGCCGATTTGGTCAGTAATTTTTTGAATTTCATATCGTCTATATTGGGATAAGATGTTGTGGATGCTTTTTTGTTTAAAAGATTTACAATCTCACAACGGACACTGATCCGTCCGCAAATTACGTTTTGATTTGCATAAGCCAATGCAGCTGATACCAGCATTATCATAAGCACAAAAATAACAATTGTAAAAAGCAGTTCCTGAATGGAAACATGATTTTCTATTGCACTTAATATGACAGGAGAAACATAAAGGTTAAGAAGGTTCTGTATAATGGTTAACAGTGCGATAAAAAAGCTGATCACCAGAACTTTCTTCTCCTGAGAAGTGCAGGCAAGTTTAATCATGAACCATATATTTTGAAAAGTACTGTATTTTGATACAGGTTTTTTTTGAAACATGATTTTCCCTTCTTTCTTATTTTCTTTTGATACCAGATTGCTACGTGCTTTACACTCCCGCAATCTTCAAAAACATTCGTAATCCGCTCATTTTTCTTCGGAAAATGGCTACTTACTCATGTTTTTTGCGGGTCAAGAGGTCAAAAATCCTCTTGCAAGCGAGCTTGCATCGGTTTTTTGACCTTTTGACCCTGGTATCATTAAAAAGATTCTTAATATGATTTTACCAGAAAAAAATATCCCCGGATTAAACCGGGGATGAATTGCATGTTTCGGGGGATGAATTATAACTGGGGCAGTAAAATCTCAGTGGTAAAGGCGCCCTCTTCACTGTTTCGGCTGATATATCCATCAGATCGCTTTACTATATCATCAATACGGATCAGCCCCAGACCATGACCATCACCTTTTGTACTTTTAAAAAGATTTCCCTGTTTTTTCAACTTCTTTCCCGCTGTAAAATTAGTGAAAGAAATGTATAACTGCGTGTTTTTCATGTCCATATAAATGCGGATCAGTCGTTTTTCTTTGGGAAGCTGCAGGCTGGCTTCTATGGCATTGTCAAATAAATTTCCGATGATACAGCAAAGATCAATTTCAGAGGAATTCAGCTTAACCGGAATGTCAGCATCTGCAATTACCTGAATATCTTTGGACCGTGCCAGTGATATTTTAGAATTTAAAATAGCATCTGTCATGGCATTTCCGGTTTTTATCACAGTATCTACTGTGGTGAGATCCTTGTCAAGAAGATCGAGATAATGTCTGATTGCGTCCCAGTCTTCTGTGGCTGCATAAGCCTTCATTGTTTGAATATGATTACGATAATCATGGCGCCAGCCTCGCATCTGGCGGTACATATTATCAACTTCCTGATAGTGAGTTTCAACCAGTTCCTTCTGATATGCAACCATTTTTTTATCTGCTTTTTTCGAAAATAAATGCATTTCAATCTCCCAAATCAGTCCATATTAATGATTGCCCGGTTAACCTTCTCATAAGCGCCGTGTGGAAGGGGGATTATACTTCCATCCTGTAAATAAATCTCTTTTTTTGTGACCCGGCTGATTTTTTTCAGATTTATCAAAGCAGAACGTCCCGCTCTGAAAAAATGAGAATCCAGCTTTTTTTCCAATTCGCTTAAGGTCATTTTCAGGGTGATAGTCTGTTGACTGTGAATCGTAATATAATTGCTGTTTACCTCTGCATAATTGATCTGACAGATGGGCAGACGAATCATCTCACCCTGACTGATTATGTTAAGAACCTTCTCATTCTTGATAAGCTTTGTGACTGCACGGTCAAGAACTGTAAAGAACTTCTCTTCTTGTAGAGGCTTCATCAGATAGTGAAGGGCATCTACTTCATATCCGTCAGAAATATAGTCTGCGTATCCGGTGATGAATATAATTTGTACGGTATGATTATCCTGCCGCAGCTTCCTTGCCATGGTAACACCATCCATAGCGCCCATTTCTATATCAAGGAGAAGGATGTCAAAATCTTTTTTCTCGGCATAATGAAACAAAAAATTTTCGGCTGATGTAAATTCTGAAATCTGTATATGATAACTG
>ENA-OQEX01001109-OQEX01001109.1-human-gut-metagenome-genome-assembly--contig:-NODE-1109-length-11075-cov-2.020186_pt1 | contig 11075 bp, 15 predicted proteins | sample MGYA00242802_ERZ504649 | MGnify/ENA primary metagenome ERZ504649 (study PRJEB26092, sample SAMD00036194) | human gut metagenome | host: Homo sapiens | study: EMG produced TPA metagenomics assembly of... | reverse complement strand
GTGCCGTATTCGTTCTGCGACATAATGTCGTGATAATGGAACCATGCCAGTGATGAATGATGAAGTGCCCGACGAGGGCGATTTCGACGCGGGGCGTCGACGTGGCGAGTTCGACGATATCACTTGGCGGATTCTAGCGGTGGTTGCAACAACCTCGGTGTTTTTTTGGTTGTTGTCAACCACCGCTAGAATCCGCCTTTCTGGTGTTCCCCGAATCCAGGCAACCACCCAGCTCGTCGAATACTTCGGCAAGGTGCTCCCCCTATGCCATGACCGGCCTGCTGGTGGTATATGCGCTACGCAACACGCCGATCCTGACCGGTTCGCACGGCATTCCGGAACTCATCGCCTGTGCCGTCATCACATTGCTGCATCTGTGGAAGCGCAACATACTGCTTTCGACCGCCGGCGTCACGCGGTCGTATATGCTGCTGATACAGCTGGTGTTCTAGGAGCATGCCTGGCGGCGAGTCCCGTCAAGGATGGATGAGGAACCCGCCGCCCAACCTGCCGCAGAACCGTCACTCGAACGGATACTTCAGCCCCCACTTCGCCCGCAGCTCGTCCATGAGCTCGACGATGCGCAGCGAATCGGCGTGCGGCATCTCGGCGCACTCCTCGCGCCCGTCGAGAATCGCGTTCGCCGCGGCGACGACCTGATACTCGTAACCGGTCAGCTGCGCCGGCACATCGTAATGCTCCGCCACGGCATGGTCGGCGCCGTACACGTCGATCGCTTCGATGTTGTTGATGTTGCGGCACACCACGTACCCCTTGTCGCCCCAAATGCAGCCCGCACGGTCGGAGCAGGCGAGCATCGACGACGTGGACACCGCCATCACGCCATTGGCGTAATACAGCGTGGTCGAGTTCTGCGCGTCCACGCCGGTCGGGGCGTATGGCGTCATCGACGTCTCGACGCGCTCGACCGGCACCTCGCCGTGGCCGCCCATCACCATGTCGATGAAATTGAGCGGGTACACGCCGACGTCGAGCAGCGCCCCTCCAGCCATCGCGGGATCGCTCATACGCGCCTTGCCCGACACCGGATAGCACAGGTTCGCCGAAATCGACCGCAGCTCGCCGATCGCGCCGGAGGCACGATCCGGTCGACGATGGCCCGTGACGGCATGTAGCGCGTCCAGATAGCCTCCGTGCACAGGCAGACCGCTGCCGTCGGCCGCATCGAGCAGCGCACGGGCCTGCGCGGCGTTCGCGGTGAACGACTTCTCCACCAGCACGTTCTTGCCGGCTTTCATACACAGGATCGCCTGTTCGGCGTGCAGACTGTGCGGGGTGGCGATATACACCAGATCCACATCCGGGTCCGCCGTCAACTCCTCATACGATCCATAAGCCTTGTCAAAATGCCATTGGTCGGCAAAAGCCTGCGCGCGCGTAATATCACGGGCCGCTACCGCATACGGGTGAATCCATGAGGAATACAGTGAACCTTCAGCCATCTGGGTCAGGGTGTCGGCCATGGTGTGAGCTATGCGGCCCGCACCCAGAATCGCGACGTTGATCTTTTCGCCGCTGGCCTCGAACTCGGCGCGTTTGCCATTGAATCGACTCATTATTTCTCCTTGAATACGGGTTGGTGCACTCAATCGACCTACAGTGATTATAGAAGAAGAAACCTTGTCCCGTGAGGCGGATAGAACCGAAATATGGAAAACGAAGCAGCGCAGCAGCCCCAATCTCCGGCCGCGTCTCCAGTCATGTCCCGCCGAGCGCGTGAGGCCAATCCCTTCCGTGCCATGGTATTCGGCGAACAAGCAGACAAGATGATCGCCCAAGGTATCAGCGTCATCAAATTAAGCCTTGGCGAGCCCGATTTCGGCGCGCCGCCCGCCGTACGCGACGCCATGCGCGAACAGTACGACGGCCGGGCCCTGCCGTACACCGCCGCCATGGGCCTACCTGAACTGCGTCAGGCCATCGCCGACTTCTACCGCGAGCGTCATGACCTTGACATCGACCCCAAGCGTATCTGCGTGACCGCCGGCGGTTCGGCCGCTCTGCTGTTGGCCACCGCGCTGACCGTGGACCCCGGTGACGATGTGATTGTGGCCGACCCCTCCTACCCATGCAACCGCGAACTTGTGCGGTCGTTTGAAGGCCGGGTCATCGATGTGCCGACCTCGGCCGCCACCCGCTTCCACCTGACCGCCGACCTGTGCAGCCAGTACTGGACGAGCAAGACCAAGGCCGTAATGATCACGTCGCCGTCCAACCCCACCGGCACCACCATCGACTTCAACGTATTGGACGAGGTGTGCAAGTTGGCCGCCAGCCGCGGCGCATGGCGCATCGTGGACGAAACCTACCTCGACTTGGCTGACCGGGAGCCGGACGGTACCGAAGTCAAATCCGTGCTGGCCTGCGACCCGATGCCATCGTATGCAACAGCTTCTCCAAGTTCTTCGGCATGACCGGCTGGCGCCTCGGCTGGGCGATTCTGCCGGACGAGCCACTGTGCTGGAAGCGGTTGACGATCTGGCCACCAACTACTACCTGTGCGCCCACACGCCCACGCAACATGCGGCGCTCGCCTGCTTCACGCCGGAAAGCTTGGCGGAATGCGAAGCTCGTCGTCAGGAATTGCTGGCCCGTCGCCGCATTGTGATTGACGGGCTCAAGCGCATCGGTTTGCCGGTTGAGGTGGAGCCGAATGGCGCGTTCTACGCCTACTTCGACATCTCCCGCACTGGTCTGGATGCCTGGACGTTCTGCGAACGCGCGCTGGATGAAGCCCATGTGGCTCTGACTCCTGGCCGCGACTTCGGCGCGGCCACGGCGGATACGCATGTGCGCCTGAGCTATGCCGCCTCACGTGAGGCCCTGACCGAGGGGCTGGAACGTCTCGGAACGTTCGTCGAATCGCTGTGAACGGCGCGGCAGCCGGTGTGATTGTTGTACAGTAGTCGAGTTTGTGTGATGTTCGGCTGGCCTCACGGTGTTGGTTGCCGGCCGAACGACTCGCCATGGTGGCGCACGGCTGGCTGATTGCGATGGTCGGCCCGTTGTTCGGCCATCACGGGTTAGGTAAGGTCAGGAATAGGAATCATGGTCAATCTGCGTTCGCATACCACGCGACTTGGTGTGCTTGATATCGGTTCGAACACTATCCACATGCTTATCGTCGACGCCGCCCCCGGCGCTCGCCCTGACCCCGAGGCCAGCACCAAATCCACAGTGCGCCTGATGAAGTATTTAAAGGACGACGGCTCAATCAAGAAGTCCGGCATCGAGGCGATTCTGGAAGCCGTGTCCCAGTGCATGCGGCTGGCCGAGGAATACGAAATCACCCAGCTGCTGGTTATGGCCACCTCCGCCCTGCGCGAGGCGCCGAACGGCAACAAAGTGATTCACAAGATCGAGGAACTGATTGGTCAGGGCGTCACTGTGCTGTCTGGCACGGATGAGGCTCGCCTGACCTTCCTGGCCGCCCGCCGTTGGTATGGTTGGGATGCCGGCCGACTGCTGGTGCTGGACATCGGCGGCGGTTCGCTCGAAGTGGCGATGGGCTCCGACGAAGAGCCGACCGTAGCGCTTTCCGCCCCGGCTGGCGCGGGCCGCGTCACCACTGAATTTCTGCCTTCCGGCATGGCCACGCCCGACGAGTTGGAAGACGTGCGTAAGAACGTGCGCAAGATTCTGGAGCCGATGGTCAAGGTTTTCCCGCAATCCAAGCACCCGAATCATGCAGTTGGCACCTCCAAGACCTTCCGCTCCGCTGGCTCGCCTGTGCGGTGCGGTGATGCGTGCGCCGGGCCGTGAGGATTCGTGGATTATGACCCGCGAACAACTAGAGGATTGGATTCCGCGTCTGGCGGCGATCGCGCCTGAGCAGCGCGTGGCTTTGCCTGGCATCACTCCTGAACGCACGATGCAGATTGTGGGCGGCGGCGTGGTGGCCGACGAGATCATGAAGGCCCTGAATATTCAGGAAGTCGAAATCTGCCCGTGGGCCCTGCGCGAAGGCGCAATCCTGCGCTGGCTCGACCAGTTCGGTCGCACTCGCCTCGGTTTCTAGTCCTATTGAGGGGAATCACCCAACCGCCACGGTAGCCAACAATGCCGCATGATCAGAGCCCTCGACTTTGACCACCTTGCATTGTCCGGCCTTCATGCCTGATCAAGCACCACGTGTCAATACCGGCGAACATTGGCACAGCCGCACGGTTCGTGGGCCATGAGAACGTAAACCCATGTCCGGATTCACGTGCGGCATCCACGAACCGGTCGCCAAGAAAATCACGGAATGGCGTGTGATCGTAAGTGGCGTTGAAATCGCCCATGAAAATATACCGTGTATCCGTATGCTCGCGCATCAGACCCAACTCATCCAGCGATCGCTTCCACTGCCGCCAGTAGCCGGGTACGGGAGCGGTGGTGTGCACGGATACGAATCGAATCTGCTGGCCACCCATATCCACCGTGCCGCCGGGCATGAATGAGGCGCTGGAATTCACGTCATCGTCGGTCGGATCGGCAAGTGGCGTGGCCGACCAGAGGCCGTTACCGAATACGCCGTCAGACGATGAGACCTGCGCATACGGCAGATAATGCTCAATACCAGCCTCGTTGAGTTTTTTGACGAAATCCTCGGTGGTCTCCTGCAAAGCGAGCACTTCGACGCGCTGATCGCGGACTAGTTCGACGATGGCTTGTGGGTCGGCCTGCCCCTTGTATACATTGAAGGTCATGACGCGCGCGTAGGCATCGCTGGTGTTGGGGGAGGCCGCAGCCACGGCGTTCTGCGCGGCTTGGGGGAGTGGGTCGGTCGAGTAGAAGAACGGATATTGCCAATAGCCATTGCATGCGATTGCGGCGATGGCGATTAGTGCGGCAAGGATACGCCGCGACACGATGGCCAACAGTAGGGCAATCAGGCCAAGCAACGTGAACCAGGGCGTTGCCGATACCACAATCGGCACAAATGGCAGTTCCTGTAAATCGGCAGGCAGCGCGCGGGCGGCAGTGCCGGCAAGGGCAAGAAGCGCGAACATCGTGGCGAGAAAACCAAGCAGACGATGCCGTTTGTGTGGCTTCACGGCAGACTTGGATACTGGGCGTGCCGTGGCTTTGGCAGAGCGTGGCTTGGCAGCGGCGCGAGCTCGTACGCTTGCACCTGTGGTAGTACTCCGTGCCTTTGCCATGCTGCCCTTTCCTCCGGCTTGTTTACTGTTACCTTGCTTTTCGTGCGATTTGCCACTGTACCGTGTGCGGCTTGTCTTTCAGTGTCTTTTCGCCGTGCGCAAGAGCAGTTCGCACCAAACCAGCACGAAAACCGGCCATGCCTTGGTGGCGGGTTCTGCCAGGTAGCTTACACAGACTGCCATGCGTCTTATGTAGCTGCCACGCGAACATGATGCGACTGGGCGTGCGGCCGTGTACAATGAAACGTCGTTGCCCGAGTAGCTCAGTGGATAGAGCACCGCTCTCCTAAAGCGGGTGTCGTCGGTTCGAATCCGATCTCGGGCACTTGGCTTCGGAAACATGACGGTATCTCAGCCTCTATTCATCGGTGATGAGCCATAGGCATTAGGCATGTGTAAACGTATAGGTTCCACCATCCATCATCGTCATGTGAAACTATGCAAAGACATGTGGGGCTTCACGGTCATCGTGAGGGTCCATGGCTATCGAATACACGGAAGAGAAGCGGTTTACTGTCGAACAGGTTGAGGCGCTGTTCAAGTCGGTTGGTTGGGAATCGGCGCAGTGGCCCGAACGGTTGTTCAAGGCATTGCAGCATTCGGATACGGTAATCAGCGCATGGGATGGCGGCTATTTGGTCGGCTTGGTTCGCGTGCTCGACGATACGGGAGGGGGCGAAAGTGGCGGAGTGTGCTGATCGGGGCAACGTACGTAGTCATTGACGGTTATCCCGTAGTAATGTTCACGATACGACCCCTTGTCCATACAGTGAAAATAACGGCTGGCGTCCGACGCGGCTGCGCTATGACTAGAGACCATGAGTGAAGACAAACAGTATGACTTCTATGTGGCCGGTCCGTTCTTCGATCCTGAACAAACGGCAAGTATGGAACGTTTGGAAAAGATATTGGAAGACCATGGCAAGGTACTGTTCAAGCCGCGGTTTGTCAGCCAGATCGAAGAAGTAGGCCCTGAAGGATGCTTTGCGGACGATATCCATGGCATTAATGCTGCTAAAGCCGTGGTCGCCAATCTTATGGACGAGGACCCGGGCACGATGTTCGAAATCGGATATGCGCATGCGCTGGGAATCCCGGTGTACGGCTATTTCGAAAACCTTACGCCAATGGATCGTGTCAATCTGATGATTGCGCAAGCGGTCGAACTGGTGTTCGTCGGTCCTGATGATGTGGCGAAATACTTGGAAACCGGCGAGCATACGGAAGTCGATTACATCCAGTTCTAAACAGCTCTAACAGGTTCTCTGCAAGCAGGGTTGGCGGCGTTCTCGTACATAGTCATGTACGGGAACGCCGCAGTGGTATAGGGATATTCCAACAAGCGGCATAATGGAGTCGTGGGAAAACCAGTCGGATACAAGTGAAGTGTCTGAATTTCGTAAGGAGTGCCGTTATGAGTAACCACAATCCCATGAATATTGCCACCGACTTTGCCAAGGCCACGGAGGAACCGCTCGCAAAGTTGTTGCTTTGACCGATAAAGGTCCGTTGAATGGCTTTAAGAAATTCCTGTCGCGCGGATCAATGATTGATATGGCGGTAGGTGTGGTGATGGGCTCTGCCGTTACCGCTGTGGTCAATTCCATCGTCGACAATCTCATCAGTCCATTAATCGGCATGATTGGCGGCGTACCGGATCTTTCCGGACTACTGACCATCACGTTCAACAACTCGACCGTTTCATTTGGTGCGATTCTTAACGCGCTGATTAACTTCCTGCTTGTTGGCGTGGCGGTGTATTTCTGCGTGATTTTGCCGATTAATAAGCTTCGTGATCTCACTGCTGCCAGGATGAGGCTGACGCTGAAGAACAGGGGCCTAGCGTTGAAGAGCAGACTCTCGCCACGCTGCAGGAGATTCGCGACGAGCTGAAAAAGGCCAATAACTCCGCCGAGTAATCTGCTGAATGTACGGTGCGGCAGATTTACCTGGTTTGCCCGAAATAACGGATTGCCGGGGCCATTTGGTCTGGACAATCCGCTGTTTCGCGCGTGTTTTGTAGCATCCGTGGAGTTACATGGGGAGTATGACTGAAAACATCGCTGATAAGGCCATAAACGATACTCGTATCGTCAAGCAGTTCACCAATCCCGTCAAGGAGCCGATTGACAGCGACATCAACCTGTTCGATCTGCTCGATAACCGCGCCAAGCGCGATCCCGAAGGTGCCATGATCGAATACAAGGGCGATGATGGCACCTGGCAGCCGTACAGCGCCCAAGTATTCCGTGACATGGTCATCGATCTGGCCAAGGGCCTGATCGGACTTGGCGTCAATAAGGGCGATTCAGTCGCCATCGTCTCGCACACCCGCTGGGAATGGACCGCGCTGGATATGGCGATTATGTCCATCGGCGCGCTCACTGTGCCGGTGTATGAGACCAACTCCGCCAGCCAGGTCAGCTGGATTTTCAACGATTCCAAAGTCACGCTCGCCATCGCCGAAGATGACGGACAGCGCGACAAGATCGAATCCGTGCGCAGCGAGGTACCCACCTGCGCAACGTGTTCGTAATCGAGCCGGCGGCCTGAACGCCATCAAGACCTATGGCGAAAGCGTCACCGATGCCGAATTCTGGGAATACAAGGAAGCCTCCCACGGCGACGACCGCGCCACCATCGTCTACACGTCCGGCTCCACTGGCACCCCGAAGGGCGTGGAACTGACCCACCGCAACTTCGCTTTCCTGGTACTCTCCGCATTGCAGTACATGCCGCGCGCCGGCGCATGGCCCAACCGCCGCCTGCTGCTGTTCCTGCCGTTGAGCCACGTGTTCGCCCGATTCATGGAATTCTTCAGCTTCGGCGGCACGATTTCGCTGGCCTTGAGCTCCAATATGAAGACGATGGTCAAGGACTTCGAGACCTTCGGTCCCACGCTGCTGCTCGCCGTGCCGCGTGTGTACGAGAAGGTCTACAACGCCGCCTCCCAGCGCGCCGGCACCGGATTCGCTGGCAAGATGTTCATGCGCGCCGCCGAAAACGCGCGCGAATGGTCCAAGGCCGAGCAGAAGGGCGAACAGCTGCCGATTGCCGGACGTATCGCCCACGCCTTCTATGAGCAGGTGGTGTACAAGAAGATTCGCACGATTTTCGGTCCGAACGCCGACTTCGCCATTACCGGCGGTGCCCCGATGGACTCTGAGCTTTCCCACTTCTTCAACGGCATCGGCATGCCGGTGCTGGAAGGCTATGGCATGACCGAAACCTGCGGCCCGGTGTGTGTGAGCTTGCCAGAGGACAACCGCATCGGCACCATCGGCATGCGATGTGCGGTATCACCGCCGGCATTGCCGAGGACGGCGAGCTGGTGGTCAAGGGACCGCTGGTGTGCAAGGGCTACCACAACAACCCCGAAGTCACCACCCAGCAGATCACCGATGGCTGGCTGCACACCGGCGATTTGGGCGATATCTCCGAAGACGGCTTCATCTCCATCACCGGCCGTAAGAAAGACCTCATCATCACCGCCGGCGGCAAGAACGTGTCGCCGGGTCTGCTGGAGGCTTCCGTAATGACCTCGCCTGTGGTCAACCAGTGCTTGGTTATTGGCGATAAGAAGCCGTTCGTGGCCGCTCTGGTCACGCTGGATCTGGCGGATGCAACAATTGGCTGGAATCCCAGGGCGCCAAACCGGAACCCGATCTGGCCTCGCTGGCCAAGAACGCCATCGTTCACGCTGAGGTGGAGCGTGCGGTGAACGCCGCCAACGAGGGCGTTTCCCGCGCCGAGTCGATTCGTAAGTTCGAGATTCTGCCAGACGAATTCACCGAGGCCAACGGCATGCTGACCCCGAGCCTGAAGACCCGTCGCGCGCAAATCGTTGAGCACTATCGCGAGCTCATTGACGACGTGATCTACGTGCCGTTGAAGAAGTAGCTATCAACTCCCTCTGATCCAAAAAATAAGCTCTCTCTGACGAGGGAACTGTCAGCCGCAGGCTGACTGGGAGAGACCGCGGCTAGCCCGCGAAACAACAAGGCCGGGTGCGACTTGCACCCGGCCTCAGCTTATTCAGTCCAAAATCGCCGAAACATAATCGGCGGCGGCCTGATCCAGCTCCGCATCGCCGATGGTGGCGGTGCCCTGCACCAGGAACGGCTCAGCATAGTTCATGCCGACCTTGTACGCCACGACCTCAAACGGGCTTAGCAGCTCCTCCATGGTGTGGCTGTACTCGCCGTCCTTGCGGTACTTGGCGGCGTCGGAACCAGTGGTGACCACCAGTTTGAGCTCCTTGCCCTTCAACGCATGGGCTCCGGCGTAGGCCCAGCCGGCGGTGATGACCTCGTCTTCCCATTCCTTGAGTAGCGCGGGGGAGGAGTACCAGTAGAACGGGAACTGAAGGATTACGCGGTCGGCAGCCTCCAGCAGCTCGTGCTCTGTGTCGGCGTTGACGGAGAAGTTCGGGTATTCGGCGTATTCGTCGCGCACGATGATGTCGTCCTCGCCTGTGCGGTGAGTTCGGCGAGCAGGCGGGCGTTCACGCGCGAGCCGTCCTTAAGATGCGGATGGAATACAAGAATCAACGTTGACATGGGATTTCCCTTCTATAAACTGCTGCCAATGTGGCCTAATCACCACTATCGTATGCCGGGAAGCAGAACTCAGTCCAGTCCGGACTCAGGTGCGAGCCGCGGGATGCCGCGCCGGGAGGCAACTCAGTCGAGGTTGGACTGCGTGCCTGCGGTGGCTTCGTTGGCGGCTTGCTCGGCTTGTGCTTGGTCGAGCTTGGCACGGACGTCGTTGAGCAGACCCTGGGCGCGCTTAGCCAAGGCCTCGCCGATCTCCCATTGACGCATCGACTGGTCAAGATTGAGGCCGCCGGTTTCCAGTGCCTGGACAGCCTGAATCAGCTTGTCGCGCGCCTCCTCATATGGCATCTGGGCGATGAGCTCGCGTTCCTTGTCCGTCAGGGACGTGGCGGGGTGTTCATGTCGGTGGATGTGGCGTTTTCGGTCATGATGTTCTCCTTATATATACGGTATATATGCGTGGCTGCGTATGGCGTGTCACGCGGTTGCGGATGTGGTGGTTGCGGTAATGACACCCTTCTTCAAGGTGACGGTGATGCCATCCCCAGGGCTTACCTGCGAAGCATCGTCTAGTACGTGGCCATCGGCGGACTGCACCACCGCATAGCCTCGGTTCAACGTGGATTGCGGGCTGAGTGCGGTCAGTGAGGCGTGAGCTCGCTCGACGGTGAGCTGGGCATCGTCCACGATGCGTCGCAGCCCGATATCGAGCCGTTGCAACGAGTCGTCAATTAAGCGCTGATGAGGCTCAAGCATGGTGTGCGGCTGTGTCAGGCTCGGGCGGTTCGCATATCCCTCGATAAGTCGAATCTCGTTCTCCACGCGCGAACGGACCCGCAGTCGCATACGGTCGATGGCACCTTCGATGAGCTGCGACTGCTCACGCACATCCGGCACCACGCGCTTGGCCGCATCGGTAGGGGTGGAGGCGCGCAGATCGGCGACCAGATCCAGCAATGTCCAGTCATCCTCATGCCCGATGGAGGAGATTAATGGTGTAGTGCAGGCATACGCCGCACGAACCACACGCTCATCCGAGAAACCGATGAGATCCTCAAACGAGCCGCCGCCACGGGCCACGATGATCACATCCACGCTCGGGTCGGCATCGAGTTGTGCAATGGCCTGAACCACCTCGGCCGGGCATTGCTCGCCCTGAACATGCACATGGACCACCTTGAAGGTTACGGAAGGCCAACGAAGGTTCACATTGGTGATCACATCGCCTTCCGCACGTGCCTGAGGTGCGCAAATCAGGCCAATAGTCTTCGGAAACTCCGGGAGAGGCAGTTTGTGATCGGCATCGAACAGGCCCTCGCCCTTAAGCTGCTTGCGCAATTCGTCGATCATGGCC
>ENA-OQEX01001108-OQEX01001108.1-human-gut-metagenome-genome-assembly--contig:-NODE-1108-length-11094-cov-2.403210_pt1 | contig 11094 bp, 14 predicted proteins | sample MGYA00242802_ERZ504649 | MGnify/ENA primary metagenome ERZ504649 (study PRJEB26092, sample SAMD00036194) | human gut metagenome | host: Homo sapiens | study: EMG produced TPA metagenomics assembly of... | reverse complement strand
ATGACCTGCCGCATTCACGTAGGTGAGGAGTACTTTCACAACGGACATCCCAATGCCTGGCCGTCATATGGTATACAATGCCTGGCAGCAACTGCAGTTGGTCGTATTTACGGACTGACGCTGGAGCAGATCCGTCATGGAATTGAGACTCTGGAAGCCATCAGCGCAGATTCCACATGATCGAGACAGACCGTTTCCTTATCGTAGACGATTGTTATAATGCCAACCCAATGTCCATGAAAGCATCACTGGATGTGCTGAAAGATGGTGCTGGCAGAAGAGTGGCAATCTTAGGCGACATGGGAGAGCTTGGAGAGAATGAAGTTCAGCTTCACGCAGAGGTAGGCGAGCATGCAGCCCAGTGTGGAATTGACGTTTGCATCTGCACCGGCCCTCTTTCCGCAAATATTGCGAAGATGGCGAGAAAGAACCCGGAGCTTATCGTTATAGAAGAACCGGACCGTGACAGCCTTTTGTCCCATCTGTCTGATTATGTGCAGACCGGTGATACCATTTTGGTAAAGGCGTCTCACTTTATGCAATTTGAGAAAGTGGTAGCTGCATTGCAGGAAATGTAGGGAAGATAATGTATTGCCCTTTAAGCAGACTCTGTAGATATAATCAGAATCTGTTTAAGGGGCATTTACATTTATTTCCGCGATATATTTGACTTATAGCGCGAAAAATCAATGCTATTCCGCAATAAATCAAAAACTAATTGATATATTGCGGAAAGTCTTTATATAAGTGATCATAAAATAGGAAAATATGCAGAGAAACCACAGGATAAGCGGGATTCACCGAGAATTTGACGAACGATTTATGTTTCATACAGAACAGGACAGCGGTATAATGTTCGTAAAAGGTTACTGTTTATTGGCAATGTTCCGCCAGGTATTTTTTGAAATCAGGTTCATACAAAAAAAGAGAACTGCGGTGCAAAGATATTGAACAGTTTCCCAATTTGAAAGAAAGCATGGGAGGACATTATGCTGGAGAAAATTATGGATCTGCAGATATTGCTCTACAGTATGGCGGCCCTTGGGACCCTTGGAGCAATTGGAATGCTGACGACAAACCTCACCTACAGAAGAATGCTGAAAAGTACCGGAAGCAAAAACACAGGCACGAAAAACACCCAAGGAGTAGGCAGCAGTCAGCGGATCAGCCTGAAGGAAAAATGGCTGAGACTTTGGAAAACACGGGACAGGCTTCTTCACAGAATGAATCGGCTGGTGTGGTATCCGGCACTTTTGTCCACTGTGATTCTTGGCTGTGCCATCTATTTTTCCAAGACGTTAAGGATAGAAGAGGGACTTCCTCTGACTTATCTGTATGTGGGCGCCACTGTACCGGTGGTGTTATTGCTCTTACGTCAGGCGTTGGATTTTTCTTACAAAGAAGAGCTGGTGATGGATACGTTGGCAGATTATGTGGAGCAGATGAGAAGCTGGACAGAAGAGATTCCAGCCGCGAAAAAAGCGGACCCTGTTTTACAGGAAGAAATCGTGGATAAGATTACCAGTAGCATCAAGCAGACAGCTGCTTCCGGAAGTCATTTCAGTAAGATGCTGACTCCTGAGGAAGAGAAGATTATGAGGGAAATTATCCGGGAATTTATGGCTTGACAATTACAGAATGGTAGATGAGGGCGCAAGCACTATCAGCCTTGCGCTCTTGTATTTTGGGGATTATTGTTTTCCCCATTTACAGCAACACGCTGCGCAAACTTAATTCTCGGGGGTTCTGTGAACTTTGTTCACAAAAAACACCTCGCAGAACATCACCAGTGAATAATAACAGGATAGTAACACTTATTGTACATTTTATAGTTTGGGATTGCATTTTCCCGGAGAAAACGGTATTTTATAAAACAGATGAGGAAACGCACGACTATATAAGTGAGCACAGAAGAAAGCGAGGAGCACATTATGAAAATTGTAATTCTGGAAGCAGACAGCCTGGGACAGGATATGGTATTTACTCCATTTGAGGCACTGGGCGAAGTAGTAATATATCGAAGTACAACAGCAGATGAAATGGAAGAAAAGACAAAAGACGCAGATGTGATCGTGGCCAACAAGGTTCCAATCTGCGAGTCTACCATTGGAAAAGCACAGAACCTGAAGCTGGTCTGCCTGACCGCAACAGGCTTTAACAACCTGGATGGAGACTATCTGAAAAAGAGGGGAATTGCAGCTTACAATGTTGCCGGATACTCTACAAACGGAGTGGCACAGCATACCTTCGCTCTTCTTTTCTATATTCTGGAAAAAATGAATTATTACGACAATTACGTAAAATCCGGAGAATATGCAAGAGGAACCTGTTTCTCCCATTTCGGACAGAATTTCTTCGAGCTGGATGGAAAAACCTGGGGAATTATCGGTCTTGGCGCAATTGGAAACAGGGTGGCGCAGATTGCCAAGCATTTGGCTGCCATATTATCTGCTATTCCGCTTCCGGGAAGAAATACAATACAGAATATGAACAGGTAAGCCTGGATGAGCTTCTTTCCCGCTCTGATATTCTTTCCGTCCATGCACCGCTGAACGGGTACACGGAGAATCTGATGACACTGGAAAATTCCGCAAGATGAAGAAATCCGCTATTTTCCTGAATCTTGCGCGAGGCGCCATTGTAAATGAGCCAGATTTGTATACAGCTCTTACCGAAGGCTCCATTGCAGGTGCAGGCCTTGATGTTCTTTGCAAAGAGCCAATGAATCCGGAGAATCCGCTTCTTAAGATCCAGGACAGCAATAAACTGATCATTACTCCGCATATTGCATGGGCTGCGAAAGAGACCAGATTCCGCGTAGTGGATGAAGTGGTGAAAAACATTCAGCGGTTCCAACGTGACGACAGGACAAACAGGGTATATTAAAGTTTCGGGCCAGGGATAGATTAGAGTGTGTTGTGGACATGCGCTAATCTATTATTGAAGATAAGAAACAGTTTCGTTATAATTAAAGAAAAAGTGTTTGAGAATGTCTGATACAGAAGGGAGACTACATGGCAAAGAAATACTATGCAGTAAGAACAGGCAGAAAAACAGGTGTATTTATGGCCTGGGCAGAGTGCCAGAAACAGGTCATGGGATTTTCGGGAGCAGAATTTAAGAGCTTTTCCACTATGGAAGAGGCACAGGCATTTGCCGGTGTGAGTGCAGAGGGCATCCCGGATACACTTTCCAGGGCAGAAAAACCTGCGTCAGACCAGGTGATTGCCTACGTAGATGGCAGTTACCGCTCTGACACCGGCGAATTTTCCTACGGAATGGTCATCCTGAAGGATGGAGAAGAGCACACATTCTGCAAAAAAATGACAGACAAAGAGCTGGCACTGATGCATAATGTAGCAGGAGAAATCAAAGGCTCCGAAGCGGCAATGCAGTATGCTGTGGATCATAATATTCCGGAAATCACCATTTACCATGATTATGAAGGCATTGCCAAATGGTGCACCGGTGCCTGGAAAGCTACCAAACCCGGAACAATTGCGTATCAGGCCTTTTACCGGGAAGCCGTGAAGAAAGTAAAAGTCCATTTTGTAAAAGTAAAAGGACACTCCAACGACAAATACAACGATATGGCTGACCAGCTTGCAAAAAAAGCTCTCGGAATCCTGTAGCGGATCCGGGAGCTTTTGTAATCTGTGCGCCGCATATATTTTGTCTGAACTTAGTTACTGCAGCCAGTACAGCGAATATTAACCATTTATGAAATCTTATATTTCAAAACCGGGTAAAGTCCATAAGAACCATAGGTTGCACCGTAATACTTGCTGTAACTCTTTGCCTCTGCGAAAAGCGGGTCATAAACATACCCGTTGATCTCGCACCATGCGTGGGCATTGTTGTTGCTCTGCACAGCGTCGGCACATACATAAACATTCTTGTATCCGATTGCCTTGGCGAGGTAAGCAAATGCGCCAGCGTCAGAAACGCAGTCTCCGTTGTGATGGAGAAAATGGTCATTTGCAAAAGTAGCCGGCCAGTCCTTGCCACCCTGGTCAAAATCACGCCAGATATTATAATAGCCCTTGATCACCCAGTTGAAACATGTCTGAAGCTTCTGGGATTTGGACCAGCTGGAATTGGTGATCTCTGCTGCAATCTGCTTGGAGCGGAGGTTGGCAATCTGAACCTGAGTCATTCTCTTTCCGCTGGCAGTATAGTAGCAGAACCCTTTTTTCTGCCGATTACATGACTTTTATTGTCGATGTAGTAAGTAAATCCCCTGTAACCTTTATTAACAGTAGTATTTTTTAATAGGGTTCCCTTGGCACTGAAATAGAAATAATTCTTGCCAATCTTCTGGAAACCGGTGAGGCGTTTTCCTTTTCGATAGTATCTTCTGATTCCGGATTTGGTCTTCACCCAGCCTTTTTTCTGTGGCTTTTTGGGCGTCGGAGTAGGGGTGGCAATAACAGTTTCCGTTACCTGAGAAGGTGCAGCTTCAGCTGCGTTTGCAGTTACCGGAGTAAGGGCAAGTACTGCGCTGGTGAGAACCAGCATAAACATTTTTGTCTTTTTCATCATTCTCCTCCATCTTCCTCTATTACCTGTATTTCCAGGTAATCAAAGTCAATCTGTTCAATAAAATTATCCTGATAAAAACGTGTTTTACTGTGCTTCTTAAAATCCCGTACCGTAGTATCCAGCCAGATCGGATTTCCCAGATCCAGCTCATAACAGATCTGCTCCAGACAGTGAAAAACCTTGTGCGTTCTGGTCTCCTGGCGGTCATCACAGATCACGGTATCCTTCAGCATATGGTTATCTTTCCAGATTCGTCCCCAAAGGCGAAACATCTTAGAACACCTCCCATTATTTCAGTGTTGGTAGATTCTACCTTATCACTGATTTGAAAAAGTTGCAACAGAAATGTGGAGCAAAATTACAGACCATTTTTTGCAAAAAAAGCTTTTTAGCACGCTAAAGTGTTTTTGCTTGACCCTTTCGGAGAAATCTACTATAATTAACGATAATGTTGCTGCTGTTCACAAAAAATACCTCTCAGAATGTTGCTGGTGAACAGCTGTATAATATTTGTTACTTATAAATCTCTCAAGATGAGGAGGAGCTTTATTATGAAATTATATGATACTGGCGTGTATCTGCAGAATGGAAAGGAAATCATTCCGGCAGCTGAAGCCAGCTTCCTGTTTCCAGAGAAGATGCAGCAAGAAATACCATTGCCTATTCTATTTTAAAAGCCCATAATACTTCTGGTAATATGGACAAGCTTCAGATTAAATTTGATAAACTGACATCTCATGATATTACTTTTGTAGGAATTATCCAGACTGCACGTGCTTCCGGACTGGAGCGTTTTCCGGTACCGTATGTTCTGACAAACTGTCACAACTCCCTCTGTGCAGTTGGCGGTACTATTAATGAGGATGACCATATGTTTGGTCTTACTTGTGCCAAGAAATACGGCGGTGTCTATGTTCCGCCACATCAGGCAGTTATCCATCAGTTTGCCCGCGAAATGCTTGCTGAGTGCGGCAAGATGATTCTTGGCTCAGACAGCCATACCCGTTATGGCGCTCTTGGTACCATGGCTATGGGAGAGGGCGGACCGGAGCTTGTGAAGCAGCTTCTTTCTCAGACATATGATATTAATATGCCAGGAGTTGTTGCTATTTATCTGAAAGGAAGTCCCCGTCCGGGCGTAGGACCGCAGGACGTTGCTCTTGCTATCATTGGTAAAGTATTTGCAAATGGTTATGTGAAGAATAAAGTAATGGAGTTCGTAGGTCCTGGCGTAGCTAATTTAAGTGCTGATTTCCGTATTGGAATCGATGTTATGACTACTGAGACCACCTGCCTTTCCTCCATCTGGCAGACAGATGAGAAGATTCAGGAGTTTTACGAGATCCATGGAAGAGCCCAGAGCTATAAAGAGCTGAAACCGGGAGATGTGGCTTACTATGACGGCTGTGTGGAGATTGACCTTGGCGAGATCAAGCCAATGATCGCTATGCCGTTCCATCCAAGCAATACTTATACAATTGATGAACTGAATGCAAATCTGGATGACATCCTTGCCGATGTTGAGAAAAAAGCTCTGGTAAGTCTGGACGGCAAGGTTCCTTATACTCTCCGTAATAAGGTTGTAGACGGAAAGCTTTATGTTGACCAGGGAATTATTGCAGGATGTGCAGGCGGTGGATTTGAGAACATCTGTGCTGCAGCGGATATTCTCCGCGGAACCAGCATCGGTGCAGATGCCTTTACTTTAAGCGTATATCCGGCAAGTACTCCGATTTATATGGAACTGGCTAAGAATGGAGTTCTGGCAGATCTTCTTGAGACAGGTGCTGTTGTGAAAACTGCATTCTGCGGTCCATGCTTCGGTGCTGGAGATACTCCGGCAAACAATGCTTTCAGTATCCGCCATACCACCAGAAACTTCCCGAACCGTGAAGGCTCCAAGATCCAGAATGGTCAGATTTCTTCTGTTGCACTTATGGATGCCCGTTCTATCGCTGCTACAGCTGCAAACAAGGGATTCCTTACCTCTGCTGAGAATTTCACAGGAGAGTACAGAGGACAGAAATATTTCTTTGATAAAACGATTTACGATAACCGTGTATTTGACAGCAAGGGCGTGGCTGATCCGTCTGTTGAGATCCAGTTTGGACCGAACATCAAAGACTGGCCGAAGATGCCGGCACTTGCAGAGAATCTGGTTCTGAAGGTTGTTTCCGAAATTCACGATCCGGTAACTACTACCGACGAGCTGATCCCGTCCGGTGAGACTTCCTCCTACCGTTCCAATCCTCTTGGACTGGCTGAGTTTACTCTTTCCAGAAAGGATCCGGCTTATGTTGGACGGGCAAAAGAGGTTCAGAAAGCAGAGCATGCCATTGAGAACGGCGAATGTCCGCTGGATGCACTGCCAGAGCTGAAGCCGGTTATGGAAGCGGTGAACAAAGAGTATCCGGAAGCTGGCAAAGGCAATCTTGGCGTTGGAAGTACTATTTTCGCAGTGAAGCCCGGAGATGGTTCTGCCCGTGAGCAGGCTGCTTCCTGTCAGAAAGTACTTGGCGGGTGGGCAAACATTGCCAACGAATACGCTACCAAACGTTACCGTTCCAACCTGATTAACTGGGGAATGCTTCCATTCCTGATCCCGGCCGGTGATCTTCCGTTTGTAAACGGTGATTACCTGTTCTTCCCGGAAATCCGCAAGGCTGTGGAAGAGAAAGCCGACTGCATTACCGGCTATGTGGTAAAAGAGAGCGGACTGGTTCCATTTACTGTAACACTTGGAGAACTGACAGATGATGAGCGGGAAATCATCCTGAAAGGCTGTCTGATCAACTACAATAGAAAATAAAATGTTATGAGGCAGGTCATTCTTTTTGAGAGCGACCTGCCTTTTTATCAGAATTCCCTGTTACATAAAAAGTTCTACATGGTATGATCACACTGCAACGAAAAGGCAAATATCGCTCAATGTGTTTCTACATAGGCTAGAACGTGTTTAAAAAAGCATTTCCGCAATCTGCACGTCCCACTTTGCGGTATATTTTGCCCGAATTCGGTTGTCGTAGCCCGCTATGATACCCTCAACCGGACAAAATCTCCCACAAATCATGACGTATATCTCGCAGAAAGCCTTTTTTAAACACCCATTTAGACTTTTGCAAAAAGGAGCCTTTCTTGTTATATAAACAAATATTCTGAATAATTATAATAATTAGTAAAAAACACAGAAATACAACGTGAAACGCCAAAATAAAACAGAAATAAAACAAAAAATACACGAAAAAGTATTGACAAATAAGACTGGAGATGGTAATATAAGCTCATCAAAAGAAAAGAAAAACAACTTCATAAAGAAAGGAGCTTAGTGATTCCAATGGGAACATAAAATCTTTCTAATCAATATAAGAGAGACAGGAATCGCATTTCCTGCAAGAAGACCTGATACGAGAACCGTGTAAATAGAAAATAAAGTATCACTTGATTCAGCTGATACTTATAAACGTATCCAAGGTAAATAGAAGCGATTACTTATATTGAATAACTGTCCACCACTAATACAAAGATCTGGAACTTGTGTAAAGAAACATTTCTCCAGAGGATATAACCCCTTATCACAGATAAGCAGGATATCTTGAGATTCCTATTGAACCTTTAGAATATGAATCGAAACTTGCATTAGAAGAATATCATAATTGATATTCCAGTCAGAAATAGATCAGGAACTTCCGCTCAAACTTTTTTGTATAATACATATAAGAGAGCATATGAACCAGTAAGTGGTTTTGGATTTAACCGAATTAAGTTTGAAATTGTTTATGATAATGATTCAGAGCCTGAGAAGTATATCCGATATTTCTGCAGAAGAAATTATAAAACGTGAATTATAATTTCAATCTATCAAACTTCTAAATAAACCGAATGATAAACATCATATCGTTTATGAGCAGGAAATAAGATAAGATATTTTAAATAAAAACTTAAAACTGAATATAGAACAACTGAATAAAGACCACGTAAATATTAAATTGTAAATCAATTTGAAAAACGAGGAAAAGACCATTGAATACTGAAGAATTTTAGGACGGTCATCATTTGAAATATAAGTAAAATGATGACGTCCTTTCCATGCTGTGAGAGACAAAAAGCGGATGATGTATTGGATACGAAGTGAACAGGAACCGATATGCAGCATAAAGCATACCGGAATAGAAAGTGTGAGCTTGTAAATCAGGCTTTAATCCGCTATAATGAGCAGAGAAAATTGGAAACTATGAGGGAAGCAGACGATGTTTAGTGGGAAAATAGAGGACTACATTCTTTTCGAAGATAAAGAAATTATAGTTTGCCGTAAGCCAGCGGGAATTGCGGTACAGAATGCAAGAATCGGTGCCATGGATCTGGAGAGCAGCCTGAAAAATTATCTGGCAATGCAAGACGGTGGTGGGAGAAGGATTCCATATCTGGCAGTAATCCACAGGCTGGATCAGCCGGTAGAAGGTATTCTTGTATTTGGGAAGACACCTGAGGCCGCGAAATCGTTAAGTGCACAGATTACAGCTGGAAAGATGGAAAAATTTATCTGGCAGTAACATATGGAAAGCAGGCCGAGGCTGGGAAAAAAGAAAAAGTTCTGGAGGATTATCTGAAAAAAGATGGAAAATCCAATACTTCTTCCGTGGTAAATGCGCACACTCCTGGTGCGAAGAAAGCCAGACTTTCCTATGAGGTTCTCGGTGAAGCTGTGGATGCAATTTCCGGAAAGAAAAAATGGCTGCTCCGAATTCATCTGGATACAGGCCGTCATCACCAGATCCGGGTTCAGATGGCTCATGCCGGAATGCCTTTGGCTGGTGATCGGAAATATGGTGCCGGAACGAATGTGACCATCGGGGCAGGCAGCCTGGCTCTGTGTGCCGCAAGCCTCACCTTTTTTCCATCCGGTAACCGGAAAGGTGATGAAATTCGTGACAAAGCCGGAAGGGGCGGAATTTAAGGGGATTTCTATCCCGCAAATGTGAAAAAAACATAAAAACTATAGACGTGGAACCGAAATTGTGTATAATGTAAAAGCAAGATTAAACAAAGATGAAGACTGCGAAAAATAGTTATAAAAAGTTTTTTTGAAAAAACTTTAAACATTCAGATGAGGAGTGAATAAAATGAAAAAAGTAGCAGTGATACCTGCTGTTGTTCTGGCTGCATTATGCACCTTCACAGGCTGTAAGAAAGAAGAAGTGGAGAAAGTGATCGCGCCACTGGTTTCTGACGGGCAGACTACGGAATCCACAGAAGAAGCCCAGGAAGAAAAGGATCCTCTTATTCCTGAAATCGATACATCTGTAGAAATCCAGGCAGGATCCCGGGTAGCAGTTGTAAGCAAGAGTACAAGTGGAGAGTTCTGGGGACTGGTTAAGAAAGGAATGGAGCAGGCAATTGCCGATGTAAACGAGGCATATGGCTTCAAGAAAGAAGATCAGGTGACCATGACCTTTGAAGGCGCCAGCGATGAGAAAGATGTGGAGAGCCAGGTAAATACCATAGATGCGGTAATTGCAGAGAATCCGGATGTACTTTGTGTTTCTGCCAGCGATATGGATTCCCTTCAGGCGCAGCTGGAAGCTGCCAAGGAGAATGGAATCCCGGTTGTGGCATTTGACTCTGGTGTTACAGACAGCAAGATGGTCCGTGCATTTCGTGGTACGGATAATACCAGGGTGGGCGAAATCGCTGCGTATAGATTAGCCACAGCCATCGGAAAAATGGGTAAGGTTGCAGTCTTTTCTGCGCAGGAAAAGACGCAGAGCATTCAGGAACGTGTAAGCGGTTTTACCAATTATATCACCAATTATCCGGATATTGAAGTTGTGGAGATTGTTTATCAGGATCAGGTAGATGATATGACAGCTGCCATGCAGGAGGTTCTTGACAAATATCCGCAGCTGGACGGTGTTTTCTGCGATAATGCAGATATTGCCGATCTGTATCTGGACATGAAAAAGGATGAGACAAAGGATTCCATTGTGATGGTTGGTGTGGATGCCACAGCGAAACAACAGGAGGCTATCCGGAATGGTAAAGAGGTCGGTGTGGTTTCCCAGCAGCCTTACGCGATGGGATATCAGACCATCTGGACAGCACTTTTGACTACAGCACCAAAGAAGAGTGTGGAAATCAAGCGGAATGTGCGTATCGACCCGGCATGGATTGATTCCTCAAACATTGATGATCCTACATACAGTTCTTATTTGTATGCAAATTGAAATAGCTTTCATAAGAGGCACGTCATAATTTTCAGAAATGATTTCACAAACACGCTCTACGAATTTGGGCAAAATATGTCGCAAAGCGGGGCGTGCAGATTGCGAGAATGATTTTATAAATACGCTCTAAAATAAGATAGTGAGGTTCATAAGAAACTATGAAAGAGAAACTGCTTTGTACAGCATGAATTTACCAGGAATGGGAATGCTGATACAAGGCAGTTTTTTGCATATCAAAGGATATTGCAGCTAGAGCGTGTTTCAAAAATCATTCCCGCAATCTGCACGCCCCACTTTTGCGGTATATTTTGCCCTCTTTCAGTCGGCGTAG
>ENA-OQEX01001107-OQEX01001107.1-human-gut-metagenome-genome-assembly--contig:-NODE-1107-length-11099-cov-14.187568_pt1 | contig 11099 bp, 8 predicted proteins | sample MGYA00242802_ERZ504649 | MGnify/ENA primary metagenome ERZ504649 (study PRJEB26092, sample SAMD00036194) | human gut metagenome | host: Homo sapiens | study: EMG produced TPA metagenomics assembly of... | reverse complement strand
GAGCGCAGTGGCGAAAGAAGTGTCCGATTCTGTGGTGTCCATTGACGTGGCAACCAGCGACGGCAGCGCCAAAGGCTCCGGCGCAATCATCAGCGACAAAGGCTACATCGTCACCAACAACCATGTGATTTCCGGCGCGAAGCAGATTCAAGTGACGCTCGCCAACGGCACCATCTACTCAGCGCAAATCGTCGGCACCGACACCACCACCGATCTGGCCGTAATCAAACTCGACAATCCGCCGAGCAATCTGAAAGCCGCGGAATTTGCCGATTCCGACAATCTTGCCGTGGGTGAATCCGTGATGGCCATCGGCAATCCGCTCGGCTACGATGACACCGCAACCGTCGGCATCGTTTCCGCGCTCAACCGCCCGGTGACCGTGTCCGATGACAACAACAACGACATCGTCACCAACGCCGTGCAGATTGACGCGGCCGTCAACCCAGGTAATTCCGGCGGTCCGACCTTCAATGCGGCCGGCCAGGTGATTGGCATCAACTCATCCATCGCATCCACCACAACGTCTTCCGGCACCGCCGGATCCATCGGCATCGGCTTCGCCATTCCGTCGAACCTGGTAAAGCGTGTGGCTAACGAGATCATCGACAACGGCACCGTGCAGCATGTGGCGCTCGGCGTCACCATCAAGAGCTCCACGGTTGAGGCGGACGGCGTGACCCGCGGTTGCACGCAGGTGCAGTCCGTGGTCGACAACAGCCCGGCGGCCAAGGCCGGAGTGAAGGCCGGCGACTCCATCGTGGCGTTCAACGGCAAGGCGGTGAACAACAACTATTCGCTGCTCGGCTACGTGCGCGCCTCCGCCATGAACGACAAGGTGACATTGACGGTCGTGCGCGACGGCAACACCATGGAGCTTGACGTGACACTCGACCAGGAGGAATCCCAAACGAACTCCGCCAACAGCCAGAACCAGCGGAACAACGGCAATGATGGCCAGAGCCAGAACGGCAATGGCAACGGTTACGGTAATGACGGCAATGGCAACGGAAATGGACAGAGCGACGGCAACGGCTACGGTGACGGTGGCGGCCTGTTCGACCCGTTCGGCCTGTGGTAAAGCGAGATGTTGATGCGGTGCGTGAATTGACGGACGCAAGTTGTTGCGGTGCGCAAGTCAAGACTGTTGGGCTGGCTAAAACGTTTCGCGACATGCGAACGGACGGAAGCCACCCGATAGGCTGACGGCGAAGACGCGGCTGGCACCACGAAATCGCAAGTACAACGAAAACCGCGAAAATCAACAAAAAGCAAGCCAAAAGAAGAATGCAATAAGGGCTGTGTGAGCAATCGCACAGCCTTATTGCTGTATTGCGGCACAAAAAACGCAAATATTTGCTATGCTGAAAATATCTTTTTACGCCGTGTATCGATGGCTCGCGCAGGCGAGGCGCCGATGGGTTAACAAGGCGTCCGATACGAGCGTAAGGAGATTCTCATGCGTAGAATCATCGATATTTGCTGGCGACTGTGCAAACAGGTTCCGTTACTGCCGATTACCATTCTGTCCGCGATTCCGTTGGCATTGCTGGGGGAGTGGAAGCCGTGGGGCGAGGCTGCGTGGGATTCGTGGATTTCGCAAGTCAGCGTTGACGGGTTGAGTGCGTTCAATCCGGGCGTTGGGCAGTGGATTGTGATCGCGTTGGTTGCGTACACGATTGTGGTGACGGTACGCGGCATGATCGACGATCTGCGGCACGGGCATGTTGGCGTCGATCTGCTGGCGGTCGTCGCGATTGCGTCGACGGTCGCAGTGCAGGAATATTGGGCCGCATGGGCCGTGGTGCTGATGATCTCGTCCGGCGAGGCGATCGAGGAATTCGCGCAGTCAAAGGCCGAAAGCAACCTGACCGCGCTGATCGACGCGGCACCGCGAACCGCGCACGTGGTCGTGCTGCCCGGCATGCGGGGGCATGTGCACGCGTCGGGCAGCGAGCATACGGCCGACGTGACCGCCGACGGATTTCGTACTGTCAGAGTGTCCGATTCTGGAGAAACGGACAACCAAGACGGTGAAAAGCGTGCTTTTGCGTCTGAATCTCCAGAAACGGACACAAAAGGTGCTTCGCAAACGTATGATGCGGCTGGAGAGCGTTTCGAAACGGTCCCCGTTGATCAGGTACAGCTCGGCGACGTGATCCTGGTGTTGCCCGGCGAAACGGTGCCGGTCGACGGTGAGCTGCTGTCGGGCGTGGCCACGTTGGACCTAAGCAACATCAACGGCGAGCCCGTTCCCCGCGAAGTATATGCGGGCGCTCGCGTGATGTCCGGTGCGGTCAACGGCTCCACAACATTGACCATGCGCGCCACGCAACTTGCGCACGATTCGCAATACCAGAAGATCCTGGAGCTGGTCTCGTCGGCGCAAGAGTCGCGCCCCGCTGTCGTGAAGACCGCGGATATGCTTGCAGTGCCGTTTACCGTGCTTTCGCTTGCGATTGCTGGGATTGCATGGGCGATTTCCGGATTGCCGCTGCGATTTGCGCAAGTATTGGTGCTTGCTACGCCGTGTCCGCTGTTGATTGCCGCGCCGGTCGCATATGTGGCTGGAACCGGGCGACTTGCCAAAGCGGGAATCCTGATCAAAGCGCAGGATGTGCTGGAAAATCTAGGTCGCGTATCGCATATTTTCTTCGACAAAACCGGCACGCTCACCGTCAAGCAGCCGCAGGTCGTACGTGTAGAGAAGCCGTTTGAGACGAGTTCGCCGTTCAATGAGGACCATATTCTCATGATGGCCAGCGTGGTGGAAGGCTATTCGGTGCACATTCTGTCGAAAGGCATCGCGGCGGCCGGACGCAAGGCTATGGATGATTTGTATGCGCGATATGCGGCGGGGCAGAGGCTGTGCGTCGAGCGCGATTTGCCGGGGCACGGGCGCGACTATCCGGTGGTGAAGAACATTGTAGAGGAGTCCGGCAAGGGTATATCCGGCGAAGTGAACGGGCATCAGGTGCGCGTGGGGCGGTTCGCATACGTGACGGCTGACGAATCCGGATTCACGCCGGTGCTGCATATGCCGGATGCGACGTATCACGTGTCCGATTCTGCCGAATCGGACAAACGGGAGACTCAGAATGCGCTGCGGATGTCCGATTCACCAGAAACGGACATCCAGAGGGCTAAAACGTGTGTTTACTTGTCCGATTCTCCAGAATCGGACACTATGGGAGTGAGGAACGGGGTGCCTGACGATGCGCAGCCTGCAGCCGCGCCCTCTACTTCCGCGTCCGTCGCAACCCAATCCGCCGCTCGCAAGCCTGAAACCGCAAACTCGCTGTTTGCCCCGCTCGCTCCTGACGAAATGGCTGCATACGTGGCGATTGACGGCCGTCTTGCCGCCCGCATCGTACTTCGTGACGTACCTCGCGAGAATGCGAAGCGTTCTTTGGCTCGCCTGCACGAGTTGGGTGTCAAGGAACTGTCCATGCTTACCGGCGACAAGGCTGCGTCCGCCCGCATCATCGCAAACGAAGTCGGTATCGACGACGTGCAGTCCGAACTGTTCCCTGAAGACAAGGTTGCCGCCGTCAAGAGCGCCACTGAATCCAAGCACCAGAAGCTGTCGTTGTGGAATCGCATCAAGCAACGCGTAACCGGCGAATCCAAGAATCGTCAAATCACCATGATGGTCGGTGACGGCGTCAACGACGCCCCCGTACTTGCGGTTGCCGATATCGGCATGGCCATGACCGACGGCACGTCCACCGCGGCTTCCGAATCTGCGCAAGTGGTCATCATGAATGACGACATTGCGTCCGTTCCGCGGGCCATCGCCATCGCGCGCCGCACGAAAAAGGTGATGTTGCAGGCGGTGCTGATCGGCCTCGGCCTTGCGATTATCGGCATGATCGCGGCCGCGTTCAATCTGATTCCCGTGGTTGTCGGCGCGTTCATGCAGGAAGCGATTGATGTTGTCAGCATTCTGTGGGCGCTCACCGTGCTTTTCGATCGTGGCGAATCAGCCTGATTGCGCCTCGAAACCCCGTATCTCGCCTATATATGGCAGATTTGGAGGTCTGTCAGCAAGTATTTCGCTTATATCTGGCAGGTCCATATGAGAAAACCGGACTTAGGGGGCGAGAATACACCTCTAAGTCCGGTTTCTCAAAACAGCTCTGCCATATATAACGCAGATAGCTCCGGACGAACTTCGGAATCTGCCATACATAAGGCATGTATAAGGCAGATTCGGAAGTTTTGGGATTGTTTACAGCGAGCTCGGGGAGATTTCTCCAGCGATCGATGTGTGCATCCACTTGCCGAAGTCGGCTCCGGTCACGCCTTGAGACAGCAGGAACATGATTTTCGCATACGTGGCTTCCAGCGTCATATCGCCAGATCCAATTGCGCCGGCGCGTGCGATCGCATCACCCGTCTCGTAATGGCCGAGCAGTACTTCCGCCTGCTGGCACTGCGATGCAATCACAACGGGAACGCCATCATGCAGCACGTCGGCAATCACGTCAGTCAGTCCAGGCTCGTCGCTTGGCACATTGCCGACGCCGTACGCACGCAACAAAACCGCTTCCGGCCGCGGCGTAAGCATCGCTTCCAACCGTGCCGCGGAAATGCCGGGTGCCATATCGATCACCGCAACATCATGGCGAGAGTAAGGCTGAGGCGACGTCCAACCGCAGCCAACCGCAGCGGAATCGCCCGCATACCAATGCCATGGCGTGCCAGTGCGTGCCAGCGGGCCGACGGAAGGCGCCGAAAAACCTTCAAATGCCCAGCTCGACGACTTGCTCACACGATTGCCCGCAAACAGGTGATGTCCAAAAAACAGTCCCACACCGTGGAATCGTCCGCTCATCGCGGCATTCAGCGCGCCCGTGACATTCGCAGTGGCGTCCGACTCGATCTTGCCAAGCGGATGCTGTGAACCCGTGAAAATCACCGGCTTGCCAAAATCAGCCAACGCATACGCAAGCGCGGCGCTCGAATAGCTCATCGTATCGGTGCCATGCAACACCACGAACGCGTCGGCATCATCGCGGTGCGCACGCAAATCGTCGACCATCGTCTGCCAATTGTCGGGAGTCGCATTCGACGAGTCGATAAGAGGATCAAGTTCGGTGAACGTGAACAGGCTCGCGTCCATGTGCGCGTCCTCCAGCAGACGGAACAGCCATCCGCGAGTGTCGGCGCCCGGAATCAGGCCGTTCGGCGAGTCAATCATGCCGATAGTGCCGCCGGTATATGTGATGTGAATGCGCATTGCCACCTTCTTACGATTGCCTGGTACTTAATAAGTACTTGCTTGCGATTGCGGGATGGACGAATTCCGATATTTCGGATTCCTACATCCCGCGATTCTGCGACTACTTGCGATTGTACGTGCATCTGCCGCGCTCATCGCGTACGATTAATGCAGCCACACGTTGGATTCATCTGGATTCAGCGCAAACACCAACGCCAGTGCGCACAAGGCGAAGAAGTCGTAAGAAAGTACATGAGCGCCCCTGTTGCAAATGCAGGGAATGCATTAGGCTAGAGCGCGTGACTGAAACTCATGAACTTCGTATTGCTGTAATCGGCGCCGGCCCTGCAGGCGTCTACTCCTCTGACATTTTCCTGCGCCAGTTGAAGAAGCTCGGCGAGGAGCTCGGCCTCGGCACTGCCGCCCGAATCGACCTGTTCGAAAAGCTGCCGGTGCCGTTCGGTCTGGTGCGCTACGGCGTGGCCCCCGATCATCCGTCCATCAAATTCATCGCGTCGGCACTCGAAAAGACGCTCGACAATCCGGACATCCACCTGTACTGCGACGTGGAATTCGGCAAGGACGTGACGCTCGACGAACTGCTCGAACGTTACGATGCCGTGCTGTTCGCCACCGGTGCAGTCGAAGACAAGCCGCTCGGACTGCCGGGCGCGATCTGGACGGCGTGTACGGCGCAGCCAAGTTCGTGGAATGGTACGACGGTTATCCGACCGGCGCTCGCGAATGGCCGCTTGAAGCTGAGGAAGTCGCCGTGATCGGCGGCGGCAACGTGGCCATGGACGTGGCTCGCGAGCTCATGCGCAATGCCGATGATCTGAAGGAGCGCACCGACATTCCGGACAACGTATATGAGGGCATCAAGTCCAACAAGGCGCGTGTGCTTCACTTGTTCATCCGTCGCGGTGTGGCGCAGGCCAAGTTCTCCGTGCAGGAATTGCGTGAGATGGAGAAGCTGCCGGGAGTGCAGCTGATCATCAACGAAGACGATTTCGATTTGGATGAAGACACGATTGAAGAGGCCGGCAAAGACAAGCTGACTCGTCAGATGGTCGAAGAGCTGTTCACGATTCGTGAGATGGCGGAAGACATGGAAGATGACGGTGACGTGGATTATGAGGGTAATCCGGCTGACCGCAAATATTACGTGCACTTCAATTCCGCTCCGGTCGAAGTGTTGGGTGAGGACGGCAAGGTCGTTGGCATCCGTGTGGAAAAGACCGAGACATCGGCGGACGGCAAGATGAGCCGTACCGGCGAATTCGAAGAGTATCCGGTGCAGGCTGTGTACCATGCGATCGGCTACAAACCGGCCACCGCGCCGGGCATTGCGTACGACGAGCGTCATGCGCACTTGGCGAACGCGAACGGTGACGGTCGTATCACTACGGCCGCTGAAGCCACGGATGAAGTGCGCGAGCGTCTGTATGCGACCGGTTGGGCGAAGCGTGGTCCGGTTGGCCTGATCGGCTCCACCAAGTCCGACGCACTGCTGATCGTGACCAATATGCTGGAGGATTTGTCGAAGGCTGCTGAAGGCGGTCGTGTGGCTGCCGATCGTGATCCGGAGTCCATCGACCGTCTGCTGGCCTCCCGTGGAGTCAAGCCGATCGACTTCGCTGGCTGGAAGAAGATCGATGCGTTCGAACGTGCCGAGGGTGCGAAGGAAGGCCGTGAGCACAAGAAGGTCATCGATCCGGAGCAGATGCGCGCCCTGGCTCACGCTTAAGGTGGGTGTTTGGGATCTGATCTGATAGGTCCCAGGTTTCTTTCATGCGTCTTGGATGTCCGATTCTGGAGAATCGGTCACCCAAGACGCATTTTTTATCCTGTGCTTGTCTGTTTCTGGTGAATCGGACATCTGGAGTGTCCGAAACATGTTCTGTATGTCTGTTTCTGGTGAATTGGACATGTGATGTGGACGAAGGACTTGCTACTTGTCCGATTCTCCCGATTCGGTCGCCCAAAGGCCTCTTGGCATGCATCGGATGTCCGTTTCTCCAGAATCGGACATCCGGGGAGAAGCTGAGCATGCGAACTTCCGCAACTGCCCCCTAGCCTTTTCCGCAGTCCAGTCTCCAGCACATATCCAGCAAAAACTCAGGCTCCGTTTCTACGCTAGTGACCATGAACGGCAAATTGCGGGTGCATGGCCATTGCAATGGCTTGAAGACAACGCTGTTATTCGCGTTGATGTGGGGCGTCATCATGCTCATTTGGTGGGCGACCGGTGGCGGCCAGCGTACGCTTGGCATCTACATTCTCATTGGACTTGGCTCGACGTTCGCATCCTACTGGTTTTCCGACAAACTTGCGATCGCATCCATGCATGCGCGGGAGGTCAGCGAGCAGGAGGCGCCGGTACTGTACAAAATCGTGCGCGAGCTGTCTGCGAAAGCGGGCAAGCCGATGCCTCGTATCTATATCGCTCCGACCATGAGTCCCAATGCGTTCGCAACGGGACGCAATGAACGTCATGCGGCGGTCTGCTGCACGCAGGGTATTCTGCAGATGCTGAACGAACGCGAGATTCGCGGCGTACTTGGGCACGAGCTTATGCACGTGTACAATCACGATATCCTGACGTCTGCGATCGCGTCCGCAATGGCGACGGTCATTTCGTATCTTGGCTATTCGCTCATGTATTTCGGTGGTGGCAATTCGCGCGATGATCGTAATGGCTCGTCTTCTAATGGTCTTGGATTGCTGGGCGTGTTGTTGAGCACGATTCTTGCGCCGATTGCCGCTTCGCTTATTCAGATGGCGATTTCGCGTACGCGAGAATATGATGCGACGAAGATGGTTCCATGCTTACGGAAGATCCGGAAGCGCTCGCGTCCGCATTGAATAAGATTTCGAACGGCGCTGAGACGATGCCGATGCAGAAGACTGCTGGTACGCAGTCGGTTGCTGCGATGATGATTGCGAATCCGTTTTCTGCGGAAGGTTTTTCTCGCTTGTTTTCCACGCATCCGGCGACTGAGGATCGTATTGCCCGGTTGATGCAGATGAGTCAGGAGATGAAGGCGCGGGGCGTACAGTCCGGCTATTTGGCTGGCGGTTATGCGACGAGCGGGTATGCTTCGGCGGATAACCGTCGGCAGGATGGGGATGTCTCTGGTGCCGGCTTCGGTTCGGGGGGATACTCCGGTGGGGGCTATTCGCGAGATTATTCGCAGAATCCCGTACAAGGCGGGTATGGTCGCTGATCGACGGCAATTGCAATGTCCGCAGGTTGCGCAAGCCCATGTGATTGCATAGGATTCCGCGCTGATTCTGTTGCGAGTTGTGTGCGTTTCCTGTTGTTGTTTCCTGCGGTGATGCATTGCAGAATATTCTGATGTCATCTGATGAGTGACATTAATGCTGTTGTGGTTGTTGCGCGTTGATTGATATGCGATTTGGCAAGTGGGTGACGGTATCGAATATCGGTCGATGGCCGTGAATCCTGCGAATGCATGCTAGACTAAATGATTGTGTCCAAAAGGCACATTTTTTGCGGATGTAGTTCATCGGTAGAACGAAAGCTTCCCAAGCTTTAAAGGCGGGTTCGACTCCCGTCATCCGCTCCATTCGAAACCCTTGGAATCGTTGGAATTCCAAGGTTTTTCTATTGCCGTAAAAGACCCGTGAAGTCAACTTCGCGCCGCGCAACTGTCGGTTGCGTCGCAAAATTTGGTTGCGAATCGCAATGCAACCGAAAGATGGTGGCGTGGAACGCGACGTTTATGACAAGCTGTTGCTTGGCAATCGCCAATAATCGCAAGTCGAGGCGATATGGAAACTCGACGAAAGGGCGGACATGAGTTTCAAAGAGAATCTGCAGTATCTGCGCGGTTCGCGCAACATGACGCAGGAACAGCTGGCAATGCTGCTGGGCGTTTCCCGGCAGGCAATTTCGAAATGGGAGTCCGAGAAGGCATGCCCCGAAATGGACAAGCTGCTGATGCTTTGCGACATGTTCGGCGTGACATTGGATGATTTGGTCATGGGCGACGTGCGCGCGTCGGCAGGCTGTGGGGGTGCGGGACGCGTGGACTTGGCTGCTGATACGGATGGTGTGGCCGCGTCGGTTGGGGTGGCCGACGCTGCTGTTGGCGCGGTTCCGGGGGGTAATCGGGTTTGCGGCATCGCAGGTCGCAGGAATGTCCGATTCTGGTGAATCGGACGTGAGGGATACGAATCCGAATGTTTGTGCGTCCGTTTCTGGTGAATCGGACGCACAAGGTGCCAAAACCGGTGTGCAATTGTCCGTTTCTGCAGAATCGGACATGCGGGGTGGGCGGCAGGTAGGCTGGAATCCGTGAATACGGATCAGAAACTTCCCGCCGAATCCGCAGGCGAACGCCCCAGTACCCCCCTATTTGGTCATGCCATATCACACGCGGCGACACTCATCGGCCTGTTCGCAATCGTCCTGTGGGGCTTCATGGCCGGCCTCGTGCGACTCGTTTCCGAATCGTTCGGCGCCACGCTCGGCTCGGCGCTCATCTACACTGTCGGCGGCATGCTCCTGCTCATCGTGCGACGGCCGAAACCGATTAGCCAAGCGCCACGCAAGTACCTCGTCGCAGGCGGACTCATGTTCATCGCATACGAGGCGTCGATCTCGCTGTCGATCGGTCTGGCCACAACGAACGCGCAATCTGTGGAAGTCAGCCTCGTCAATTATTTGTGGCCGACGCTGCTGGTACTGATGACCGCCGCCGTGTCGCACAAACGCGGCTCGGTCTCCGAAGCGCTGCCGGGTGCAATCGTAGCCACCGTCGGCGTGGCAATGGCGGTCGGCGGTGAAAACCTTGACGTGCAGGAAGCGGTTGCCAATATCGCCAGCAATCCATTGCCGTACGCGCTCGCGTTCGCAGGCGCCTTTATTTGGGCGATTTACGCGACCGTGACGCCATCGATGTCCGATGGTTACGATGGTACGACGATTTTCTTCTGTTGCGTTGCTGTTGTGCTGTGGATTATCCATTTCGTTTCGGGCGACGGTTTGCCAGCTGTAGCGCCTGGCATCGGCGGCTATATTTCGCTGCTCGCATGTGCCGCGTCGATTGCCGGCGGCTACGCGTGCTGGGGGTATGGCATGCTACATGGCAGTATGGAACGCTTGCGATCGGTTCGTATGCGACGCCGCTGTTCTCCACTGCTTCCAGCACGCTCCTATTGGGCGTGGCGTTGGGCATGCCATTCTGGATCGGTGTCGCGCTGGTGGTGGTCGCTCGCTGATCAACGTGTGGTTTGCGCGACGCCGCTGATTGTCCGATTCTGCAGAATCGGACGCTTGTTGGTGTGTGAGGAGGCGACATGTGGGGTAGTGGCGGCGCAGAGGAGCGCCGGGATGGCGCAGCGGTACGTAAGGGAAGTGACCGGGCAGGACAATGCCCTTACGCATCCACGCTAGCTTAGGTTTTTGTCGGCTGGTATTTGGTGTGTGTTGCCGTTGGCGGTGATGGTGATGCGTCGCCAATGACGTGTCCATGTGTGCCAGCCGAAACCGATCTAAACCGGCTCAAACCAGCCCGTTCAAATCCGCATCGTCACATCACCTTGGTGGATTCCAGATTGCGGCTCACCCAGTTGTTCAACCGGATCACCGGCTTGCGCAACACCAATCCCAGCAGCAGCGAAGGAATCAGGAACAAGGCGAGATACACCATGTCAAGCAGGTACTCATTGCCGTACGATCCGGCCATCGCGGCGTGCATGGCATCGATGGCGTGCGGGAACGGTAGGAACGGGTAGAGCATTTGGAAGAACTTCGGCAGCGTCTCGATAGGGAACGTACCGCCCGAACCGGCGACCTGCATCACCAGCAGCACCACGGCCACGGCCTTGCCGATATCGCCGAACGACA
>ENA-OQEX01001105-OQEX01001105.1-human-gut-metagenome-genome-assembly--contig:-NODE-1105-length-11123-cov-3.667606_pt1 | contig 11123 bp, 13 predicted proteins | sample MGYA00242802_ERZ504649 | MGnify/ENA primary metagenome ERZ504649 (study PRJEB26092, sample SAMD00036194) | human gut metagenome | host: Homo sapiens | study: EMG produced TPA metagenomics assembly of... | reverse complement strand
GGCCAGCAGTCGCAGCGCCGCCGGCTCGTCGCGCACCGAATCCACAGATTCAGTCCGTCACCGTATGCACGTCCAAACTTTGACGCAGCAGCAGCGCGTGCATCGTCTTTTGCCGGGTGGCGTAGATATGCCGGGCGTTGGTCACCGTGTGGAACGCCTCTTTGTCGGCCAGCATTTCATACAGAATCTCTTGCAGGAACCGGCTCACCCATCCCGATCCCAAGCGTCGTTGGGCGATAATCGCCTCCACGGCATCCTCCGGCCCAGACAGCGCAGCCAAGCGCAGATCCGGCCCGTGCGACTTCGAAAAACTGCGGATATGCACCACGTGTTGCGGCAATCGTTGCGCCAACGATGTCGCATACGCATTGGCCACATCGCCACTGTGATCGTCTTCCACAATCAGCGGCATACCAACGCCATTCGGGTAGTGCGCGAGCAGCACGTCCGCCAAAGCGTCGATGCGTTGCGGGCTGAAGCTGGCCCCGGTAGTTCTGGGCGCGCGGCTGCAGCAGGATCATACTGACTGATGGCCGCCGTGCGGCACCGCCAGACGCTGCGATTCCAGCATGGTCAGCGCACGGTCGAGTGCGTCGGGCAGCATACCGAACCCGTCCATCGGCACGCCGAACGCCATCGCGCCATGTGCCTCGATCATGTCGAGAATCAGCGGATATTCCGGTGCCTCGGTAATCACAAAATCACCCGGCTGAACAAAAGCGTTCATGGTGTGCGCCAAACCGTCGCCCGCGCCGGATGCCATAGTCATCGCCTCCGGCTCATACGGCCAGTTGCGTCGCAAAATCTGTTCCAGCATGGGCAGGATGGTCGGCCCGTCGTATGAATTGACGAATGCCTTGTGCGTGCCGAGCTTGCCGAGAAACGGGCGGATGTCCGGCAGCAGCGAAAGGTCCGGCGTGCCCTTGGACAGGTCGATAATCGGTCGGTCCGGCGCGGTGGCCGGGGCTTCGGCCAGCAAGTCGCCGGCATCGTAGCGATGCGTGCGCGACTGCCGCAGTACGAATGTTCCGGCGCGCCCGCGGGAGCGCAGTATGCCGGACTTGGCGAGGGCATGGTAGGCACTGGAGACGGTGGCCGGACTGGTGCGTAGCAGTCGGGCGAGATCGCGTACGGTGGGCATGCGCTGGCCTTCCGCAAGTATGCCGGAGGAGGTCAGCGAGGTGACCGATTCGACGATGCGTTGCGGGGTGGCCGTCGCCTCGGTGGTGAGGATGAGTGAGGATAACTGGCCGGCATCAACGGCCAGGTCGTCGGTGGAACGCAGGGGAGCGGCCGTAATGCTTGGCTCATCGTTGTAGCCGACGGCATGTGCGGTTGTTGATGCGGTTGATGGCGATGGCGTATCCATGATCTGCCTCCCGGATCTTGGCGGCGAGCGTGATGAGCGCGCGTCTGCGTGAATGTTGCCGATTGCCGCCGGCTGATGATCGATGGCGGTTGCCGGCTTGTTGCTGGCTGCTTGACTGCCGATAGTAACGGTCACTGTGGCAACGGTAGTCAAATGTTAGCGCCGCATTGTGCAATGAGTATGTTTTTGAATAACATAAACATTACATAATCTGGATACAATTATTGTTCTTGTTCCTATGTTTCAAAATGATTTCGTATTCGCCACTACTGTAACATTATTAAATGTTCGAGTTTGACGCGAAATGTTCAACTCTCATAATGACATTCACAGCGCGTTGCTGCCCTGACCCGATCCACGGGAGACGGCATCGGGCACTTCGAGAAAATATCGAGGAAAGGACACATCATGGGGCATGATCTTTCGCAGGATGCGGAAATCTGGGACGACGCTTACAAGCTGGACCGCGCACACGTATTCCATTCGTGGCACGCACAGCGCAACCTGGATCCCACTGAAGTGGTAACCGGTCACGGCGTGTGGCTGAAGTACGGCGACGGCCGTGAAATGCTCGACTTCACCAGCCAGCAGGTCAACGTCAACATCGGCTACCAGCACCCGAAGGTGATCGAGGGCATCAAGAAGCAAGCGGAACTCCTGTGCACCGTCGGACCTGACTACGCGAACCTAGCCCGTGGCCGCGCCGCCTCCCTGGTGGCCCGCCGCGCTCCGGAAGGCTTCGACAAGGTGTTCTTCACCAACGCTGGCGCCGACGCCAATGAAAACGCGATGCGCGCCGCCCGCCTGTTCACTGGCCGCGACAAGATTCTGTCTTCCTACCGCTGCTACCACGGCAACACCGGTGCGGCCATCAGCGCCACCGGTGACTGGCGCCGTAAGCCCAACGACTACTCTCGCGGCCACGTGCACTTCTTCACCCCGTACCTGTATCGCTCCGAGTTCTCCGCAACCACCCAGGAAGAGGAGTGCGAGCGTGCGCTGGCTCACCTCGAGCACGTGATCCAGTTCGAGGGCCCGGACACCATCGCCGCCGTGCTGCTCGAATCCGTGCCGGGCACCGCAGGCATCATCATTCCGCCCAAGGACTACTTCAAGGGCGTGCGCGAGATCACCAAGAAGTACAGCATCCTGATGATCACCGACGAGGTCATGGCCGGCTTCGGCCGCACCGGCTTCTGGTTCGCACTCGACGACTACGACTACACGCCGGACATCATCTCCTTCGCCAAGGGCTGCAACTCCGGTTACGTCGCCGCGCGGCGTGATTATGAGCGACCCGGTGGCCCACCGCTTCGACGACATCGTCTTCCCCGGCGGCCTGACCTACTCCGGTCACCCGCTGGCCATGGGCGCCATCGTGGCCACCCAGGAAGCCATGGAAGAGGAGCACATCGTCGACAACGCCTACACCATCGGCAAGGACGTGCTCGGCCCGCAGCTCACCGCTCTGTACGACAAGCACCCGAAGATCGGCGAGGTTCGCGGCAAGGGCGTGTTCTGGGCCGTGGAAATGGTTGCCGACCGCACCACCAAGGAGCCGCTGGACGACGCCACGATGAAGCAGATCGTGGCCGAAGGCGACAAGCGCGGCCTGATTCTCGGCGTGCACAACAACCGCATCCACGTCACTCCTCCTTGCGTCATCTCCGCCGACGAGGCGACCCAGGGCGTCGAGATCCTCGACCAGGTGCTGACCGCGGCCGGTTGCTGATTGGGTGACTCAATGGCTCGGTGACGGTTTGTAGCCGTTGCCGACAGCACCGTTCATTGCTGATGGCGGCCCGTTCGGAACGTTAGGTTCCGGGCGGGCGCCATCGTTGTCCGCCGTTGTGCAAGAATGACTTGCATGCCTTATCGCCGTCGTCAATCCACCGCTCCGAAGTCCGGTGCGCCGAAATCCGTTCGGTCCGCTGCCGCCGGGCAGTCGTTGGATATTGACGGCATCCATCTGCACCTGACGCGCAAACCCATCAAAAACCTGTATCTGCGCATCAAACCGCCGAGCGGCCGCGTCGAAATCTCCGCACCGATGCGGATGAGCGAGAGTCGTATCGCGGATTTCGTCAAAGAGCGACATTCGTGGATTCTCGCCCAGCAGCAGCGCATGGCTGAGGCGCAACGGCGCTCCATCATGGCATTGAACGAGGCGCCGGCTTCGAGAACGGAGGTCGTGGCGTATCTGGTGCCAGCGGCCATGATGGAGACGTTGCCGGTCGTCCGAAAACCGGTGATATCAGTCGTCCGAGAATCGGCGACGCCGGGCCAGGCCAAGCCGGTACGAATGTCCAACCGTATTTTGACCGCTCCCAAATCTGGACCGACGAACGCAAACGACAAGCGGCGGCCGCGATCAACGCCGCGTTGCCACAGCTGCTGGCCAAGTGGGGCCGGTCGTCGGCCGGCAGCCCACGCATATCACGCTACGGGTCATGACCTCGCGCTGGGGATCGTGTACACCGCGAACCGGCCGCATCCGTCTGAACCTTCAATTGGGACTGATGGAACCGCAATTCCTGGAATACGTCTTGGTCCATGAGATGACGCATTTGTGGGAAAGCGGCCACGGTGCCGGATTCCAGCGCCGCATGACCGCCTACCTACCGGCTGGAAGACGCTGCGCCGCGACCTCAACCGCCGCGTGGTGCTGTGACGATGACGGGTCAGGCTTCAGTGCCGGCGATGTGGCTGATGGCCTGATCGGATTCGTTCGCATGGTCCGAATGCGCCACCATCTCGATGGCCGCCGGACACCCGCTCACCGACGAAGACCGCTGGCCTTGGCTCGACACCATCGCCGCGTGGATCGACGAGCGCGTGGCCGCCGGCGAGCCCGCCGTGGTCACCTGCTCGGCGTTGAAGAAGATCTACCGCGACAAGCTGCGCCGTCAAGGCGTGGTGTTCGTCTACATGCAGGCACATTCGACGAGGTGATGGAACGCCTTTCCCACCGCCAAGGCCACTTCATGAAGCCGAGCATGCTGCAATCCCAGTCCGACATTCTCGAAGAGCCGGGCGATGACGAAATTCACGTCAACGTACACATCGGCCAGGCCGATCCCGAACACGAGGCCATGGCCGTGGCCGGTGCCCTCGGCCTGTGAGCCATCTCTCGGCTCCCCTTAGTCTCACTTCGCCACACGTGCGGCGCATCGACGAACTCGAACGGCGCATCAGCGAACTTCAGCTGGAGCTGAAGCAGTGTGAAGGCCAGCAAGGGCGAACCGGATCGGTCCAAACGGGCTACTCAGGCCGACCAGCCCAGCCAGTCCGTTCAGACCGACCTAACTGATCAGAGCGGGCCCTCTGACCAGTCCGAACCATCTGACCGACATGTACTTGTTGACTAAGTGTGCGGCCCGTCATTCGTTATGGAACATGCCGGCCATGTATACAGGCAGGTAGGTTACATTCCCTTCGACTGAGACGTTGCACGGGCCAAGCACATAGCCTGTATTGAGATGGTATTCAGGGTGGGCGAGCACGTTGTCCATTGCGCGATGGCGTTTGTAGGATTTGCCGGACTTCACCTCAATCGGCAGCACGTGATCGTTGCGGTCTTGGATGAGGAAATCGAGCTCGCCAAGCTTCTTACTGTTGTAGTAGTACAGGTCAAATCCGTGAGCGCGTAGCTCTTGGGCCACCGCATTTTCATAGATTGAACCGTAGTTGATATCAGGGTTGCCGTCGAGTACGTCGAGCGCGGTTTTCTTGAGAAACGAGCCGGTAAGCAGACCCACGTCGTTGTAAAAGAGTTTGAAGAGGTTACGTTCCTTGCTCATCTCCAACGGTGTGCACGGTTCGTCCACGTTGTACGCGGCGACGGCTACATCCGCATTGACCAGCCAATCGAAATCGGAAGCAACCGATTGGAATCTCATGTTCTTTTCGATTTTGGCGAAGGTAAAGCGCTTGTTTGGGTTATTTAACTCGCTGGGCACCAAATCGTAGATAGCGCGGATATGCAGCCGGTCTTCTTTGCGCGCGTATTGGCTGATATCGCGGCGATATTCACGCTTTATGTTCTCTTGTATAGTGCGCACGTCCGCAACGCTGCCGTTTGCCACGAACGAGTCGACTGCGGCAGGCATGCCGCCGATGACCAGATATTTGGAGTATAGCTCCATGAGCCTTTGATGAATGAACTCATCCACTTCCTGGTGCTTGGCAAAGCATTCGGCAAGCATATCGAATACGTCGTTGCCGATATGCTGCGACCAGCAGAACTCTTGGAAATCCAGTGGATACATATCCAGCTCGGTCAGGTACCCGACCGGTACCGAGCGTATATCTTCGAGCTCGACTCCAAGTAGCGAGCCGGAAAGCGCGTAATCGAACCGACCATCATCTACAAAGGAACTTAATTGCGGTGACCATTTCCTTGCAACGCTGGACCTCGTCAAAGAAAATCAGGGTTTTGCCGGGTACTAATGGCGTATTTACGGCCAGTTCCAGCCTCATCAGTAGGTTTTTGGCATCGCGGGGCCGATCGAATAATGCAACGAGGTCAGGGTTCTCGATGAAATTGAGCTCGGCGATATGGTCGTAATGCTGTTGGGCAAAGTGCCTGATGATATAGGTTTTGCCAATCTGACGGGCTCCGGTGACCAGCAGTGCAGTGCGTTTCGGCGCGGATCTCCAAGCTTCCAGCTGTGTCTCGATTTTTCTTCGCAGCATGAGAATCTCCAGTCATTTGTAGGCCTTGCATCTATGCTGGGCACGTTTTCCAACTGTTTATAGCGCATATTTTACACTTTTCCAACCATAAGAATGCGGTTTTGGCTACGTTTTCCAACCTCAAAATGGGGAGTTTTATACACTTTTCCAACTTATGTATGTGGAGACTCTCTATTTCACGTGAGACGAAAGTGGCTCCCCTCTTTGAGGGGAGCCACGGAATACTGCTTTTACTTATGCCAGGTGAGAGCGCATGAACCACTGGAACTTTTCGAGTTCCTGCACGTGGTCCTGGATGATGTTGGAGCTGATCACATCCAGCTCGTCCAGCTCGGCGATGGCCTTGCGGTCGTCGGCGATGAAGGCGTCATAGTACTCGATCAGCGCCTTGAGATACTCCTCGGTGCCCACGCGGCCCTCGGCGTCGAACGACTTCCACGTGCGGTTGCGCACGATGGCGTCCGCGCGGCCGTCCGGGGTGCCGCCCAGAGTGGGCGATGCGCTCGGCGGTCTCGTCGGCCTGAGCCAGCACGGCCTCGACCTCGGGGTCAAGCATCTCGTGAACGGCGATGAAGTTCGGGCCGGTCACGTTCCAGTGTGCGTGCTTCAGGACCAGAGCGGCTCCTGCTCCTGGCTCAGTCGGTTCTGCAGGATGGCGATGGCCTTCTCACTGGCCGCTTCATCAAGGCCCGGCACAACAAATGCAAGTGTCATAATGTTCCTTCTTTCAGTAGGTGGAACGTTGCCCTTTCATTCTACGTTTTTTGGTTATGCCCCGGGCCGAACGAATAGGTGGTGAATATCACGCGACTATTTGGCATCGTCGCTTTGTGATTCGGCCGGCAGCGGCGCATGGTCCGGGGCGCCGGCTTTGCGGACTTCGATGGTTTCGATGCGGCGGCCATCCACCTTGGTGACGACCATGTTGTAGCCGTCGTCGGAATGCAGCACGTCGCCTACCGCTCCCATCTTGCCGGTCTTGGACAAGAAGTAGCCGGCGACCGTCTCGTACGGGCCGTCCTCCAATTCGATGCCGGTCAGATCGGCGAAGTCCTCAATGGTCATGCTGGCCTCGATCGTGGCCACACCATTGACGAACGCGGTGCGGGTGGTGCGTTCGCCGCCCTTCTCGCTGGGCAGATCGTACTCATCGCGAATATCGCCCACAAGCTCCTCAGTCATATCCTCAAGCGTCACGATGCCGTCCGTGCCGCCGTACTCGTCGATGACCACGGCCAGATGGATGCCGCGCTTACGCAGCAGTTCCAGGCTCGGCAGCAGCTTGGAGGTGCCGGGCAGGGAGATGCCTTCGCGCACCACATCGCGCACGATCTTGGCGTTCGGATCGCGCACGTCCAGCAGATCGCGCACATGCACGAAGCCGATCACGTCGTCGAAATCCTTGCCGGTCACCGGGTAACGGGAGTACGGCTGGTCGCGTACGAACGCGGCGGCCTCGGCCAGGGGCTGGTCGCCCTCGATGAAGACCACGTCGGCACGCGGGCGCATCACCTCGGCGACGATGGTTTCGGACGCGTCGAACACATCGTCCAGAATCGTGCGTTCGTCCTTGGAAAGGTTGGTGTTGGAGCTGACCAGCACGCGCAGCTCGTCGTCGGACACCTCGGACTCGGTCTGCTGCGGGTCGAAGCCGAGCAGGCGAACGATGCCGTTCGTGTTCTTGCCGATGAGCCAGATGATCGGGCGGCAGATTGTGGCGAACGCGTCGATGGCGGGTACCACGGCGCGCGCGATCTGCTCGGTGCGCTGCATGGCGATGCGCTTGGGCACCATCTCGGAGATCACGATGGAGCAGTAGGAGATAATCAGCGTGAGCACGATGTTCACCAAGCCACCGGCGATGCCGGTCGGCACACCCCAACCTTCCACCATAGGAATCAGATACGGGGCGATGGAGGAGGCGCCGAACGAGGCGGACAGGAAGCCGGAGAGCGTCACACCGATCTGCACGGTGGACAGGAAGGTGTTCGGGTCACGTGCGATTTTGGCGACTTTGGCGCCGCGAGCGTCCTCCTGCTCCATTTGCTCGATCTGCGAGCCGCGCAGAGAGACCAATGCCAACTCGGTGCCGGAGAACACGGAACCGATAACGAGAAATACAAAAATCAGGAGGATGTTCAAACCAAGTGACATGCCTTTAACTCTAGGGGAGTGGCACGTCAAATTGGGGTGTGCTGGCTGGGCAGTAAGAAACTCGGCAAAGGGAAGGGCACTCTTATCATTACTGCGGCCGACGCGTCGACCGGTGTTTCCGATGCGTTGCTCGCCTTCGACGATGCCGTATGCGCTCCAGCGCTGGACGGCATTACTAGTGCAGAGAGGCTGTTTCTCGCGGCTATGGCCAAGGATTCGCCAAATCCCACGCAGGTTGGCGATGTTGCGGATCGCACGCTCAGAAGCTCAGCACTTCTACTTTGCCGGAATCGAGCTGATAGCGGCGCCGACGATCATGAGCTTGTCAGCGGCGAGGGCCTGCTGGATGACAGGAGACTGCTCCACCAAAGTTTCAATAATGTGGGCCACATGCACGCGCTCGATGTCTTCATGCGCGTCGAGCTCGGCTTCGCGCGCCTGCCAGACGGACATGCCGGCCTGGCGCAGAATAATCGATTCGGCGGCGGCGATGTGCTCGTCGAGGTCGTCCATCGCATCCGCGGCTCCAGTGAGCCGTCGGCTTCGGAAGTGATGGTGTGCATCAGGTCGTCCAGCTCCTGCTCGGCGGCCTCGATTGCGCCGCAGTGCTCGTGACCGAGCACACAGATCAGGCTGACGTGCAGTTTCTTGACCGCGTACTCCAGCGAGGCGATAACCGCGCTATCGATGAGTTGCCCGGCGGTGCGCACGGTGAACAGGTCGCCCAGGCCCTGATCAAAAATGATTTCCGGAGGTACGCGCGAGTCCGAGCAGGAGAGCACCGCGGCATCCGGGTTCTGGCCATCAAGCAGCGTCTGGCGGGTCTCCTTGTCCTGCCATGGGTGGTCGGGCTTGCCCTCGGCAAAGCGCCGGTTGCCTTGCAGCATGCGGCTCCACGTTGCGTTCGCGGTCGATTCCTGTTCAAAGTCTGACTGAGCCATGAAACCTCCATTATCAGCGGACTGCTGATTGCCATATTAGCGAGTATTCGCGCATAGTCGTGATTGGGGCAACGGCCATTTGGGCACAAGGGTTGCGGGTGGTGTGATAAGGCTCATACGTTACACCCGCGCGAGCCGTGGCTCACCACATTACGATAGGTGGTGGTAAACGCTTGAAGATTAACAATTCCCGAAAGGACCGATGATGACTCTTCTGCAGCATGAACTGACCGATTTCAAGGTGAACGCATTCCAGAACAACGAGTTCCACGAAGTGACCAAGGACGATGTGCTCGGCCACTGGTCCCTGTTCTTCTTCTACCCGGCCGACTTCACCTTCGTGTGCCCCACCGAGCTTGAAGACCTGGCCAAGAACTACGCCAAGTTCAAGGAAATCGGCTGCGAGATCTACTCCGTCTCCTGCGACACCCACTTCGTGCACAAGGCTTGGCACGACGCCAACGAGAAGATCGCCAAGATCGAGTACCCGATGCTTGCCGACCCGACCGCCCTGCTGGCCAAGGATCTCGACACCTACAACGAGGCCGATGGCGTGGCTGAGCGTGGCGACTTCATCGTGAGCCGGAGGCAAGGTCGTGGCCTACGAGGTCATCTCCTCCAACGTGGGCCGCAACGCCGAGGAGCTGCTGCGCCGCGTGCAGGCTCCCAGTTCGTCTACGAGCACGGCGACCAGGTCTGCCCCGCCAACTGGACCCCTGGCGAGGAAACCATCGAGCCCAGCCTCGACCTCGTCGGCCAGCTGTGATCGACACTGAATAGGCGGTAATCTTGGCCCCCTTTCTGAGGGGAGCTGTCGCTGAAAGCGACTGGGGGGAGTGCTCGCGAGAGCTAGCCTGATCCGATATGCTCCCCTCAGTCTCACTACGACAGCTCCCCTCAGAGAGGGGAGCAGTGTATGTAAGGGAGTTTTCATGACTCAGACCAACAATCTCTATGACGTCGTCGTCATTGGTGGCGGGCCGGCTGGCCTGACGGCCGGCCTGTACTTGGCCCGCGCTCGCTACCGTGTGCTGATTCTTGAAAAAGATGATTTCGGCGGCCAGATCACCATCACCAACGAAGTCGTCAACTATCCGGGCGTGGGCCGCACCACGGGCCGCGCGCTCACCCAGACCATGCGTCAGCAGGCTCAGACTTTGGTGCCGAATTCCTCTCCGCCGAAGCCACCGGTCTCGACGTGGATGGTGACATCAAAACCGTGCACACCTCACGCGGCGACCTCAAGACGTTCGGCATCCTCATCGCCACCGGCGCCAGCCGCGCAAGCTGGGCTTCGAGGGCGAGGCCGAGTACGCCGGCCGCGGCGTGGCCTACTGCGCCACCTGCGACGGCGAGTTCTTCACCGGCAAGGAAGTACTGGTGGTCGGCGGCGGATTCGCCGCAGCCGAGGAATCCGTGTTCCTGACCAAATACGCCTCCAAAGTCACCGTGCTCGTGCGCGAACCGGACTTCACCTGCGATGCCGCAGTGGCCGCCGAAGCCAAGAACAACCCGAAGATCAACGTGCGTTATCAGGTTGAGCTGAAGCGTCACCGCCGGCCAAGGAGGCCTGCGAGAAGCCTCAATCCTGAACCTTGCCACCGGCCAGACCGAAACGTGGAAGCCCGCCGACGCCGGCACCTTCGGCGTCTTCGTGTTCGCCGGCTATGTGCCCGCCACCGATTTGGTGCGCGGCGTGGTGGAGCTCGACGACCACGGTTACGTGGTCACGCACGACTACCTCAGAACCTCGGTGCCGGGCGTGTACGCGGCCGGCGATCTGCGCGTCAAGAACCTGCGCCAAGTGGTCACCGCCACCGCCGACGGTGCGATTGCCGCCGTGGAACTGGAGCGTTACGCCAAGCAGATGAGCGAGAAAACCGGCTTGGTGCCGCCGCGTCCCACTGCTTCCGCTTATGAGGAGTCCGAGCCAAGGCCGCCTCCGCCGCCTCGGCCGCTGGCAC
>ENA-OQEX01001104-OQEX01001104.1-human-gut-metagenome-genome-assembly--contig:-NODE-1104-length-11124-cov-1.830954_pt1 | contig 11124 bp, 10 predicted proteins | sample MGYA00242802_ERZ504649 | MGnify/ENA primary metagenome ERZ504649 (study PRJEB26092, sample SAMD00036194) | human gut metagenome | host: Homo sapiens | study: EMG produced TPA metagenomics assembly of... | reverse complement strand
CCTCTCCACTGTGACACTCATCATCACAGAGAGCCTTACGCACGGGCAACGCCCTTTTGCGCTGGTGGAATATGTGGTGACAGACCAAAATCACCGTGGCCAGGGCCTGGCATTCTCCCTACTGGGGCTTGCCAAGCAAATTGCCCGGGAAGCCGGGTGCTATAAGATCATGCTCGTCACCGGCCACAGCGAGCCCGGCGTACACCGCTTATATAAGAAAGCAGGATACCATTCCGAGGGAAAAACAGCGTATTCTCAGTATCTTGATTGATAAAATGAGCGTGGAGGGAATTAATATGAAACGAAGGTCAAAAATCATTCTAGCTATCGTTTTCGCATCCGTAATTCTTCTATCGTCTGTTGGGCTCCTTGTGTTTCATCTCCTAACCAATCCCAAGGTGGAGGCCAGGCCAACGCTCAGCGGCAACCAGTCCGCTGTAGTCAGCAAAACGGATCAGCCTCGTTACATCGCGCACCGCGGCTTTTCGGCCGTTGCGCCTGAAAACTCGATCCCTGCGCTGACAAGGGCAGGGGAAGCCGGCTTCTGGGGCGCGGAGTTTGATATCCAGCGCACGAAGGATGGCGTATGGGTGCTCTCGCACGATGCGAATATCAAGCGCATGACCGATGGCTATGGCGACATCCACAATATGACCTATGAGAAGCTGCAATCCTATTCCTACGATAACGGCGCAAATATCGGCAACTACCCCGGATTAAAGCTCCGCTACGTTTTCCCAGGCGCTTGATGAATGCGCCAAATATCAGATGATTCCCTGTGTAGAGATTAAAAAAGAAAACGGGATGGAAGGCCTCGAGGAGTGGTGGCGGCTCTGCGTGAAAAAGGGCTTGCTGAAAAATGCGTCGTCCTTTCCTTCCGCTATGAACAGCTTGAGAAAGTGCATGCACTCGCACCGGAAATCCGTCTGTGGTATCTTTCTGAAAAATTACAGATAAGGCGCTGGAGCAGTGCAAGGCGATCGGAGCGGGGCTGGATTTTAAGCTTAGCCATAAGTACAACACCGATGAGCGGCTGAAAGCACTTCAGGAGAGCGGCGTTGAGGCCGGCGCATGGACAATTAATACCATAGAAGCGCATGACCGTGTTTATAGCGCCGGCAATCCGCTATATTACCACCGATACGATTGCCCCCGCCTGATAAAACTGTGTGGACTTGCTACTGCACTATATACTGTGTGTTCGCCCCTATGGAACGTGGGTTACATACGCTAAAATTGATTTCGTATGCCTGATTGGGGCCAATGGCGCATCTTACAAAAAAATGGTATACTAAAGGGCGGGAAATCCGCTCCTTTTGACTTTATTCGGACAGGGAGGCAAACACATTGCAGGGCTTTCGGCATTCGCGAGGGCGAATTGAAGCCCTTGAAAAACAATAGCTGGGATCAAGAGACGCCCGGTCTCCTTCTCATCTGCAATAATATGGAGCTTCTTCAGCTACAGGGCAGCTTCGGCTTTGACGACGGGACGATCGAGGAGTGTATGACAATTGACGACTATGCCCGCTTTGAGAGCTTTGAAACCTATGATTTTATTACGGTCAACTACTTCTTCTATGAAGGCGAAAAGCTAATCTTTGAAGAAATCGATCTTTATATCGGCACGGATTATCTGGTGCTGATCCTCAACAATGAACAGCTGCGTTCCGAGCTGCTCGCACGGCTACAAAAAAGGACGCAGGGCCCGCGCAGAGCTACGCACAATTATCTCTATTATCTTGTTTTTGATTTTATCTTGGATCAAATGTTTCAAACGCTGGAAAATCTCGAGGATCAACTGGAAGATCTCGAAATGGATATCCTCGTCTATGCGGCGAAAGAAAAGTTTAATCGGATCATTGAGTTAAAAGCGCAGGTCAATCTCCTGAAAAATATGTTCGGCCTCTGATTTATCTGGCGACGCCTTTCATATGAACGAAAATAAATTCATCCGCCGTGGAAACGAAAAATACTTTTCAGGCATTGGCACTCGCTTCAAAAAGCTCTACGACTTTGTTGCGAGCCTTGGCGACTGGTATCCCAAATTCAAAATTCCTATGACAGCGCCGTTTCCATGCGGGAGAGTGAAACAAGCGAAAGGCTCACCTTGCTCGCCGGGATGGTCGCGCCGCTGACCGTGATCACCGGCATTTATGGCATGAACTTTGCTTTCATGCCGGAGCTGCATTGGAAATGGTCTTATCCAGTTGTGCTGGCTGCGATGGTGGTGATCGAAATTATTTTTTATTTCCGACTGCGCAAAAGGAAAGGCAGATCATAAATCCCGTTTATATTCCAAATGGGCTGTAGCAAAATGCTCTCGCTTTTGCTACAGCCATCTTATGTTGAGCTCCTTCAGGCCGTTTTCGCTTTGCCGGTCAAACCGGTTGCATCGTGTATTCTTCTCTCCCAACCCATCAAAAACGAGTTGACACGGCGATTGTGCTTGATCTCCTCCAATGATTTCAAGCGAATATCGTGGTTTACTCCGTTCGGGAAATACCGACTTATGCAAAGAGAAAGCCCGAATGTGTCAATCACATCCGGTTGGCACCCCCAGTAGGAATCGAACCTACAACTAGCCCTTAGGAGGGGCTTGTTATATCCATTTAACTATGGAGGCATGTCTTTTAAAGTTTTACAGTACTAGACAGCGTTAAAATGATATCAAAAAATGATCCAATTGTCAATGCGGAAAAATTTTTTTCGGGAGAATTCGTGCCTCTCTCTTTTAGTCAGTAATCACTCTCTTGATATTGATATCATTACCCCTACAGTGATATGAAACTGCGTTAAAATAGCTCAGGACATCATGATCGAAAAAGAGAAAGCTGGCTCCATCACAATTGGAGCCAGCTTTCAAATTCACTATAACTTATGCAGAATAGTCCACTGTGCCGTGGCCAGTAATCGTAGCCTCATCAATACCGACACCAAAGTAGGACGCATTTGCAACGACAGATTCGGAGAAAGAGAAATTCACTTTAGAAATCTTCCTGTGCTCTTGTTTACTGTAGCAACAATAACACCCTTCGAAAGCGTAACTGTACCGCCCTTGATTGTTGCACTACCCGGAAGACTAAACGCCTTAAGCATGCTGGCAACTACAGTTGTAGCCTCTGCTTTATCAATAAAGTAGCTATAACCACCATCACCATGTTTTGCGCTGTTAACATCTAACTTTTTAGTCTTTAGGTTAATGGTGAACACATAATTATTGCCGCTTTCCTTACAGGTAGCGCTGCTCACATCTGAGGCATTCACATTATAAAGCTTTTTGTCAGAAATCTGAGTCGCTTTACCATTATTGCTAAAAGCATCTTTTACGCCTTGTTCCTTACCAAGGTTAAGGTCAATTTTACCAACAATCGGGATTTCCTTCTCCCTGTAAACACGTCCGGCATCCAACGTACGCTTCATAGAAGCGGACTTCATCGTTACGATCCCAGCATTATAAGCCTTAACAATTTCATTCACGCCCTGAGGAGCCTTCGCAGCAGGTGCATCCGGCTTCTGGGTTTCACCGGGCTTCTGGGTCTCACCGGGCTTCTCAGTCTCACCGGGCTTCTCAGTCTCGCCAGGTGTCTGCGTGTCGCTTTCTTCAGCGCTCGGATCCTCATTCGTCGCGCTCGGATCGGTGTTCTCTGCGGGCGGAACCGTGTCGTCATTATTGACGCTCTCGTTCGCCGCCGGATTGTTGGAGGGATCCGTGGAGTTTTCATCTCCATTATCGCCGCCGCAGGCTGCAAGGGAGAAGACGAGCGCCAGCGCCATCATAAGCGCTAAGAGCTTGGTCAGGTTCTTTTTCATTGTGTAGTAGTACCCCTTTCTTAAAATAAAACATTTTTATCGGGGCGTGTTCCCACAAAGAATATGTATCACACGCTCCCTATTGCCGCACCGAGTGGTGCTGTCTACGAACACTAATTTACAGCAAACAGAATAAAAAGTCAATGGAAAATGCTACTTTTTTTGAATCAGCGTTCATCAATATTGACTTCATCGTAAAAAACAGCCCGCAATTGCTTGCAGGCTGTTTCTTGTTTAATGAATCGCTTAAACCAACTCTAAAAATCAGCTTCAGGCAGGCATCACAATTTTTTGGTTCACATGACCCTTTACATGCTGAATCGGAAGGATATAAGCTACCGTAATATCTTTAGCATCAATATGAATATCACTATTCCAAGTGGCACTCACAATTTTGCCCGTATTGTTATCAATTTTCACTGTAGCAGAAGCATTTTTGTAAGTCAGCTTAATATTCGATGTTTCATAATTAACCGGTACGCCCAACTCGGTAATTGCTTTGTCAACATCCCCCAGAACACCAATTAAATGGCCGACAGGACCTTTGTCCCAAGCGCTCTTAGCAGTATCAGTCTGCTCTTTCGCCTTCATGGTGATCGTTGTATATTTACCATCAGATTTGGCGGAAGCGCTACTCAAATCAGACGCTACCAGCTTGCTGTATGCGCCTGGCACGCCTTCTGAGGCACTGGAATTCTTGGATAGCGCGCTATTAATGTTCGAACTGAATCTGCTAACCAGATTTGCAATTGCTCCTTCGCCACTCAAATCTCCTACCAGAGAAAGAGTCTGCTTTTTCTGTGTCTTTGTCATCTTATCCGCCGCTGCTTTATAGAACTTAATGATCTCCGCTTTGTCATTAGAGGTCAAGCCCTTATCGGTATTCGCAGGCTTGGTTTCGGGCTTTCCTTCCGGCGTGGTGACTTCTCGCCGCTCGGCGTTGTCACTTCCTCATTCGGCGTTGTGCCGCTCTCATCTGTTGCGCTCGGATCCTCATTCGTCGCGCTCGGGTCGTGTTCTCTGCGGGCGGAACCGTGTCGTCATTATCGACACTCTCGTTCGCCGCCGGATTATTGGAGGGATCCGTGGAGTTTTCGTCTCCATTATCGCCACCACAAGCGGCAAGGGAGAACACGAGCGCCAGCGCCATCATGAGCGCCAAAAGCTTGGTCAGGTTCTTCTTCATTTAGTAAATTACCCCTTTCTGAAATACGGCGCTTGCTAAAATAAAGATAAAAGCCGATCGCGCCTGATTTGCACACTGCATAGAAATTATGTAGCAATGCAGACCTTAAGTATTTATAATTTACAACATGTTCACAAAAAAGTCAATAGAATATTCCTTCTGTAATTTTATGTTTTTATATAATATGTTTTATAAATTGAAATTTTTTAAATGTAGAATAATGATATGTTTTCCAGGGTATCGGGCACAAATAAAAAATATGCCAGTATGGCTCGCTTTCACACAGAAGATCCTTTTTAGCCTCCTTTCTTTTCGATATCCTGATTTTATGGTATAATAGCTTCAAACAAAATGTTTGAAGCACAGCTTGTCGAAAAAGCCAAATGGAAGAAAAACGTGCACAAAAAGTCTCGTTGTGAATCGCCAGCGTAACGAGCATCTAAATGCAGCGCAGAACGCTAGCGGAAGCCAAGGCAGCATTTGTAGCATCTGACGGCGTGGCTCGTGAGAGGATTTTGCCCGGAGGGCAAAAACGAACCTTTCCATGTGTTTGAAACGCCGTGAGGCGTTGAGTTTGGGAAGGTTCGCCGAACGAGTTCTAACGTGCATCAAGCTTCCTGCTGCCGATGTGCCGTGCACAAGCGACCGTCGCGACGGTCGCTGCGGCCCCTTTTGCTTCCTTTTCCGGCCGAACGGAAAAGGGAGGGCCTGCGCGGCCTGAGCGCATGCTTAACTTTTTGTTTTATGAAAGCAATTTACAACTGACAGCATTAAAAGTATTTTTTTAAACATTTTTGCTGAATCATCTTTGTGTATTTTGATGAATGGATATACCTTTTTCAACAGCCTGAAAAACACCGCCCAATGCGAATGCACTGGGCGGTGTTTTTGATCAAATGCTGGAATTATGCTTTTTTGGTAACGACCAGGCTGTCTGCATCGCTGTCAACCACAAGCACAGTGTTCGGCATGAGATCGTCGGAGATCATCCTGCGGGCAATTAGGGTTTCCACATGCTTTTGAATGAAGCGCTTGAGCGGCCTTGCGCCGTAAACCGGGTCGTAGCCATTCTCCACAATGAAATCCTTCGCAGCGTCTGTCACCTCGCAGGAGATCTGCCGGTCGCTGAGCCTGCGGTTGAGGTCTTTGATCTGCAAATCGACGATCTTTCGGATGTCGTCCTTCGTTAGCGGCTTGTAGAAAACGATCTCGTCGAGCCGGTTGAGGAACTCCGGCCGGAAGGAACGGCGCAGCAGGTCGTTTACCTCCGCTTTGGCCGCGGCGCTGATCGCGCCATCCGGCTCGATGCCGTCGAGCAGGGCGGAGGAGCGAGATTGGAGGTGAGGATGATAATCGTATTCTTGAAATCCACTGTGCGGCCCTGGGAGTCCGTGATGCGCCCGTCGTCGAGCACCTGCAAGAGAATGTTGAACACATCCGGATGCGCCTTCTCGATCTCATCAAATAGGAGCACGCTGTAGGGCTTGCGGCGGACGGCCTCGGTAAGCTGGCCGCCTTCCTCATAGCCCACATATCCGGGCGGCGCTCCGATCAAGCGGGAGACGGAAAACTTCTCCATATACTCCGTCATATCAATGCGCACAATGTTATGCTCGTCGTCAAACAGGCATTCCGCCAGCGCCTTTGCAAGCTCTGTTTTGCCCACGCCCGTCGGGCCAAGGAACAAAAAGGAGCCGATCGGCCGGTTGGGGTCCTGAATGCCGGCGCGGGAGCGGATGATGGCTTCCGTCACTTTGGTGACGGCTTCATTCTGGCCAATCACGCGCTCGTGGAGGATATCCTCCAAGTGCAGCAGCTTCTCGCGCTCGCCCTCCATCAGGCGGGAGACGGGGATGCCCGTCCAGCGCTCGACGATGCGGGCAATCTCTTCTTCGGTCACCTTATCGCGCAGCAAGCTGTTTCTCTGCTCTTTCTCCTGCGTGTGTTTTTCCTCTTCCTCCAGCTTCCTTTGCAGGTCCGGCAGCTTGCCGTATTTGAGCTCCGCGGCCTTGTTGAGATCATAGGCCTGCTCTGCCCGCTCAATATCGGCGTTGAGCTGTTCGAGCTGCTCGCGCAGCTTCTGTACCTTGCCGATGGAGGCTTTTTCATTATCCCATTTCGCCTTGAGCGAGTTGAAATGCTCGCGCATCTCCGCAAGCTCTTTACGAATTTCAGAGAGATGCTCAAGTGAAAGTGCATCCTTCTCCTTTTTCAGCGCTGCCTCTTCAATTTCAAGTTGAATGATCTTGCGCTGAATCACATCGAGCTCCATGGGCATGGAGTCGATCTCCGTGCGGATCATAGCGCAGGCTTCGTCAACGAGATCGATGGCTTTATCGGGTAGGAATCGATCCGTGATATAGCGATTGGAAAGCGTTGCGGCGGCGATGAGCGCCTGATCCTGAATTTTGACGCCGTGGAACACCTCAAAGCGTTCCTTCAGGCCGCGCAGGATGGCGATGGTATCCTCCACCGTCGGCTCGTCGACCATTACGGGCTGGAAGCGGCGCTCCAGCGCAGGATCTTTCTCAATATACTGATGGTATTCGTTGAGCGTCGTTGCGCCGATGCAGTGCAGCTCGCCTCGTGCAAGCATGGGCTTTAAAAGGTTGCCCGCGTCCATGGAGCCTTCCGTTTTGCCTGCCCCCACGATCGTATGCAGTTCGTCAATGAAGAGGATGATTTTGCCATCGCTCTTTTTTACTTCGTTGAGCACTGCTTTCAACCGCTCCTCAAATTCGCCGCGGTATTTCGCGCCTGCGATCAGAGCGCCCATATCGAGGGAGAAGATCGTCTTATCCTGCAAGCTGTGCGGTACGTCGCCGCGCACAATTCGCTGGGCAAGCCCTTCTGCGATCGCCGTTTTGCCCACGCCTGGCTCGCCGATGAGCACGGGGTTATTCTTTGTTTTACGGGAGAGGATGCGGATGACGTTGCGAATTTCTTCATCCCGGCCAATGACCGGGTCAAGCTTTTTGCTGCGCGCGCGCTCGACAAGGTCGTCGCCGTATTTTTTCAGCGCGTCATAGGTATCTTCCGGCGTGTTGGTCGTTACACGTGTGGCGCCGCGCACCCCCATCAGAATTTTCAAAAAGGTGTCCTTTGTGATATGATAGTCTTTGAAAAGCTGCTTCAATTTATCGTTGGCGTTGTCGAGCAGGGAGAGAAAGAGGTGCTCAACAGAGACGAATTCATCCTTCATATTGGCGGCAATTTTTTCAGCCGAGTTCAACGCCTGATCCACATCCTGCGCCACATAAATTTTGTCAGCCTCCCGGCCCGTGCCCGTTACCTTGGGGATGTTGGCGAGCTGGAAGGTGAGATCCGACAGCATGGCCTGCGTATCCACCTTCATCTTGACGAGCAGCTCATGGATGAGCCCCTGCTCCTGGGTTAGCAGGGCGTAGAGCAGGTGCTGCTGCTCCACCTGCATATTTGATACTCAATGGCAGTATCTTGGGCTAGCCCGATGGCCTCCAAAGATTTCTGTGTAAATTTTTGTGCGTTCATTGTCATAACCTTCCCTTCTCTGCGGACAGCCTGAATTGATCTGTTCAAGCGGTTTTGCCTTTTTCAGCGGCGTTAAAAAAGCGGAGCAGCCAGGTCCTTCCCTTCGCAGCTCCGCTTGTTTTAGCCGATGTCAATGCGCCGGCTCTCGGGCTTTTGGCGCCGCGCTTCGGCAGCGTCAGCCCCAAAATACCGTGGCGGTAAGAGGCGGTGATTGCATCCTCTTCGATGCCGGTGAGGTCGAAGCTGCGCTCATACGCGCCGGAGTGGCGTTCCCTGCGGATGAATGGGTGTTTCGTTTTTTCTTCCGCATCGTTATGCACGGCGCGGATGGTTAGGCAGCCGTCCTCGATGTCGATAGAAATTTCTTCCTTGCAAAAGCCGGGCAGCTCCGCCTGCAAAAGAAAGCAATCTTCTTTTTCAACGATATCGGTGCGCATGGAGGCAATTTCTTTTTCCTCCCGGCGAAAATCTTTTTCCATCCGGTAAAAATCACGGTCAAACTCTTTAAGCATATTCCGCTCGCTGCGGGTCAGGGGAATTAATTCAAACATAGCCGATCGCTCCATTTCTTTCAGATTCTATCCGTATTTTAGGTTGCTTTGTTTATGTTCTGCTTCCATCCGGTTTTCCCCGGATCAATGATTTTAGCATACCCGGTATTTATGAAAAAATAGATATCATTTATGACGGAAGTGTAAACATTAGCACTCGATTATAACGAGTGCTAAATTGGGCGCGTTTCATATTACCCGATGGAAAGACACAAAGAATACATATAGGGGAATTACAATATCCTCATCAGGAATAGAAGGAGGAGCAGACGATGCGCTACCGTTTGCTGGCCGCAGAGGATGAGCCACAGCTGAGAATGATGCTGTGGGATTACTTACGGCGAAGGATTTTGATGTGACCACCTGCCGGGATGGGGAGGAGGCGCTGGCTAAGCTGGAGGAGCAGGCGTTTGATATCGTGTTTCTCGATATTATGATGCCAAAGCTCGACGGCCTGACCGTCTGCCGTGCATTGCGGCGGGAGAATCCCGTGCCAGTCATTTTCCTGACCGCGCGCAGCGGAGAGGAAACGAGCTGCTCGGCTACGGGTTCGGCGGGGATGATTATGTCACGAAGCCGTTTTCGCTCCCCGTGCTCCACGCGAAGGCGCTGGCGCTTATCAAGCGGGCCAAGGGGAGGGGCCTGACCGCGCGCATGCTGGAAATGGGCGGGATTCAGGTGGACGACCTGCGCCGAGAGGTATCGGTGGATGAAACCCCGATTTCCCTTACACCGAAGGAATACGAGCTACTGGTGTGTTTGATGGAGCACAGGGGAATGGTGCTTTCGCGCGAGCAATTGCTGCGCAGGGTATGGGGCTATGCCTATGACGGCGATATCCGCACCGTGGACACTCATATCAAAAAACTGCGTAAGGCACTCGGCCGACGAGCCGGAGAGATCCGCACGGTGATCAAAACGGGCTAGCCGCTTCGAGCCGGAGGAACCGGAGGGGTAAGCCTCATCTGCTGTTTTGCGAAGGAGGGATGCATATGGACCGGCAGTTTTGGCGAGAAACGCGCAGGTCGGCGCTGGTGCTGCTGCTGCTGTTTTTCACGTCTGGCACGATGCTGGTGGTAGGCAAAGCGGGAAGCAACGAGTATGGAACCGACCCGCTGTCAATCAGCGTATTGATAGCTAATCGGCTGGCGCAAACCACATATTACCAGCAGCATGATGCGGAGGCCTATAGCCCGAACGATCTTGAGCTGTTGCAGGAATATGTGCGGCAGTTTGCGCAGGAAGGGACATTTCTAAGCTTGATCCTATATGAGGAGGATGTGGATCACATCCGGGCGGTAAGCGGAAACTACCTAAGCCTTTGGTCTATGGATTCAAATTTTCCAACGGTGGACGCCCAGCTTTATGTGGCGCTCGACGATGCGGCGGAGAAAGAACGCGCTGCCTTGACGCAGGCATTGCATCAAGGCCGTCTTGTTTCCGTTACGGGTTATCGGAAGGGCAATGTGGTTTATCCAACCCAGATTGTATGGAAAATGTATCAGAATAAAATGAATTGGAAAACGCTGAAGAAAGAAAACGTTGCGGATACGAAAACCATCGCCTTTTCTCTTCCGGACCAGCTGGAGCAGGCAGAACAAATCGTTTTAAATGGTGATCTGCGGTTTGAATTTGTGGGGAATCAGGATTCCTATGCGGTGCAAAACGAATCGGGCGGTAAACAGCGGCACATCATGCGCGCCTTTCGGGAAGCTGCCCGGATGGCGCGGTCAGAGGATCAGAAGTATCGCACGGGCAAGCTTACGGATTTTGCGGTGAACGGCTTTAGCTGGAGCAATAATGCGGTGAAAAACGCATACAGCCTGCTTAGCTGCGTCCGTCCGGCGGAGAACGGAGGACCCGCCTTTACCTTTCCGTCAATCTGGTGAATTACCCGCTGTATGACGCGCTGAGTGATTACGCGTCTATCTCGCGGTGCTGTTTTTCTTTTATCTCTGCATTTTTATTGCGCTGCTCACGCGCAAGTTCCAGGCCGTTTATCTAACGCAGAGCCGCGCCTCCCAGCGCCAGCGGATTTTACGAACGCGCTTGCCCACGAGATGAAAA
>ENA-OQEX01001103-OQEX01001103.1-human-gut-metagenome-genome-assembly--contig:-NODE-1103-length-11132-cov-5.489959_pt1 | contig 11132 bp, 22 predicted proteins | sample MGYA00242802_ERZ504649 | MGnify/ENA primary metagenome ERZ504649 (study PRJEB26092, sample SAMD00036194) | human gut metagenome | host: Homo sapiens | study: EMG produced TPA metagenomics assembly of... | reverse complement strand
CAAAACCGGCCGGCTGGCCGGTTTTGCCTCGTGGGGCGAGGTTGCGGACGGCGGGCAGTGCGATCTGCGCTGCCGCGCGGTTCACTTCCTTCAGGTCGTCCATGTCCGCGCCGGCCTTGCGCATCGTCTGAACGAAGCGTTTCTGGCCGACGACCATCAATGCCTTGTCAGCCATCACTCATCACTTGCCCGTGTACGGTGCGTGGGCGACGTTCGTGACGGCGAAGCTCAGATCGTTCGTGTTCTTCGATTTGACGTCGCCGCCGATGGCGATTGGCGCGATGGTGACGTTGAAGGTCCACTGGATCTTGCCGGTATTGTTCGGGACGAACTGGGCCGGCAGCGTCTCGCCCTTGTGGTCGAAGAGCCAGACGGCCAGACCGTCCTCGCTGAAGTCGTCGCCCACGGTGCCCTCGAACGTCCATGTTGTCGTGGTGTTCGTCTCCTCTGATCCGTCGAGGTAGGTGGTCGGGTCGTCGCTGCTGTTCGACGGGTTTAGCTGCGCCTTGGTCAGGTCGGCGCTGAAGTCCCTGCCGTTTTCGGTGTCGGTGATTTTGAAGATGCCTGGTCCGAGCGTGCGGATCTTTCCAGCCATGATTTTTTCCTTTCCTTGTCTTATTCGGTTTCCAGAGCGTTCAGCACGACCTGGTAGGCCGCCAGCGTGCCGGCTCCTGCGAGGTTCCAAGTCGCGGGCGTGGCCTTCTGAATGTTCAGGCCACGTTCGGCGAGCCGGTCGAGCGCTGTGAGGATGTCATCGACTGCGGATGGCTGCGTGGCCGGCGTGCCGGCGATGACGTCCAACGTCCAGACCGGTTCCGGCGGGCCCCATGATGGCCATTCCACGGTTGGCGGTTCGATGAACACCGCGACTTTGCCGGCCGCCGGGCGGATCAGTTGGGCGTCGATGCTGACGCTGCTGACCAGTCCATCGAGCATGTTGGTGAGCGTGTTCATCAGCGCGGCTCGTTGTTCCTGGATGTTCATGCAATCACCATGCCCCCGGTGAGCACGCCGGCGGCGCGGAGTTTCGGCCAGACCGAGCGGAGCGGGTCGGTGGAGATCCTGAACGGTTCCACAGTCGAATCGCCCACGTCCATCACGCCCAGGCGCGCGTCACGCATGTTGAACAGGTCCGCCGCGCAGGAGACGATGCAATCGGCCAGCAGATCGTCATCGACGGTGGCGGTGCCGACCGCGTGCGCGACGTATCGCTTCGCCGCCGCGAGTTTGACCGTGAGCCGTTCGTCCTCTCCGGCCGCACTCCAACCTCGTCGCGGAGCCGTTGCAGCAGGATGTTGTCATCGATCATCATACCGCGGCGAACTTCACCGGAATCAGGCCGTCCGCATGGGTCGTGGCCACCGCCATATACCCGTAGACGCTGTAGCTGTTGGTCAGGCCGGTCACGTTCCCGTCGGTCAACTGCGCCGGGCCGCCGGACTCCCAGACGGTCACGGCGGCGGGATCGATGAAACTGGCCAATCCGGCATCGGCGTTCGGCAGCAGCACGACAGGGACGCGCATGAACGTGCCGGCCACGCCGGTCAGGTCGAAACTTCCGATGGTGTCCGACCCGTCGCCGCTGAGGTTGAAGAACCGGTCACCGGTATCCTTGAGTTTCACCAGTGCCTTGAGCACGTCCTTGGAGACCGCGAGGCGCGTCAGCGACACGTTGCGGTCGTCGGCCAGTTCGGACGCGTCGATGATGAGCGACACCCAATCGTCGATGGTCATGTTGGCCAACTGTGGCGCGTCGATCTTGTTGGCGTTAGAGGATGCGTCGCGCTGCGCCTTGATCTCCGCGTACAGGTGGTCGCGCACTGCCTTCTCGGTGGCCTTCGCGTAGGCGTTCTGCAATGCGGTGATCGCGGTGTTGAGCATCGGCGTGGTGCTGCGTTCGATGGTCTGGCGGCTCAAAGAAGTGTAGCCGCCGTAGGTGTTGATGTCGGCGGTCTTGGTGCCGAAGGCGACTTTTCCGAAGGAAAGCTCTGAGCCTTCCGTCTCCTGTTTGCCGACGGCTGTGGTGTCGGAGGTCACGACATGGTATTCCATGCTCATGCCGGTCGCCGGGAGCGTGTCATGGGTCAGGAGCTGTGAGACCTTGCGGCGGTCCTCGATCAGTTTGAGGTCGTCGGCGATCCAGGTGGCGGTGTTGCCGGTGTCCTTGGTGGAAATCAGGTCGCGGCATTCCTTCATCACGGTCATGGCCTGTTCGTCGCCTCGCGCGAGGGCCTGCATGTATTCGCCGTGGCTCCGGTACGCCGCGCCGATGGCAGCCGGTGCCGGTTTCGCGCCCATCTTGCTGATCTCGGCTTGATGCCGCGCTGTTCCTCCTGCATGGACTGGATCAGGTCCATCAGTTCGTTGTTGTTCTCCATGGTTTCCTTCCTTTGTTCCACGGCTGGTGCCGCTGATTTGGTCATTTTCGCGTTCTGGTAGGCTGGCCAGCTCACGATGCTGGTCTCAAGCAGACGGACCTTGCGGCGGTGGGTGATGCCGTCGCGGTCCTTCTGCGATTCGAGCGGGATGAATCCGACCGAGAAGCTGTCGAGCACGCCGTCACGTATCAGGGTCATGGCGTCGCGGCCGCGTGCCGTGTCGCTGATCCGCGCGGTGATGTGCAGTCCGTCGTCCGTGCTTTCCGCTTTGGTGATGCGGCCGATGGTCTCGCCGTGCTCGAAGCACAGTTTCGCCTCGTCAAGTCCCTCGAAAGAGCAATCACGGTCGAAGGTCTCCGCACCGTCCCATGTGTCGATGATGTCGCCGAACGGCACGGCGACGCCTTCCACGGTCGAGGTGCCGGAGTCGTCGGCGGAGCGGAGTGTCAGGCCCTTCCAGGCGATTGTGCGTTTCTCGATGTTCATTGGTCTTCTTCCTTTCCGAGTGCCGGCAGCCCTTCCTTGCGCCTCACGTCATCGACGGTGAGGAAACCGGCCTCGATGGCGGTCTTGTAGGCCGTGTAGCGGTCGCTCATGTTCGCGCGCTGCGAGCTGTCCCAGTCGAACTTCGCGGTCCGGCCGCGCGGCAGGAGCCGGTTGAAGATCTCCTCGATCTCGCCGGTGTAGGCCGCCAGCGTGTAGTCGGCGAACTCTATCCACGACTGTTCGATGTTGCTGTAGGTGAGGTTCGAGCCATCGACGGCGGCGAGCATGATGCTTGCGGGATGCCGAGCAGACGGGCGATCTGCGTGGTGTCGAACTTCTGGGTCTCAAGAAACTGCAAGTCTGCTGGCTTAAGTGAGAGCGGCACGTATTCCAGGTTCTTGCCGACTACCTTGATGTCGCCGGCCTCGCCCGACGCCTTCCATGATGCCTTGGCCTGCTGCGCGGCTTCCTGTGTGATGTTCTCTGATGTGCGCAGATAGCCCTTGAGGTTCGAGCCGTCCGTGAAGAACCTCGCCTTGTAGTCGCGGGCGAGCTGCGCGGCATCGATCTCCTCGCGTGCCGCCGAGATGGGGCCGAGCCCGCGCAGTCGGCCGGGCACGTTGAGGAATTTGCTGTGCACGACGTCATCGGCGGTGTAGGCATGGCCGAGATAGGAGAACCGCAGGTCGGGGCGTGCCGGGTCGTCGCTTTCGTCGGTGACGGTCACGTATTGCGGCGGCAGCATCTCGCAGGTGACGATCTCGCCTTTCCAATCGCGCACGATGCGCGTGAAGGCGTTGCCGTCGAGCACGAGCGATGCCACGATGTCGGCGATGAAATCACGGCGGGAACGGGAGACGTCCGGCTGCAACACCATGGGGCTCACGTCCGGTAGGTCACGGCCGCCGCGCTGTTCCACGATCGGCAGGCCGGTGATGGCGGTCTGAAGCACCTGCACGCCACGGAACACGGTTGAGAGTTGCAACGGTTCGGTGGCCGGCCCCCGTTTCGGCGGCTTGATGCCGTCCGGCATGTCCGTGCCGTCCGCGCCGCGCGTGAGCACGCGTCCTGCGAGCTTCATTCGTTCCCAAAGATTCATGACGCCGAGGATATGGCCGTGGTTCCGTCACTGCCAAAAAACGGTGACAAACGGTGACAAACGGTGACAAACGGTGACAAACGGTGACAAACGGTGACACGTCAGAAGATTTGCAACGTGCCGTCAGATGGCAGGTGATGCGCGCCCCACGCGGCCAGCATGCATGATTCGATCGGTGAGGTCAGCCCGGTGCTGCCGCGCCGTGTGACGCGCCATGCGTCGCCGCTCCACGTCCTCGCGCAGTTGGCCGCGCTTGCGTCGAGCTCGGTATCGGCGGCGTGGCGGATCAGCTTGTTCCGCAGGCCGCTGACGAATGCCTGGCCGACCGCGAGGTAGTCGGATGATTGCATGGCGATGAAGTCGATAAGCGGATCACCGGCTTCGTCGGTCATGGATGCGAGCCGGTCGTGCAGGTCGGCGTTTGGTCCCTTGCAGTCCATGACCAGGGGAGCGTGGTAGGTGTCGCAGATTCTCGTGATCTCGGCGGGTGCCATGCCGGTGCCGTCCAGGACTTCGAGCAGTTGCACGGTCACGGTGCCGTCCGTGTTGACGATCGCGGCGGAGACTGACGTGTTCGTGGCGTCCACGTCCACGCGGCGGCGATCACCACGGGTCGGCCGTCGATCCGGTCCGGCGTGATCGGCGTGGCCAACGTGGATTGCCATAGCTGGTCGGGGATGACGCGCTCGGCCACTCCGTTGTCTCGCCGGTTGCCGAAGGCGCGCGCCCAACCGGCCTCGTTGCCGGCGAACTGCTCGCGGAAGTCGCGCAATTGGCGGATGTCCCAGAGCAGGCCGGCGGCGGGATGCCATTTCAGGATCGTCTGGAAGTCCTCGGGGTCGGCGTCGTCGGGGATGCCGAAATCGAACCAGCAGGTGCGTTTCGGCACGTTACCGGCGCGGAAGGAGTCGAGCAGGCCGTTGAGGAACGTGGAATCTGCCGTGCCTTCGGTCGAGGTTATCCAGATCTGGGGCTGGACGCCGGTGAAGTGCAGTCTCGTGTTCATGGTCGGTGCCATGCCGTCGAGGATCAGTTTGCCGGTCTCGTCGTCCAAGCTGAATGCCTCGTCGATGGTGAATTTGTCCATCTGCGTGCCATGGCCGGCCACTTTGGTCACGGCCAATGGGCAGATGAAGCTGCCGTTGCGGAAACGCTGCTCCATCCCGCCGTTGGAAAGCCTCGGCTTGAGGGCGAACGGCGCGAGCTTCGATTTTGAGAGCTGCTGCACGAAGTCCTTGAAATGCTTCTCGGCGTCCTTGCCGGTCTGCGCGAGGTAATAGATCTTCCGGTCTGGGCCGAGCAGAGCGTTGCGTGTGTCCTCGGTATCGATCAGCGTGCTCTTGCCGCACTGGCGCGGAGTGGAAAGTACCACACGGTCGTAATAGTACGTTCCGGTGGCAGGTCGATTTCCCCGGCGACGTCGGCCACGTATCGCTGCCATGGCAGCAGCGGCTTGCCGAGCATCTCGGCAGTCCGTGCGACGATCGCGCCGTCGGTCGGCCGCGTTTCGTCGCGTTTCGTGCCGCCGCGCATGAGCATGGTCACAGTCCGGCCTTCGCGTCGGAGATGAAGTCGGTCAGCGTCGGGTCGAGCTGCGGCTGTTCCGGATACATCGCCTTGAGTTCCTGGAACCATGTGAGCAGTGATGTCATGTTGCGGCTGATCTCGCGTCCCTTGCTGTTCTGGATGTCGATGTTCCTGGCTATCGAGAGCATCGACTTGCAGATGTAGGTTGCTTCCGGCGTCAACGTCTTGCCATCCACGAAGCTTTTGATGAGATTCATGGTCGCCTGCTCCTGAAGGCCGCTGATGCCGTAGGGATGCGTGTATTCCTCGAAACCTTCCAACGTTCCTTGATTCATGATGTGTTTTCCTTGGTTTTCCAACGTTTTCATGCTTTTTTGCATGGTTCTGGGGGGAGAAAAGACTTGGCGCGGGGTCTTTTGGGCGTCGACTGTTTAAAAAAGCGGGTCACCATCGCGGCCGAGCGGCCGGAGAGTCGCGGCGGAGTCCGAGAGCGGCGAGGCGTTGTCGTCTGGCGGCGAGGCGGGCGTCCACGGCCTGCTGCGTGAGATGCAGCGCGTACCACTGCTGCGCCGTCCGATACTCCTGCGGCGTGAGGTCGAGAGCGAACGTGGAATCGGCCGGTGTCTCGATGACGTGCACATCGTAGTCCAACGCCAGCCATTCGGCCAGCATGTCGGGATGGCGGCGGGAGCGTGGCAGCGTGCGCACCAGCCACACGTCCAACGGCTCCGAGCTCTTGGCCAGCGTGCGGGCCGCGCCGTCCCACGCCATCGCGGCGGCGAGGCGCAGCCCATCGGTCGCTTTGGATTGCGTCGGGCACAGGTCGCGCAGCAGACTGTCGAAGCTGACCACGATGCTGTCACGGCGGAGCATGGACTGCATGGCCATGCCGAAGTCTGCGCGTGGAGGTCCGATGACCGCGTGCAGGGTCGCGCCGTATCCGGACAGCACGCGGTCCTGGCGCATCGCGTTGCAATGCTTGCATGCGCGGCGCAGGTTGGCCACGGTGTCCCTGCCTCCGTGGCTGTACGGTACGATGTGGTCGTCCTCGGTCGCGGTGATGGAGCAGCCCGGCATGCCGAGCCAGCACCGGTTGCCGTATGTGGCGATGACCTTCGCTCTGATGCGTGGATCTACGGTCTGTCTTCTCATGCTTTGCCTTTCTCTCGTTGGGTGAGTATCCAGCCGTTCACGTCCTGTTCGGCGTACATGATCGAGTTGCCGATGCGGATTGGCGGCGGTCCGATGATCGGGATGGACTGCCGCCACCGGATCAGCGTGCGTTTGCTGACGTTCAGTCTGGTCGCGGCCTCGGTGGTGGTCAGCATGCTGATGCGGGTCATGCCGTGGCCTTGTCCCTGAGCAGCAGCGCGATCTGTTCCAGCTTCGCGGCGACAATCGGCCAGTCGGCCTTCGAGATGTCCGACCAGACCATGCGCGGCCCGTCCGGGCAGATGATGTTCTGGCCTATCTCCACATCGCCGGGCTGTGGCCGGTCGTGGTCGTCGACTCCGAGCGAGATGTGAATCTGCGGTTTCAAAACAGTGGCTCACCTTCATATGCGGTTTGTGGTTTCGTCTGCGGCCGGTATGGCGTGTAGGCGGTTGCCCATTTGCGGAAACTGCGGCAGTCGATGCGCCATGCGCCGGCCTTGTACGCCGGTAGGCCGTCATCGCACAGACTGAGCAGGGCCGGTACGTTCGGCTCCCCGAGCGCCCGGCAGACCTGGAACAGTTCGATGTCGGTGCGCCGGTTGTTCGCCGCGATGCGGTCCACAGCGTCGGAGAAGCCCTGCATGAGCATCCTGCGCGATTCCTCCGGGTAGTTCAGCACCTCGTGCAACGACGGCTTAATCCTCGATGACATAGGCCCACATCCCGCACCATTTGGCCAGCGTCAACAGCAGAGACTCGGAATCGTACATCTTGCCGGCGGCGGGAGAACGGTAGACGGGAGCTGGCACGCCCTGCTCTCCGTAGGCCATTTTCAGAGCGGCCTGGAGCTGGTTGTCGTTCAATCCGGACGCCTTCATCAACGACTGTCGTGAGGTGTTCGCCCTGCATCTGATGTTCTTGTCGATCATCGGGAGTGTCATCCTCATCTGCGTCCTGAGTTTGTCGGGGAATGTTGCCTTGCTCAATTTCAATCCTTCCTGTAGCTTTCGGTTGGTGAGCGCTTGAGAGGTCAAGACCTAGAATCTGCTGATGAAACGCTCGGCCGAGATTCCCCGGCCGGGCCGTCAACAGATTCCAAAGGTCTCGCAGAACGTTTCGGTCGGAGCCGCGCCGTCGATAACAAGAGCGGCCGAAGCCGCCGGGAATGGTCCCCAATCAGGCCACGGCCGAAACCGTCTATGGTCGCCCGATTCCGCCTTAATCGACGGCCTGAGAGGGTCGGGAGCTAAATTTCGTCTCGCAAATGGCGCGATAGCCACGCGCCTGGCGTTGCCGGTCGCTAACCCGGCTCAGCGGTGGCAGGGGTACGCCATACGCCCCATATGCCGTTCGTTTTTGTCAGTCGTCGTCGGTGAGGAAATCACCCAGACGGACGATCGCGAGCACCAGCCCCAGCATGAACAACACGAAGGGGCTGAGCAGAATCAGAAGAACGAACTTGATGAAACGTTTCACGGTCAATCCTCCTCGTTGAAGCAGCGGTCGATCTGTTTCTCAAGATCGTCAAGCTCGTAGCCGTTGAACGGGACGCGCACGGTGATGCCTTCTTCCGTCTCAACGATCAGCTCGTAAAAACGTTGCCTGCTTTTCCTGTCCACACGTTTGACTGTGACGCTCATCACTGGGCTCCTTCCCATTCACGGCGGGCACGCCTAGCGTGCGTCATCGCCTTGTTGATCGCGCCCTTCATCGTCTGAAGTCGCCCATGTCCAAGCCATCGAAATCGAACGATCGTCCGGCCACCTTGATGCGGCAGGCGAAGCGTAGGGATTGCCGCCGGTGCATTCCGACGGGTCGATGTCCTGCACCTGGAAGTAATTGCTGGTGCATTCCGGATTGAAAACGCTCATTTCACTGCTCCTTGATTCATGGATTTAGGCTCCTTCCTCCGCAGCGATAGGCTTGTAATCGCACAAACCAAACCTTTCAAACAACGAAGGAAGGAAGAACAATGAGTGACGAAAACACGTTCGACTTCGCCCTTTACCTGGGAACGACCACGCCGCTTACCATCACCGGTGCGACGGCCTCCACGGTCAGTGAGCTCTCCGAACGTCTGAAGTCCGGCACCAGCTTCGTCCAGACCGTCAGGTTTCCCGACATGAGCATCCACGCCATCACCATCAACCCAAGGCCGTTCCGTGGTGGCAGATCGACGCTGGCGACGTCGTGCTTCCCATGCAGATCTTCTAACGCCGCTGGATTGTCGAGCGTGGCCATGACACCACGCTTGACAATCGCGGCCTGCTCTGGCGTCAACGCCTGATTATGGATGTACACGGCGCGCGCATTAAGGACAATGCAGCCCTCGCCGACAATCCTCACCGATTCAGCCGATACGACGGCGACAGCACCCGAAGCGTCATGAATCAGCATCATTTCACCTCCGATCTGCCATCGACGGCGGCACACCCATTGCCTCGCGGGCCAAGTCCTCCGCATAACCCGCCACCGACAACGCTTCGTCGGCCTTCCACTTGGCGTCGCCGACGAGAGATTCAGCGTGCAAAGCGACACCCAGCGCCACAATTGAAACAATCAAAGAAACAAGCCCAAGCACCGTCACTTCACCTCCAACGGAACTCGCCCAAGGAGCACATCGGCGCTGACATGCAAGAGTTCGGCAAGCTCGTTTATCTCATTCGCGCTGAAAGCGATTCGGCCAGTGCATTTCTGCGAGACCGTGGACCGTGAGCAGTGCAATATTTCAGCGACTTCTGCCTGTGTCAGGCCATTGAGTCCCATAAGGCGTTTGACCTTTTCACCTACAGTGGGCGAATCTACTAAAATGTTTGTCACACTCACATCTAACCACGAATATAGTTAGACCTGCTCGTTCGGCGTGTCGTGTTCTATCTTTTTGTTAGTTTCGCTAAACTTATGTGCTATGACAACAGCAACAATCAGCCCTAAGGTCGCAGCTCAGGCCGAATCTGTCAGTTTGCAGGATATAGTCACGCGAAATATGAAAGTGGCCATGACTCTTCGCAATGTCAAACAAAAGGATCTGGCGAACGCTCTTGGTGTCGATAGGTCTTCGATTTCACAGAAGATGACTAGGCGAGTGGCATGGAGCCTTGAAGATATAGAAAAAGCCTCGGACTTCTTCCATGTGAAGCCCGAGGCGTTGGTAGCGGGGCATGGATTTGAACCATGGACCTCTGGGTTATGAGCCCAGCGAGCTACCGAGCTGCTCCACCCCGCGTCGGCTTGTCTCTCAGACAGCTCTATCTACAATAGGTGCAGATTCCAGAAGTCAACATCGGCGTGTCGCGTCATCTTCCCGCGGTTTTAAACGTGAATCGGCTCACGCAGCGAGGGGTTTGGGGCGGAGTCGGAGTCGGGGTAATAACGCGCCATAAATGGCCGTTATAGGAATGCCTTGAACCGTTATCCCGAATATTGACATAATAGGAACATGCCTATCAAGATCCCCAGTGCCTGCCGGCCAGAGATATCCTCGATTCGGAGCGCATCTTCGCTCTGGAGAAGCCCGAGGCGGAGCGTCAGCGCGTCCGCCCGCTCAAACTGGTGATCCTGAACTTGATGCCTAAGAAAATCGAGACTGAAACACAGCTGCTGCGTCTGATTTCCAAGTCGCCGCTGCAGGTCGAAATCGACTTCATGAAGACCTCCACGCATGAGGCCACGCACGTTTCCGCCGATCATCTCGTCAAGTTCTACGAAAACCTCGATGCGTTCAAAGACAACTATTACGACGGTTTTGTGGTCACCGGCGCGCCTGTAGAGCATATGCCGTTCGAAGATGTGGACTACTGGGACGAGTTCAAGACGATTCTCGACTGGGCCTCCACCCATGTGTTCTCCACCATATACCTGTGCTGGGGTGCGATGGGCGCACTGTACTATCGCTACGGCATCCACAAGGTGGATTACCCCGAGAAGATTTTCGGCGTATTCCCGCAGTACCTGCAGGATGAATACTGCTTCCTGACCAATGGCTTCGACGAGATTGATCTGCAGCCGCACTCCCGCCTCGCCGGCGTGAACGAAAACGAGGTACGTGCCAACCATGACCTTCAGATCTTGACTTGGGGGCCGCAGTCCGGCCCGGGCCTGATCGCCACGCGTGACTTCTCCGAAGTGTTCGCGCTCGGCCATTGGGAGTACGGCAAGTACACGCTCGCCGAAGAATACGAGCGCGATATGGCCAAGGGCATGACCAACGTGCCCTTCCCGAAGAACTACTTCCCGCATGACGATCCGAAGCTGGAACCGTTGTTCGCCTGGCGCGCCCACGCCAACCTGCTGTGGCGCAACTGGCTCAACTGGGTGTACCAGACCACGCCGTATGACCTGACCGAGGTGCCGCAGCTCAGGGCTGAGAAGAAGCTCGGTACTGATCGTTCGATTCGGCATGAGCCGGGCGGGCCGCGCCAGGATGATTTCAAGCCGTTTGTGCATGACGGGTATGGGGTGATTCAGGCTGAGCCTACGATCGCTCAC
>ENA-OQEX01001102-OQEX01001102.1-human-gut-metagenome-genome-assembly--contig:-NODE-1102-length-11137-cov-5.941054_pt1 | contig 11137 bp, 14 predicted proteins | sample MGYA00242802_ERZ504649 | MGnify/ENA primary metagenome ERZ504649 (study PRJEB26092, sample SAMD00036194) | human gut metagenome | host: Homo sapiens | study: EMG produced TPA metagenomics assembly of... | reverse complement strand
CTGCCAGTTCTTCAGAACTGCCCATTTCTGCCTTTTCCTGTGCAGACGTCTCTACCATTTCTTCCTGGAGCACCATATCAGTAACAGCCTCCTGGTTCATCACAGCATTTGCGGCACTCCTGCCTCTAATCTTCAAAGCTCCTGTAAGAGTGGCACGAGGACTGCTCCGTAACCTACCACCACAGCCTCCATTCTTCCTGTAGATGGAATGATCAATTCACTATATTCCAAAGGAACCGCACGGAACCTCTTCAACGGGAAATCAACATACAAATAAGCATTCCGCATATAGGATGTATTCCAATAAGTCAAAGGAACCACATAATGAAAGTCCACTCCAAAGTCCAGCTTATGTGCACTATAGATTTTATCCAAAGAAGCATCATACATGGTAGCCAGCATTTCAGCCTCAGCCGGACGTCCATCCGGATAAAGTACCGTCAGTTTCCATTCCTCTTGCTGTCCCGGACGGAGTTTGTCACGGAACGTAGTCCATTTCAGCTGCAACTTCTTCTCAGGGACCGGTTTCATAATCCGTGCATTATGACTGTAAAGTCTGCCGTCTTTCACAAATGCCATACTTACCAGAATGCCGTCACCATATTCCTTCTTATAAGGGAAGCGAAAACTGATCACCGAGTCCGAAAGCTGTATACGTTTGCTTTCCAAGCGCTTATTGCCTGCAAACACATCATAAAGCAGATAGACATTCTTTTCGCTGCTACCTATATATATAGTAGCTGGAGATGCTGCATCAAATTCCAGACCATCCTGATAGAACCAATCCGTTATCACGAAAGGCGGACGCTTGTCGTTCAATGAGAACAAAAGGAAATTCTTAGATGCCGTACACTCTCTGCCTTGTGTATCCTTAGCCGAAAGCTCAAACGATAATTACCGGAAGGCAGGGCATAAATAGCCTCAGGAATAAAACTCTTGTTAGCTTCCACCGTACCGGTCAATACCTTTCTGCCTTCTTTTTCCTGACCGTCTTTCTGCTTCTCCATCTCGACTACCTGATAAGTAACCGGAGTATCTACCGGCTCACCCGAAAGATTCATGGCTGTCAGTTTTATTTCCAACTTCTTTTCTTTAACCCAATTATCGGGCAGATTATCCATATTCAGCACCATTGAAGTGCTTCCTAAAGGCAATGACAAATTAGCTTGCTGTGTCTCACCTGCACCATCCGTCACATCCGCCTGTATGTTGTACGTATAATACCACAACGGAGATTCTCTCCTGTCCGAGTCTATTTCAAAATGCACCGGAACGGTGAACTTACCATCCGCATCGGTCATTGCCTCTCCCTCCCAACGGGCTGAACCTCTGCCCATAAACCGCCAGAACCAAGCATAGGAACGGGATATATTATAGTGTACCCTGGCATTCTGCACAGGCGCACCGGCAAAAGTCTTTGCCATACCCGCCACTTCTATAGAGTCACCCACTTGATACTCCACTTTCACGGGTTCAAACGTGACATCAAAGGTGGGACGTTTATATTCTTCTACCTTAAAACTGACAGAAGTATCGGCCGCACGCAAGCTAAAATAACCGGTCAGGCAAGGAGAGGGCAAAACAAATTGTCCGCTGAACGAACCAAAACCATTCGTCCATACTTCTACTTTTCCTGTTTCATTATTATTCGCATCATATAGGGATACCGTATATTTTTTATCCGCAAGCACACGCGTAGAATCCTTTTCCATTTCATAAGCCAAGCCGGATACATATACGGTTTGACCGGGACGGTAAATGGATCGGTCGGTAAATAATTGCAAAACTTCTTTTTTCTTGCTCTCTTTATAGTAATAATCGTTTTTCCAAAGATTCAAGATGGGCATCGCATTATCAGCCGCCGTATGTGCATTATACCAGTATTTGTTACTATTCAGGAAATCCAGTTTCAAAGTACCCTGTTTATCCGCCTGATAGGTCTGTTGAGGAGAATAGCCTCCTCCCTTCTCCGTATAAATGGTTACTTCCGCCTCAGAAACAGGCTGTCCGCTCACTGCATCTACCACCACCAGTTCCAACGTACCATCCGGCAGAGGACGATAAATGGTCTTTAAAGCGGTGACATTCATTAATGTTCCGTCCGAAACGCCCTTCTTCCCATCGGCACTGCCTTTAAGAAATAAATTCCCGCTTGAGGAGCCTGTATGGTCAGGGTGGTATCGATATTCAAATAATCTGTAGTAGGTTTCAAAGAAAAATGCTCCTCGCGTTGCAAACAGGCATATTTACTTTCAAAATGGGTGGTTCTGTTCTGCAATACGGCAGAGGTAACGGGTAAATTCACCTTATATAACTGCAAAGTGATGCCGATAAGGTTTTTATAATTTACTTTCACCGACTGCTGTTCACCAGGATAAGCCGTAGCTATTTCCAGTGAAAGGCTTGCATTCAGAATTTCCTTTTCTATATTCTTCAGTTGGTTGATACCTTCGTAACGGGGGTATCCGGCTATTCCTTCACGAACTATCCGCAAGCGCTCTACCTGATTATTTTGATACTGTAGGAATTGTGCCAAAGCCAGATAAGCTTCAGGGACTGTTTTCACAGCCGGATAAGTATGAATCCACTTCCGGAGTTCCTGTTGGCATACGTCATTCGAGAAGTTTCCGGAAAAATTGCGGTACAGGTAATTCAATGCATCCACAGCGGTCAGCAACCAACCCTCGCGCTCCGTTTCCGTATCATATGCTTTCAGCAAGGACTGATAAGCCTGCATGACAGCTGCTGTCAAGTCACAATCAGAGACAGGAACAAACTGATAAGTAACAAACTTATCCATATCCGTCATATCCGCAGGCAGACTGTTTGTCTGATTTGCTTTAGCAGCCGCCTGCCACCTGTACTGCTGCATGATTTGTATGGCACGACGTGCCAACAAGTTGTACAGATTATCACGAAAATACCGTTTACTAGCCTCTCCCACTCTCACCATAGATCTCAATTTCTCGACCGGGACAAGCAATAACCGGTCTTTATCCTTGAGAGAGGCCTGCAAATAGCCCAATCCCTTTTTTACGTCGCAGACATGGCCATTTCACCCAGAATGGAATACAATATAGCTTTGTCTTCCACACTGCCGGTTTGGGAAGCCCATTGTTCCAAACCATTCATATCTACCTTCAAGCTATCGGGAGTTAAAAGGGAACGGTACTGCATGGCAGTGAGATAGGCTTTCATCATTTGCGGTACATTCTGTTCCGCTTTTGCTTTATCGTAGATTTTCATTGCTTTGGAAATGACCGATTGGGGCAGATCCTTTCGTTCCAACACCTCCAGTTCTTTCCACAAATTGTCATAGGTTTGTGCCTGTATAGGAGCAAATACGCTCATTACCAGTAACACTATCAAAGATAAATAACGAATTTTCATATCTACAATCTTTTAGTTCATACTAAGTCTTCTGTAACAAAGAAACGAAATAGATGTTTAAAGACTGCATACGTTTTAATTAAAATAACTAAAACAGAAAAGGAAAGATCTTTCAGCGCAGCCAAAGCAGACGTTGCAGCACCAGTCTTTTATAGGGTTTCTTCATGTCTTCGGGCAGGAAGGAAACATCTATCAGTTCCATCCATTTAATGATGGAACGTCGGAATTTCCGGGCGATGTTCTCTATTACCTTGCCACTGACCCCCGATGCGATTATCGACTTCTCGAAATCGCTTCTCCATATTTTCCTTTTTTTCCCATTAAGAGTCAATGCCAGTTCCTCCGTATCCTCGGGCATGACAATAACCGTGGACAGCAAATCGTATGCAGCGTCAGACTATAGCCCATCCCCGTGTCATACAATGAAAAGTTCTTCAAGTGCATATCCGAGTTTCCCACAATCCACGAGAACACCACCACTTCCCAGAAATTCACCAGATCAAGCTGCGGCACTGCAGAATACTTCTTGATAGTCTTGGCTATCTGCTCATACGAGCCCTTATATTTGTATTCGGTGAGACGTTCCGTCAACTGGCACATGTCCTCCATGGCAATCTTTCCACCATCCGGGCGACGGTCTATGCGCCGGGTGATGTATCCCAATTCGCCATCGGCAAAACGCACCAACCCGTGGGGAACCACCGCTATTTTGGCTGCTTCCGCCATGTGCATGGTCAAATCCTCCAGCTCAGGTAATGCCCGGTAAAAATCAGTCTGGGGCTTTAAAATAAACTTTCCCCACAAGCCCACAATAGTAAAACGGTCCGGCTCGTTCTTTCCGCCGGGATTCACATCGAGCGACAATTTGGCCTGCACACCTGTCAGCGTAATCTGTGCCCTCACTACCTGTTTGGCCAGTTCACCTATTTCACTCCGTACGTAAGGCAACTGAGGCGCCTGACGAGTACCGAAAAGTTTCCGGGCACAAGCCGATGATAGTCCACCTGTCCTTCCTTCAGTTCCTTATAACAATACAAACACCTTTCCATCATGTTTCCGGTTTATCAGGTTCATCCTCTACTACACTTACTGCCCCGATGCAATCCTTGCAACAGGCCAGCAACAGCGACATACGGTCGCGCCGGTTTATCTTCCAACTGTTTTCGGCAATGTTCAGCAACCATCCTTCGGGTATCAGGCCGTCAAAGAACGGGAACAAGACGGTGTCGTGATAGGGTTTGTCCGTCAGTGGCAGTGTCAGACTGACGGCTTCCGCCTTGTCGGAACGCAAGAACCCGGCATCATAGACAAAGGTGAAACCATTTTCGTCTTCCGTCAGCGTCCCCGCATAGATATCATTCAGGTATATTTTACCCCTTCTCATACGCTATGCTCCTTTCCTGCAGGCACAGCCCCTACTTCATGCCCGAAGAGGGCAAGCACCTGGTTTACCTTGTCTATCCGTAAAGTCTGCTTTCCTTGCTCCAACTCGCGCACAAAGCGAAGTCCCACTCCCGCCTTAGCTGCCAAATCTACTTGCGTAAGTCCGAACCGCTTACGCATTTCTTTTACAAACAATGACAATGAATCACTCATAATTACACCCTTTAGGGTACAAATATAGCAAAACCAGCGATAATTACACCTAATGGGTATAATTTATTAGTTTCTTTCGTATAATATACCGAAAGGGTGCAAAGTATTAGCCCGGGCCGACGCATTACGGAAAACCAGGAGTATTCAGCAAATTTGTGATACAAGAAAAAAGGAAAGGAAAATTCCTTCAAAAGCTTCAGCCTCTCCGCAAACCCTTTGCCAGTGGGCATTCCGGCTGAAGAATTACACCAGAAAATGCTTCAGCCCGAAGAAAAATCCTTCAGCCGCATCCTTTGGGAGTATGCATACTCCGCACAGACTGGTTCCCCAATGCTTCAAAAGTCCTATATCCAGGCACTTGTCACCGTATCGCACCCCTAAATAAGCAAACTGACACAACCGGAAACATATTCTCTTTCATCAGAATAAGTTTGTATTTTCTGTCCATCACCTAGGTGAACACGCCATCCCACTCTGGTGAAGATCCGTTGTCACCTGTGTGAAACGGCTGCTTCACTAAGGTGAAGCAATAAAGCCATTACGGCACAAAGCAAACTCTTCCTAATAGTAACATCATTTCCAACAGACATAAAAGCACTAAAAAAAATGAACTTACACAGAGACACATCCCGAACAGCCAAAACTGAAGCTTCCATAATCGGGCTGAAGAAATTTCCAAAGGCAATCCTTCAGCCGCTTCGCCCTATTGACGGGCTTTTGCGGAGAGGCTGAAGCTTCTGAAACAAAAAACAGGGCAATGTCCCCGGAGGCACTGATAATCACCTCAATGGTAGCAGAAACCGACAAGTGTACACATGAAGCGGCAACTTCCGAATAAAATAAGCCCACTCCCGCAGTATATAGCCGGAAATATTGTATATTTGCTCTGTACAAAAAGAAATAGAACCACTATGAAGAAAGAAGAATTAATGCGGAAAGCCATTGAGCTTTCTATAGAGAACGTGGCAAACGGCGGCGGACCCTTTGGAGCTGTAATTGCCAAAGATGGTGAAATCATTGCGACCGGAGTCAATCGCGTCACTTCTCAATGCGACCCTACCGCCCATGCGGAAGTCAGCGCCATCCGTGCGGCGGCAACCAAACTGGGAACATTCAACCTGAGTGGGTGTGAAATTTATACTTCGTGTGAGCCGTGTCCCATGTGCCTGGGAGCCATTTACTGGGCACGACTGGATAAAATGTATTATGCAAACAACAAGACGGATGCCAAGAATATAGGTTTTGATGACTCTTTTATCTATGATGAGTTAAGCCTGAAACCTTCGGCACGCAAGCTGCCCTCCGAAACTCTTTTGGCGGAAGAGGCAATAAAGGCATTCCAACAATGGACAGAGAAAAGTGACAAAGTGGAGTATTAATAGAAAGGCGCGGACGAAATCCCTATCATCCGCGCCCGAAATCTTTATAAGATCTTAAAGACTATTCTTTTACCGGCGTATTTTCCAACGTAGCTACTACGAAATCATAGAACTTACCTACAGAAGGAATAAAGCAGCGTTCATCCGGTGAGTGAGGAGAACGCAAGGTAGGACCGAAAGAAATCATATCCAAGCCGGGAACTACCGCACCGATGATACCGCATTCCAAACCGGCATGAATCACTTTCACAGCAGGTTCTTTACCGAATTGTGCCTGATAAGACTCCTTCATCGCTTTCAGAATAGGAGAATCCACATTGGGCTCCCAGCCTGAATAACCACCTGAACGGGTCACTTCCATGCCTGCCATAGAGAAACAGCTTTCCAATGCAGTATTCAGATAATCCTTCATCGAGTCACGCGAGCTACGGGCCAATATCTTAATCTCCGCCTTACCACCGCCTATAGAAACAATAGCCAGATTAGAAGAGGTTTCTACAGTATCGGGGATAGTAGGAATCATACGCATTACCCCATTTTGACAAGCATAAATGGCATCCACCAGATTATCTTTGATTTCATCGGGAACCATCATCTTCGGCAATTCCACACGTTCTGCCTTGAAGCTGATCGGAGTTTCGTGTACATGATACTCTTCATTCCACAATTCTTCGCACTCCTTCACATAGTCCAGTACGTCCGCTTCTTCATCAGCCGGCACTGTAATAACGACTTCACATTCACGAGGAATCGCGTTACGCATATTGCCACCTTGCCAGGAAACCAGACAAGCCTCATCGTAAGTAATCACCTGATTCATGAAACGAGCCATCAGCTTGTTGGCATTGGCACGTCCTTCATTGATTTCCAATCCGGAATGACCACCGCGCAGCCCTTTCAAGGTAACTTTCAAAGCGATGTCAGCCGGATCAGTTTCCACTTCTTTATATTCCAACACAGCTGTCAGGTCTTCTCCGCCTGCACAACCGATATACAATTCTCCTTCTTCTTCCGAATCCAGATTCAACAGAATATCACCGTCTACCGTTCCCGGCTTTAAGCCGAACGCACCAAACATACCTGTTTCCTCGTCGGCAGTAATCAGTGCTCCAACGGACCATGTTTCAGCGTTTTATCTTCCATGATAGCCATGATAGCGGCAACACCCATACCATCATCAGCTCCCAAAGTCGTGCCTTTAGCTTTCACCCAATCTCCGTCAATGTAAGTTTCGATAGGATCATTTTCAAAATCATGTGCTGTATCGTTATTCTTCTGAGGAACCATGTCCATGTGTGCCTGAAGAATCACCTTCTTGCGGTTTTCCATCCCCGGAGTAGCAGGCTTGCGATAAATGATATTACCGGCTTCATCCTGGAATGACTCTACGCCTACACTTTTTCCAAAGTTCAGCAAGAACTCTTGAACCTTCTTCAAGTAGCCCGAAGGACGGGGAACCTGAGTCAATGAATAGAAATGCTTCCACACATTCTGCGGAGCGAGAGAGAGAATTGTACTCATAACTTCTTAGTTTTATTTGTGAACGGCAAAGCCGCTAATCCATATATACCCAACAAAATTAATAAAAAAGTTTGTATTCCATGCACTAATAAGGCAAAAATTCCCGCATCTTCTTTTCCTACTCCATAGAGCATCATCATCGTTATGACAGCAAAATGCCACGGACCCGCCCCATTAGGAGTCGGAACCACTACCGCAATGCTACCTACGGCAAACATCACCAATCCTGCCATCACACCTAAATCATCAGAAAAATCGAAACAAAAGAAGGAAACATAGAATTGCAGGAAATAGCAAGTCCAAATGCCAACGGTATAAAGAATGAACAGAGGCATCCGCTTTACATGACGCAAAGACAGCACACCCACCCACACATTATGGAGAATGCCTTTCACTTTGGCAAAGACCGTCACATTCCTGATCAGAAAAAAGGCCAGTACCAATACAGCCAACACACAGATGATAGTAATATAGAAATGCCCCGAAGTAAAGACCTGTGCCAAAACCGTGGTATCCGTGCCGGTTTCTTTAAAAAAAGTATCGAACACTCTTGCCTGCATTATAAGAGTTACCCCTGTAATCAACGACACACACAGCGTATCAATCAACCGTTCCGCAACCACCGTACCCAGCGATTTGGAAAAAGATGTACCATCATATTTAGCCAACACCCCGCAACGGGAAATCTCACCTACACGGGGAACAACCAAGTTGGCGGCATAAGACACAAAGATGGCATACACACAATCGGATGTTTTGGGATGCTCGCCCAACGGAGCCAGCGTAAGCTTCCACCGCCAGCCACGAAAAATATGACTAAACACGCCAAACACTAATGACACTAACATCCACCAATAATTCATTCCTCCATCCAAGACCTCCCATACCCGGGAAAAATTGAATCCGTGATACATCCATATCAGTATCGCAGCCCCCAAAAATAACGGAAATGCAATCTGCAAACCTTTATTTATAATCTTTTTTAATCGAGTTCGTTCCAAAATCTGTGTATATTAATTTAGAATGTTTACCTTTGCACGATGCAAAGATACTATCTTAGCGAAATAAACCTATTTATAAACGATAGAAAAATAACGGAATGGGATTAGTAAAGCCAAAAAAATTTCTAGGACAACACTTCTTGAAAGATCTCAGTATTGCAAAAGATATAGCCGATACAGTAGATGTGTGCCCTGACTTGCCAATTTTGGAAGTAGGACCGGGGATGGGGGTACTAACCCAGTTTATTATGCAGAAAAACCGTGCGGTAAAAGTGGTGGAACTGGACTATGAATCTGTAACCTATCTCCGTGAGAACTTTCCTGCCTTGGAAGATAATATCATTGAAGACGACTTTTTGAAACTGAACCTCGAAAAATTATTTGACGGGAAACCTTTTGTTCTGACCGGCAACTACCCTTATAATATATCCAGCCAGATATTCTTTAAAATGCTGGATTACAAAGACCTGATACCCTGTTGTACCGGAATGATCCAAAAGAAGTGGCCGAACGCATTGCCGCCGGTCCCGGAAGCAAGACATACGGCATTCTCAGTATCCTGATACAAGCCTGGTACAAAGTAGAATACCTGTTCACCGTACACGAACATGTATTCAATCCGCCTCCCAAGGTGAAAAGTGCGGTCATCCGTATGACACGCAATGAAACGACGGAACTGGGATGCAATGAAAAATTGTTCAAGCTCATTGTAAAAACAACATTCAACCAACGGCGTAAAACTTTGAGAAATTCTATTTCTTCCATTTTAGACAAAGAGAATCCATTGAGCGCAGACTGATTTTCAACAACGCCCGGAACAGTTGTCTGTATCAGAATTTATCGAACTGACTAACAGAGTGGAAGCGGCACTGAAAAATAAAACGGATATAGTTTACAGTAACGATATCGCCCGAAAAGGAACAAACAAGAAAGAATAACACCTATTTATTATATTAACGGAAGAGTAGGATGAATAAAGAGGAATTAGAAAAAGTAGAGCAGCTGATCGAGCAAAAAGACTCAGAGCAACTTAAGGACTTGCTTGCCGGTCTACATCCTGCCGACATAGCAGAGCTGTGCAATGAACTGGATGCGGAAGAAGCACGGTTCATATACCTGTTACTGGACAATGAGACTGCCGCCGACGTCCTTATCGAAATGGACGAAGACGCCCGTAAGGAATTCCTGGAAATCCTTCCCTCTGAAACAATCGCCAAACGGTTCGTTGACTACATGGATTCGGATGATGCCGTGGACATTATCCGTGAAATGGACGAGGACAAACAAGAAGAAGTCCTCTCACACATTGAAGACATAGAACAAGCCGGAGACATTGTCGATTTGTTGAAATATGACGAAGACACTGCCGGTGGATTGATGGGTACCGAAATGGTAATCGTAAACGAAAACTGGAGTATGCCCGAATGTCTGAAGGAAATGCGCATCCAGGCGGAAGATATGGACGAAATCTATTATGTATATGTAGTAGACGATGACCAGCGGCTGCGCGGTGTGTTCCCGTTGAAGAAAATGATCACCAGCCTTCCGTATCCAAAGTGAAGCACGTGATGAGGAAAGAACCGATATCCGTCCATGTAGATACCCCTATAGACGAAGTGGTACAAACCATTGAAAAATATGACCTGGTCGCCGTTCCGGTAGTGGACAGTATCGGACGCCTGGTAGGACGGATTACGGTAGACGATGTGATGGACGAAGTACGTGAACAGGCTGAACGCGACTACCAGCTGGCATCAGGTTTGTCACAAGACGTGGAAACAGACGATAATGTATTCCGCCAGACTACAGCCCGTCTGCCCTGGCTGCTCATCGGCATGATAGGCGGAATAGGCAACTCCATGATTCTGGGCAACTTTGACAGTACTTTTGCCGCACATCCCGAAATGGCCCTCTATATCCCCCTTATCGGCGGAACAGGCGGTAACGTAGGAACACAGTCCTCGGCACTTATCGTACAAGGACTGGCAAACAGCTCGCTGGATGCCCAAAACACCTGGAAACAAATAGTAAAGGAATCTGTAGTGGCCGTAATCAATGCTACTATTATTTCTATGCTGGTATATATCTATAATTTCATCCGTTTCGGGGCAAGTGCACCGTGACTTATTCGGTTTCATTCAGCCTGTTTGCAGTAGTCATGTTCGCTTCCATCTTTGGGACCTGGTTCCTATGACACTGGAAAACTAAAAATAGATCCGGCCATCGCTACAGGTCCGTTCATATCCATCA
>ENA-OQEX01001101-OQEX01001101.1-human-gut-metagenome-genome-assembly--contig:-NODE-1101-length-11146-cov-3.391778_pt1 | contig 11146 bp, 11 predicted proteins | sample MGYA00242802_ERZ504649 | MGnify/ENA primary metagenome ERZ504649 (study PRJEB26092, sample SAMD00036194) | human gut metagenome | host: Homo sapiens | study: EMG produced TPA metagenomics assembly of... | reverse complement strand
CGACCTGATAGGTCTTTCCGTCTGCGGCAGTTGTTGCAAATTTTGCAACAACTGAATCTCGTTCAAGCTCACCCTCTGCAAAAATGTTTTTGATGTGACGGGAAATTGTGGATTTGTCACGTTGGAACAACTCAGCCATCTGGTCAATGGAAAGCCAGACGGTGTCACCGTCAAAGGTAGTATCAATTTTGGTCAGGCCATCTTCCGTGGTGTAAATGAGGATGGAATTTTTAGGAGAGGCATCTGGACGATTCATTTTAATCACCTCATTCCGTGTACGTGGTACAGTGGAAGGGGAGACCTTGCCACTGGTTGGGACAAATATTACAAGAATATTATATCGTGTTGCAAGAGCGGTATCAACCGTATCTTGTTGATTTTCGTTGTTGGTTGAGGATACGGCGTTGTCTATTCCCAAGACCGGTGCGTACTTCTCGATCACATCGGCTAGAAAGGTTGCGAATGCGCTCCATTCATCGAGCGTGGGCGTAGAGCATTCCGAAGGGGCAGGGCTGATTTCTGTACGATGGCAATTATTCAATAGGCAACTCCATTTCCTTGTAGCAGAATTTAGGACGTCCTGCGGATTCCTTCAGAAATGTTTCTGATTTATCCGATTAAAATTTTTAAGCGTTCCAGCTTTTCCTGTGCGTTCTCCTTCCGTAAGCTGACCCCAATGCAGGAAATCGGAACGTACATTTCCAGCAGACGGTCGTAGATGCGGGCATGGGCGGTATCCTGTGGGTATCGTATCTCGTCCAGCGTCAGGTTGGTGGTGACGATCAGCGGTTTCCGACTGCGGTAGGGCAGATATTGCGGCAGTGGCATATTGGGTTTCAAGTAATCCGAAATGGAATTCACCTCCATTTTTACATCCGAATTAGTGCTAAACCGTTTGAGAGTTTTGGTTTCCATCATTGTTCAGACGATCTTTCACCGTTTGAAGATACCGACTGGCACGGTCGATAAAAATCAGCAGTTTCTCATTGTTCTTCGGTTCAGTAAGAATAGCCGGGTATTCACGAAAGCACATTTCCCACCGCCGGACAAAATCCTCCTGCGCTCCCTGAATCTCGCACATCATGGCTTCGCCATCTGCCAAACGGCGAGGGGAATAGATGCTCTTGACGGCATCCTTGAGATTCTGTTTTTCTTCCTTGCTGAGTCCTTTCTTATGCCCCTGAATGTCTTGCTTGAAGGTCGTTATAAACTCATTACCCTTTGAAGGCGAAGAATACGAATCTGTGATACTGGAATCCCGCTTGGCTTTATAGCGTTCCACGTGATGATTGGATTCAGTACACATTCTTCTTTAAGGATGTTCATTTCCAATTGGTGGGTTTCCTCAAACGACGGAGGTTGATTTGATTCTGGAACTCTGGATCGATTTTAAGCTGGCTCAGTTTTGTCATAGGCAAACCATCCTTTCTGAAATGAAATAGAATATCATTGCTCTTACGCCGTTCTCTCTGCATGGTGTTCCTGCCCCTTTCCAGCGGCGTTTTCCGGCTCGTCCTCATAGGGCTCTTCGCCGGGTATTCCATGCAGACGGTCATGTGATTTTCAAGGTTCAATGAAGGCTCTGAAATTAGATTAACACATTCATAGAAGATTTTTTAGGAGGTCGTACCTCCGGTTTTTCGTTGCAAACCATTGGAAAAATTGTATCACATCGTAAATTTTATTTTTAGGAACTGGTAGTTCCGGTTTTTAAAAAATACGAAGTGAATTTCAAGGCAAAATCGGAACTATTGGTTCTGGTTTTGCGTATCAACGTAATTTCAAATTTTGGATGCCGTTCTCTCTGCATGGATTTCCTGCCCCCTTCCAGCGGCGTTTTCCGGCTCGCTCTTGCGAGGTTATCACCGGGTATCTCATGCAGACGGTCATTCGGTTCTCAAGGCTCGATGAAGGCTTGTAGAAAGCATATCACAATGAAGCAGAAATTTTTAGGAAGCATTCCTTCCGGTTTTCAGTGGATTTTAGGAGAATCCCAAGGAAAAACCGGAAGGGATGCTTCCGCTTTTTACCTTCAAAACCGGAAGTAATAGCTTCGGTTTGATGCAATATTGAATGAATCAATGTCTATTTTTCTGAAATAATTTTTTCTCCAAGAAAATTTGCTTATTCAGTGTCAGCGAGGACGCATAGCCAGCACAATTTTGTGCTGAATATTGGGTTTGGGCGAAGCCCAACAAGTGTTTTTGAAGTCGGATTTGTAAAAAACAGATTCAAAAATTGCGAGTTGGTACCAACTCGCCCTGCTTGTGGCGGTTGCAAATGCGAAAAATTTCTTGCAGAAAATAACCGTCCGCTTCAAGTTGAACTTGAAAACGGACGGTCTGATTTGCAAAATGATTTTCAAATTTGGGAAGCACGTTGAGAGGCTTCATAGCACCCGCAAGCAATGCAGACGTATATACATCTGCTTCTTTTGCGTTGCAAAACACTTGTTGGGAACACCCAAACCCTTGAACTGCATCCGTTGGATGCAGGATTAGCGTCTCCAAATGAGAAAGTATATGGCTCTAACACATTGTCAGCCATTGGTAAACAACTTTTTCCAGTCAAAAAAGAAAATAGCGATGATTAAAGATGAACATTGCAGAAAAATGTGATACAATAGAAAATGAAAATCCAAACAACAGGAGGAATCCCCTCGTGGCCAACAACGTGAACGTCAAAAAACTGGAAGCTGACCTGTGGGAGTCGGCAGATCTGCTGCGTGCAGGTTCTAAACTCACCTCGAACCAATACTGTATGCCGGTGTTGGGACTGATTTTTCTGCGGTATGCGTACAGCCGCTTCAACTGGTAGAGCAGGAGATCCTGAAAGACCGTCCCATGCGCGGTGGCCGGGTGCTGCCGGTGGAGCAAAGCGACTTTGCCGAGAAGAGTGCACTGTTTCTGCCCAAGGAGGCGCAGTACAATTACTTGGTCAATTTGCCCGCCAACATCTCGGAACAGGGGCTGACCGGCATCGAGGGTAACCCGCTGAACAGTCTGGGCGAAGTGGTGAACAACGCATGGAACTGGTGGAGCAGCAGAGCGAGCAGCTGCAGGGCGTTCTGCCGAAGGACTACACCATCTTCTCGGATGAACTGCTGGGGGAACTGCTGCGCATCTTCAACAATGATGCGTTTGAATAAGTTTGCCAAGAATGTGGCACAGGATGACGGCGTGTTCTTTACGCCGAAATCGCTGGTGAAAATGATCGTCAATGTGCTGGAGCCTGCCCACGGCGTTCTGCTGGACTCGGCTTGCGGCAGCGGCGGTATGTTTGTGCAGACCGGCGACTTTGTAAACCATGCGGGCATGATCGCCAACAACACCATGACGTTTTACGGACAGGAAAAGGTGGAGTACAACGCAAAGCTCTGCCTGATGAATATGGCTGTGCATGGCCTGACCGGCGTGATCAAGTCCGGCGATGAAGCCAATACCTTCTATCACGATGCCCACAACCTGAACGGCTGCTGCGACTATGTGATGGCAAATCCGCCGTTTAACGTGGACAAGGTCAAGTCGGAGTCGGCGCAGAGTGCCGGGCGGTTGCCCTTTGGCCTGCCCGGCGTGAACAAGGCCAAGGAGATCGGCAACGCAAATTATCTGTGGGTGTCCTATTTCTACTCCTACCTGAACGAGCATGGCCGTGCAGGTTTTGTGATGGCGTCCTCGGCTACCGACAGTCAGGGCAAAGACAAGGACATCCGTGAAAAACTTATCCAGACCGGCCATGTGGACGTGATGATGAGCGTGGGCAACAATTTCTTCTATACCAAAAGCCTGCCCTGTTCGCTGTGGTTTTTGGATAAGGGCAAGCCGGAGCATCTGCTGGACACCGTGCTGTTCATCGATGCCCGCAACTATTATACCGTGGTGGATCGCACCCAGAACGAGTGGAGCGACTGGCAGCTGAAGAACCTCAACGCTATTGTTTGGCTCTATCGCGGCGAGGTGGACAAGTACAAGGGGCTTTTGGCGGAGTATCACGCAGAACTGGCGGACGACCGCCCCTTTGCAGAGATTCAGGCTGCAATGGAACAAAACGTGCAGGCCAAGCGGGAAGAAGCCAAAGCCGCTGTGGAGGCAGCACCCCGTAAAGAGCGCAAGACCACGCAGGAAAAGTTCGACAAGGAACTGGAAGCCCTCAACGAGAAGCTGACCGTTGCCAAGGAGGCCGTCTGGCTCACCGAAAAGTTTGGCGAGGGCGTTTATCGGAACATTCCCGGTCTGTGCAAGGTGGCAAGCCGAGACACCATCCTCAAGGAGAAAGGCGCATCCCTGACGCCCGGTGCCTATGTGGGCGTTGCACCCGTGGAGGATGACGGTGTGGATTTTGCCCAGCGGATGAAGGAAATCCACAAGGAGCTGCTGGAATTGCAGACAGAGTCCAACCGGCTGATGGAAACCATCTCGAAGAACCTGGAGGAGATGGGGGTATGAAGTGGGAAAAGGTGAAGCTGGGTGATATTGCGACTTTTAGCAATGGTATAAATTTTAATAAAACAGCGTATGCAAAAGGAATAAAGTTGATTGGTGTTTCAAATTTTGGAGACAGATTTTATCCCGACTGTTCACAGCTTCAGGAAGTGAAAAAAGATATAGTGCGGCTAGAAGATTGTCTGCGGAATGGGGATATTGTATTTGTTCGTTCAAATGGAAACAAAGAACTTGTTGGAAGGTGTATGCTCGTTAAAAATCCAACCGAGCGAGTTACATATTCTGGATTTTGTATTCGTGCGAGATTGAATGACACAGACAGATATGATCCAGTTTACTTTACCTACTATTTTAAAAGTAAAGCCTTTAGAAGAGCGGTTTCAGGAACAGCAGTAGGCGCAAATATTCAAAATTTGAGTCAGGCAAGATTATCAAACCATGAATGCAGGATACCCAGTATAGAAGTACAACATCGTATCGCAGACATTCTCTCTGTTTACGATGATCTGATTGAAAACAACCAGAAACAAATCAAACTGCTGGAAGAAGCAGCCCAGCGGCTTTATAAAGAGTGGTTTGTGGATTTGCGCTTTCCGGGGCATGAAAACACGAAAATTGTGGACGGTGTGCCGGAGGGGTGGAGCAGGACAAATATCAATGAAATATTGACATTTCATCGAGGATATGATTTGACAAAAAACGAGATGAAAGCTGGACGATATCCAGTTGTTGGCTCAACCACGGTGATTGGATATCATAACGAATTTAAGATTAAGGGGCTGGGCATTGTAACGGGTCGTTCTGGAAGCTTGGGTAAGTATCAATTTATCTGGGATAATTTCTGGCCGCATAATACATCGCTTTACATAAGCGATTACAAGGATCATAATATTTTCTTTGTTTATAGTTTGCTACAAACAGTGGACTTTGCATCGCTAAATAATGGGGGAGACATTCCGACATTGAATCGAAACGTGCTTTCTAATATTGAAGTAATTGAGCCGGAAAAGAAATTGCAAGATATGTTTGCGAAGATTGCAGAACCACAATATCAGAAAATTAGAAATTTGGAAAAACAAAATAACCAATTAAAGATGGCAAGAGATGTACTGTTGCCTAAATTGATGAGCGGGGAAGTGGAGGTGTGACTTTATGGAAATACATTCGGTACAAGACTATATTACATTATTAGAAAAACTAAAAGAATTATATACCTATGATGAGCCAATTGCGGGGAGTCCAACGTTTGGAACACAAATACATATACCGGAGTTCATCTATCGAGGACATGGAAGAAAAAGTTACAAGTTGCTTCCGGGAATCTTACGGACAAAAAATTTGTCAGAGGGAATGCAGATTGCAGAATATGCACAGGTGGAGTATAATATCTTAAATGACTTTATTGCGGAGACTTGTCGATTTGTTCGGAATATACCAGAAAATGATATTCCAGCATGGCTTGAAATTGCACAGCATTTCGGAGCGCCGACAAGATTGCTTGACTTTACAGAAAATCCGTTGGTGGCATTGTATTTCGCATGCTGTGAAGCAAATGAAGAGGATGCCTGCGTTTGGATTGTAAACAATCCAGAGTATTTTCGTTGGTTACAGGGTATTCCAACGGTAGTGCTGGAATCAACATCACGGGCAGTAGTAGACGATGTGATAAGGACGCAGATTGTTGGACAATATACGAATACGGCAAATAACGGATGCGTTCAATCTCCTTGGATTTATAAACCACATTATCGGGAAGAACGCATGAATATGCAAGCTAGTGTTTTTATGCTCTGGGGCTGGGACAATAGGCCACTAACGGAAATGATTTGTCAAGCGGATATTATAAAAGATGTGAAAGTTGATAATAGAGAGCATGGGCTTATTGGATGCATTGAAATTCAGGCGAAAGATAAGAAGACGATTTTGAAACAACTTTCACTTTGTGGCATCAGCGAAAAATATATTTATCCTGGAATTGATGGAGCGGGAAAGTATATTAAGGGTAAATACTCATATCCTAGGTAAGGAGGAAAATGATGCTTGTTCGGCCAATGGAAGTGTATAAATATAAATCTGTTTCAACGAGACAGGATTTTGAGAGATTAAGAGATATTATACTTAATAACCATATTTATATGCCATCGCCTTTGATGCTGAACGACCCAATGGAAGCGAATGCTGTTGTCATGAGCCTTGGAATTATGGGATCGGGCTATATAAGTGCGTGCGGAAAAATTCATTCATTTATTGAAGAAAAACAAGAAAGATATAGGGTCCTGTCTTTGTCTGCAATTCCCAATTCGACGATTATGTGGGCGCACTATGCAAAAGAATATAGTGGGTGTTGCCTTATCTATTCCACTGAAAGAACATTGTCTGATATTGTACCTGTTATTTATACGGACTCAACATTTGAGTTTTCAGATGGTGAATTCCCTGATGATGATATGCCGCAGGCAATTCAAGAATCATTACAGTTCAAACGGAAAGATTGGTCTTACGAGAATGAGTGGCGTGTAATTCAGCAAAAAGATGCGGGGTACTTGGATTATGAAGAAGATGAATTGCTCGGCATTATTATTGGCGAAAATATGAAATCTAAGATGGCAAATAAAATTGAGAAGCTGTGTAAAAGAAAAGATGTTGCGTGTTTTCGTACATACACGATGAAGAGTCTATATGACATAGCATTTATCTCGTATGATTTGTCAAAAGAATTTACATCTAAAGAGTTTGAGTATATTACACCGTATGATATGCGAGAGCATATCATGAAAAAACGGGAAGATGGACAATGTGCTCGGAATGAATTTGAACTGTTTTTTGAGTTGAACAAAACAATATTAAGAGGACTTAAATAAATGAGGTGATCCTATGAGCCGCGAATACTCCGAAAATGTCCTTGTCCAGAACAGCGCAGGCAATTGCTGCAAAATGTTCTGGGCTGGGAGGTGGTGCTGGCTTACAACTCCGAAAAGCTGGGGCCGGACGGGACGTTGGGCCGCACCAGCTATGGGGAAGTGCTGCTGACCCGGTATTTTCGGCAGGCACTTTTGCGGCTGAACCCGTGGCTCACCCCGAACCAGCTGGACGAGGTGCAGAAGAAATTCACGGCGCATGTTTCCACCGCATCCCTGATGCAGATCAATGAGGAAAAGTATTTTCTGCTGCGGGATGGCATCCCGGTGACGGTCAAGCGGCCGGATGGCCGCACCGAAATCCGAAGCGCGGCGGTGATCGACTTCAAAAATCAGGAAAACAATCATTTCCTCGCCGTAAAAGAAATGAAGATCCACTCGCAGCTGTACCGCCGCCGGACAGACATTGTGGGCTTTGTCAATGGCATTCCGCTGCTGTTTATCGAGCTGAAAAAGCCCACCGTGGATGTGCAGAACGCTACATAGACAACTATCGGGATTACCTCGATACTGTTCCGCAGTTGTTCTACTATAATGCCTTTCTTATGCTGTCCAATGGATTGGAAGCCAAGGTGGGCACGCTTGGCAGCAAGTACGAGTTTTTCCACGAGTGGAAGCGTCTGAAGGAAAGCGATGCAGGCAGCGTGGAACTGGAAACCATGCTGCGAGGCATCTGTGAGAAAAAAACCTTCTCGATCTGCTGGAAAACTTCATCCTTTACGACCATTCCGGTGGGCGCACCACCAAGATTCTGGCCCGCAACCACCAGTATCTCGGCGTCAACGAGGCCGTCAGTGCTTACGAGAACCGCAAGCTGAAAGACGGCAGGCTGGGTGTGTTCTGGCACACGCAGGGGTCTGGCAAGAGTTATTCGATGGTCTTTCTGGCGCAGAAGATCCGGCGCAAGTTTGCAGGCTCGCCCACCATTGTGGTACTGACCGACCGTGACGAGCTGAACCGGCAGATCAGCGATACCTTTGAAAACTGCGGTCTGCTAGGCAAAACCAAGGCTTCGCAGTTTATTGCATCCAGCGGTACAGACCTTGTAAAAAAGCTGCAGGGCAACCCCAGCTTTGTGTTTACCCTGATCCAGAAGTTCAACCTGCCCAAGGAACCGCCCATCTACCGGATCACGACATTCTGATTTTGTCGGATGAAGCCCATCGCAGCCAGTACGGCATTTTTGCAGACAACATGATGCACCTGTTGCCCACGGCGTCCCGCATCGGATTTACCGGTACACCGCTTCTGGCAGATGACCATATCACCGAGCGCACCTTTGGCGGGTATCTGTCGGTGTATGATTTCAAGCGGGCGGTGGAGGACGGCGCAACGGTGCCGCTGTACTATGAGAACCGTGCGGATAAGATCGCCCAGTTGGACAAGCCGGAGATCACCGGGCGGATCCTGGATGCCATTGAAGCAGCCGACCTTGATCCCTCGCAGGAGGAAAAGCTGGAACGCGAGTTTGCAAAGGAAATCCATATTCTCACCGCAGATGAACGGCTGCGTTCCATTGCAAAGGACTTTGTGGAGCATTACTCTGACCTTTGGACCAGCGGCAAGGCGATGTTTGTCTGCCTGAATAAGGTCACCTGTGTGCGGATGTACAACTATGTGCAGGAATACTGGCGGGCAAAGATCAGGGAACTGGAAGTCCGGCAGGACACAGTGACCCAGCAGGAAGCACAGGAGCTTGCCCGTAAACTGGCATGGATGAAAGAAACCGAAATGGCAGTGGTGATCAGTCAGGAGCAGAACGAGGTGCAGACCTTCAAAAAGTGGGGGCTGGATATTCTGCCGCACCGTGCCAAAATGGAAAAGCGGGAGCTGGATAAAGAATTCAAGGACAGCAAGAATCCGTTCCGGGTGGTGTTCGTCTGTGCCATGTGGCTGACGGGCTTTGATGTAAAGTGTCTGTCCTGTCTGTATCTGGACAAGCCGTTGAAAGCCCATACCCTGATGCAGACTATTGCTCGTGCAAACCGTGTTTCGGAGGGCAAGAGCAACGGCTGATCGTGGACTATATTGGTATCGTAAAGGCGCTGCGCAAGGCTCTGGCAGATTATACGGTCAGCAAGAACAGCCCGGCGGGCATTGACCCAACGGTGGACAAAACGGAGCTGATTCAGCGCATCCGCACGGTCATCGGAAAAACGGACGGCTTTCTGGCAGAACACGGGTTCCGGCTGCAGGAATTGGTGGACGCACAGGACTTTGAAAAGATGAGCCTTGTACAGGATGCAGTCAACGCAATGTGCGAGACGTTGGAAACCAAGAAAACCTTCCAGATCTATGCGTCTGAACTGGCGCGGCTGTTCCGCTACGCAGACCGTGACGATGTGGACGATGCCGTGTGCGCCCGGAAAAACGCAATTCTCGCCATCTACGAGGGCTTGCAGCAGAAGCGGAAACACGCGGACAATACCGACCTGATGGTGCAGATCAACGGCATCGTCAACGAGTACATCCATGTGGAAAAGCCGGATCGGGAGGCTGCACCATCCCGGCAGTTTGACATCAGTAAAATTGATTTTGACTTGCTGAGCCGGGAGTTCGCCCACGCCCGGCGGAAGAATCTCTTGCTGCGAGATCTGGATGAACTGGTGAATCAGCAATTGGCGAAAATGCTGTTTGCAAACCCGCAGCGCATTGATTATTATGACCGCTATCAGGAAATCATCGATGCCTACAATGCGGAGCAGAACCGTGCGACCATCGAGAAAACCTTCATGGATCTGATGGAGCTTGCAAGTTCACTGGACACGGAGCAGCAGCGCTATGTGCGTGAGGGCTTTTCCAGCGATGAGGAACTTTCAGTGTACGATTTGCTGTTTTCGGAGAACCTCACGAAGCAGGAAATTGAAACGATCAAGAAGGTGTCTGTGGACTTGTTGACAAAAATCAAACAGCAGATTGCCAAACTCGACCATTGGACGGACAAGCAGGAAACTAAGGCGATTGTGGATAACCTGATTCGCAATACCCTTTGGCAAGAACTTCCCAATAGCTATGATGTAAGCGATATCCAGACCTACCAGAAGAAAATCTACGAGTATGTATATATGCGCTACCCGGAAGTAGCATAACGCAAAAATCACCCCAGAGAGAACGCACAAGAGGCTATTCTCTCTGGGTGATTGCGTATCAAATCATCTGAAAATGCCGCAATGCCTCCACGATCGCATCCTCTTTTTCCTTCGGACACTTAGGCTACTTCGCATTTTCATTTTTCGCTTTATGGTAATTCTCTCGCTCGATGATGCCGTACTTCTGTTTCACCTGTGCGATATAGAGATTGGAGACCTTCAACTGATGGTGTTCCCACACATAATCCCGAATCTTGTTGTAAGTCGCCTTGCTCTCCGCAGCAGTCACGTCCAGTTCATCCATGCTGACGTCCACTACGATGTGTCGCTCGACATGGAGTTTGGTCAAAAGGCGAACCGCTTCGACATGGCTTGAGGGTTGCGTTTGTTACATCGTTTTGGTATAACAACTCACAACCTCGCAATGCCGTGTTCGTGGGAAAAGGTCCACCGGCTGCACCTTCTCCGCATGATACCCATGCGCTTCGAGCCATGCGGCATCTCTTGCGGCAGTGGACGGGTTGCAGCTGACGTAGACCACCCGGCGGGGGGACATCTGGACGACGGCGGAAAGGGTCGCTTCGTCGCAGCCCTTGCGGGGAGGGTCGAGCATGATGACATCAGGACGCAGGCCCTCAGCGGCGAGGCGGGCGGCGGCCTGACCGGCGTCGGCGCAGAAGAAGCGGCTCTTGGCGGC
>ENA-OQEX01001100-OQEX01001100.1-human-gut-metagenome-genome-assembly--contig:-NODE-1100-length-11149-cov-1.893486_pt1 | contig 11149 bp, 13 predicted proteins | sample MGYA00242802_ERZ504649 | MGnify/ENA primary metagenome ERZ504649 (study PRJEB26092, sample SAMD00036194) | human gut metagenome | host: Homo sapiens | study: EMG produced TPA metagenomics assembly of... | reverse complement strand
CGTTCTTAAAAAGAGGAAGAAATCCAACCCGGTTGATATATTCGACTGCTTCATCCACATCTTGGATGCATTTCGGATCATTCCACTTTACCCCATGTATGATCCACTCTCCTGCTTCGTTTCCCATGGCGTTATCCCTTCTGTGTTTTGCTGCCTTAAGTATACCACACATTGACAGGGTAAGACAAAGATATGTATATTTTTGTAAAAAAAATGATGATATTTCTAACCTCAATCTATTCGTTTATCCGCGGCCTCATCCGTCCGACAATATATCATGCTCTTTGCGGTATTTATATGCTTCGTCCGTCCAAAGACTTTTGCTATTCCTCTGATCTTACCTTTTCCATGCTTTTTCATATATTGACAGGATGTCAGATTTGGGGGACTTTCCTTAGCATGATATATTTCCTGTCCCATAGCAAGCATCGTATCATCTCATACAGAAAAATAGACTTCCATATCCACCAAAGAATCAAGAGAATCTGCAACTGCCCTTAGTGCCACTTGCCACGCTTCTTTCTTTGGATAACCATATATACCAGAAGAAATTAGAGCTTTCTCTTTATGATATAGCTCTCCGAACACTGAAAGAAAAATCTGTCGGAAATAAGCTGCCTTCCATGAAAGCCCTCTATGCTGAAAAAGACCGACTTATTGAATTGCGAAATACGCAACGGGAAGATTTTTCTAACTTCCGGAATTATGAACGGGAGTTTCGTACCGTGTCTGCCAATATTGATATGATCCTTGGGAAGAGCTACGAACAGGAACAGCAGATTGAGAAAGAACAGAATTTATAAATTTCCTGTTTTCATGCTTTCTAAAAAGAGGTATTATATAAAAAACGCAGGAGGTATATTCAAATGAAAGCACATAAATATTGGTCACTTGGTGCATTGGCAGCCATGATTGGAACCTTTTATACCGGCTATAAAAACATGAAATCAGCTCACAAATATTTTGCTTGCAGCTCTCTTCTCTGTATGATTATGGCTATCTACTCCGGTCATAAAATGATTTCGGGAAAGTCCCGAAAAAAGAAAGACTCTACTTCTGAAGAATCTACTGAATAATCAGAAAAAGGAGTTTTTCCATGTGTAAAGAAATAGAATAGATTCTGTTGGAAAGTACCCATAAAACAGCTGTAAAAATCGGAATGCGTATGCTGTCTTCTGGCAAACTGACTATTGGAAATTGCTTATTTTACTGGCTTGCCCATTCATGAACAATCTCCAATCTGTCCATCTGCTCTTCCAGATGTAAATGTTCCGCAACTACTTGAACAGATTATTGAAGAAAAAGCCTACAAGAACGATTATGATAATTTTACTACCTAGCTTTTAGATGAAAAGCTCTCTTATGATATTGTAATCAATTCCTTGAAAGATATTTCCAAGAGCGGAATCTTTAAATAGCATACACTACAATGCAATACCCTACAAATAAAATAGGGTATTGGCATTTATAATATCATTTTCATTAAAAATCAAATAAACTTGACCTACTCATCTAAAAGTTTAACCTTATATACCAAGACGTACATTATATGTTTTATTCTTAGATATATTCTTTTGTAAATCTCTCATTATTTCTGGAGACAATGTTTCATGTTCCTGCAATTGTTCTATCCACTGATCATTTCACTGATAATAGAACAATGTTCCTGCACACCAATTACTATATATTTTTCCGCATCTGCAAATCCCCGATAAGTAGTTCTTTCTTGAATATCAAGATTTTTAAATGATTCAACATGTCCATCTTTAAATCTATAATATCCTGATTCTATTTTATAATATGGCTCAAGAATTTCATTATTAATAATCATGATATGATCATATTCTTCACCATCAATCATATACAGTGCAGGATTTTCAATTTTTAAAATTAGTAAATCGTCGTAATAATTATTTGTCACCAAAGCATATATTTTTTCTATTATAATTTCTCGTCCACACAGTAAATAATTTCCATTTTTCAAATGCTCAATCTTTGTAAATTCATTATTTCCTAAACCTGTATTATACCATAGTTCCTGATTAAATATTGCTTCATCCAACTTTTGAATTAATTCTTCTATAATTTTACTATTTTCAGTTTCATAAGGCAGTCTATAGGCTTCTGGAAGAACGCTTCTAACCACATCGTTAAACGTATACATATCATCATATACATCTATTTTTCTTTTTTTAACCTGATTATATTCATTCTCAATTTCTTCAATACTTTGAAATCTTTCCATAGGTTCATTGGACAGGCATTTATATATTATCGCATCCATTTTACCTACATTATCGTTTTGAAATATTTCTTGAAGATGCCTTCCTCCCGTTCCTCTATTCACACTTCCAAAACAATACCAATATAAAATTTGACCTAATGCATAAATATCCGTTGCTGGTGTAATCTGTCCATTATTTATCTGTTCTGGTGCAGAAAATTCCCAATTAGCTAATCTATCACCTTTTTTCGTCAAATCTTTAATAGGGTATTTGTCATCCTCAAAATGAGCTATTCCAAAATCTGTGACAATATAATTTCCCTCTTGATCCATTAAGATATTTTCCGGTTTCAAATCTCTATGAATAATATTGTTTTCTTCTAAAGATTTTAATGCCAAACACAAATCATTAAATAATTTCATCAAATTATCCAACTAACCTCTTCCTGAGCTAATCGTGCTTTTTTTAATGATACATCGTATTTTTTCATAACAATAAATGGAATAGCTTCATTTCCCAAATTTAGAGTTTCATAATTCAAGTAACTGACCGTATGTTTTAATCTTTCTCTGACAATATTTACATTAATATACTCAGCCTTAAATCTCTCCAATTTCTTTTTTGAATAATTAATCAATTTTACGGCTACATCATATTTGCCAAGTACACCAGAAAATACAACGCCATTTCCACCTTGCCCTAACCGATTATTCTTAATATCTATTTCAATATCTCCAAATGCACATGGGATACCACTATGCCCTTAATATAGTCCATCAAAGCTTTTCATTATTCTCATATGCTTCCAGCGGATATTCAAAGATTTCACCCATAAGAAGATTCAAATTATTTTTCAGTTCATTCTGCTCCTCTGTATTTTGCAACACTGAAATAAAATTCATTACTGCCCAGCATAATTCTTTTTCATCCTGCTCCTTTAATAAATTATCCCAAATATCTTGAATCACAAAATTTCTATAATAAATATCATCTGCAGCTAGATATTCTACGGTTTTATTTGCATATAACTTTTGGATGTCCCATCCCATTTCATTATAAAACTGTTCTATCTTGTTACCGATATAAAACCACTTTTTATTCCATTTTACTTCGTATTGTTCATCAAAGTTATCTTCTGTTACATTGTTCCAATAAGAATCGTTTTGTTTACTTATTTTTTCTTTTTCAATATATGACAAATATGTATTTCGGAATTTTTTCGCATATGGATGACATAAATCTATGTTTTTCATCCCCATTAAAAATGTTTCTCTGTCCATTTATTCTCCCTTCATATCCGATATTGTCCTTAACTACTTTTTCATTTTTTTGCTATATACGCACTTATAGTATTATTATAAGCATCCTTTTCTTTTTTTCAACGAAAAAATGGCCCTGCCACATGTGTAGCAAGACCACTTTTGTCACATACTATTTCTTCTTCCTCTCCATATCCTCCGCCATCGCTTTCTGCTGTGTCTGTTTCTTCCCTTGTTTTGCAACTTTCTTCTGATTGAGCCGGAGCCTGGCAAGTACGGATTCTCTTGGTTTATCTTTATCTTTTTTCTTACGAACATTGTTCATCAGTCCATCAATCATGTTGTAATTGGCTTCTTCTGCCATCTCCGCACTGCGAAGATATTCTCCGTTGTCCATGACCTTCTGCCAGTTTGCCAGCTCTGGTTTCTTTTTCTGCTGTTCTGGTGACTGCTGTATCTGATTAGACTGCATTTGCGATTGCACCTGCTGTTGTCTTTGCTGTTCCTGTTCTTTTGCTACCTGTTGCTGCATAAAATTCTGAATGTTATGTCTGGCTTCTTCATCAAAGCCATTGTAACAGTCATTCATGATTACGGCACCTTCCTCACTGAGAATCACATAGGCAGCTCTTGTTCCATACTCTTCATGTTCCATCAGGAACCATTTCTTCTCATTCATCAAAATATAATCCTGAGCAAGCCATGTTCCTTTCTTTCCTTCGATTTCATATCCTATTGTATCAATGGAAAGTCTGGTATTAGAGGAACTTTTGCTTGTGAGAAATTCTGGAACGATAATGAATCCATCTCTATTAATATAGTAGGCTGTGGTTTTTCCCTCATCCGTGATTACCAGAACATCGCTACATCCGATGGAATGACCTTTGAAGTTCTTCGGTCGCTGTTTCTGCAGGCGTATTTTTATATCCGCCGGAGTTTCCCCCGGCTGGATTCTTCCAATATACACCTGCTGATAGTTCTCAATGCTGACGCTCTTTCCTTCGCTTCTCAGCTTTTCATAAGAACGGAAACGAACATCACGATACTCTGGTGTTTCTTTTACCTGATATACTGCACACTGACTTGTTCTCATTCCTCGTCCTCCTCTTCCAATTCCGCTTTATAATCTTCCAGATCCATAAGAAAAATCTCATAGCCTTCATCACTCATGCAGAACAGCTTTCTTATGGTATTGCAGACCAGCCCGATCATATCCGCATCCCCTTTCAGAAATGGAATGATATTGTCGATAGCTTCCATCGTATCATTCGGTTGCCTTTATCAAACATTGCGGTCACTAAGCATTCATCTGTATCAAAGTTCATTGCCAAATCCATCATAATTCTACATCCCCCTTCTTATGTGCTTTGGATTTTTCAGTTGCCATTTCTTTCTGCTCCTGTGCTTTTACTCTTGCCTGGAACTCTTTTAACGACTGCAACACAGATTTTTTCAGTTCTCCTTTTTCGCCCTTTACAGGCTCTTTCTTTTGCGTCTGGTTCGGTTCTACTGATACGGATTCTTTCTTGAATGGTGTTTCTGAAACTTTCTGTTTCACTTCCACGGTCTGTTCTGCCTCCTGCACTTTTCCATGTTTCTCATTCAGATACTTTTCCATGTCATTGATTGCTTTCTGTACCAATGGGCTTTCCTTATAATGTGGAATCATATCAATCAGATCCCTGTCTATCCTGTCTCCACTCATGAGTCCATATTCCCCAGAATAATCTTCATCGCCATCTTGCAGATCAAATCCGATTCCTTTGATTCCATGCAACCGTTCTGACGGGATGCTCTCATATATTTTAATGGCTTCTTCTAAAGTAAGGTTGTTATGGTACTCTCCCATGACCGGAAACTCCATGCACTCTGCGACATAAAAACTGATCGTGGCTTCTGGCTGTTCCTGCTCTGCCTGTTTGTCAAAGATAGAAAATCTCTCTGCGTCCTCCAGACGGGAAAGTAAAGAATGGGCAGTTATAACATCGCTGTCTATATCGGATTCTTCAGATACTTCAACCAACCAGTCCTTTAAACACTCTGTTTTCTTATTCAGAATGTCCTCTGTGATTTTCTCCACCTGTTCTTCCCTGTTCTCAACGGTATCTTTATATTCATAAGCGTCATATTCATAGCTGAAATTATCTAAATCCACCGCCAGCTTTTTAATCTCCTGCTGATCAAGGTAAGCATCTGCTTCCTTCATATATTCTGCCAGAGTGATTCTTTCTTCTGCGATAGGATTGATGTCCACCTTAATACCTGCCATTGCTATACCATGAGCATTTAATTCATTGAAGAAACTGTCTTCACGGATATTGCCACGATAAGAAATCACTACATCAAGGTCAGAATCTTCCCGGTAAAGGTCTTGTCTGCTTCTGGAACCATACACTCTTGCAGCAAGCAGCTCTACCTCCTGTTCCATTCCCATATCTTCTAATACTGCCTGTGCATGATACAGAACTCCTCGTTCTACTTCTGCCCTGCTCAGACTGTTTAATGCCAGTTCATTTCTTCCAATCTCAGAAGTCGCACGAAGTTCCCCCTCCTGCAATAAATCTTTAGAGTGCTGGATCGTCATTTCTTCAAATTCTTTATAATCCACTTTGACACATTCCATATCATCCATTCTTTCACTTTTTAAGATTTCATAAGTAGCTTTCTGAACAGATACTTTGGGATCGTCATAATCATTGGAATGGATTTCGTGCAGGTCAGAATCATAAAAAATATAAAAATAGCCTTCTTCCGTTGCCTGTACGGTCAGATACCTTTGCTCTTGGTAAACTGCATTACAATTCCCTCACAGGTATCCACTGCTCTTTTCCTGTCATAATCCTCAAAAATACTTGGTGGACAATTCTTTAATAACTGTGCCAGCTGCATCTGCCGTTCGCCTGCTTCTTCCACTTCTGCCATCAAATCCTCATAGTCAACGGGAACTGCATTTTCCAGGGACATTTCTTCATCTTCCAGAATATCTTCCATTGCCTGCTGCATAGAAATATCAGGATTGTCATAGGCACCGCCGTCGATCTCATCGTAATCCAAAGCATAAAAGGTATAATCATAGCCTTCCTCTGTTCTCTGGATTGCAAAATACCTATCGTCAATCTTATATGCCAGTTCATCCGGTTCCAGTTCCGGCATAAGTCCTTCCACAGAAATCCCTTTCTCCTGCAGATATTCTGAAATAGCTTCCAATGCTCCTGCATCATACCCATTCCAGAGATCTTCTGCGACAAGCTGACCATGTTCCGATACGATAATCCCTGCCACATCTGAACCATACTCATCATGTTCCATGAAGAAGAACTTCTCCCCTGCATACTCTCTTTCATCTACTGTATGCCAGGTTCCTGCATGTCCATCTGCTTCAAATCCTCTGGTATCTGCTGTAATGGTGACTTCCGCTTCATCTAATGCCTGTTCAATCTTCTGCATACGGATCTCTGCCCTTGCCATATCAATAAATCCATCTAACACCGCTGGGTGGCTTTCTATCACATAATCCTGATTCAGATTCTTCCCCTGATTGATATTTTCCGGGATTTCGATATGTTCTGCCCAGTCTTTGTTCTGTTTGGAAAATCTGCCGTCATAAGAAAGTTCCCGAAGTGTATTTGCCATAACAAACGTCATACGTTCTTCTCCAAACTGTTCCAGCACTTGTTTTGCGACATCTTCCTTTAAATGCAGCCCGTCAAAATTTAATGCGATTGCTTCCTCGATTGCTTTCTTACAATCAATATTTAACTTTCTGGAATCCAGATAAGCATCTACATCCCGTTCTTCCATTGCCTGAGCAAGTGTTCCTTTATAAACTGGCGGATAGGCTCTGGTATGATTATTTTCCAGCATCTCCATTCTCTGCTGTACAAAGTCCGGAAGTTCCTCAAAGCCGAAAGAATCCACATAATAAGCCTTTGTCTCCGCCGTCCGGTTTATAACTATGACGTCGCTTACCGATAAGGAATGTCCATGAAAATCGTTCGGGCGGTTGATATTAAATCTCTCAAAAATATGCTCATTGTGCAAGACCAGGTGTGGAACCGCGTTACCGTAAACCGCGCCGAGAAAAAAGCGACCCGCTACTACATGGACGAATTTCACTTGCTTTTGAAAGAGGAACAGACCGCAGCCTATTCCGTGGAGATTTGGAAGCGTTTTCGTAAATGGGGCGGCATACCGACGGCAATCACACAGAACGTCAAAGACCTTTTATCAAGCCGCGAAGTCGAGAATATCTTTGAAAACTCTGATTTTGTCCTCATGCTCAATCAGGCACAGGGCGACCGGGCTATCCTTGCAAAGCAGCTTAATATCTCCCCACAGCAGATGAAGTATGTGACCCACACCGAAGCGGGCGAGGGACTTATCTTTTACGGAAATGTGGTGCTGCCGTTCATTGACCGCTTCCCGACGGATACCGAGCTTTACCGTCTGCTTACGACAAAGCCGGAGGAAGTGAGCAAAGCATGAAAACGGACGTAATCATCAACCGCGACGCCTCTATGCCCTGCGGGAGCTGCCGAGTGAAAGCGTGAACTGCTGCGTCACAAGCCCGCCTTACTATGGACTAAGGGACTACGGGCTTGATATGCAGATTGGGCGGGAGGACACGCCGGAGCAGTATATCGGGCGGCTTGTGGAAGTGTTCCGGGAGCTGCGCCGGGTACTCAAAGACGACGGGACATTTTGGCTGAATATCGCAGATACCTACTGCGGCAGCGGTATGAAAGCGGGCTGCAAGCAAAAGGATTTAATCGGTATTCCGTGGCTTTTAGCCTTTGCCCTGCGCTCTGACGGGTGGTATCTGCGGAGCGATATTATCTGGCTGAAAGAAAATCCCATGCCGGAGAGCTGCCGCGACCGACCGAGCCGCTGCTATGAGCATATCTTTTTACTGACGAAATCAAAGAAATACTACTATGACGCTGCCGCCATTGCGGAGCCAATCGCGCCGGGAACGGCAGCGCGGTACAGGCAAGGGCGCGGCGCAGGACACAAATACGCCGAGGAAGTACCGGGACAGGGCAAGGTACAGGGTATCAATAAAGCCCGCAGCGGCGGCTATTATGACGACGCCCTTATGCCGACCACAAGGAACAAGCGGGACGTTTGGATTATCAATACCGTACCGTATAAGGGCGGGCATTTTGCCGCTTATCCCCCGAAACTTGCGGAAACGTGCATACTGGCGGGCTGTCCGGCGGGCGGCGTTGTCCTTGACCCGTTTTTCGGCAGCGGTACAACCGGGCTTGCAGCGAAAAGCCTTGACCGTCGCTATATCGGGATTGAACTGAACGCCGAGTATTGCGCCCTTGCAGGGGCGCGGATTGGAGGTGGTAACACTTGAAAGACCCATTAAAGCCCCGTGATAAAATCACGCAGAAAATGACCCGCGACGGGGCTATTGCAGAAAATCAGACCACGGGAGACACGGAACGTATCAGCAAGCGGACGCAGGACGCGGATTTCAGAAATCCCCGGAGCAACAGGCAGCACAAGACGCAGCGCAGCTACAAGGTGCAGCTTCCCCGACTTCTCCCTTGCCCCATGTGCCGGGAGCTGCCCCCAAAGCAGACACAGGCAAAACAGAGCGCGTCATGGAGCATATCGAAGCCGCCCATACCCGCAAAGCGTCTAAAAAAGCGGTACGAAAGGCACAGGCAGAAGCTACCGCCGGGACGAAATCTTCCCGGCTGCAATTTACCGACGAGGAACGCGCTGCCCCGGAGCTTGAAAAGTATATCAAGAAATCCGACAAAGCCGCTGACCGACTGGATAAGGCAAAGGCAGCTATCCCCAAAGAAAAGAAACTTACGAAAGAGCGCACCTTTGACGAAGCCACCGGGAAAGGCAAGACCCGCCTGCACTTTGAGGAAAAGGACAAGCCGCCCGGATTTAAGGACAAACACAGCCCCTTATCCCGCCCCGCACAGGAAGCCGGGATTTTGGTACACAACAAAATCCATCTGTCGAAAAGGATAATTCCGGCGTGGAGGGCGCACATAAGAGCGAGGAAGCCGCCGAGCGCGGCGCAAAGTACGGGGTAAGGAAAATCAAGCAGGGCTACCGCAGCCACAAGCTGAAACCCTACCGGGAAGCGGCAAAGGCTGAAAAAGCTGCTTTCAAGGCAAACGTGGATTTTCAGTATCATAAGACCCTGCATGAGAACCCACAGCTAACCAGTAACCCTATTTCCCGTTTTTGGCAGAAACAGCAGATTAAAAAGCAGTATGCAAAGGAAGCCCGCAATACTGCAAAGGGTATCAAGGCGCAGCGGAACGCACCCGCAAAGCGGCAGCCAAAGCCGCCGAGAAAACGAAGCAGACAGCGGCGTTTGTGGCAAGACACCCGGCGGGCGTGGCAATCGCTGTCGGGGCGCTGCTGCTTTTCATTATGCTTCTGTCCGGGCTGTCCTCTTGTGGTGCAATGTTTTCCGGCACGTTAAACGGCGTGCTTGGAACGTCTTATACGTCCGAGGACAGCGACCTTGTGGAAGTGGAAAATGCCTATGCCGGACTGGAAAGCGGGCTGCAAAACGAGATTGACGCTATCGAAAGCACCCACCCCGCTATGACGAGTACCGCTATGACCTTGCAAATATCGGGCATAACCCCCACGAATTAGCGTCCTATCTGACCGCAAAATACCAAAGCTACACCCGCGCCGAGGTACAGAGCGAATTACAACGGATTTCAATCAGCAATACAGCTGACGCTGACCGAGGAAGTGGAAATACGCTACCGGGAGGAAGAACGCACCGACACATGGACAGACGAGGACGGCAACGAGCATACGGACACCTACACGGTACAAGTGCCTTATGAGTATTACATCTTAAACGTCAAGCTGACGAACACCCCGCTATCCACCATTGCGGAAAATAATCTGACCCCGGAACAACTGGAAATGTACCGGGTGTACTTGCAGACAAGCGGGAACAAGCCCCTTATCTTTGGCGGCGGCTCTCCCGACACTTCCGCGTCCGAGGATTTAAGCGGCGTGGACTTTGTAAACGGAACGCGCCCCGGTAATACCGCTATCGTTGACCTTGCAAAGCAGCAAGTCGGAAATGTGGGCGGCTATCCGTATTGGAGCTGGTACGGCTTCACTCCCGCGTGGAATGGTGCGCCTGTTTTGTGTCCTGGTGCTACGGGCAAATGGGGCTTTCCGAACCGCGCTTTGCCGCCTGCCAGTCGCAGGGTATTCCGTGGTTTATCCAACGCCTGCGACAGAGTAAAGGCAAACTCAATGTCTGCCGTTTCATAGGAGCAGCCAAAGGAGGACACAAGCATTTTTTCATCAGTCTTTGCCGGATTTTGGATATAGTCAAGGGCTTTGTTTAGCGTTCCTTTAATAGGCTTAATCTTTGTAACCGCCATATCTCCGCAAGCACCCCCTTTATTTCCTCTATGTCCTCTTGGTAGACGCTGCCTGTCGCATTGACACGCTTTGCAATCTGATTGACGTTGACCCCGATTTTCTGTATCTCCGCTGTCATGGCTTTTATGTCGCTATGGTCTGTCTGAATGATATACGTCAATGGCAATCTTGCGAAGATACGCCGCCCATGTTTTGGGTTGAGGGACGAGCTTCATTTTCTGTTTCAATCAATGCCCCGTTTCTTCCTCTGTTACATTACGAATTTGATTT
>ENA-OQEX01001099-OQEX01001099.1-human-gut-metagenome-genome-assembly--contig:-NODE-1099-length-11155-cov-2.592764_pt1 | contig 11155 bp, 12 predicted proteins | sample MGYA00242802_ERZ504649 | MGnify/ENA primary metagenome ERZ504649 (study PRJEB26092, sample SAMD00036194) | human gut metagenome | host: Homo sapiens | study: EMG produced TPA metagenomics assembly of... | reverse complement strand
CCAATACCCCATTCCCCTTTGTTCCCATCCAGATCACGCTGATTGACCTGATTATCGAGGGGTATCCGTCCTTTTTCCTGTCTTTCCTGCCGGATTCCCGTCCGGTGCACACCCGGTTTCTGCCGGAGGCGATCCGGCGAGCCGCACCGAATGCCATTGCCATTGGTGTATGCTTCCTGTTCTATCTGCTATTCCACGCAATGGCTTATTCGGACTGTCCGGTGAACAGACCCAGGCAAATGCACTGCTGTTCCTGCTGATCGGTACAGTCGGGCTTGCCGGTGTTTTCAAAATGTGCCTGCCTTTCACCAAAATCAAAACGTTTTTTGCTGTGACCTCTGCGATTGGATTCTATGCCGCCATTGCTGTTTGCCTGTGGCTGCAAAATCACCTGCTCCATCTGGACATCCTGCATCTGGCTGTCCCCACTCCTGTAACTTTGCTGTTCTTTGTTCTCCTTGCTATTGCGGCGATTCTGACGGAGCGTACCCTGGCAAAGACAATTTTCCGGGACAAGGCGGAAATTGACGAATGAAGTGTAATGTGCTATAATGAAGTGTAAGGTAACACACCTGGAAAGGAGCTGTGCAGATTGACAATCAAAAAGCGGCTGTTTCTTTCGAACCTCTTTATGCTGCTGATCCCGGCGCTGGTCAGCGTTTTGATCCTGGCGCTTTCCATGTTGCTGTTTGTGAATCTTTTCTACAAGCAGGCCATGGATGAAACGGTGCATGGAGAAAATACCGTGTATCTGGAACATCTCCTGGTAAAGCAGGCAGAGGAGTTTCTGCAAACCGATCATAAGGTGCTTACGGATTCTCACCTGTATCAAACCGTAGAAAAGTATGTGCAGACCCAGAGCATTCAGCTACAGATTTACGACGGAGATGCCCTGGTTTGTTCCATGGGCGACCGGCACGAAGATCTGGCGGAAATGCCGCTGTATATGCTTTCCAACGGCAATGTGTATGTCGAACCGATCACCATAGATGACCATAACTACACCATCTACATTGCTTTCTTTGCGCCGGTACAGGAAAGCACCTGGAACGAAATGATCGTAAAATATCTGATCGCCGTTTTGATTATTTTAATTGTAATCGCAGTCCTGGTCACAAACCGGTTTCTGACAAAGTTTGTGTTCCGGAAAATCGAAAAGCCTCTGGATATTCTGATCTCCGGCGTACATGAGATACAGGACGGCAATCTGGCATACCGCATCCGCTATTCCAACAAAGATGAGTTTCTTCCGGTCTGTCAGGACTTCAACCAGATGGCAGAACGCTTGCAGCAGTCCATTGCGCAGACGGAACGGGAAGAACGAAACCGCAAGGAACTGATCGCCGGCATCTCTCACGACCTGCGGACACCGCTGACTCTATCAAAGCCTACATTGAGGGACTGATCGAGGGCGTTGCACAGACGCCGGAGCGTCAGCAGAAATATATGCAGACCATCCGGGAAAAGGCAAACGACATCGACCGCATGGTAGACAAGCTGTTCCTCTTCTCCAAGCTGGATCTGGGAGATAACCCGTTCTATCCGGAGCCGATTCCTGTTGCAGAGGCGCTGCACAGTCTGGTTGCCGCCAATGCGGAAGAATACGCCAGACAGGGCATGACAGTTGTGCTGGACGACATTCCCACTGACTGTGTTGTCTGCGCCGATCCGGTACAGTTTCGCAATGCGATCCTCAATCTGCTGGAAAACAGCTTGAAGTACAAGGATGATCCGGAAGTCCAGGTGCGCATCGGCTGTACGGAGACGTCATCGGATGCTACGATATCCGTAACAGACAACGGTCCAGGTGTGCCGGAAGAGGCGCTGTCCAAGCTGTTTGATGTGTTCTATCGCAGTGACCCGTCCCGGAGCAATCCGCAGAAAGGCAGCGGACTGGGACTCGCTATTACGGCAAAAATTCTGGAACGGTTCGGCGGTTCTGTTCGGGCGGAAAATGTACAGCCTAAGGGACTGCGGATTCAGCTGACCATTCCAAAGGAGGAGGCGAAACCATGAGCCATATCTGTATTATTGAAGACGATGCTGCCATTGCAGAAATCGAACGGGACTATCTGGAGATCAACGGCTTTACCGTATCCATTGCCACAGACGGCGTCTCCGGACTGAATTTGACGCAAAAGGAATCGTTCGATCTGATTTTGCTGGATCTGATGCTGCCGCAGCTGGACGGGTTCACACTGTGCCGGAAGCTGCGGGAACGTCTGGACATCCCAATCCTTATGGTGACGGCGAAAAAAGAGGATATCGACAAAATCCGGGGATTGGGTCTGGGCGCAGATGATTATATTGTCAAGCCCTTCTCCCCCAGTGAACTTGTGGCAAGAGTGCAGGCACACATCGCCACCTATAAACGGCTGAAAGCACCGCAGGAGATACAGCAGGATATCACGGTGGGTGCAATCCGGATCTGTCCCAAGTCCCACCGAGTATTCGTCCAGGAACAGGAGATCAATCTGAAAAACAAAGAGTATGAACTGCTGCTGTTCCTGGTGACCAATGCGGACACGGTATTCGACCGGGAGACCTTATACGAGCGCATCTGGGGCATGGATGCGCTTGGCGACAACGCCACGGTTGCCGTACATATCAACCGCCTGCGGGAAAAGCTGGAGGAAGATCCATCCCATCCGAAATATATTGAAACGGTATGGGGTGCAGGCTATCGCTTTCATGCCTGATTAGGAGATGAATTCTACATGTGGTTGCTTTTTGCCTGCGGTTCTGCTGTTTGCCGGCGTGACCGCAGTTCTGGCAAAATCGGGATGCAGCACATCAATTCCACCATTGCTACAGCGCTGCGGACAATCATTGTACTGCTGTTTTCCTGGCTGATGGTACTGCTGACCGGGGCATTCTCCGGAATCGGTTCCATATCGGGAAAGACGCTGGTGTTCCTGCTGCTTTCCGGCTGTGCCACGGGCGCAAGCTGGCTGTGCTACTTCAAGGCGCTGCAACTGGGCGATGTGAGCCAGGTCGCTCCCATCGACAAATCCAGCACCATTCTCACAATGCTGCTGGCGTTCCTCTTGCTGGGAGAGTCGCTGACATGGCTGAAACTCTGCTGTATGCTGCTCATCGGCGCAGGAACATTCCTCATGCTGCCCAAACACAGCGGCGATTCCAAAACCGTTTCTTCTAAAAAAGGATGGCTGTTCTATGCCGTCCTTTCTGCTGTGTTTGCCAGTCTGACTTCGATTCTGGGAAAAGTGGGAATCCAGGACATTGACTCCAACCTTGGCACGGCGATACGGACGTGCGTTGTCCTGGTGATGGCATGGGTCATGGTGTTTGTCACCGGGCAACAGCACAGTATGCACGGCTTGAACCGGAAAGATCTGCTTTTCCTGGGGCTGTCCGGTCTGACCACCGGGTTGTCCTGGCTGTGTTATTACCGGGCATTGCAGGACGGTCCGGCGAGCGTTGTTGTCCCCATTGACAAGCTGAGCATTCTGGTAACGGTCGCTTTCTCTGGTCTGGTACTGAAAGAGCGGCTGGATCGGCGTTCCGGCACTGGATTGGTTTTGCTGACGGCAGGCACCCTTTTGCTGGTACTATGACGCAAGCTTACATCACGCACAAAAGGGCATCGGTTTCAAGCAAACCGATGCCCTTTTTTCTTATGGTTACAAATCACTTTTTCTCATCCAGCAGCATAACGCCCTCTGCCGGGTTGTGGTCGATCGCACCTACGATTCGGTGCGGCACATATGGTTCTTCCAGGTATGCCACGTCCTCTTCTGTCAACCGGACTGCAAGTGCGCCGGCAGCATCGTCCAGGTAAGCGGACTTCGTTGCACCGACGATGGGCGATGCAACGCCTTTCGCCCAGTGCCATGCCAGTGCAATCTGCTGCATCTTTACGCCATAGCGTTCTGCCAGTTCTGCAACACGGGCTACAATTTTCATGTCCTGCTCTTCTGTGCGGTCATATTTGCCCATGGCAACTCGGTCGGTCTTGCTGCGGCAGGTATCCCCGTTCCAGGTGGGACGTGCCAGATGTCCTGCGGCAAGCGGACTATACGGCATAAGTGATACGCCCATCTGTTTACAAATGGGGATCAGTTCCCGTTCGTCCTCCCGGTACAGCAAATTATAGTGGTTTTCCATCGCCTGAAACTGCGCCCAGCCATGTTCCTTTGCCGCCAGCTGCATATTATAGAACTGGTAGCCATACATGGCAGACGCACCCAGCGCCCGGACTTTTCCTGCCTGCACCAGATCATTCAGCGCTTCCATAGTCTCCTCAACAGGTGTTTCATAGTCAAAGCGATGGATGATGTAGAGATCCAGGTAATCTGTTCCCAGACGCTGTAGCGTGCCGTCAATCTCTCGGTGGATCGCCGCTCTGGACAATCTGCCGGGATTAAAGTAGACCTTAGAGGCAATGACGACCTTTTACGCTGCGTGTTCTTTTGCAGGGCACGTCCCAGATATTCCTCACTGGTGCCGGCAGAATAGCCATTCGCCGTGTCAAAAAAGTTGATGCCCAGATCCAGGGCGTGTCTGACAACGGACTCTGTGGCAGTTTCATCCAGCGTCCAGTCGTGCATTGTGCCGGCTTTTCCAAAACTCATGCAGCCAACGCATATCTTTGAAACTGTAATGTCTGTATTTCCCAATTTGGTGTATTCCATTGTTATCGCACTCCTCTGCTCAATATACAGATATTTCTACGACTATTATACCACTTTTCTTTTCAAATGTAAAACACTTATTCGGCATACGCAGAAATGCCTGTAGAGCATTGCTGTCGTTACGATTTTGCTTTCCATGATGCGATGGCATTTCTCATGCGGCGTTCAATGTCAATTCTGGTTTCTTTGCACTCCTTTGAAAATTTCTTGGCGTTCTTGAAGGCGATATTGACGAAGAGTCCCGAACCGATGGGCAGCATGGTTTTCAGCATTCCCTCCGGGAAAACAAAGTGCGTGCCGTGTTCATAAACAGCTGCCTCCACATCACAGGTATGCTGTTTTTCGGCAAGGCGCTTTTCCATCCGGCGGATATATTTTGCCGTATCCCACAGCACGTCATCTTCTGCCCCGATCATCAGCAGTTTGCCGCAAATGTTCTCCACCTTGATAAATTCCGCTTCGGTAATGGGATGCGCTGCCTCGGATTCGTCGAACAGCTTACGGGATGCGATCATGCTTTTGGTTTCCTTGGACTCCGCATCTATCTTATGCCAATACTGCGGATGTCCACAGCAAAACGGCATATACGGCAGCGGCTTTCCGCCATAAGAAAAGAGGGATTCCCCTTCGATCGGCCATTCCTTACAGCCGTCACGATTGCCCTGCATAAAGCCCTGCCATATGAAATCGCTTGGAGTCATGGCGATGGTCAGTGTAATGTCATGGAACATAGATGCCGCCGTCAGTGCAAGCGTTCCGGTAGTAGATGCTCCGGCAATGCCGATCTTTTTGTTGCCGTGTGCTTTCATCCATTTTACCGCTGTCTCAACACGCTCCAACGGATAGTTGTGATGTCCGTAGTCTTTTTTCCCAGGTGACATAGTCATTACGTTCACACCCAGCCGCAAGATCCATTTCACCGCCGAGCGTGCCATATAGTCTTCCGGATCATCTCCCAGCATGGCGATGACTGCACAATCTGAACCGGATTCACAAGTCCAGTATGCGCCGTAAAAGCCGTCTTTTTCAATGTCAAAATGTACGTGTTTCATATGTTTCCTCCTATTTTCAGTGAATAATACTTTCACCAGCTGTACCCACTTTTCGGGACAGCAAGCCAGAAGTTCTTCGTGCTGCAAATCCTGCTCATGAATCACGGGACAGGCAAAGTGCTGCTGGTAACGGGAACGATATTTTTCGCCCATTTTCAGCGCATAGAAAATATGTATCTCCGTGCCGGGAACAGCGATCTTATCCGGCAGCGGCGTAATCATATCCGAATAAAACTGATTTTTGCAGCTCTGCATAGTGACATAAGGACGAGCGCCGCCCAACATTTTCAGAAAAGCTCTCGTGTATTCCGGCATCTGCTGTTCCCGCTTTTCCATTCGCTTTTGCAGGAATCGCCCTTTCATTTTTCCGTCCCGTATCATCGGATAGATCAACGGCATTGCCAGATTGACCAACAATTTTGCAGCAAACGCAGATGCCTGATCCAGGTCAGAACTTCCCAGAATGCCATAGTCCATTTGAATGTTTTGCCGTGCGGCAAGCAGTCCTACGAACGAGCCGCCCAGCGAGCAGCCGTATGCTGCCCGGATATGTCCGCCGCAGTTTTCCTGGATATATGTCTCTATTTTTTCTGTTTCCTCCAGCATAGTCGGAAACTCGCTCTGTTCTGTTTCATCAAAGCCATCGTAGCTGACGCAGAGAACGTGATAATTTGCCGCCAGCAGAGGAATAACGTGTCCGAAATTGCCCTTCCAGTGGCAGCAGGTTCCCGGCAGCAGTAAAATTGCTGGAGCATCTTCGCTGCCAAAGGGATAAACTTCATCTCTTTCCCCCGTTTCTATATAGTTAGGAATCGCTAACTATCATTGTTATGAAAAGCCGCCATACGGCAGCCTTTCAGATATGGAAAATCACCTACTTTATTATAGCACAACGCTGTCCTTTTTTCAATAGGCAACTTTGCAGTTTGTGTAAGGAGAATTGGTTGAACATATTTGGTGCAGAACGTTCGCCGTATTTTTTGAGTGCATCTACTTATTTCACCATCTGCCGCAGCAGCACCAGATCAAAGCCATTCACAACACCATCTCCATTCAGATCGGCAACAGAGAAAATGGCAGGATCGAGAATCTCTGAACCATCTCCCAATAAGTAACTGCTTAACTTCCGTACATCGGTTTGCGTGGTATGACCATCATCGTTCAGGTCTCCCGGTACTCGTTTTCCAACACGAAGTATTCTTTTTCTGCCATTAGATGACAATTCTCCTTCCAAATTATAAGTTCTAAGCGTTACCTTATAGTACCCTTCCGGTAGCATTCCAGACCACGCCAGTTCTTCTCCTGTTTCTTTTTCCACGATAATGCTATCTTCATCGCTGGAAGGGACACCACTTTGTTTGGTTCTTTGAATTGTCAGCTGATATCGTATTACACAACTTGCAGAATCCCAGCGGATTTCAGTTGGAGTATTCTCATCACCTGCGGAAATTACCCACAGGTAAGGAACATTATGGTGGATACAGCGAACATCCCATGTCAATTCTTCAGTTGTTTCATAACTGTCATGATAAGCAGTAACACGAGCCAGGTAGTTTCCTCTCTCCAGTTTTAGCGTATACGAATGCACATTTCCAAGATCTTTTTCTGCCAAAGTCTCTCCGGTATCCGCATTTTGAATAAAAATGCGATACCCCAGCGCACCAAGAGAATTGGTCCAACTGATTGTTATAGGACGATAGTCACTTATGCTACTAGCAGAAATAGTAAAATCATAGGGATTGTTATGCTCTTCTACTGTAAAATCTTGTTTTTCTGTGGAAACGATATTGTCTCCGTTTTGGGCAGACAACTGTGCTGTATAATCTCCTGCCGGGAGAACTTTTTGGAAAGCAAGGCTCTGCATTTCCTGATCTACGACTGGCTGGTCTGTATCACGCTTCCAGATCACCAAACGATAATTATGGGCATCGGCAGATTCTGTCCATTGGAAGTTTGTACTGACATAAGTCGAACCTGGCTCAATTGTCATTTCCGGCAATTCGGGTACAAACAGGTTGGGCAGGTCTGCATACAACGGCATCCATAACCAATTACCACAGAACTATCCAGCTGGCGCTCACAAGCCATTACTTGATTTGAAACATTGCCCTCGATGGTCTGGAAACTTGTTTCACCTACGGCTGTTACAAGTCCCACGTGCGTCAATGCGTTTTCATCGCTTGTCTCACTGTAGAAAGCAATATCGCCCGGACGTGGCGTATATGTTCCGCCTTGAGCAACGCTCTTGCGGTAACGCTTTTGATTTACGAAAAAGGCATACTCGCCTCCCACTGTGGATTCCTTTGCAATGATTTCCGTGGAAATGCCTGCCTGGTCAGCACACCATGACAGAAACGTCTGACACCATGCGTAGGAATAAGTGCCTTCTTTTCCTTCGAACCATTGGTTGTATTTTGCACCCGTTTCCGGGGCAGTGTATCCCAACTGCGATCTTGCCGCTGCAATCATATCTGCTGATTCTGCACCCGTTCTGACAAAGGTTTCGTCTACTGCACCAACCGGCAATGTCAGCTGTAACAACATGACAACTGACAGAATCGCCGCAAATACTCGGATAAAACGTGATTTTTTCATAACTTCCTCCTAATCCTGTGTAAGTTGCTGTCTTGAATCAACGAAAAGGGTTGTATATTCTGTATTTAGAGCCTGTTGACACTAAACTCAAAATATGATATGATAAATACATGAATATCACAAAAGAACAGTATGCAAGAATCGAAAAGTATTTTCCGGTTCAGCGTGGGAATGTAAAAATCGACAATTGCACATTTATCAACGCTATCTTGTATATTGCCGAAAACGGGTGCAAATGGAGGGCACTTCCAGAAAAATACGGCAAATGGAATAGCATTTACCAAAGATTTAAAAGATGGTGTGAAAATGGCGTAATACGGCGTATTTTTAATGCACTGCAGCAGGAAAAAATTATCGCGATCAAAGTACAAGTGCTGGCTTTGGACAGTACCTCTTGTAAACTGCACCCTGACGCACATGGTGCTTTAAAAAACACGGACAACAATGTATCGGGAAATCAAAGGGCGGATGGAATACCAAGCTTCACGTGTATCCGCAAATGACAAGGTCATTATTGAAATGCACTTATCCGGTGGAAACTGTCACGACGCCCCACAAGGAAGAATCTCAATTGAAAACATAGGAGATAGCTATTTGGGAATTCCGTATTTAATGGATAGAGCTTATGAGGGTGATAAAACAAGAGAACTCTGCCAATCTTTCGGACATAAACCGGTTGTCCCACCAAAGAAAAACCGCATAAATCCATGGGAATATGACCATGAACTATATAAGCAAAGGAATATTATCGAAAGACTGTTTCGATGGCTAAAAGCGTTTCGCAGAGTGTGTACAAGATATGATAAACTTGATGTTATCTTTCTGTCATTCGTTCAAATCGCATGCATCTTCACGTGGCTAAAATAGTGTCAACAGGCTCTAATGTCTTGCCACAGTTTATCGCAATTATCAATGCCCCAAGAATAAGCACGTTGGTATTCCGGTATAGTGAAAACAGTATCTTCTTCAAGTTTCAAATAATCGCCTATTTTCTTGAGCTTAGGTTCAATATTTTTAGCCATAATAATTCCTCCGTATAGTTGCTTTGGATATTGTTTGTAAATTGCATATCACCTTGCAGATTGATCAAACCACAACGTATCTCTTACCGCATTCTCTGTGAATATATTTTTCCTGCAGAGATTTCATTATTCGCTTTACGGTGCTGAGAGACTTTCCGGTGGCTTCAACATGTTCTTGCTACTTGACAGTGAGATTTTTTTGCAATCAATTCTAAAACTGCAATCTCTTCTAAAGTACAGTCTAAAATGTCAAATCGATACTTTGGAACTTGCTCTCCGTAAAATCAGTGTGCATATATCTGTTCATTAATTTGTAATTGGTACCTAACAAGAGATTTGAAAAGAACATTTCCAAAAACTTAGTTGTGGAATGAACACCTTTTTGCAGGTTGTTGTAATTTGCACGAATCAAAGCGTTACAGAAATACCAAGAATTTTTCTCGAATGCGTCGTTATTTACGCTAAACCCGAATGTTTTTATATATTTAATTATAAACACGGCAGTGGTACGGGTATTTTCCTTGCTGAACGGGTGAACCTGCCAGATATCGGAAGCAAATTTAGCCAAATGTTTTTACCGCCGCATTCACCGACAAGCTTTCGTAAGAAAATTGCTTCTCGGTAAAAAAATAGTAATCTAAAGTTTCCTTAATACTGTCCCAATCCGCATAGATGATAGTATCGCCACCCAGTACCCACTCTTCTTTTGTGATGTGTTTGTACTGCCTGGCTTATCCTGTGCGACTGAACACCCCTTGAAACAATATCCTGCGGTGAATCGAAAGCCACTCAGCAGGGGGAGAACTGAAACGCTTTTTCACCTAATAATTTTGCTATTCTTGCCAAGACAATGTCTGCCCTTTGGTCCCATTTTCGGTTTCGGCGCAGACAGAACGCTGTTCGTAGTAACTATGAATGCGCTTTTGTGTAAGTTTTCCGCTGGGAGTCGTATCGTAATAAGCATATACCGTCCGCTTTTTTCTCGCAGGCAAAATTGTACATTTTAACATTGTTATAGCTTAAATCTTTGGTGTCGATGTAGTCCATTAAAATAGAGTTGATATTTTCCTTCAACCAATAGACACACATTTCTTTATAAAATGCAGAAAGCACTTCGTCGTTAAAATATCTCATAAAACTATTATAAACATCTTCGCCAAAGTTGCCGTCTACATTGGGCATGGCGGTCAGCAAAGTTTCATACTGCAGGGCAATGTAACTGTTTGTGGGATAATATTTTTGTATGGCCGTTCTTTTCGGGTCCCTTACGAACAAGACTGAATTCGCAAAACGTTTTAATGTACTTGTCGCATTTGTTTTTGGGATAACCTGAAAACGTTGACAATTCGCTGATGCGATTATAGCCATTCACCATTGCATACAGTAGCGTATTGTAGCTTTCAGGAGTTCGAAAGAACTCACACATTTTATCCTTCATTAAACGGTAAAACAGAGAATTGATATGAAGCAACGCCTTTTTGGTTTTTCTCAAAAGGAACGCTCGTATCGTACAGAGATAGAAACTTCGTAATACATGCCGACAAGCAGAAGATGTCTACCGATTCCTTGTCACTTACGGAAAGTGTTTCGGAAATTTCTTCTATTTTCATATCTCTATTTTACTACTTCTTTCAAAAAAAAGTAAATGCTGTTGCTGCGCGGTGTTATACTAAAAAAGTAGACAAGGGAAAAGAAAAGTAGTATAATAAAAGAAAACACGAAAGAAGAAAAACCAAGGAGGAAAAAATGACAAAACAAACAGCTGCAATACGATGAAACTTTTAAAAAGAACATCGTGGCATTACACCAGAACGGAAAAACCCAAACTGAG
>ENA-OQEX01001098-OQEX01001098.1-human-gut-metagenome-genome-assembly--contig:-NODE-1098-length-11173-cov-2.518106_pt1 | contig 11173 bp, 13 predicted proteins | sample MGYA00242802_ERZ504649 | MGnify/ENA primary metagenome ERZ504649 (study PRJEB26092, sample SAMD00036194) | human gut metagenome | host: Homo sapiens | study: EMG produced TPA metagenomics assembly of... | reverse complement strand
CGGGAGGCAAAGGAGGAAGGAAAAAGGTTCGTACCGCAATATCAAAGTTTTGCGGCAGAACCTTTTCTTTTGTTTTTCTCTTTTTATTTATTTTTCTGCTTGAGATAGCTTTCCGCTAGCTCTAGAAATTCCTGCCACCGGCCGCTCTCCCGGATTGTCTGCGGGCAATTCTTTCCATTAAAATAGTTGTGCTGCTGCACATCATCCAGCTTCAGATCATACGCCTTCATCAGATACGCCGTTAACCGTGCACCGTTGTCGAAGGTTTTTTCAAAATCGCCATCCTGATTGACACACAGCTCAATGCTGATGCCATTCATGTTGCCGCCCGGCTCTTGGCGCCGGTCGCCAGCATTCCAAGAAACCTCACTATCCGGAATGTGATGGTAAATCTCATGGTCATCCACCGTATAGTGCCAGGAGGTTGTGCCCTCTCCGCCGTTTAACAGGTAATCGCTGTGTGCCTTCGCATCCGCGCCCTCGGAGGGGTTACCTGTCTCATGGATTACGATGAACTTTACTTCCCGCTTGATTCCTGGCCTGCCCGGAAGTGTTTCCGGAATGAATACGGTATGCACCGGCACGCCGAAAATTTCTGTAACCTCTGGGCGATCCGCCGTCACACCGCCGCGCGTTTCCCACAGGATCACGCCGGTAATGATCCCGATCGCAAGCAATACGGCCGCGGCTGCCAGGTCCATTTGAATCGCTTTGAGCGGAGGACTCCATGCAGGGAAATCACCCTTCCCTTCATCGGCCTGCCCCCTCCTTCTCCCCACAGAGCGCCGAAACATTAATATTGGGGTTGTGATACCGGCCAAAGCTTTTCGTTTTTTTGCCGTATTGAATCGCCTGCACTGGGCACCAATGAATGCAGGCCATGCAGCTTGCGCATGTTTTTCCCCACACGGGGCGCCCGCCCTCTAGCCGAATATTTTTCTGCGGGCATACCTTCGCGCAGAGGCCGCAGCCGGTGCAGCCTTCTTCCACAGTAAAATTCCGGTAGGCCCGTTTGGCATACCAGCAAAAGAGCGGATGCACCACATGAAGCAAAAACGGATCAATCGCCTTTGGCGGCAGGCTGTTAAGCCCTACCAACCGTTCTTCAATATCCTTTGCAATTTTCGTGCAGCGCACACGGGCATTTTCCAGCTTCGTGCGCTCCATCGCTTTATTATCCACATTCGACAGCGGCAGGTAATTATTTGGCATTGCACAAATATTCCCATAATCCAGGCGGAGGCCCTGCTTTTCCAACAGCCTTGAAAAAGCGGTTAGCGTTTCCCCGGCGGAATCGCCACAATCAGCCACAGCAAATACATAGGACGCCGGCCCTCCACCTTCAGCTTCTTTACAAACGCTTTCACCGCATCGGGATAACTCCATGCATAGACGGGAAAAACAAAACCGATAATATCCCCCTCTGACACGCAGGTTTCGCTCGCCTGTTCTCCATAATAGGAGAGATCCAACCGGACAACCTCCGCACGCATCGGCTGTGCCAACTGACGGGCGATGGATAGGGAGTTGCCGGTTCCGGTAAAGCAATAAATTTTTATCGACATCCTGTGTCACCTTCCTCTGAGAGCAGACGGCCGCTCCAACCGGCGCTTTGCAGGCAAACGTTTGCCTGCTCCGGCCGAGCGACGCATCATGTTTTTGACAAATCAACTGGCGAAAAACGCGCAGATATAATTCTACGCTTTAAACAGCATGTTGGAGCTGCATTGCCACACCCTGGAGCTCCCTCCGCGGAAAATGGCGTTGCCGCATCGCGGCAGGAGCGTTTTGCGCCGACAGACATTTTTCCAATGCTTCAAACAAAATATTTGAAGCTATTATAACACAGCTCCCTGCAATCCACAAGCAAAACGGGAGCACAGAAACCGGATCGATTTTTGAATATTCTCTTTTTTAAAAAGAAATGCAGCAAAAACATTTCAAGAAATCCGCATTCCCGCTTGACTTTTTCACACCAGTAGAGTATATTAATATTAACGTATGAATAGTTGTTCATATGTTTATATTATGCAATACAATACTTTATTTGATTCGTTTGATTAGAAGGAGGCTAGCCAAATGGAGCCCAAACAATCCGCTTTATCCACACCGTCGGAAATGCCGGAATACTGCTGCGCCGAGCTGGAAACACATGAGGATCTTATCGCCTGCACGCGTGTGCAAATGCCGGACGAAGAAGTCCTTTACGATGTAGCCGAGCTTTTTAAAGTGTTTGGGGACAGCACGCGCATCCGTATTCTTAGTGCCTGCTCGATCATGAGCTGTGCGTATGCGACCTGGCAGAGCTGCTGGGCATGGGGCAAAGCGCCATTTCCCATCAGCTACGCATTCTGCGCACCGCCGGCTTGGTTCGCCCCAGGCGCGATGGCAAAACAATGTATTACGCGCTGGATGACGAGCACGTCCATTCTATCTTTGCCGCGGGGCTACAGCACATTTTACACAAGAGAGGAGCGATCTCCTTATGACAAACCGCAGGCAGTATAAACTGAATAACCTGGATTGCGCAAGCTGTGCATCCAAAATTGAAGAACGGCTCTCTGCGATCGACACTTTTTCTGAAGTGAGCGTAAACTTTCCAACCGCTACCCTGACCTTGAAAGCAAAGGGAGAGCCCCGCGAATTAGTAGACCGGATCAACCTGGAAATCAGCCGTGTGGAGCCGGGTTGTGTAGCAGTTGAGCTTTCCGGCGATCGAGCCGGATCCCATTCGGAACAGGGCCGGAGTCATACGCACAGCGAGGCTGAGGGAAAGTGGCAGATCGGCACTGTGATCGCCTCAGCCATATGCTTCGTGACAGCCTATCTCTGCCGGGAAATTCCTGCCGCTCCAGCCATCCTTTCTCCCATTCTTTTCATATCGAGCATTTTGCTCGCCGGCTGGCCGGTCTTTGCAGCCGCCGTCAAGAGCCTACGCCATATCAGCTTAGATGAGCATTTGCTTGTTACCATTGCCGTTGTCGCCGCCTCTTTTATGGGCGATTTTGCGGAAGCTGCCGCCGTTACCCTCTTTTTGGCGTGGGAGAATTGTTTGAGCACTATGCAGTCGGCCGCTCCCGCAAATCAATCGCCGCGTTATCTGAAATCCGGCCGGATACCGCCAATCTTTTGCTGCCGGACGGCGCCACGCAGCAAGTTTCCGCGCAAGAGGTGGAAGTAGGCGCAACACTGCAAATTTTGCCCTTTGAGCGCATCCCGCTCGATGGCGTGGTGCTTTCCGGCGAAAGCACGGTGGACGCCTCCGCCATTACTGGCGAAAGCGCCCCGCAAAATGCCGGGCCGGAATCTGAATTGCTCAGCGGCATGATTAACGGCCCAGGAACCCTAACGATGCGGGTCGTTAACTCCTATGCACAGTCCGCCGCTTCCCGGATCATTGATATGGTAGAAAATGCCGCCCAGCGCAAAGCGCCAGCGGAACGGCTTGTCACGAAATTTGCAAAGATCTACACGCCTGCCGTTGTAATATTGGCAGCTCTGCTCGCCATCGTCCCCCCTCTGCTCGGCGGCGATTGGAAGGAATGGGCGCATAACGCGCTTGTGTTCCTCGTAGCCTCCTGCCCGTGCGCGTTTGTGTTAAGCGTTCCGCTGGGTTTCTTTGCAGGGGTTGGCGCCGCCTCTAAACGTGGCATTCTCGTCAAAGGCGGCTGTTATATCGAAACTCTCGAAAAGCCAGGAGCCGTTGTATTTGATAAAACCGGCACTCTCACCACCGATCAATTTACCGTCACCCATATCGCCGCGGTAAACGGTGTTTCCGAGCAAGCGGTTTTAGAGGCGGCGGCGCTCGCTGAATGCCGCTCCAAACACCCGATAGCCCGATCGATCTCCGAGGCTTTTGGAGAAATCGAGGAATCCCGGATCAGCAATTTTTCAGAAACGCCGGGCGGTGGCACCCGTGTGATCGCGGATGGAGAAGAAATCCTCTGCGGTGCAAAACGGCTCATGCAGGAGCATGGAGTGGATATCTCCGCTCTGCCAAACGAGATGGTGTATGTTGCTCGCGGAGGGCAGCTTTTGGGAGCCGTTTCTGTTTCCGGCAAACTGCGGGAGGATTCCGCCCTTGCGGTAAAGCAGTTGCGTGCGCTGGGTGTCAGCCGGATTGTTATGCTCACAGGCGACCATGAGGAAGCGGCCAGAGAAGCGGCAGCAGCGTGCGGGATTACCGAATACCACGCCGGCCTTCTGCCGGAGGAAAAGTTGGAGATCCTGGAACAGATCAAACGGGAAAACGGCGTGACCGCCTTTGTCGGCGATGGCATCAATGACGCCCCCGTGCTTGCCGCCGCGGATGTCGGCGTTGCAATGGGGCTCGGCACAGATGCGGCTATCGAAGCGGGCGACGTTGTTTTAACGAATAATCAGCTCTAGCTGCCACAGGCAATCGTCCTCTTCCGCCGCTGCATGCGGATCATTCGGTTTAATATCACGTTTGCGCTCCTCGTAAAAGGTATTGTGCTCTTGCTTGGCGCGCTGAGCCTTGCAGGTATGTGGGCGGCTGTATTTGCCGATGTAGGCGTTACGATCCTCGCCGTACTGAACTCCGCCAGGATTCTCAGCAAAAGAACTTAATATGGCGCCATAAAACTGGCGCGCTGCAAAGCAGGTATGTCCACCATTTGCAGCGCGCCCTTATTTTGCCCCCAAAACTGGTCGAATTGGATTTATTCCACTCGAAACTTGCCTTCTCCCGGGAAGCATGCTAAAATAATCCATGCCAAAACGAATGCGAAGCGGCCTGTTAAACACCCGGATTTTACTCAGACAACAAGCGAGGTGGCAGCGTGCTTACCTTTACCTTTCTCTCATTGACACACAGGAGGAGCGTGATAAATTTGAACGTCTCTTCCACCAATATGAACGCTGCCTGAAATATACGGCGCAGAATATTCTGTTTGACGAGCACCTTGCGGAGGATGCCGTGCAGGAAACATTTATCCGTATCATCAGCTGCCTGGATAAAATTGACGAGTCAGACGAGCACAAAACGATCGCATTTTTGATAACGGTCATTAAAAATATTTCCTACGATATGAAGCGCAAGCGCAACAAAACCCAGGAGGAATCGTCTTTAGAAGAGATGATGGAATTGGATTCCGACCCAGAGGATGAGGAGAATCGTCCGGACGTGCTGCTATTGCGCCGGGAGCAGGAGGAAACGATTTTGCAAGTGATCCGCTGCCTGCCTCCCGATTACGCTACGCGCTTACTTTAAAATATGCCCATGGCTGCAACACCGCCCAACTGGCGGCCCTGCTCAATTGCTCGGAGAAGCTCGCGCGCGTCAAGCTTTCCCGCGCACGCAAAAGCCTGATGACCCGGATGGAACAGGTGTTGGCAAAGTCTGATCAGTAGGTTCACAGTTCTTTGATCTCCGCCCCTTTGTAATAATGCTGAACGATCTCCTCCCAGGAGCTGCCCTGTCGGGCCATATAATCCGCGCCATACTGGCTCATCCCCACGCAGTGGCCATAGCCTCTGACGTGGAAGGTGAACCGGTCATTTTTATATTCCAAGGTAAAACATGCACTGCGCAGGCCAAAGGCCTCACGCACCTGCTGCCCGGTCACCTTTTGCCCGCCGATGGTGATGGCCGTAACCGTCCCCGCCTTGGAAGTTTCCGGGCTTGCAAACCATTTGGATGCGTCATCCTCCAGAGAAACCTCGCCCAGCTTTTTGGCCATTGTGCTAAATTGATCCTTTGTGAGAGAAAGTGTGGAAGCATAGTCCGGTGAAAGCCGGTCTCCTGTGCTCTGCACAGATTGGAGATACGGCAGATCCTTCCCCCAAACCACCTGCGCGCTCTCCGTCTGCCCGCTGCATATGGCATGGAAAGCAGCGACAATTGGCTCTCCATCGTATACGATCGCCTTGCCGACGACTGCCTCGCAGGCCTCACTGATTTTTTTATAATAGGTGTCGAACTTGTCGCCCCATTTTTCCCGGCTCTCCTCCTTGCTGATAAAGCCCTGGTGCTGTGAGCTATCGTCGTTGAGATAGGCGCCGGAAAGCGCGTCGTCCGGCTTTTTCAGCTGCTCGTTGCGGCTGCGCAGCGCAAAGGTGTAGCAGGCAGCCGCCTGCGCTTTGAGCGCTTCCGTATGGTAGGTTGGCGGCATTTCCGCACTGACTGCTCCGATCACATATTCCAAGTCGCTCATTGTCTCCACTCGGTTGCTGGAAGCGCGTAGCACCTTCATCGTCCCCGATTCCCCCGCCTGCCCCTTCTGCCCTTCTCCGGCGGAATCTCCAGGAGAGAGGCTGTCCGGAATTTGAGCGGCGTTCTCCCCATCGCCAGCAGTGGCGTAACCACCATAATCAGCAGCAGTACCATACACAAAACTCCATATCTGCGCATTTTATTCATCCTTTCCCAATCGCAGGGGCGGCGTGTGGAGGTTGCTCCACGCCAGCCACCTATGCAGGCTCCCATTGAAAACCTTGACTTTACCCTGTCAGCGTTATACAATATTATGAACGATTATATTTTTTAGAGCGGTGATGCCAATGGCAAACTATATCTCCCCCCTTTCCAACGATTCTCTTTCCAATTTATGCAAGGAGCTTGGCAAAATAACTCCATCAACTGCCGACTTCGAGCGTTATTCCGTCAAGCGCGGCCTGCGCAACCAAGATGGCACAGGCGTTATGGCAGGGCTCACCCGTATCTGCAACGTGCAGGGCTATTATGTCAGCGACGGAGAGCGCGTACCGGTGCCCGGCCGCCTGATTTACCGCGGGATAGATCTGCTCGATCTGGTGCATGGCTGCGAAGCGGAGGACCGCTTCGGCTATGAAGAGGTTGCCTGGCTGCTCCTGTTCGGCACGCTGCCCACGCAGGCGCAACTCACAGCCTTTACGCAGACCTTGGCCCAGTGCCGCGAGCTCCCGGAAGATTTTATTGAGGATATGATTATGAAGCGCCCTCGCCGGATATCATGAATAAGCTGGCGCGCTGCGTGCTGGCCCTCTATTCCTATGACGAGCAGCCGGATGATATCTCCATTGAAAATGTTTTGCGGCAATCCATCCAGCTCGTTGCCCAGCTTCCAACCATTATGAGCTATGCCTATCAGTCAAACGCCGGCATTATTATCATAAGAGCATGTACATCCATCCGATCCGAAAGGAACATACCACCGCTCAATTTATCCTCAACTCCATCCGTTCTGACCGGAAGTTTACCGATGAAGAGGCAAAGCTGCTGGATCTGTGCCTGATGCTGCATGCAGAACACGGCGGCGGCAACAATTCCACCTTTTCCACTCGGGTGCTCACCTCCAGCGGAACAGATACTTATTCCGCCATCGCCGCAGGCATCGGCTCCCTCAAAGGCCCCCGCCATGGTGGCGCCAACATCAAGGTAACCCAAATGTTGGACTGCATGGAGCAAGAGATATCCGACCTGACGGATGAGGGTCAGGTGGCCGATTTTCTCAAGCGAATCATTCATAAGCAGGCTGGAGACCACAGCGGCCTGATTTACGGCATGGGGCACGCTGTCTATACGCTCTCTGATCCGCGCGCCGTGCTGCTTAAGGAACAGGCTCGTAAATTTGCATCCGGCACAGAGTTTGAGGAAAAGTTCCGTTCCATCGAGCTGGTTGAGCGATTAACGCCTGAAATTTGCCCGTGAGAAAGGGAACAAAAAGCGTGTGTGCGCCAATGTGGACCTGTATTCCGGCTTGGTATACCGGATGCTCGGCATCCCTGTGGATCTCTTCACACCCCTATTTGCCGTTGCCCGCATGGCCGGCTGGGCTGCACACCGGATGGAAGAGCTCATCAGCGGCGCGGATCATTCGCCCGGCCTACAAAAGCGTTTCCTCTCCCCGGTGTCTACACCCCAATCACACAGCGCACGGAGCACAGCCGCACTCTTCGGTTTATGTTCCCACAGAAGAGCGGATCTAACGGCCTGAGCCGGGCAACCGGCTGGCCCAGTTATGGATCGGGCAAACAAACCTGAACGCAAACCTTATAACACATATCCCATTTGCGCGGAACCATATGACAATGGCTTGTTCCGCATCAAAAAGCAGGAGTGATTGATTTATGAAGCTCAAGCTCAAAGGGCGTTTCGAATCTATCCCAATGATGGCCGTTCTATGTATTTTCGCCGCGGGGCTGGTGGCCGTTTTGCCGCTGCGCACCTATCAGCTGATGCGTCTAATCGAGCCGGAAACCGGCTTTTATACCGGTCATAGCGCCACGATCCCCACGCTGTATATTCTGCTCGCCGTATGCACGGTTGTGCTGGTGGTAATCTCCTATTTGAGCGGAGATGTACCTGTGCGGCTGTGGAAACGGAAAAATATCGGCCTTGGCACCGTATCGCTTCTCTTCGCTGTTTCGCTGGTGGTGGATGCCATTTCTCAAACCGAAAACTTCCTGAATATTCTCTCGGAGCGCAACGCGCTTGTGATACAGCAAAACACGAGCCTATTCCTTTACCTCATCAAAACCGGCGGCTTTGCCTTGATTTTTGAAGTGCTGTTTGCAGTGCTTAGCTGTGTGTTTTTTCTCTTTTTCGGCTATCACTATATTACAGGCAAGCTGGACTATTCCCAATTCAAATTGCTTGCTGTTGCGCCGCTGTGTTGGATTATGGCGCGCATGATCTTCCGTTTCTCCCGCACGATTAATTTTAAAAATATTTCCGATCTCCTGTTAGAACTATTCATGCTCGCAGCAATGCTTCTATTCTTCCTGAATTTTGCACGGATCTGCGCACATGTAGATGACCGCGGCGCAATGTGGAGCCTGTATGGCTATGGATTACCGGCCGCCTTGTTTGGCTTCGCTTGCTCCGTACCGCGCCTGGTGATGGTTGTCATCGGCCGTTCTTCTCAGCTTGCCGCGCAGTCTCCCTTTGAGCTGTGCGATCTGATGGCATCGCTGCTGATTTTGTTTGTCCTGATCCAGGGAGCCTTTGCAATGCGAAAAATTGACGTTGGAGATGTCGCCTAACAAACATAACCTCTGGGGCGGGCAAAAGCCCGCCTTTCTTTTATTTTGAATTCTTCTTGCAAAGCGGGGAATTGTTTTGTTTTTAGAAAATATGGCGACTGCCGCGCAGCAGGTGCTTATTTTGTATATCATGATCGCCGTCGGTTTTTTGCAGATAAACCGGGCTTTATAAAGAAAAGGCCGCTCGGATGACGAACGACCTCCTTTTTATATCGTTACACCTGCCATCATCACACAATCCTTCCTCTCCATGGAGCTGACGGCGGAAAACGCCACCGCGCTGCTGGTCTCCACCGTTTGCGGGTTTGCCATGCATGGCGCTGCGATCTTGATCTCCCTTCTTTTTCGCGGGGGAACCGTGAGGAAAACGCCATTTACCGCTACGCGAGCGTTTATGGGAACGTCGGCTATATGGCGCTGCCCATGGCGCAGGCGCTGCTCGGCGCGCCGGTGTGTTTTATTGCTCTGCCTGCTGATCCCCTTCAACGTTGTCTGCTTTACGCACGGTGTAGCCGTGATGTCCGGCGGGAGGCATTTCAATTGGAAAAAGCTTTTATTCAACCCGGGCACGATCTCCGTTGCTATCGGCCTTCCGCTTTACCTGCTGGAGGTAAAGCTGCCCGTTGTCCTCGCGGATCCAATCTCCTTTATCGCCGGGCTAAACACGCCAATGGCGATGATCATGTTCGGCACCTATCTTGCCAACACGGATTTAAAAACGATGTTCCGGGAGAAAAAAATTTATTTGGCGGCTGCGCTCAAGCTGCTTGTGCTGCCTGCCCTCATGCTGCTGATTTTCCGCCTGTGCGGCGTCACCGGCGCGCTGCTGACCTCCTGCATCATTTCCGCGAGCGCGCCCACAGCAAATAACACCGTCATGTTCGCCGCCAAATACGGTCGTGATACCGGGCTTTCTTCCAAAGTGGTTGCCGTAATCACTTTCCTCTCCATTCTGACGATGCCTTGATGATCGCTTTATCCCAAACCATATAACAGGCATACAAATCAATGAAAAGGGGAGCCACACGATGGAACAGCTTCCAAAAATAAAAACGATTTTATCCTGCGCCGGCATTCCGATTTTTGGATGCTGCCCGTTTGAGCCGCTGCGCCCCCAGATTCTTGAATGCCGGGCAAAGGAGCGGTTGCCCGCGGATGCAAAATCCATATTCGTGGCTCTTTTCCCCTACGCAATGGAGGAAGCGGCCTATCAGGGCGGGAACTTATCCCGCTATGCCGCGGTGGGGGATTATCACGAAATCGTGCCGCAATACCTCAAACGAGCTGTATCGGCTCTAGAGCAGGCATTTCCCGAAGAAGCATTCGTGCCGTTTACCGATAATTCCCCAATTCCGGAGGTGCGCGCCGCCGCATTGGCCGGGCTTGGCCGCATCGGTCAAAACGGCCTTTTAATCCATGAACGCTACGGTTCATGGGTATTTATTGGGGAGATCGTTACAACGCTGCCAATCGACGCCCCGCCGCATCAAATCCGCCCCTGCATTGGCTGTGGAGGTGTATCTCCGCCTGCCCCACCGGCGCATTGACCGGCAAGGGGCTGGATCGATCCAAATGCATGTCCGCTCTGACGCAACGAAAAGGCTCTCTCAGCGAACAGGAAGCCGCTCTGATCCGCCGCTCAGGCTGTGCATGGGGCTGTGATATCTGCCAGACCACTTGCCCGATGAACGCACAAGCGGCCATTCGGCCCCTGACGGAGTTCGCCCATACCTTTCATGCCTCAGCTGTCGAAAATGGCCCGCTCGAGGGCATGGCCTATGCGTGGCGCGGCAGGAAGGTGATTGAGCGAAATCTGAAACTACTCTCCGCTCCCCTGAATGGAAGGTCTCAATCCGAATCCTTAGCAGAAAGTGGGGATCCCAGATGAGCGCTTGCGCCCCGCTTTATGAGGCATTGATGCGGCACCGGCAAACAGAACAGGTCAGCCTCCATATGCCTGGGCACAAGGGCCGGGCGGGCTGCCTTGCCCCGTTGGGAAAGCTGCCATATTCGATGTGACAGAGCTCCCCTCCACTGGTAGCCTTTTTGACGCGGAAGGCCCCACCCTGTTGGCAGAACAGGCGGCGGCAAAAGCCTTTGGCACGGCAGGCACGTTTTTTCCGCAGGCGGATGCACGCTTTGTATCCAGGCTATGCTACGCCTTGCCGCTCCACTGGGGGGAACG
>ENA-OQEX01001097-OQEX01001097.1-human-gut-metagenome-genome-assembly--contig:-NODE-1097-length-11178-cov-2.262420_pt1 | contig 11178 bp, 15 predicted proteins | sample MGYA00242802_ERZ504649 | MGnify/ENA primary metagenome ERZ504649 (study PRJEB26092, sample SAMD00036194) | human gut metagenome | host: Homo sapiens | study: EMG produced TPA metagenomics assembly of... | reverse complement strand
GTACGCTCGTGTTGAGGAATAATGTGTGGTCGCATATTGAATTATCTAATGGAGAGGCGACAAACAAAGCGAGGGATAAATTCCAGTTTTTGAAACTGAGAAATCGGGATTTGTAGAATTAGTAAATCTCGATTTTGGGAAATACAAGAATGTGTCTCATTATGGTTTTAATGCGGTTTGTAAGACCAGCTAGTTATAGTCAATACCTAAAAGACAAAAAATAGATATTTTTCTTTTATGTTTTGAAACCTAAAAATGAGTAACTTTAACAAACGTAAATCACTTGGATTTTCGTCAAGAAGCTCCTATGGTTTTATATAGCTGCATCTTTATGCAGCTGCTAAAGCAGGTCTTTGATACTGCTTACAGTGTTCTTCTGGTGACCGAAGCTCAAATGCCTTTTCATCACGAAGAACAGCAAATACGATGTTGCAGACTTTATGCATTACAGCACCGATTGCAACCATCTTAGGCTTTTGTCCAGACTTTAATTCGTAATACTTACGGAGGTATGGATTGATGCCTCTCCATTACGTTTTGTACGAATGGAGGCGAGTGCTACTGCAAAGATAGCACGGCGCGCGATTCTGGAGCCACGTTTGCTCATATGTAACTGAGTGCCAACGAATTTTCCAGATTCATTTACTTCAGGATCTAATCCGAAGTAAGCAAAAAGTTGTTTTGGATTACGGAATGCTGAGAAATCACCTATTTCGCACATGATTGTTACAGCAGTCAGAAAGCCAACACCTGGGATTGTATTTAAAAGTTTAATCTGCTGAATAAACTTCTCGTTTTTATTGAATGTAATCAGCTGCCTAATACGATTCAGTATGGAATCCAAAGCAGAATCAAGCTTTTCAACAAGGTCCAAAGTTAAAAAGATATTGAAGTAGATACTGTCTATTTGACATCCAAATGTCTTTGCAGCATTAGCTGCAGCACAGAGTTTCTCATATCTTTCAGAAGCTTTGGCAAGACCTTTTCGTGAAGCTTTTGATATTTTTTCAATCATGGTCTTCTTATGACCACGAAGTATCTTGTCTGGAGTACCGTACTGGCGAAGAATCATTGTTGAGGTCTTGCCGGTAACATCACAGAAAACGTCAAGATACTGAGGAAACACGGTATGCAGGTCTCCTTTAAGTTTATTGATATGAGCAGAACGCTCATCAGTTAAATCGTAATACTTACGGGTAAGGCTACGCAGTTCAAGAACCAGCTTTGCTGGGAACTGGGAAACAGGAATATCTTTTGATAATCCTAGTTTGGCAATACCTTTAGAATCGATTTTATCATTTTTTACTTTTCTGATATTTCCATTCTTAGTAGAATGTGTAATAATAGGATTGATTATGGACGCGTTAAAACCACAATCAACAAGATAGCAGAAGAGCGGGAAATGATAAATCCCAGTGGATTCTAGAAAGGTGCGACTTTCTAAGGAATACAGCTCTTCTGCTTTTTTAATTTCAGAAACAGCTCGTTCCAAAGAATCCTTATTATTGTGAGTAATCTTGAAAGGTTTCAAGATCACTGTTTCGTCTGGCGCAAGAATTGTCATAAAGCTAAAAGCTGAACCGACATCAATGCCGACGGAAATATAGTTTTTGTTATGCATTATATGCTCCTTCCGATAGGGTTCCATAAAAAACAATGAATACACTACCTGGCGCGTTATACGGGTATAGCTTAATTGCTCCCAACCAGCCTAAAACATAAATTTTCATTGATGGAATGACAGTCTTAAGTTACGGGTATTACTGGACATAAGCCAGCTCCCTAGGAGAAAATCGTCCTTTTCCCTATCCAATGGAAAATAATACCTTATGTAACAGACATAGTCTAGGAGTGAATAATCATACAAAAATGTATGTAACTTATACACGTATCTATGGTTGGAGTGATTATGGAGGAGAATCCTCTTACCAACCAGGATATAGATTAGAGAATATGATGTGGATGACCTTATTGGTCTATGACTACATCATACCAGGAGATAAGATACGATGAGAACAATATTTGCAGAATACAATCCCGGACGAAACAGCATTGATGTTTATACCTCTGTTGGCTATATGCTCCGCATTGACTGTTGGGAAGCTGAAAAGGACTTAAAAACACATCAGGATCAGACTGTGCATTAAACGCACTCGCCATTGATGATCCTCTTGAATATGCAAGATTATATCTTGATGGAAATTTGCAGATGTGGGTAGATGCAGAAGATTCTTTAGAACTTTAATAGTTAAAAGGCATAGGGTAGATATTCGTAGCAGCAGACATTGTAGGAATATGTATAAACTGGCATGTATGCGGTGCTGTGGGAAAGAATCTGTCCTTATCTGCCTGATAGAGCGAGTCGGTGGTCAGTCTTATCCGCTCATCTATGAGCCTGTTTTCATCCTCCGTGACATTAAAAATTCATCTAGATATTCCGTTTTCGGTTCGCCATGCACTGTCTCCGTTCTTCATAAGAGTTTGGGATTATCCTAACAAGCATTCTTCATTTTCGGGCAAGAAACCTGAAAATACGAAAAATCGCAAGCGTGTATTCGCTTGCTGTGCTTTCCATCGAAGCCTTACCTTCTATTTTCTATCTACTAAATACTACAATCTGGAAAATGGTAAAATGGCTGTATCCGAAAAGGAAAATAGAAAAATGCCACGACTGAACCTCCGTTATAGAGTGATCTGTCGTGGCATTGCATTGTGAATTTATTTTTGCTGAGCCATTTTCCGATACTCAATGGGCAGGAGTCCCGTACTCTTACGAAACAATTCCGCAAACCGGCTAGAAGTAGAGTAGCCGATCATTTTCGCAATCTGTCCTATCGTGAAATCCGTATCAATCAGCAAATGCTCTGCCTGGCTCATGCGGCGCTGTTGAATATACTCTGTGATTGTGCAGCCCTGCAGCTGCTTAAAAGATGTTTTCAGCTTGGTGGTTCCCATACAGGCGATTTTTGCAAGCCGCTCCAATGGGATATCAAACGCATAGTGGTCATTGAGATAAGCAGTCACATTTTCCAATTGTGCTATATCCTGGTCGGATAGATGTTTCTCCTTGCGGGAGAGAATTTTTTTCTGTTCTTCCACCACAAGGGATACGGCCTCGGCCACTTTCGCTTCATAAAATAGTCCTGCGGCAATCCCATCCCCACGGTAGACCTTTACCTCATGGAGCAGCTTTGCCATAGCCGGGAAGTCTGTGGTCTGATCAACCTGCCGGAAAGCTGCAAGTGGGCTGATATAGTCCCCCGGATATTGTTTTGCAAATAATCCTCATAGTATGCAGGCATGACTTCGATACCAATAGACCGGATGGGGATTTTTTTATGGATGATTGCCTTGTATGGCTTATAGCCGCCAATAAAGGCTTTGATACATCCGGCAGACATCCGCCGGTAAGGATTTAATTCTTCGCCGGAGATGGATTCATACTGAGTAATACTCAGAGCTTCCGGCAAATGAAATTCCATGAAGAAATCCTCATGGAAATAAAAATCATGGATTTTAATGTCGTACAGATCTTTCTTCGCATAGACCCAGTAAAAGCCTTCTCCAAATTCAGGCAATAACTGCCAGCATTGTCCGGCAGAATTGAAGTGGTTATTGCTATCTACCGGGATAAAATGGTTATCTGTTAAAAGCGGCTCATAGTAATCCGCAATAATGTTATTGTTCAAATGACGGCCTCCTTTGCAACGATTGGACGGAGTTTTGCAACGAAAAGACGAATGTGTCTGTAATGTATTGCAGCCCGCCCGTAAAGTTAGTATGATATAGACCGTGGTTAGCAGTAACTAATCATAATATAACAGATTTCAGACGGTAGGTCAACCGTTCTTGAAAGCAGGAGGAAAAATATGAGTAATCAAGTAAATGCAAAGGCAGGATTGTCTGTCAAGGACTTAGTAACAACGGGAATTTTTACTGCGCTTCTGTTCGTATTCATCATGGTAGGAGGCGTCTTTTTTGCTACCAACCCGGTGCTGACCTTTTTCATGCCCGCCGGGAGTGCTTTGCTTGCCGGACCAATTTATCTGCTGATGATCGCAAAAGTACATAAACGCTGGAGTGTCACGATCATGGGCGTTATCATGGCCATTATCTGGTTTGTCACTGGTATGCACTGGGCGTTTGCGTTGGGCTATCTCATTATGCTGTCGTAGCTGATTTTGTTGCCGGTACAAAGCAGTACAAGAGCAAGAAGATCAACAGTCTGTCCTATATCCTTTTCTCCTTGGGCGGAACAGGGTCGTACCTTGTTTTCTTCGCTGATCCCCAGGGGTGGGCGCAGACCATGTTGGGAAATGGAACCGAGCAAAGTTATATCGACACCATGCAGACAACCGCAAATGCGGGAATCTTTATCGCAATGTTTGCCGCTCTCCTTGTAACAGCTTCTATCAGTGCATTTGTGGGTTGCAAAATGTTGAAGAAGCAGTTCGAAAAAGCGGGTATTACAGCATGATGGGTAACACCGTACAGAAAGGGCTTTGGCTTGACCCGCGGGCCAAGCTCTTTCTTATTTGATGTGTGTACTGAGTTCCATGTTCGCACCTTCTCTTACCTATCAGTTTGCGCTTGTCCTGCTGATTGCTGTATTAGGAGTGCTTTGTGGAAAGTGGAAATATGCCGTAAAAGGGGTATGCTTTTATGCGGTAGTCTGTGTACTGACAGTCTGGATCATGGTGGCTATGACGGGGACGCTGCGAACCATGTTTGTTGCGTTCCTTGGGCTATTTCACAAGGTTTACGCCTGCGGGATGCTGGCAGGGATAGTCTTGTCTACAACAAAGGTCAGCGAATTTTATCCGCCATGAACCGAATCCATGCCCCGAAAAAATTTGTCATCACATTTGCGGTCATGCTGCGCTATATTCCAACCGTCCAGGAGGACTGCATTTTATCAAGGACGCCATGCGGATGCGGGATGTATCGTCCCTCCCTTGGGCGGATTTCCTTTCCCATCCGGGAATGACAGTAGAGTTGTATCTATGTTCCGTTGCTGATGATTGGCCTCCAAGCAGCGGACGAGCTTTCTATCGCTTTCTGTTACCCGCGGGATTGAGAATCCCAATCACCGTACCTGTCTTGTCCAGATAAATGCGGGATTGCAGACTGGACGGCGATGTTGATTGCGGTTGCTTTCTTTATTTTGAATTATGTAAGCGGGGAGGTGTTGATCGGGTGATTGAGTTTGAAAATGTATCATTTTCTTATGAGGGACAGGAGCATGACAGTCTGCATGGAATCAGCCTGAAAATTGCAGACGGGGAATGTGTCTTGTTCTGTGGCCGCAGCGGGTGCGGAAAAACAACGGTCACAAGGCTGGTAAACGGTTTGATCCCACAATTTTACCAGGGAGAACTTCAGGGGCGCGTGCTAGTGGACGGACAGGAAATCAGTGACCTGCCCATGTATCAGATCGCTGCAAAGGTGGGGTCTGTGTTTCAAAATCCCCGGACACAGTTTTTCAATGTGGATACGGACAGTGAGATTGCCTTTGGAATTGAAAATGAAGCCAGGCCGGTAAAGGAACTGGAGGAACGGGTAGAACAGACAACAAAAGATTTGCATATTGAAAAGCTACGGAACCGAAATATTTTTGAACTGTCGGGCGGGGAAAAACAGAAAATCGCGTTTGCGTCGGTCTATGCCATGAACCCGGAAATCTATCTGCTGGACGAACCATCCTCAAATCTGGACATGGCTTCCATCCAGGAATTGAAAGAACATCTGCGGCTGATAAAGAGCCAGGGCAAAACCATTTTGATTGCGGAACACAGGCTCTATTATCTGATGGAGCTGGCAGACCACATTGTTTATCTGGAAGATGGGGAAATAGCAAGGATTTTTACGCCAGAGGAATTTCTCCGTTTGACGGAAAACGAACGGGAACACATGGGGCTGCGGGCAGTTGACCTGACAAGGGTTCTTCCTCCAGCCACCCATCCTACGGTTCTCCCTCCTACATTAGCAATCCGTGATGTTAAGCTGCGTTATAAAAAGAGGACGATTCTACACCAAATTGCTCTTTCTGTCGCAAAGGGAGAAGTCATTGGGGTTGTCGGTCATAATGGAGCCGGAAAAACCACGTTTTCCCGTGCTCTGTGCGGGCTTCATAAAGACTGTGAAGGTGAGTTCCTTTGGAATGGTCAGCCGCTAGAACACAAGTTGAGGCTGAAACGCTCTTATATGGTGATGCAGGATGTGAACTATGAATTGTTTGCAGAAAGTGTGGAGGCAGAATGTTCCTTCGGAATTCGAAACCCGGATCAGGATTTAGTAGAAACAACCATGGCGGAACTGGGGCTTACAACCTACCGGGAACGCATCCCAACACGCTTTCCGGTGGACAGAAGCAGCGGGTGGCTGTGGCAGTCAGCATGATCTGTGGAAAAGATTTGCTGGTGTTCGACGAGCCCACCAGCGGACTGGACTTTGACAGCATGGCGCAGGTGGCGGGATTGATCAAACGGTTATCCGAACAGGGAAAAATCATTTTTATTGTCACCCATGATTTTGAATTTGTCTGCCGTACCTGCTCACGTGTCTTGCATTTTGATGAAGGGGAAATGCCGGATGACATCCCTGTTGTGATGGATTTCCTCCCAAAGATCCGGGAACTGTTCTCTGTTTCAGGGGGAAAGGAGATGTGAAGTGATGAAACAGAAAAAGGAAAACAGGATTACATTGCTGCTTCAATGGGCTGGTGAGCAAAAAATCTGGCTGCTACTGGCAATTCTGCTGGCTATGGCAAGCGGCCTATGCATCATTGTTCCGTATATTGGGATTTACCGTGTGATGGATGCCGCTTTCCAGCATATCTGCACAAACGAGCTTGTCGTACAGACGATCATGATGATTGCCGTTTCTGTGGTTCTGCGCTTTGTTTTATTTGGGTGTTCCGGCGTGGCTGCTCATAAAGGTGCTTACGGCGCTTTGTTCAAGGTACGCTGCATGGTAGCGGAGCATCTGGCAAAAGTTCCTCTTGGTACGCTGAATGAGAGGCGGACCGGGGATATCAAAACAGTACTGAATGAAGATATTGAAAAATTAGAGTTGTTCCTGGCTCATAACCTTCCAGACCTTGTGTGCTATATGGTAGGGCCAGTAGCGATTTTTATCTATTTAATGACAGTAAATATCCCATTGGCACTGGTTTCCCTGTTGCCGTTGATTCTGGCCGTTGTGGTAATGGGGGTTATGTTTCGGAATACGGACGATTTGATGAACCGGGCGAACCGATCTATTACAACGCTCAATTCCGTTATGATCGAGTATATCAGCGGTATGAAACTGATTAAAGCGTACAACATGGGGAGCAAGTCGTTCCAGAAATTTTCCGGCGCGATCCAGGAGGAAAACGCCATGTGGAATGAAACCTCCCGGAGAATGGGACCTCCTTACGCAACTTTTGTGGTTCTGATCGAATGTGGGATGCTGCTGATGGTTCCCTTGGGCGGAATGTCTTCCTGAAGGGCTCCCTGGCGGCCAGTGTTTTTTGCTGTTCGTCTATGTCGGCTCCATGTATCTGACAGAGATTCGGCCTTTGCAGGAGTTGGGGACAAACTTTGCGAATGTCCTGGGCGCCATTACCAAAACAAAAGAAATATTGGATGTTCCTGTTTATGAAGGCGGAAAGGACTTCCCGAAAAACTATGAGATTGAACTTAAGAATGTACGTTTTTCCTACGATGGGAAAACGGATGTCCTGCAAGGCATCAACTCAAGATCAGGGATGGGGAACGCATGGCACTTGTGGGACAGTCCGGCGCGGGCAAGAGTACCGTGATTGAACTGATCTCCCGGTTTTATGATGTGCAGGAGGGGGAGGTGTTGATTGGCGGTATCAACGTGAATGAACTGAACTACGATACCATTCTGAAGAATATTGCCATTGTATTTCAAAAGACATTCCTTACCCGTGACAGTGTCCTGGAAAACATCCGCATGGGTTCAGACGCCAGCCTGGAGGAAGTACGGGCTGCCGCTAGGGAGGCGCAGATTGATGACTTCATCATGTCACTGCCAGATGGTTATGACACAAAGGTAGGCAGTTTCGGCTCCCGTTTCTCTGGTGGAGAAAAACAGCGGATCGCCATTGCAAGGGCAATTCTGAAAAATGCCCCATCCTGATCCTGGACGAAGCGACAAGCGCCTCTGACCCGGAAAATCAGATGGAAATTGATAAGGCCATCCAGAACCTCTGTAAAGGCAGGACGGTCATTGTGGTAGCGCACAGGCTGAGCGCCCTGAAAATGTGCGACCGTGTGGCTGTGGTAGAGAACCATACAATTACCAACGTCGGCACCCATGAGAAAGTACGGAAAGAGAACGCTTACTATCAGAAAGCATGGGAGGACTACGAAACAGCGCGGGGAATTACTTATCAACTGGAAGGAGGCGGGCAGAATGAATCCGAATAACGTATGGAAGAAGAACAGGGATTTTATATTGGTGTTGCCGGGACGGTTCTGGAGGGGTGCTCTCTGGCAGTTTGTTCATGCTGCTTTATTCCGTCATGCGGTTTTTATGGGATGGTCAGTTTGACATGAATCGTGTACTGGCACTAACGGGTATTATCGCTGTCATCTTCCTGTTCCGCATTTTGATATACAGCTATGGCTATACCAAAGCACAGATCGGCGGTGCCAGAGTCAGTAAAAATATCCGCCTGTTTATGGGCGACCATCTCAAACGTATCCCGCTCTCCCGGTTTACGAGGGGGCAGACTGGCGATTATATCAATACAATTACCAGTGATGTAAATAATTATGAAAAAATTCTGACGCATAAGATTGGGGACATTGCAAAGAATTTTGCCTTGTCGCTGATGCTGATCGTTTTTGTGATGACGATTTACTTTCCTGCCGGATTGATTCTACTGACTGCTGACTTGCTTTTGATTCCAGGATTATGGCTTTCCTTCCGGCAGGTAGCGAAATATGGAAAAGAGAAGAACGATATTTGTGCGGAGAATGTCAGCAGCATTGTGGAGTATGTATCCGGTATCCAGACTTTCCGGGCCTATGGCGTTGGCGGTCTGAAAAACAAAACCGTGATCCATGCCATGCAGGAGTTTAGCAGGATCAGCTTTGTGTATGAAGCAAAGGTTCTCCCGATTGGTGCGGGATTCGGTATTTTGAGCTGGCTGTCCTGTCCGGTTGTGATCTGGACGGTCTATGGCCCCTGGCAGCCGGAACTTTAGATACCGTGTCCTATTCTTTTGATTTGTATGCTGCCTTTGTTCTGTGCAAAGCTGGCAAATTCCATTTTTGTTAGACCTCACCAGCTATAAGAATCTGATGATCTCGAAAAATAAAATCATGGCTGTGATGAAGGAACCGGAAGAAACTGGCAGCATGAAGTCGTTGCAGGCAGCCTCCCATGAGATTGTATTTGACCATGTGGACTTTTCTTATGTTCCCGGGGAACCGGTGTTAAAACAGGCTTCCTTTACTGTGCCGAATCAGAAGCTGACCGCCATTGTGGGGGATTCCGGCTCCGGCAAGTCTACCATCCTGAACCTGATTGCAAAATACTATGAAGTATCTGGCGGCACGATTTCCATAGGGGGCAGACCGATCAATCATGTAGCTGCGGAACGGGTATTAGACCAGATTTCTATGGTGGATCAGGATGTGTTCCTGTTTGATGATACAGTGCGGGAGAATATCCGCCATGCCCGCCCGGATGCTACGGACGCAGAAATTGAAGCGGCCTGCCGGGAGGCAAACTGTGACGGCTTTATCCGCAAGATGGAGAAAGGTTATGATACGCCGATTGGGGAAAATGGTAATCTCCTGTCTGGCGGTGAACGTCAGCGCCTTTCCATAGCACGTGCCATTTTGAAAAACAGCCCAATCCTGCTGCTTGACGAGGCAACGGCCTCCCTAGACATTGAGAATGAGCTGGCGGTAAAACAGGCGATTGCAAACCTGCTGAAAGAGAAAAAAACCGTGGTGATGATCGCACATACCCTGTCCATAGTAAAAAATGCCGATCAGATTCTGGTGGTTTCCGATGGTCGGATCACCGAAGCTGGTACGCACAAAGAATTGTTAGCAAAGGACGGAAAGTACGCTGCCATGTGGAATGCAGAACAGCAGCTTTCGCATTTTCGATATGAACAGGTTCACAAATCTTGATGCTAACGGAAATATTCGCTGGAATAAAATAGAGTAAGCGATGAATAACCACCCGTGTACGACTTCCAGGAGACCTCAGATAGGAAGGTCCCCTCGATTTTCCGGCAGTATTTTTTCTGTATCTGTTATTCCTGAACAATTTTCCTTTATGAATTCACTCCACGGCATCAGCTGCTTTATGCCTGCGGGCTCATTTTTATAGTCCGGCATATACAGCAAGAGTGTATAGAGATATTGATAAATGTTCAGGTTGTTTGCCTTGGCTGTTTCAATCAGGCTCATGACGATTGCGCTTGCATTTGCACCGTCAACTGTATCATGAAACAGAAAGTTTTTCCTCGCTGTTGCGTAAGACTTTGCCCTCCGTTCCGCTGCGTTGTTTGAAATCTCACATCTTCCATCAAGAAGATAGTTCATCAGTGTTTCTTTGTGGTTGAAGGCATAGTTTACTGCTTTTTCAAGTTTGCTTCCGCCTGTCGGATTCAGGCTTCCCAGCCATGACCAGAATTCATTCCATATTTCCGGTTCCTTTTCCTGGCGTTTCTGTTTCCGTTCCTCTGCAGGCAGTTCCTTATAGCAGCGTTCCAGGAAAAACAGACGGTTGCAGAAAGCTACTCCTTTTTCTGCCGGAAGAAGGCCGTTGTTATCTGACATTCCGGAAGAAGGCTCTTTTAGTTCCTCTTCTGAATTGATATCCAGAAGCTTCAGCTTTTTCCGACGTCCTGTCGGGACAGCTTCATAAAACTTCCTGCGGCAGTGTGCCAGGCAGCATACCAGAACCACATCTTCAATCCTTCCATATGCGGAATAACCGTCACAGTGCAGCAGCCCTTTGAATCCGGACAGGAATTCGATCGGGTTTTCCCCGCCTCTGCCGGCCGGTAATCGTAAAGCACGATCCCCGGAAGCCCATCGCTTCCACTCAGATAGATCCACATATTATGTGACTAGTTACATAATATGTGGTTCTACCGGTCAGGCTTCATGTATCCGGAACGTCAGATCATCCTTTATGAAT
>ENA-OQEX01001096-OQEX01001096.1-human-gut-metagenome-genome-assembly--contig:-NODE-1096-length-11179-cov-4.473398_pt1 | contig 11179 bp, 11 predicted proteins | sample MGYA00242802_ERZ504649 | MGnify/ENA primary metagenome ERZ504649 (study PRJEB26092, sample SAMD00036194) | human gut metagenome | host: Homo sapiens | study: EMG produced TPA metagenomics assembly of... | reverse complement strand
TTTTAATTTGATTGGTAAAGATAGTAAAAAATGCGGCAAAGAGACTTTTTTTCATCCAAGATTGTTTATTTTTGCATCCAAAACGAAAAAATTAAAAGAATAATGGGAGCAGGAAAATGGATTGGTGGTATTCTAGGATTCATGACTATGGGACCACTGGGAGCTTTGGCCGGATTTGCCTTAGGCTCATTGCTGGATGGAAACAACGGACTTTTTGGCAATACATACGAAAAAGGACAGGTGGAAGCTGGAAACTATGATGAAGGCCAGCGGAATAGTTTTTTATTCTCCATGTTGGTTATGGCGTCTTACATCATCCGTGCAGACGGACGCATCATGCACAGCGAAATGGAATATGTACGCCAATTCTTAAGAATGAATTTCGGCGAAGAGGCAGTCATCCAAGGAGAACAGATTTTGCTGAATCTTTTTGAACAGCGCAAACAGATGGAGCGTCAAAATCCGATGGCATTTAAAAATACCATCCATGAATGTGGTGCACAGATTGCCGCGAACCTGCCTTACGAACAACGGTTGCAATTGTTGGACTTTCTGGTAAACATAGCCAAAAGTGACGGAAGCGTATGCTCTGAGGAAATAGCAGCATTAAAAGAAGTGGCACAATGCATGGAACTGTCACCCAAAGAAGTGGAATCCATGCTAAACCTTAGCGGAAACTCATTGGAAGAAGCTTACAAAGTACTTGAAATTGACCCGTCTGCCACCAATGAGGAAGTACGTACAGCCTATCGCCGCCTGGCATTAAAACATCACCCTGACCGTGTTGCTACATTGGGTGAAGATGTGAAAAAAGCGGCAGAAGAAAAGTTTCAACAAATTAATAACGCTAAAGAACGAATTTATAAAGCCAGAGGAATAAAGTAAAAAAGAATATTTCGTGAAAATAAGAAGGAGGTGTGTCCATCCCCTTAGGGATTTTTGACACACCTCCAACAAAAAATTAAAACTCACTGGTAAAATGGAACTTAATATGCTTGAAGTCCATTTGTGCCATTTGAAGTACATAATTGCTATCAGCCAAGAATACATCCCTTCCTTCACGATCCTTGGCCATATACTGATATTTACGTTTTTTGAAAGCTTCCAGCTCTTCCGGATCATCACTTTCCACCCAACATGCCTTGTATAGGCTGACAGGCTCCCATCGGCATTTTGCATTATATTCATTTTCCAGACGATACTGGATCACTTCAAACTGCAACTGCCCTACCGTACCGATAATCTTACGTCCATTAAACTGATTGATAAATAACTGTGCCACACCCTCATCCATCAACTGGTCAATACCTTTAGCCAATTGTTTCTGTTTCATAGGGTCAGCATTCTCAATGTATTTAAACATCTCGGGCGAAAAACTGGGAATTCCACGGAAATGAAGTTTCTCACCTTCAGTCAATGTATCACCGATCTTGAACGTTCCGTTATCCGGCAAACCAATGATATCTCCCGCCCAAGCCTCGTCTACTGTTGTTTTACGCTGTGCCATAAACTGAGTGGGAGAAGAGAAACGCATCGTCTTGTCATGACGTACATGATAATAGGGAGTATTACGGGAAATTTCCGAACAAATTTTACAAAATGCAATACATGAACGATGATTAGGATCAATATTAGCTGTGATCTTAAAGACAAATCCGGTAAATTTCGGTTCATCGGGTTCCACCTCACGTTCTTCTGTCTTGGTAGGACGGGGGCTCGGAGCAATTTCCACAAATGTATCCAGCAGTTCCTGTACACCGAAGTTATTCAATGCCGACCCGAAAAATACAGGAGCCATCTCGCCTTTCAGGTACTCCTCCACATTGAATTCAGGATAAACACCGTCAACCAGTTCCAGTTCTCCGCGCAATTTTTCAGCCAAAGGAGCACCGATCTGGTTGTCTAGTTCTTCCGTATTGATATCAACCTCCACTTTTTCTGTTACCACCTGTTTGGAAGGTTGGAAAAGATTCAGTTTATGTTCATAAAGGTTATACACACCTTTGAAACGGGGACCGCTTTCAATAGGCCACGTCAGAGGACGTACATTGATAATAAGTTCCTCCTCCAGTTCGTCCAACAAATCAAACGGATCTTTCGCCTCACGGTCCATCTTGTTGACAAATATGATTACCGGAGTATTACGCATACGGCATACCTCCATCAACTTACGTGTCTGCGTTTCCACACCTTTCGCACCATCCACCACAATAATGACACTATCTACGGCTGTCAAAGTACGATAAGTATCCTCGGCAAAGTCCTGATGGCCCGGAGTATCCAAAATATTGATTTTATAATCATTGTAATCAAACTCCATCACAGAAGTGGTCACAGAAATACCACGCTGCTTTTCAATGTCCATCCAGTCGGATGTGGCGGTCTTCTTTATCTTATTGCTCTTTACGGCTCCGGCCACCTGTATCTGTCCGCCAAAAAGTAACAATTTTTCAGTTAGAGAGGTCTTACCGGCATCCGGATGTGCTATAATCGCAAACGTCCGTCTTCTTTCTATTTCACTATTCATATTTTATTATGCATTTAATTCTTTGATACATGCTTCCAGACTCTCTTCCCAATGAGGAATCTCAATGTTATAAGTAGTTTTAACCTTGGTCTTGTCCAATACGGAATAATGGGGACGGGGAGCCTTTGCCGGATATTCATTTGTATGCAAGGGACTAACCTTACAGGTCGTGATACCGGCAATACGATGGATAGCTTGGCAAATCATACCAGGAGCATACCCCTTCATCACTGAAATGATAAACTCCCGGAACCACTCCCTTATAAATGGCTGTAAAGATGACACGTGCCAAATCACGAGCATATGTCGGTGTACCAATCTGATCAAAGACTACACCCAAAGTTTCCTTTTCCTTTCCCAGACGGATCATCGTTTTTACAAAATTATTCCCAAAAGTAGAATAAAGCCATGCGGTACGGATAATCATTGTTTTTTTGCAATACTCCAATGCATTCGTTTCACCGGCCAGTTTGGTCTTGCCGTAAACGGAATTGGGACAAGGAACATCTCCCTCATTATAAGGAAGATATTTCGTGCCATCGAACACATAATCCGTTGATATCTGAATAAACTCACCCCAGTTGGCTTCAGCCGCCTTCGCCAGATAGCTCACAGCGTTCTTGTTCAGCTTGGTACATAACTCTATATCATCCTCTGCCTTATCTACTGCCGTATAGGCGCACAGTTCACTATGACATGAATATTATTCTCTTTCACGAAAGTCATCACCGCCTGCTCATCACAAATGTCCAATTCGGCTACATCCGTAAAAAAACAAGTATATTCCTTGTATTCAGCCGATAGCACACGCATTTCATTTCCTAATTGACCGTTGGCACCAGTCACCAATATATTCTTCATTTCTATTTCATTTATTAGAATTCCAATTCTCCTTTTTTATCCTCTATATAGTAGTTTGACAACATAGCCAGCAATGTCGAGATTGCTTCTTGTGCCTTTCTTGTTTCCTCACTGATTTCTTTCTTTTGCAATTTCAACAATAAGATACCATAAAGCGCCTCAAAACAAGTTTCCAGCTCAGGCTCCTCTTTATCCGCACCTTTAGCGCGTAACTCCACAATATAGGGCAATACTTTATAATAAGCAGAATTATAATAAGGAAACTTAGGGGAACGCAATAACTGCAAATGAAGGTCGGTAAGCCAAGTTATAATGTTTTTATTAATCTGCAAATGGCCTTTTTCCATAATCCCTTCATGACGCATCATCTCAATCAAATCCATATACCATTGAGTGAGTTCCGCTTTCTGCTCTTCCGTTAACGGATAAGGAGCTATGATGGTGCTTTTTATCTTTTCTATATCACAGCCGTTGGCACGGATTAAATCCTCTATCTGCCACATATATATAAGATACTCGGCTATATTCTTTTCTTTCAACTGCTTGGAAACGAACATACTTTTTAAATTAAAATTAATAATTAAAAATCAAAAAACCAACGTATGATACATCAAGATATGTTTCTTTGTCAGTACATCGTTTTTCCTAAAATAGTATAAATGAAACCTGCGACTGAAATCAGCATCACTACAATACCAATCACACGGTTCAAAATCCAAATGCCGCGTAAATTAAAACGGGTGCGTACTTTATTGACAAAATACGTAATTCCGAACCACCAGAGAAGCGCCCCCAATACAATAGCCAAATACCCCACCAGTTGAAAGCCTATGGGACTGCCCGGCATCACAAAAGAAAAACGGGCAAACAAACCTATAAACAGGAATATAATGAGGGGATTGGAGAGAGTCACAAAAAAAGCAGTAACAAAATTATGAAGATAACTGCCCGGGGTAGAGGATACAGGACGGATAGACTGGACAGGATTACTACGAAAAGTATAAATACCGAAAAAGAACAGCATGATACTGCCGATAATTTGTAACAATACTTGGTTCTTTGCCAAGAAATCATCCATAAAACTCATGCCATAACCTGTAATCAAGCATAGCCTATATCACTAAGGGCAGCTCCCAGACCAGTAACAAATCCATACCATCGTCCTTGTTCAGTGTGCGCTGTATACAAAGTACCCCAACAGGACCTAGCGGCGCAGAAACCACTACGCCGACGATAAGCCCTTTCACCAATAAATCGAGTATGGTTACTTGTTCTATCCAATTCATGCTGCAAAGATGCTACTTTTTTACGAAAGTACCTATATTTACACTCAAAATTCTTTCATACCCCGTCTCTTTTATATAACTTTGCACCTTATTAATAGACCCTTGATATTAGAACTAGTTTTCAATTAACAAAACAACTATAAAAGTGCTATGATTCTATTTTTCAGAACACCCACTAAAAGTGTAATAGCAACAGAAGTCAGCCAGGAACTGCCTTCTGAGGATATTCAGAAATTAAGCTGGCTTTATGGTGAAGCCACTGTAGAGAACGAAGAGAACCTGAAAGGTTGCTTCATCGGACCGCGTCGGGAAATGATCACTCCCTGGAGTACAAATGCTGTAGAAATCACTCAGAACATGGGTCTTACAGGTGTTTTACGCATTGAGGAATATTTCCCTGTAAAAGACGAAAACGCCGAGTACGATCCTATGCTGCAACGTATGTATAAGGGATTGAACCAGGAGATTTTCACAGTCAACATCAAACCCCAGCCGATTGTTCACATCGAGAACCTCGAAGAATACAATGAAAAAGAAGGTCTGGCACTTTCTCGTGAGGAGATGGACTATTTGCTGAAGGTTGAAAAAGATTTGGGACGTAAATTAACCGATTCCGAAGTATTCGGCTTCGCGCAAATCAATTCCGAGCATTGCCGCCATAAGATATTCGGCGGAACATTCATTATTGATGGTCAGGAAATGGAGTCTTCCTTGTTCCAGATGATCAAGAAAACTACTGCTGAAAATCCCAACAAGATTATTTCTGCTTATAAAGATAATGTAGCATTTGCCGAAGGACCGATAGTAGAGCAATTCTCTCCGGCCGATCATTCCACTTCCGATTATTTCATTATCAAAGATATCAAGACTGTTATCTCACTGAAAGCCGAGACACATAACTTCCCGACAACCGTAGAACCATTCAACGGTGCATCCACCGGTACTGGTGGTGAGATCCGTGACCGCATGGGCGGTGGTAAAGGCTCATGGCCCATTGCTGGTACTGCCGTTTATATGACTTCTTACCCCCGTACTGATGAGGGACGCGAGTGGGAAGATATCCTTCCTGTCCGCCAATGGTTATACCAGACTCCGGAACAGATCTTAATCAAGGCTTCCAACGGTGCTTCCGATTTCGGTAACAAATTCGGTCAACCGCTGATTTGTGGTTCTGTACTAACATTCGAGCACCAGGAAAACGGCGAGAAGTATGCATACGACAAAGTGATTATGCTGGCAGGAGGGGTAGGTTACGGTACTCAGCGCGACTGTCTGAAAGGACATCCCGAAAAAGGAAACAAAGTCGTTGTAATGGGTGGTGATAACTATCGCATCGGCTTGGGTGGAGGTTCAGTTTCTTCTGTTGAAACAGGCCGGTACTCATCGGGAATCGAACTAAACGCTGTCCAGCGTGCCAATGCGGAAATGCAAAAACGTGCCTATAATGTAGTCCGCGCATTGTGTGAAGAAGATAACAACCCGATTGTTTCCATTCACGACCACGGTTCGGCCGGCCACGTGAATTGTTTATCCGAATTGGTAGAAGAAAACGGTGGATTAATTCATATGGACAAATTACCTATCGGTGACCAGACTTTGTCTGCCAAAGAAATTATCGCCAACGAATCTCAGGAACGTATGGGATTGCTGATTGACGAATCGGCTATTGAACATGTACAAAAAATTGCTGATCGCGAACGTGCGCCGATGTATACCGTAGGTGAAACAACCGGAGACGCCCGCTTTGCTTTCGAACAGGCCGATGGGGTACGTCCGTTCGATCTGGCAGTAGATCAAATGTTCGGTTCTTCTCCGAAGACCTACATGGTTGACAAGACTGTAGAACGCCATTATGAAAATGTTTCATACGAAACTTCCAAATTAAATGAATATATCCGCCGCGTACTTCAGCTGGAAGCTGTTGCTTGCAAAGATTGGTTAACCAATAAAGTAGACCGTTCCGTAACCGGTAAAATCGCCCGCCAGCAATGTCAAGGTGAAATCCAGCTGCCTCTGAGCGATTGTGGTGTAGTAGCCCTCGACTATCGTGGCGAAAAAGGTATAGCAACTTCTCTAGGCCATGCTCCCCAAGCCGCCTTAGCCAATCCGGCCGCAGGCTCTGTTTTGTCGGTAGCCGAAGCACTGACTAATATCGTATGGGCCCCGATGGCAGAAGGATTGGACAGCGTTTCCTTATCTGCCAACTGGATGTGGCCATGTCGCGCACAGGAAGGTGAAGACGCCCGCCTGTACACTGCCGTAAAAGCCCTTTCCGATTTCTGCTGCTCATTGCAAATCAATGTACCGACCGGAAAAGATTCTTTATCTATGACCCAGAAATATCCTAACGGTGAGAAGATCATTAGTCCGGGAACTGTCATCGTTTCAGCCGGCGGCGAAGTCTCGGATGTGAAGAAAGTGGTTTCTCCTGTATTGGTAAATGATGAAAAGAGCACTATCTACCATATTGATTTCAGTTTTGACAAGTTACGTCTGGGAGGTTCTGCTTTTGCACAATCATTGAATAAAATAGGTGACGATGTACCGACTGTACAAAATCCTGAATATTTTCGTGACGCATTCCTGGCAGTACAAGAATTAGTAAATAAAGGTCTGATTATGGCCGGTCACGATATTTCTGCCGGTGGTCTTATTACCACACTGCTTGAAATGTGCTTCTCGAATATGGAAGGTGGTATGGAAATCAGCCTGAACAAGATTAAGGAGGATGACATCATCAAGATATTGTTCGCCGAAAATCCGGGTATTGTTATCCAGGTAAAAAATAAGCACAAAGAAGAAGTAAAAAAGATCTTGGAAGACGCAGGCATAGGCTACGTAAAATTAGGTAAACCGACTGAAGAACGGCATATCCTGGTAGAAAAGGGAGATGCAACTTACCAGTTCGGCATAGACTATCTGCGCGATGTATGGTATTCTACCTCTTACTTGCTAGACTGCAAGCAGAGCATGAACGGCTGTGCCAAAAAACGTTTCGAGAACTACAAGAAACAACCTTTGGAATTTGTATTCGACAAATCATTCACCGGCAAACTTTCACAATTCGGCCTTAACCCCGACCGTCGTACTCCGACAGGTATCAAAGCGGCTATTATCCGTGAAAAAGGAACCAATGGCGAACGCGAAATGGCTATATGCTCTATTTGGCAGGATTTGATGTGAAAGATGTAACAATGACTGATTTGGTTAGCGGACGTGAAACATTGAAGGACATCAATTTCATCGTATTTTGCGGTGGGTTCTCTAATTCGGACGTTTTAGGCTCTGCTAAAGGATGGGCCGGAGCTTTCTTGTTCAATCCCAAAGCCAAAGCTGCATTGGATAACTTCTATGCACGCAAAGATACATTGTCATTGGGCGTATGTAACGGCTGCCAGCTGATGATAGAATTAAACCTGATTAACCCCGACTTCACCCAAAAAGCGAAAATGCTGCACAATGATTCACATAAATTCGAATCCAAGTTTGTAGGTGTTACCGTTCCTATGAATAGAAGCGTCATGTTCGGTTCGTTAAGCGGAAGTAAGCTTGGTATCTGGGTAGCCCATGGAGAAGGTAAATTCTCATTGCCATATGATGAAGATCAATACAATGTTGTATTGAAATACTCATACGATGAGTATCCTGGCAATCCAAACGGTTCGGATTACAGCGTAGCCGGTCTGGCCAGTCCTGACGGCCGCCATTTGGCCATGATGCCTCATTTGGAACGCTCTTGTTTCCCATGGCAAAATGCTTATTATCCGGCTGATAGAATAAAGAACGATCAGATTACTCCATGGATGGAAGCATTTGTCAATGCTAGAAAATGGGTTGAAATGAACAAAAAATAAAAACGATTTGTTATATTTACTAAAAAAGCGGTGAGTCGGACTGATTACCGCTTTTTTTGTATATAACAGATTTTGATATGTTAAGGGAAATTACGAACTTTGTAAGGATTTTGCCTCCTAATAATATGAGAAGAATTCTTTTACTTATATGCCTTTTTGTTATTTTGGTAACACCTGCCGTTGCTCAACTATACCAGTATCTGGATACTCAGAATGGTTTGAGCAGCCGTAGAGTTCTATCTATACGAAAAGATAAAAAAGGCTATATGTGGTTTCTCACTCACGAAGGAATAGACAGGTATAACGGAAAACAATACACACACTATAGCTTAACAGCCAATGGAAAACTACTGAACTTTTTTCCCAACTTGAACACTTTGCAGATAGATACGGCAGGAGTAGTTTGGGAGATAGGAAAAACCGGTCATCTATCAAATACAATTCTCTACAAGACAAATTTGAACTAGTTTGCGATTTTGCCAGTAAGGACAAAAGCAACAGCGGGCTGCCACTCACCGCTTCATTTCTTGACTCCAAAGACAATAATATATTGCTTTGCACCAAAAACAAACAATATCTTTTCGACATAGATACCCATGAACTTATTCAACTGGAAAGTCCTATCAAGGAAGAAATCACATATATTGCGAAATCTACGAACAATCAATATTTTCTAGCCTCCAGCCACAAGATTTACTGTGCAAGACTGAATCATGGGCGATTAGAAGTAATCAAGCATCCGGAACTGGATAATTTCCATATAGTAAACTACATCTATTTTCATCCGGAAACCCAAATGTTAGTAATAGGTACCTTATTGGATGGTATTTATCTATACAATATCCATAGCCGCCAACTGATTGATGTACACAACGGACTACAAGACATTAATGTCAACTCTATCATAGCAAGTAAAGAAAATGAAAACGAGGTGTTAATAGCAACTAACGGCGCAGGCGTATATAAATTAAACTTGGGCACTTACGAATTGACAAATTTTCTAAATGCCGACCACAACCATTCCAACAAAATGAACGGTAATATCATTAATGATATCTATATTGATGATGATCAAAAATTATGGATGGCAGTCTATCCTATAGGCATCACTGTATATTCCGAGAAATATCCCGGATATCAATGGATACAGCACTCTTATGACAACCCTAACTCACTGATAGATAATCAAGTGAATTATATATTGGAAGATTCTGAAGGAGACATTTGGTATGCAACCAATAATGGCGTATGTTGCTACAGTCCTTCTACCAAACAATGGACGAATTTATTATCAACTTATCAGCATGACACGCCTAATCAGAATCATGTATTTATCTCTATATGTGAATCCCGACCGGGAGTTATTTTAGTAGGTGGATATATGTCGGGAATGTACAAAATAGATAAGAAAAACATGACCACACAATATTTTATTCCCCAAACATTGAATGATGACACCGTAAAACCGGATAAATATATTCGTTGTATTTATAAGGATTGGGATAATCTGATTTGGGCCGGAGGATATTACAACTTGAAAAGTTACGATCTGGATACAAAGGAAATGCATTGTTACAATATGGACTTCCCTATCACCTATATCACCAATAAGGACGCCCATAATTTATGGATAGGAACTATCAATGGATTGTATCAGTTCAATAAGGTCAATCAAGAGCTCAAAGCGGTGAATCTAGACTCCGAGCTAGGCTGTATAAATACTATTTATCAAAGTAAAAAGAACATCACTTTTATTGGTACACATGGTTCCGGTATGTGGATTTACAATAATTATACAGAAAAAGTAACTAATTACCATATCAATAATTCAGCTCTGATATCTAATAATATTCATTGCATACTGCCTGCTCTGGAAGACGATTTAATCATTAGTACAGAAAAAGGGTTGACCCGTTTCAAAACAAAAGAAAAAATATTCTCTAACTGGACAAAAGAACAAGGCTTGATGTCTACCAGCTTTAACCAAGCTGCCGGAGTACATACACGCGATAAAAAATTTATCTTCGGATGTGGAGACGGAGCCATTGAACTGGCAGATACTGTCACGCTGCCTCATCAATTTAAATCCAAAATGGTATTTGACAATTTCCGACTGCTCTACCAGAAAGTAATGCCTGGTGAAAAAGGTTCCCCCTTAAAAGAAGAAATTGATGATACCCGGCACATCATACTGAATTACGACCAGAATATTTTTTCACTGGATGTGTCTTCCATTAATTATGATAATCCCTCCAACATAGTCTATTCTTGGAAACTGGAAGGATTTTATGATGAATGGACTTCACTCACGAATGATAACCGCATACGTTACACTAACATCAGTCCCGGTAAATATAAATTAAGAGTGAGAGCCATCCTGATGGATGACCACCATTTGTTAGAAGAACGTTCACTTTTCATTACCATAACCCCACCTTGGTGGGCTACTTTTTGGGCAGGAATTCTTTATCTGATCATTTTTATACTGGTCGGAGTAATTGTTTTGCGTTATTTGTGGCCTTAGGAAAGACAGAAACAATTCAAAAGAAAAAATCCGGTTCTTTTCTCAACAACGGCACATGATATACGTACACCGCTGACTTTGATAAAAGCTCCTTTGGGAGAGATTCCTTAAAAACGAAAACCTATCC
>ENA-OQEX01001095-OQEX01001095.1-human-gut-metagenome-genome-assembly--contig:-NODE-1095-length-11186-cov-2.366308_pt1 | contig 11186 bp, 10 predicted proteins | sample MGYA00242802_ERZ504649 | MGnify/ENA primary metagenome ERZ504649 (study PRJEB26092, sample SAMD00036194) | human gut metagenome | host: Homo sapiens | study: EMG produced TPA metagenomics assembly of... | reverse complement strand
ATCGAACGACTATATCATGGACATAGCTTTATCGGATGATGGAAAATACGCCGCCGTGGCGGTAGCGGGCTCCTCCTCTGGCAAGCTGTATTCCAAAACGTATGTTTTTGCCTTTTCTAAAGACAAGCCCTTAGCCAGTTTGGAATACCCCGGCGTTTCGCTGTTTGACGTTTCCTTTTCCGGTAAATCCACCATTTGGTCACAGGCGACTCGCTGCGGGGCGTGATCCAAAACAGAACAAAGATGATGGAACCGTTTTCCTTTGGGACGAATGAGCTACGCTGCTTCTCCGCCTCTGAGGAGGGGGAAAGCGCTCTGGTGCTCGCGGAATATGGCAGCATGAATGCAAACGATTTGATTGTTTATGATGAGGAAGGGCAGGAAAAATTCCGTCAATCCTTCGGCCAGGAGGTGCGTTGGGTATCCTGCGATGGCAGCAACACCGCCGTTTTGCTCGCCGGCAGCGTGCAGGCCTTTGACGCAAAGGGCAGGAAGATCGGCCATTTTGCTGTTCGGAGCGATGCGCTGCGCGTGCTGGTATCCGGCAGGAGCACTTATGTGCTCTCAATGGGTGAACTGGATCGCTTGGATACGCGGGATAAATCGCTGGATACATAGTGGATTCCGGCTGGGATGGGAGCTATGTTATCTATTGTGATTATGGATGGCTTATGCTATACTAGAATTCTAATAATATAAAGGGAATGGGCCTCCCGCCAGGGCGGCGGAAAGCTTTATGGAAGGGCCGGATTTATTCCCGTTTCTTTTAATTTTCCGAGAAGAGGTGGACTGTTTGGGCTTGGTGCTGGATTTTGCTTTTTTCGCTGTGCTGCTCGTGTGCATCATCGTAGCGGCAAAGCGCGGATTTGTGCTTTCGCTCATGGAACTGGTCGGATTTTTCCTCGCAGGCGCTGTGCGCTTTCGCTTAGTGGTCTGATCGCACCTGAGATTTACGATCGTTTCTTTGCACAGCAGGTTACCAGCATGCGCTCGGCTTCCGGATTTGTCGGGCGCGGCAACAGCCGCCCAGCAGGCGCATGCCGCTCTTGAGAGCCTGCCCGATGTGATCGCGCAGTTTGCAGCATCCTTGGGCATTGATACGGCAGCGCTGGCGCAGAAGATCCTTTCGGCGGATCTTAGCGGCGCGGCGCTTGCGCAGACACTGGCCGATAGCATCGCAAGGCCGCTTGTCACCCTGCTGTGCAGGCTTGCCCTCTTTGTGGGCCTAATTCTCATATTTGGGATTTTATTTCGTATTCTGGCGGCAGTGATTGACCGCTTCTTTCATCTTCCTGTCCTGCGCACGGCAAATGCCGCACTTGGCGGCGTGATGGGCGCGTTCAAAGGGTTGCTGGTGGTGTTGGTAGCGGGCGTTGCCTTGCAGCTGGCGGCAAACCTGTTCGCTTCGCCAGGCGCCGCTTTTCAGCAAACGGTGGAATCTTCCTTTGTGATGGGAATGGTTCGCGAGCTCCTTCTAGTTTCTGGCATCGCTTCATAAACCGGGCGGAGAGCGATCACATAAGCATATTGGCAAATCAACAAAATGTGTGGAAAAGGGTGTGTCGTATTTGAAGGGTCTTTTTAAGGGATGCCTGACGGTTCCCAACCTGCTAAGCCTGATCCGGATCATCTTGGTGCCGGTGTTTGCAGTGCTTTTTTATCAAGGCCATGTGTTGTGGGCAGTGTTCGTGCTGTTCCTGTCTGGCCTGAGCGATTTTTTGACGGGAAGATTGCCCGCCGGTTTCATCAGGTGAGCGCTTTGGGAAGGTGCTCGATCCAGTGGCGGATAAAATTACGCAAATCACGATTGCGTGATGTTATTTCTGGAGTTTCACAAATCGACCAGCGGCGCCATGCGGGCGTTTAGCTGGGTATTTCTGTTCTTCCTGTGCAAGGAGGGCTTGATGATCCTCGGCGGCGCGGTGATGCTCGCAGTCGGGCTTCGCCCCGGCGCGGCGGAAATTTACGGCAAGGTGGCAACCTTTGCTTCTATGGCGTGATGCTTGCTATCATCGCTTTTGGGCCGGGCTTTGGAGCATTTGTGCAGCTTGGCGCTTCGCCTATGCCGGATTGGATGATTATGATATTGGTCGTTGTATCCGCCATTCTTACCCTCGTTGCCCTCATTAGCTATCTGCCTGAGACCTTCCGCCAATTCCGCGACCGGAAGAAGCCACAGCAGGAGCCCCCTCAAAAATAAAACGGTGTGCCTGTGCGGAATGGACGCTTCTATTCCGCACAGCGGTATTCCGCCGCTGCGGCCGCAGAAGCGTACAAGCTGATTGCACGTTTCTGCCGGCTTCAGAGGAATATGAGGTTTCCAAACCACTGAAAATCTGTTTTGCCTCTTAAGTGAAAGGATGATTATTAGCATATGAAACAGCCAATTTGCAGCAGATGCAAAAAACGCCCTGCCATGATCTTTATCTCCCGTGTGGACGGGGAAAAGAGCACGCCGGAAGGGCTTTGCCTAAAGTGCGCAATGGAGATGAATATTGGCCCCATTAAGCAGATGATGGAGAGCATGGGCATCACCGAAGAGGATCTCGATGCAATGAGCGAACAACTCGGCGGGATGTTTGGCGGTGAAAACGGTGAGGATTTCGAGCCTGGCGGCGCGGGGACCTTTCCCTTTATGCAGGGGCTGATGGATCTGAATTTGCAGCCCGGTGAAATGAGCGAAACGCAGGGGGACGGCACGCCTGAGCAGGAAGAAACGCTCCCCGCCGAAGCGCCTGATGCAGCGCAGCAAACCAAGACGAAGCGCAGCAGAAGTAAGGAAAAGAAAAAGATTAAGCGCAAGTATCTTGACGCTTACTGCACCAATTTGACCCAGCGCGCGAAAGACGGCCAAATTGACCGTATTATTGGCCGCGACCGTGAGATTTACCGCGTGGTGCAGATTCTCTGCCGCCGCACGAAAAACAACCCCTGCCTCATCGGCGAGCCGGGCGTTGGCAAAACCGCCATTGCGGAGGGCCTCGCGCTGCGCATGGCAAACGGTGAGGTGCCCGCGCGGCTGGCTGATAAGGAGCTGCACTTGCTTGACTTGACCGCGCTCGTTGCAGGCACGCAATTCCGCGGCCAGTTTGAAAGCCGCATCAAGGGCCTGATTGAAGAGGTAAAACAAAACGGCAATATTATCCTCTTCATTGATGAGGTGCACAATCTCGTGGGCACCGGCGATGCAGAGGGCTCCATGAACGCGGCGAATATCCTCAAGCCCGCCCTGTCCCGTGGCGAAATCCAGGTGATTGGCGCAACCACCTTCAACGAATACCGCAAAAATATTGAGAAGGATGCAGCGCTGGAAAGGCGCTTCCAGCCTGTGAAGGTGGAAGAGCCATCGATTGAGGATACCTATCAGATGCTTATGGGCATCAAAAGCTATTATGAAAATTATCACCATGTACAAATCAGCGATCAGCTGGTGCGGCGCGCTGTCGTGCTCTCTGAGCGCTATATCAACGACCGTTTCCTGCCGGATAAAGCCATCGATCTGTTGGACGAAGCCTGTACCTGCGCAAATCTGCGCAATAAGGCCATCAGCGACTATCAGAAGAAGAGCAATGAACTTCAGGAGCTCAAGGAGACGGAAGAGGATCTCATGAACGATACCGAGGAGATGGATTTGGAGGAAATTTCCCGTGTTCGTGCTGAGATCGTCGCCTGCGAGAGCGAAACAAACAAGTTAAAGCCGGCGGCGGATGACAACGGCGTAACAGAGGATGACCTCGCCAATGTCATCCAGCTTTGGACCGGCATCCCCGCGAGTAAGGTGATCGAAAGCGATCTGCGCCGCCTGGCGGGGCTTGAAAACACATTGAAAAGCAAAGTGATTGGCCAGGATGATGCGGTTGCGCTCGTATCCGCCGCGATTCGCCGCAGCCGTGTGCAGATCAGCCCGCGCCGTCGCCCGGCTTCCTTTATCTTCGTCGGCCCTACGGGCGTGGGGAAGACAGAGCTGGTCAAGCAGCTTGCCAACGAGTTGTTTGATACGCCGGAAACGCTCATCCGCCTGGATATGTCCGAGTTTATGGAGAAGCACAGCGTGTCCCGCATCATCGGTTCTCCGCCCGGCTATGTCGGCTATGACGAGGCGGGCCAGCTCACGGAAAAGGTGCGCCGCAAGCCCTATTCCGTCATCCTATTCGACGAAATCGAAAAGGCGCATCCGGATGTGCTCAACATTCTGCTCCAAATTCTCGACGAGGGCCGGATTACAGATGCGCAGGGCCGCACGGTCAATTTTGAGAATACCGTGATTATTATGACCTCCAACGCGGGCAGCGAGCGCAAGGAGGGTGCGATGGGCTTTGCAAAAGATGTTCAGACAGCCACCCGGGAAAAAGTCATGAAAGCGCTCAGTGATTTCCTGCGCCCGGAATTTATCGGACGTGTGGATGAAGTGGTGGTGTTCCGTGCCTTGACGGAGTCGGATTACGAAAAGATCGCTGTGCTGATGCTCAATGAACTGGTGGGGCCGCTGCACGAAAAGGGCATTCACTTCACCTGGGAGGAGGGTGTGCCGGCGATCCTTGCGAAAAAAGCCTTTGGTGGGCAGAGAGGCGCGCGTGATCTGCGCAACCTGATCCGCCGCAGGGTGGAGGATCAGATCGCCTCTCTTATGGTGGAACACTGCGATGAGCCGCTTGCTCCATTTGTGTTGGCGCAAATGAAGATCTTTCTTTGGCATGCGTTACAATATAAGAAAAGCCGGAAGCACGGCCCTGCAATTGAAATGGGGCCGTGCTTTTTTTGTTTTTTTACGAAGCTCAGCCGGCGTCTATTTATTTCGGCGTAGGAGCGAAAGGATTTCCGCATCAACCGCAGGCCCGTACCTAAATAATACGGGTTCAAGCGATATCAGCCGTTTATGAAAACAGTTCGTTATCAACTAATTTTTAAGGATAGCGTAGAGGTGAACTGTGTTAGCCCTTATGGTGATTCTTCCATCCACCGCAGGCCTGTTTTCAAAGCAAAGCTAGCCTTCATTGCGGGGGTCTAAGAGATGCACGACGCCTATGAGAGCGCGCAGCTACCGGCTATTTTTTATTACGAAGCGCAGCGAGTAACAAAACAGGGCCTGCCTTCATTGCGGGGATCTAAGAGATGCACGACGCCTATGAGAGCGCGCAGCTACCGGCTATTTTTTATAGAATTCGATCACTATAACCCGAAAATGCTTGACGTAAGCAAAATTTTTTTGTATAATTAGGCCAAAATCAAAACGGGTGAATTGCCAAAAACGCATAGCCTGCGGATAGGGATCATATTCTTTTCATAATGAAAAGGATCGTGTAGAGGAGGCCTGAAGAAACCTCCCGGCATTGTGCTGCGCATGGCCGGGGAAGGAAGCAAGGCGGCGTTTTCCGTCTGGCGGCTCGTATAATCCCGGCCGTGCGAAAGGGCTTGGCTGTACCAAAATTTTAAAGGAATGCAATGCCCTGCATTCCAATTCTGGAGGGAGCTTGAAAATGATTTGTCCAAAGTGTGGAAAAACCAATGATGATGGAGTTACATCCTGCGCCTTCTGCGGCGCAAAGTTTACGGCAATGTCCGCAGAAGTTAAGAAAGAGTCCGGTGGATTCTTTCAAAAACATAAAACGCTGGTGATTGTGGCAATTGTTCTGGTCATTCTGATTGCAGGCGGTTCGGTTGCCGGTTATTTTATAAATGCTTCTAAAAAATCAACGAAACAAGGGGCGGATGCATTTAGCATTGATGCAAGCGGTGTGCTCACCAGCTATGCAGGCCCCGGCGGGGAAGTGGTAATTCCGGATGAGGTCAAAGAGATCGGCCCCGGTGCCTTCCAAAATAATGATACCATTACATCCGTCGTCATCCCGAAGCATGTCACTGCTATCGGCACTAGCGCGTTTGAAGATTGCAGTAAGCTGACGAAGGTCATCATGCCGGAGCAGCTTGAAAAGCTTGCCGAACGCACTTTTGAGGGCTGTCGGTATCTAACTGATGTGACCATCCCGCAAGGCGTTACGATCATTGAAGAGCGCGCCTTTGGAGATTGCACGGAGCTGCCTGCCATTACAATCCCCGGCACGGTAAAGCGAATTGATATCTATGCTTTCTGGGCCTGCAATAAGTTAACAAAGCTCACGATTGAAGAGGGCGTGGAAGTAATCGGAGATTCCGCTTTTGGCGTATGCATGCATCTGCCTGAGGTGAAGCTTCCATCCACGGTTACTACCATTGAGGATTCGGCATTCTGGAAATGTGAGGAGCTCAATAAGGTCACCCTTCCGAAGAGCATAACGAGCATCGGCTCCGAGGTATTTCCCGTTTCAGACGATCATAAGATGACGGTCTATGGCGAAAAGGATTCCTTTGCTCATAACTTCGTGAAGGATAATAAGAATTTTACGTTTGTAGAAACCAACGGTTAAGCGTCATTCGATTATCAAAATCAGCAGCCCAGCAGGGAACACACTGCTGGGCTGCTTTTCGTCTATCGCTTTATGGTGTTGCTCCGCCGAAGAGGCTTCGCTTGACGTAAGGATAAGGATGAAGCATAATAGAAAAAGATCAATTTGTCAGGAAGGGAGAGCCATATGAAATCCGAATATCCATACCGGGAGATTGCGCCCAAGGTTTATATGATCAACGAGTTCAATGTGGCGGATTGCTATCTGCTCGTCGGCACTGAACGCGCGCTGCTGATTGATATGGGCGTGGGGCTCGGGAACCTGCGCGCCTTTGTGCAGCGCCTCACCGGCGGGCTGCCGCTCGATGTGGTTGCAACACATGGGCATGTGGATCACATTGGCGGGCGTGGGCAGTTTCCGCGCGTTTCAGTGCAGAAAGAGGATGTGGGCATCATTGGCCGGGTAACTGTACCCTATCGGAAAGCCTTTTTTGCCCTGCAACGTCAGGCTGCCCCTTATGGGGTGAAGGCTAAGGATATTCGGCCTGGTGAATATCACTCGGAGCCTCTGCCCATGCACGAAGGGCAGGTGTTTCGCCTCGGCGGGAAAACGGTCTCTGTAACACACGTGCCCGGGCATACACGCGGTTCCGTCTGCCTGCTCGCTGAGGAGGACCGGCTGCTTTTCACCGGGGATAATGGGAACCCGGTTTTGTTCCTCTTCCTGCCAATTGCGCCACGCTGGAAACCTGGCTGCGCAGTGCAAAGCGCATGCTGGTGCTTGCACGGGAAACCGGTGCGGCGATGTACAGCGGGCACGGCTTTTCTGAATTGGCAGAAGAAACGGTGCAGGCGCAAATCCGGCATATGGAGGCAATCCTGACTGCTGCGCCACGGAAAACGCACACATGCCGCGGTATCAGGTGAGTAGGCAGAAGGAAAATGGTCTGCTCGCAATTTATCGCGGAGATCTCCTGTGGGATGAGCGGTGAGGGAAAACCCGCATGCTTTTTTCAATTTCGCTCTTGCCAATCGTTTGAGATTGTGCTATATTAAAACAAATCTATAACGCTGTGATGAAGAGAGTAAGCGGTTTTCAATCGTTTTCGCGGCCAGAGAGGGCGAGCCCAGGCTGAAAGCGCGCCCGCGCGGAGAAGCTGCTGAAGTTCACTTCGGAGCGGTGCGGTTGAAGCGAGAGTGGTAGGCCGCAACGGTTCGCCTCCGTTATGCGGCGCAACGCTCTGTTACAGGGCGCGAGTGTTTGCTTCTTTGCAAAAATCAGGGTGGTACCGCGGAGGAATTACGCCTTCGTCCCTATTCACAGGGGCGAAGGCTTTTTGTTGTTCCATTGGATGCACCCATCAGAATCAAAGAGCAGAGCAGTTGAGCAAGTCTGATTTTAGTTTGGAAGGAAGGATTCAGAATGAAAGAGCAGCTCGAATCAATCCGGGAAGCGGCCCGGCAGGAGCTCGCAAAGATCGAATCGCGTGCGGGGCTGGATGCCGCCCGCGTGCGTTTTCTGGGCAAAAAGGGCGAGCTGACCGCCGTATTGAAGCAGATGGGGAAACTCACGGCGGAGGAGCGCCCGGTCATTGGTCAACTGGCCAATGAAGTGCGCGCCTATATTGAGCAGATTGTGGAAACACGTGAGAAGGAGCTCAAGGCGGAGGAAACTGCCAGGCAGCTGGAAAACGAGCGCATTGATGTAACGATGCCCGGCAAATGCCGCCCGCTTGGCCATAAGCACCCGCTCTCTATTGTGCTCGATGAGGTAAAGGAAATCTTCCTCGGCATGGGCTTTGAGGTAGCCACCGGCCCGGAGGTCGAGTGGGATTACTATAACTTTGAGGCGCTGAATATTCCGCCGGATCACCCTGCGCGTGATACGCAGGATACCTTCTATATCACTGAAAAGATGCTCCTGCGCACGCAAACTTCGCCTGTGCAGATCCGTGTGATGGAGCAGCAGAAGCCGCCCATCCGCATCATTGCGCCCGGCAGGGTTTACCGCTCCGATGCGGTGGACGCCACGCATTCTCCTCTGTTCCACCAGATTGAGGGCCTTGTGGTGGATGAGGATATCACCATGGGCGATCTCAAGGGTACGCTCGAGGCCTTTGCCAAACGGCTCTATGGCGACGATACGCGTATTCGTCTGCGGCCGCATCATTTCCCATTCACGGAGCCATCCTGCGAGATTGACGTATCCTGCTTCCGCTGCGGCGGCAAGGGTTGCCCGATGTGCAAGGGCGAGGGCTGGATCGAAATTCTCGGCGGCGGCATGGTGCATCCGAAAGTGCTGCAAAACGGCGGCATTGACCCGGAGAAATACAGCGGCTTTGCCTTTGGCGTAGGGCTGGAGCGGCTTGTTATGTTCCGCTTCAATATTGACGATATGCGGCTGCTGTATGAAAACGATATGCGGTTTCTCAGCCAATTCTAAGGGAAGAGGGCAAGGGAGCTTTATGCATTGCGCAGCAGCGCCTGCGAATTGTGCTTTTCAATCATAAATTCCACTCGAAAATTCGGCTGCGCCAAAACCGCACAATTTCGCGGCTCGGTGCAAGAAAGGATTGTCATGTAATGAATTTATCCAAAAAATGGCTGCTCGATTATATCGACTTAAACGTTGACGATAAAACATTCAGCGACGAAATGACGCTCTCCGGCTCCAAGGTGGAGGGCTATGTGAAGGAGGGTGCGGATCTTACCAACATCGTGGTCGGCAAACTTCTATCGCTGGAAAAGCACCCGGATTCCGATCATCTCTGGATCTGCCAGATCGACGCGGGGCAGGGGGACCCCTCCAGATCGTCACCGGCGCGCAGAATTTGAAGGAGGGCGATTTTGTCCCCGTCGCGCTGGATCATTCCACAGTGCACGGCGGCAAGCAGATCAAAAAGGGCAAGCTGCGTGGCGTGCCAAGCAACGGCATGCTCTGCTCGCTGGGCGAGCTGGGGCTGACCACGCACGATTTTCCCTATGCAATTGAGGATGGCATCTTTGTTTTGGGCGATGACTGCGATTTGACGCCCGGCGCGGATATTCATGACGCGATCGGCCTCAACGATACGGTCACGGAGTTTGAAATCACCTCCAACAGGCCGGACTGCCTGTCTGTTTTGGGCCTCGCGCGTGAGGCTGCGGCAACCTTTCAAGTGCCGTTCCAAATGCCCGTGCCGCAGGTGAAGCCTACTGCGGGCAATGTGAATGACCACCTGAGCGTTACCATCCTGGATGCGGAAAGGTGCTATCGCTATGTGGGCGCGGTCGTCGAAAATGTGCGCATTAAGCCCTCCCCGCGCTGGCTGCGCGAGCGGTTGCGTGCGAGCGGCGTGCGCCCGATTAACAATATTGTCGATATCACAAATTTCGTCATGCTCGAATATGGCCAGCCGATGCACGCTTTTGACCTGCGCTACCTGGAGGGGAACAGCGTGATCGTTCGCCGTGCAGAAAACGGCGAGCGGATCACCACGCTGGATGGCATTGAGCGCACGCTCACAGATGATATGCTCGTCATTGCGGACGCGAAAAAGCCTGTGGCTGTAGCGGGCGTGATGGGCGGCGAATACAGCGGCATCATGGAGGATACAACCACCATTGTTTTTGAATCTGCCTGCTTTAACGGCGCGTCTGTGCGCCGCACAGCCAAAAAGCTTGGCATGCGCACGGAGGCGTCCTCTCGCTATGAAAAGGAGCTGAGCCCCGTCAGCTGCCCGGTTTGCCTTGCGCGCGCGTTGGAGCTTGTGCAGCAGCTCGACGCGGGCGATGTGGTGAACGGCGTGGTGGATTGCGACCGCTCCAAAAAGGAGCAGCGCACCCTGCCTTTTGATTGGCAGTGGGTTAATCACTTCATCGGCATCGAGGTGGGCCCGGAGGAGCAGAAGGCGATCCTGGAGCGCATCGGTTTCCGGGTGGAAAACGGCACAATCTATGTGCCTCCCTTCCGCAATGATATCGAGCATAAAGCCGATATTTCCGAGGAAATTGCCCGCTTCTACGGCTATGGGAACATCCCGAACCGGATGCTCACAGGCGTTGCGAACGCAAAGCTTACCCCCATGCAGCAGCTTGAGCGCTTGATCCACAGCACGCTGCTCGGCTGCGGCCTGAGCGAAGTATCCACCTATTCATTCATTAGCCCGAAGGCATATGACCGCGTCCGCCTGCCAGGCGGAAAGCGAAAGCGCAAGTCTGTTGTGATCACCAACCCGCTGGGCGAGGATACGAGCGTCATGCGCACAACGGCTCTGCCGTCCATCTTAGACGTGCTCTCCCGTAACTATAATAACCGCAACCCGCAGGCAGCGATCTATGAGCTTGCGGTGGAATACACCCCGCGCGGCACACAGGAGCTTCCCCTGGAGCAGCCGAAGGCCGCGATTGGCATGTATGGCGATGGCTGCGATTTCTATGCGCTCAAGGGCGTGGTGGAGGAGCTGCTGAAGCCTGCGGCCTGGTAGATTACGATGTGGAGGCTGTGACGGATGATCCGACCTTCCATCCCGGACGCACGGCGCGAATCATGAAAGAAAGCCGCGAGGTGGCCTTCCTTGGCGAAATCCACCCGCAAGTGCAGGAGAATTATGGCCTCGGCATGAAAGCGTACGCTGCTGAGGTGGATGTAGCGCCCTGATGGAGCTCGGCAACCGCCAAAAGGTCTATCACCCGCTGCCGAAGTTCCCGGCCTCCACGCGCGATATTGCCGTGGTGTGCGCGCGCGAAACGCCGGTGCTCACGCTGGAGCGGGTGATCGGCGAAGCGATCGGTGCAATTCTCGAAGAGATCAGCCTCTTCGATG
>ENA-OQEX01001094-OQEX01001094.1-human-gut-metagenome-genome-assembly--contig:-NODE-1094-length-11199-cov-6.342215_pt1 | contig 11199 bp, 10 predicted proteins | sample MGYA00242802_ERZ504649 | MGnify/ENA primary metagenome ERZ504649 (study PRJEB26092, sample SAMD00036194) | human gut metagenome | host: Homo sapiens | study: EMG produced TPA metagenomics assembly of... | reverse complement strand
TCGCTCAGCACGCAATCGCTTGCGTCCTGTGTGAATTACTTTGTTTGGAATTGTTTAACGTGTTTTTCCAACACGAAAATAGGTTCCGTTACAAGTTTTTCGATATTGTTCAATTTTCAAGGTCCTGTTTGCGCCTCAGCCATGCGGCTGACGACTTGATTATTTTATCACGGAAGTGATTTTTTGTCAAGCTCTTTTTTCGAAGTTTTTCGTGATTCAGATCTCTCTGGCGAACTTGGAGCGTTCTCGGTTTCTCGGCGCTGGCCGGAACTTTCGGACGTCTATTGGTTCTTTTCGCTTTACTTCCAGCCGGGACTCAGAAGTCATTCTTTTGTCTCGCGCTTGGCGCTCAAGTATAATACCATACGCCGGGCCGGATGTCAACACTTTTTTGCAAGTTTTTTCTTCTTTCTCCAAAATTCATCTTCCGGCAGGCCCCAACCCTCCGCTGCGGCCATGGCCGCAGCGTCTCCCCTTGTCAAGGGGAGACGAAGGTGTTATATATTATAATATACATTATAAGCAAGCAGGGAGGCACCAACCATGATACTTACCGTCAATCTCGGCAACACCCACATCACCATTGGCGGCTACGAGCACGACGATCTGAAATTCTGCGGATGGCTCCACACCGATCCCGCCGCCACCGTCGATGAATACGGCCTGCGGCTGCTGAATCTGCTTTCGCTCCACGGCGCTTTGCCAGAACAAATCGAGGGCGGCATTCTGGGCAGTGTGGTGCCTGCGCTGACGGGGCGGGTACTGGCCGCTTTGCAGATGCTCTGCCCGGTGCGCATCCTGACCGTCGGGCCGGGACTCAAGAGCGGCATCCGCCTTCGGCTGGACAATCCCGCCCAGTTGGGTGCCGAACTGCTCTGCGGCGCGGTGGCCGCACTGGCTGAGGGCTCAGGGCCTCTGGTGGTCATTTCTGCCGACACGGCCATCTCCCTGATGGCCGTCAACGGAAAGCAGGAACTTGTGGGCGGCGTCATCCTGCCGGGACCGCAGCTTTCGCTGGCCGCATTGGTGCAGAACACCGCCCAGCTGCCTCAAATCGACCTTTCCGCGCCTGCGCCCGCCTCTGTACTGGGCAAGAACACCGCCGCTGCTTGCAGAACGGCTTTGTCCTCGGCACTGCCGGGATGCTGGACGGGCTGGCTGACCATTTCTGCGCCGAGCTTGGCCCTGAGACGAAGTTCTACGCCACCGGCAATCTGCCCACGGCCATCCGGGACGCCTGCCGCACGCCCATCCTCTACCGTGAGACGCTCATCACGGACGGCCTGTACTGCATCTGGCTGCGGAATCGCCGCTGAAGTTTTATTTGCATTTTGCAAGAGGCTGTGCTATACTATATTGTACTGATTCATCAGTACAGATCGCGCGATCGTAGCTCAGCTGGATAGAGCGTTCGGCTCCGACCCGGAAGGCCAGAGGTTCGAATCCTCCCGGTCGCACCAAGAAAGACCCATACACAATGTGTATGGGTCTTTCTTTATTGCAGACGCCGTTTTCTGCCAGCCGGCAGCGTTCATTTTCAGAAGCTGAGAAGCCTCAAATCATATTGCAAAAAGCAAAAACATCTTTATAATAGAGCTTGTACCCCGGTGTGCGCGGGTACTGTCTTGGGATAAGAAAAGGGAAAAAGAAACTATGAGTTCATCCGCAAAGTCTCTGACCGAAGGGCCTCTGGCCAAACAGATCCTCCTGGTCAGCCTGCCGCTGGCCCTGTCCAATCTGCTGCAGGTGCTCTTTAATATGTCGGACGTGGCTGTGGTGGGCCGGTTCGCAGGCTCCACGGCCCTCGGCTCGGTAGGCTCCACCAGCATCTTCGTCACCCTGTTCACCGGTTTCCTCATCGGTCTGAGCAACGGTATCAACGTGCTGGTAGCCCGGTTTTACGGTGCGCGCCATGCCGACGATGTGGAGAAGACCGTCCACTCGGCTCTGCTGGTCAGTCTGGCAGCGGGCGTACTGCTCCTGCTCATCGGCCTGCTGGGTTCTCCGGCCCTGCTCCATCTGCTCAACACCAAAGAAGACCTCTACCCCGGCGCCGTGCTCTACCTGCGGGTGTACTTCCTCGGTATGCCGGCGCTGGCTCTTTATAACTACGGCAACGCCATCTTCAGCGCCATTGGCGAGACGAAAAAGCCACTGTACTACCTGTGCATCGCGGGCGTGCTGAACATCCTGCTCAACCTCTTCTTCGTCATCGTCTGCCATCTGGACGTGGCGGGCGTGGCGCTGGCAAGTGCCATCTCCCAGTGTGTCTCGGCCTTCCTTGTTCTGCGGGCGCTGACCCGCGTGCAGGACTGCTACGCCCTGGACTTCCACAAGGTCGCCCTCGACCCTGCCACCACCCAGCGCATCCTCGCGCTGGGCCTGCCCGCCGGATTCCAGAACGCCGTCTTCGCCATTGCAAACCTCTTCATTCAGGCCGGTGTCAACTCCTTTGACTCCCTCATGGTCAAGGGCAACTCCGCCGCCGCCAACGCCGACAACATGATATACGACGCAATGGCCGCGTTCTATATGGCCTGCGCCAGCTTCATGAGTCAGAACTACGGCGCGGGCAAGCCCGACCGCGTGAAGAAGAGCTACTTCATCGCCCTCGCCTATTCCTTCGGCGTCGGCCTCGTGCTGGGCGGTTCGCTGTTCATCTTCGGGCGCAGTTCCTCGCCCTCTTCACCACCGAGGGCGCCGTCATCGACGCCGGCATGAAGCGTGTGGGCGTCATGGGCTTTGCCTACTGCATCTCGGCCTTCATGGACTGCACCATCGCGGCCTCCCGCGGCCTGGGCAAGACGGTAGTGCCGACCGTCATCGTCGTCCTCGGCTCCTGCGTGTTCCGGGTCATCTGGGTCTACACCATCTTCGCCCACTTCCATACCATCCCCTCGCTCTACCTGCTCTACCCCTGCTCCTGGACGCTGACCGCCATCGCAGAGATCGCCTACTTCATCCACGCCTACAAGGACAGCATGAAGATATTCACTCAGCCCCAGTCCGCAGAAGTCTGATAAGACACAAAAATGCCATCGCCTCGCGGCGATGGCATTTCTTTCTTTCGTTACTGATAATCGTGGTTGAGGAACATGGCCTTGATCTGGACGATCTCGTCGTACTCTTCCTGCTCTACCTGACGTCGGCGTTGACCTCTTTGAGGCGGTTCTTCACAGCCTCGAGAGCTTCGGGCAGGGTGACGGCCCGGCCCTCCTGAAGAGCATCGGTCATCTGCTTGAGCACCACAGGGTGAGCGTAGATGTCCGGCACCGGGAAGTTCCCGCCGGGATAGGCTTTGACGTACTCCGCCATGGCCGCTTCGGCCCTGTCGGCACGCTTCATGATGGCGTTATGGTTGTTGTGGGCCGTAGGCATCATGTTGTAGCTGGAGAAGAGGAAGATGGCCGCAAAGCCGAACAGCGCAAAGTAGATGCCGTAGTTTCCGGTGTGGTTGATGATGCTCTGGATGCCATAGGCCGCAGACACCACGCCGAACAGACTGATGATGAGGGCCACATATTTATACACCGGCTTGCTCTGCAGCTGGGCGCGCTTGCGGCGCTCGGCAGCGCTGAGCTCTTTGGCAAGCTCCGGTTTCCTGGCGAGGTAGTCCGACGCGCGCTTGAGCTGGCCCACGCTCTGCTCTGCCTCTTTCGAGAGCTGGGGCAGCCTGCGGGCGGCTTTCTCGGCCTTCTGGCGGGCAATTTCCGCCTCGCCTGCGGCGCTCAGACGCGGGATGTTGGGCTGTTCTTTCGCCAGAACTTCCAGCAGGGCATCCACGTCCCGCTCGTCCTTGAAGTTGCACTGCTTCTGCTTGCCGCCGTCGTACTCCACCACGAGGTAAGCCATCGAGGCAAACATCCCCTTGCCGGAGAAGCCTCCCTGACTCATGGCCACCCGCTTGAACACACGGCTGATGCTGCCATAGGGCAGATAATACCGGCGGTCGATGTAGAAGCTGTTGAGGTAGAGGCCTTTTTGCCCACGCCGCAGGGGCCGATCTTTTTGCAGGCTTTCTTATCGGCTTCCAACGTTGCTTTGTCCAGATGGGCGAGGCCCAGTTGTGCAGGATGAAACAGCATAGAGAATCCCCTTCTTCCATTTCTTTTTTCATTCTGCCACTTTGAGCCGAAAAAAGCAAGAGGCAGTTTCAGATGATCTTCTGCTCGAGCCATTTTCCCCGGACAAAACGCACCGTAAAGCAGATGGAGCGGAACGCCCAGTCGAGATACATCCCCATCCAGATGCTGAGCAGTCCGCCGCCCATCTTCAGGACCCACAGGTAGCAGAAGCCCACGCGGAACACCCACATGGACACGATGCTGACGGTCATGGTGAAGCTGGCGTCGCCGGCGGCGCGGAGGATGTTGGGCAGGGTGAAGCTGGAGGGCCAGAAGAAGAGGGAGACGATGTTGAACCACATCATGACCTCCAGCGCCATGGCCGAAGCCTCCGGCGAGAGGCTGAACCAGGACAGCGCCCAGCGGTCGGCGAAGAAGAAGGCCGACAGGTTCATGACCCAGGCCCCGCAGTAGGCCACCAGCAGCAGACGGCGGGCATACCAGACCGCCTGCTCTTTCTCGCCTGCACCGAGGCACTGGCCCACCACCGTGAGCACCGCCATGCCGACGGCGATGGCCGGGATGTTCAGGAAGGTGCTGGTGGTGTTGGCCACGGCATTGGCCGCGATGGCGGCGGTGCCGAGGGTGCTGGTGAGGCTGGCCACCGACAGTTTGCCGATTTGGAACATCCCGTTCTCGATGCCCGCCGGGATGCCCACCCGCAGGATGCGCCGGATGAGCTTTCCGTCCGGCTTCAGGGCCGACAGGCCGGTGACACGGAGCATACAACCCGGCTTCTGGAGCAGGAAGAGGACGGCACAGCAGGCCACCGCGCGGGAGACGAGGCTGGCCAGCGCCGCGCCCATGACGCCCATCTTGAAGCCAAAGATAAGGATGGCATTGCCGCCGATGTTGACGACATTCATCACAAGGCTGGACATCATGCTGATCTTGCTGTTGCCCTGCGCCCGGAAGAGGGCCGCGCCTGCGTTATACAGGCCGATGAAAGGGTAACTCAGGGCCGACAGCAGGAAATACGTCTCGGCGTACTTCATCACATCGGCGTCGATGGAGCCGAAGATGCCCCGCAGGATGGCGTGGCGTCCCACCACGACCACCGCCGCCACAAGAATGCTGAAGCTGGACATGATGAACATGATCTGTGCGGCGGCAGCCCGGGCGCTCTTCTCCTCCCGATGGCCGATGTACTGGCTGGCGACCACCGCGCCGCCGGTGGCCAGCGCTGTCATGATCTGTATCATCAGGGTGTTGAAGGTGTCTACAAGGCTCACGCCCGACACCGCCGCCTCGCCCACCGACGACACCATGAGGGTATCGGCCAGGCCGATGGTCACGCTGAGGGCCTGCTCCGCAATGAGCGGCAGCAGCAGGGCCGTCAGCTGCTGGCGGGTAAACAAAGGCTTCGTTTCAAATTTTGTGCTCGTCATTCGCTCCTCCGCGCCGCCCCCGAAGGGGCTTTTTCAAAGTATACAGACTTATCCCTATGATACAGCGTCTTTCCCCAAAAGGCAAGAAGATGTATACAAGAATCTCTCAAAATTTTAAGGCTCCTGCCCCTCTGCGCCACTTTACCCCCATTCCATCTTGTGTTACAATGAAAGCTGCCAGAGGGCTTCCCTTTTCCGCGCCGTGCAGGGACGCGGACAAAACGGCGCTCCGGTATCATGATAAGAAGGTCAACCCAAGACCACAAGGGGGAAGGAATCTATGCCAAAGACAGCCCATAAAGTCGTGGTCATCGGACATCGCAACCCGGACACCGACTCTATCTGCTCTGCCATTGCGTACGCAGAGCTGAAAAATAAGACAAGCTCCCTCGTCTGCGAGGCCCGCCGGGCCGGACGGATGAATCAGGAGACGGAATTCGTGCTCAAGCGGTTCGGCGTCGCGCCGCCCCGGATGTGTACCGATGTCAACCCGAAGATCCGTGATGTGGACTACCGTGAGATGCCCGGCATCCCCGGCTCCACCAGTCTGCGCAAGGCATGGGAGATCATGCGCGACCAGCAGATCGACACCCTGCCCATCACGAGCGCCGACAACGAGCTGGAAGGCATCATCACCGTGAAGGACATCGCCACGGCCAACATGGACGTGTTCGACACCGGTGTGCTTGCCACCAGCCGCACCACCTATAAAAATATCCTCGAGACCCTCGGCGGCACCATGGTCGTCGGCGACGAGAACGCCGTCTGCACCACCGGTCATATCAGAATCGGCACTGCCACCCCTGAGATGCTGGAAAACAACGTCGAAAAGGGCGACATCGTCATCCTGACCAACCGCTATGAGAGCCAGCTGTGCGCCATCGAGAAGGAAGCATCCCTCCTCATCATCTGCAACGGCGCCAAGGTGGGCCGCACCATCCAGCGCATCGCCGAGGAGACCGGCGTCGCCATCATGACCGCCCCCTGCGACACCTACGCCGCCGGCAAGCTCATGAGCCAGTGCGCCCCCATCTCCTACTATATGACCCGCGACGACATCATGAAATTCACCCTCGTCACCCCGGTGGCCGACGTCACCCGCGTGATGGCCAAGGTGCGCCACCGCTACTTCCCCATCCTCGACGAGGACGGCAAGTACTGCGGCATGGTCAGCCGCCGCAACATCATCGCCCTGCGCAAGCGCCGCATCATTCTGGTGGACCACAACGAGGCCACCCAGGCCGTGGAGGGCTTCGACCAGGCTGAGATCCTGGAGATCATCGACCACCACCGCATCGGCAGCCTCGAGACCAGCGGCCCGGTCTATTTCCGCAACCAGCCTGTAGGCTGCACCGCCACCATCATCACCCAGATGTACGATGAGAACGGCGTCGAGATACGGCCTCAGATCGCCGGTCTGCTGCTGGCGGCCATCCTCTCGGATACGCTGGTCTTCCGCAGCCCCACCTGCACCCCCGTCGATGTCTCCGCCGCCCACCGCCTCGCCAAAATCGCGGGCGTCGAGATCGACGCCTTTGCCTCCGAGATGTTCGAGGCCGGCGAGAAGCTGGACGGCAAGACCCCGGAGGAAGTCTTCCTGCAGGATTTCAAGGTGTTCATGTGCGGCGACGTCCGCTTCGGCGTGGCGCAGGGCAGCTACATGACCCGCAAGAACCTGAAAGCGGCCCAGCAGCTGCTCACCCCCTATCTGCCCGAAGCCTGCGGCAAGCAGAACGTGGAGGACCTCTATATGCTGCTGACCGATGTGCCGAAGGAAGAGAGCGTCGTCATCTGCACCGGCCGTCATGCCGGCGAGATGCTGCGCAGCGGCTTCGAGAAGGAGCCGGAGGAAGATGGCAGCTGGGTGCTGCCCGGCGTCGTCAGCCGCAAAAAGCAGTTCATCCCCGCCCTGATGAGCGCCTATCAGGAGCTTTAAGCTACCATGTTTGACTTTCTGAACGAAAAGGACCGCCAGCCGCCCACCCTGCCTCAGGGGACAGTCCGGCGGCGCTACTCCATCGAGGGACAGGTGCAGGGCGTGGGCTTCCGCTACCGCGCACGGTACGCCGCCCAGAGCCTCGGCCTGACCGGCTGGGTGGAAAACGAAGACGACGCTCGGTCACACTGGAAGTGCAGGGCGACCCGGCCCTCTTCCTCAAGCTGTTCGCCCTCATCCAGCGCAGCGACTATATCCAGATCACCTCGCTCCGCCAGCGCGACCTCGCCCCTGACCCGTGGGAACGGGATTTCCGGGTGCGCGGCTACTGATAACAGCCTGTAACAAACACGAAGCCCCCCGGAGTCCTGCATTCCGGGGGGCTGTTGTGTATCTATCAGGAGTAGTTCCGCCTTGTATTTCGAACGAGTACATTATCGGGGAGTTCTTCTGTATTTAAGGCTATCACAAATTCGTGGAAAATGTGTGTAATTTCAGGAAAAGATTGGAGAAATCCTTTCACACTTTCTTCTTTTTTCAGCAATTTGGTTGACAGAATGCCAAAGTCGTGCTATCATCGAATCAATCATTGTCAGGCTTTTGTGCGGCATTGCCGCCGGGCCTGGGAATAAGGGAGCGCCGCACGGCCGCAAAGGGGTTTCATACCGCTTTGCCGGCCCGTGTTTTTATTTCCCGGCGGGGTGCAAAACCGTGCCATCTGTGGTACAATAGAAGTCGAACTTTACCGATTGAAAGGGGCATACGGATGCAGTTGTTTGAACTGGTCAGCCCGCGGCTGTTCCGGCCGCTGGCGGGGCCGAACCGGGCATTTTATGCAGAGCTGCTGCTCTTGCTGTGGGAGGAGTGCCGCCACACGGCAGATTACAGCATCCTGCGGGCCGAGGCCGTATCCCGGGCCGAGGATTACTTCGCCGCGCTGGCAAAGCCTCTGGCACTGGACGCCGACGACGCGGGCGATGAGGCCGAGCAGCCACCCCGCGACCCCCACACGCTGGCGCTGGGCTTTCTGCTGCGGCTGCGGCGCACCGGCTGGCTGGCCGAACAGCCCGGCAGCTACGAAGAAGAGCCTGCGCTGGCCTTTGTGCCGGAGGTGACGCCGCTTCTCGAAGCGCTGGAAGAGATCCTGAACCCCCGGGTCGTCACCTACACCGGCAAGCTCTACAAGGCGTGGCAGCTTTTGCAGAACGTGGGCGAAGAGAAGAGCCCCTACGAGAATGTCCTGCGGGAGGTAGCCGGCGATCTTGAGGCGCTGAACAAGTCCCTCCGCGCCCTCAACGCTCCATCGGCCACTACATCGACCGCCTCACCCGCAACCGCACCCCGCAGGAAGTCTTGGAGCTTTTCGACCAGTACGAAGAAAAGGTGGTGGCGGCCGCCTACCACCGCTTCAAGACCAGCGACAACCTGTTCAACTACCGCGCCTTCCTCGAAGAGGGACTGGACGACTGCGAGACGAACTATCTGCCTCAGCTGGCGCTGGATTACGCCCGGGTGGAGCGCTGCGCCCCGAGCGAGGCCGCTCCCGCCGTCCGCGCCCTCATCCAGAAACAGCGGGACGCCCTCGAAGAGATGAGCACCCTCATCCGGGAGATCGACGCCAGCCACGTCCGCTACCGCAAGCGGGCCGTTCAGCGGGCGCAGTTCCTGCTGCTGAGCGACCGCTCGGCCCAGGCAGCGTCACCGCCCTGCTGCGGCGGTACGCCGAGGACATCAAAACGCCCGACCAGCTTTTTGAGCCGGACGACGGCCCGCTGGCCGCGCGGCTCAAGCTCTGGCCGGGTGCAGGTCTTCGGCGAAAAGCCGCTTTATCCTCCGGCCGCACCCCGCACCGACGCGCCGCTGGCCCCGGTGCAGGCCGAACAGCTGGACGAGGAGCAGCTTCGCCGGGAGCAGAAGCTCCTGCTGGACTACGCCGGATGGCCGTCACCGAGGAGAACGTGGACATCCTCGCCCGGCAGGCGCTGGCCGCACGGCCTTCTGTCTCGGCGTCCACCCTCGCCGACGAATACCCGAACGACTTTGCACGCATCATCGGACTGCACACCTACTCCCAGTCGCCGCGCCGCTGTTATGACATCCAGCTCACCGGCGAGTGGGCCACGCGGGGCGGCTTCCGGTTTGAAGAATTTACTCTGACACCCCGCAAGGAGGACGCCGAAGATGACCGAAACGAATAAAATGCTGGAAGAGTGCGCAAATTATCTGCTCAACCACTGCTTTGTGCTGGGCGGCGTGGAAGACCAGCGCGCCAAATATCTCTATGTCCAGGACCACCTCAACGAAGTGCGGGCCGTGTTTGCACCGCTGGGCTACTCGGTGGTGCTCTACCCCGCCCCGCTGCAGGCGGCGGCCCTCGTCAACGAGCATGAGGGCAGTCAGGCCCGGCTTCTGAAGTACGAGAGCATCCTGCTCTTAGTCCTGCGCCTGCTCTACCTCCAAAAGCGGGAGAGCCTCTCGGCCAGCGCCGACCAGGTGCTGGTGACGGTGGAAGAGGTACAGGCCGAACTCCAAAAGATGAACCTGCCCCGCCGCCTCGACCAGCCCACGCTGGAAAAGCTGCTGCGCACCCTGCGCCGGTACAATCTGGCCCGGCCGGTGGGAAGGCTTTCCGGGCTGGACAGCCGCATCGAAGTATTCCCCACTGTATTGCTTGCTCTGCCAGATTCCGACCTTGCGGACGCTGCCGCCGAGGTGACCCGCACCCGTAGCGAGCTTTCGCTTTATGAGCGGCCGGAGGACGGCACACTGCCGTGGAGGTGGAAGAATGATAGAACTGAAACGCCTGAAGCTCATCAACTGGCACAACTTTGAGAACGTCACCTTCGACTGCGCCCGGCTGACCTACATGATCGGCGTCAACGCCGTGGGTAAGACCACCATCCTCGACGCCATCCGCTACTGCCTGACCACCAACCGCAACTTCAACGCCCTCGGCAACAAAAAGAGCGGCCGCACCCTGCAAGGCTCTGTCCACGCCAAGCAGCGCGGCGAGAACGCCTACCGCCGCCCGGGCCGCACCGTGGCCTACATCGGCGCGGAGTTCTGGGACAGTGTCAAGCGCACCCACTTCGTCATCGCCGTCCGGGTCGAGTCGGAAGGCCCCATGCAGGAGCTCCATCCCGGCGACCAGACCTGGTATATCTCCGAGGACGGCTGCACCCTCGAGCAGCTGCCCTTCATCGACCCCCGCACCGGCGCGCCCAGCTCGAAAGAGAACTTCAAGCCCGCTGTGGGCCGTCTCTCCTACACCCGCAGCCCCGGCGAAGCCCGTGACCGCATCTGCCGGGCGCTGGGCATCGGCCGCGCCGCAAGCCCTCTGGGCAAGAAGTTCAACGAAGTCTTCCAGATGGGTACCAGTATGGACGAGATCCCCAACTTCCGGGAGTTTCTATATCAGTACATCCTGCCTCAGCCCGAGCTTGATCTGGAGGCTTTGCAGGGCGACCGGGTGGAGCTGGAAAACCTCCACGCCGTGCTGGCCGAGGCCCAGACCCGCGCCGCCGCGCTGGAACAAATCGTGGACTATGGCCGCGAAGCTGCCAGAAGGAAACGGAAGCCCTCGTCAACCGCGGCACTGCCCTGCTGGCCCGTGCTGAGGAAGCCGCCGCCGGGACGAACACCTGGCAGGAGCATCTTGCCGCCGGAAAGCGCCAGGCACGAAGAGCTGACCAGCCCGCTACGCCGCCGCAAAAGACGCCGAGGCCGAGGCCCGCCGGGCCTACCTCTCGGC
>ENA-OQEX01001093-OQEX01001093.1-human-gut-metagenome-genome-assembly--contig:-NODE-1093-length-11208-cov-1.852089_pt1 | contig 11208 bp, 15 predicted proteins | sample MGYA00242802_ERZ504649 | MGnify/ENA primary metagenome ERZ504649 (study PRJEB26092, sample SAMD00036194) | human gut metagenome | host: Homo sapiens | study: EMG produced TPA metagenomics assembly of... | reverse complement strand
CCACGCTGCCCGCCGGCACGCCCGACGCGCTGGCCCTGTACGACGCCGCGCACGGTGCCGGCCGCGACCTCGATTCCAAATAAGCTCCCAAATCAATCACACCAAATCCGGATTATTCGATACCGTTCAAGGACATTCAAGGACACCGAAAAATCATTATGGAGTATTCCAGTACCACGCCGATCGCCATCACCGTCATTCTTGTACTCGTGGCGGCCCTGTTCGTCTGGCTCTCGCTGACCATGGCCGCCGCTGAAGGCGCCGTGGCCCGCGTAACGCGAGCCAGCCTTAACAATCTCATCCTCGAGGTGCAGACCGACTCCGAAGCAAGCCAGTTCCTCAAGATGAAGAAGATCGACAAGATTCATCGCGTGCAACGGCTCATCGCCGACCGTTACGCCACCGCCGGCAGCTGTGCGTTCTTCCGCATCGCCTGCAATGTGCTCGACGGCGTACTGGTGTCTTCCATCGCATCCCTGTGGGGTGCGGAACTGTGGATTGAACTGCTCTCCGGATTCCTGTTCGCGATTATCGTAGCCGTGGTCTCCGTACTGGTCCGCCCGCGCACCGCCGGCATGGCCAAGCCGGTCGGCATCATGATTTCCAACTCGCGCATCGTGTCGTTGGCCACCAAGCTCACGCCGTTCGCACGCATCGGTGGCGACAAGTCCGGTTCCAAGGGACCGGGCCGCCGCTCCAAGGACTCCGATCTGTCCGACGACGAGGAGCTTGAGAAGATTCAGCTCGAGCAGGGCAAGGCCGCCATCGACCGACTGGTGGAGTCCAACGACTTCGATCCGGAAGTCTCCGAAATGTTGCGCAACGTGCTCACCCTGTCTGATACGTTGACTCGCGAGATCATGGTGCCGCGCACCGATATGATCTGCATGGAGCGCGACTCCACACTGTCTTCCGCGCTGAAACTGTTCTCCCGCTCCGGCTTCTCCCGCGTGCCGGTGATCGGTGAGGATGTGGATGACCTGATCGGCGTGGCCTATTTGAAGGATGCCGTGCGTGCCACCGCCTTCAACCCGGCGGCCATGGAGCGCGCGGTCGAATCCATCGTCCGGCAGCCGCTGCTTGTTCCCGAATCCAAGCCGGTGGACGACCTGTTCCATGAGATGCAGCGTTCCCGCCAGCATGTGGCCGTGGTGGTCGATGAGTACGGCGGCATCGCCGGCATGGTGACTATCGAGGATGCCATCGAACAGATCGTCGGCGAGCTGGAAGACGAGCACGACCGCACCCAGCGTACTGAGCCGGAGAAAATCGGAGACAACAAGTGGAAGATGCCCGCCCGTACGCCGATTGCCGATCTGGAGGAGATCTTCGAGATCGACATTGATGAGGACGATGTCGATACCGTGTACGGCCTGCTGACCAAGATTCTGGCCGAGTGCCGATTGTCGGTGCCTCGGCTGTGACGCGCGGTCTGCGACTGACCGCCGTGGACTCCGCCGGACGCCGCAAGAAGGTGTCCACCATCGTCGTAGAACCGGCGCACGTCGAGGGCGGCGAGGAAAATAACAAGACCCATGAGGAAACTGACGGCGAGCCCGTCGAAGGCGATGATACCGCCAGCAAGGAGTGATATGACCGATCAGAACAACAGCACGAACGACGTCGATGACATTGACGTTACCGATGCTTCCGATGTTGCCGGCGTTGCCGAAGTCGACGCGACCGGTGAAACGGCGAACGTGACCAAGCAGGACGTGCCGTATCGCTCCGGATTCGTGGCCGTGGTCGGCCGCCCGAACGTCGGCAAATCCACGTTGATCAACGCGTTGATCGGCAAGCAGATCGCCATCGCATCCTCTCGCCCGGAAACCACCCGTAAGGCGATCCGCGGCATCCTGACCGCCGACCACGCGCAGCTCGTGCTCGTGGACACGCCCGGTATTCACCGTCCGCGTACGTTGCTCGGCCAGCGTCTGAACGACGTGGTCGACGAATCTCTGGCCGATGTGGACGTGGTGGCCTTCCTGCTGCCCGCCGATCAGGAAATCGGCCCCGGCGACAAGCGTATTCTCTCCCGACTGCGTACCGACTTCGCCACCAAGCGTGAGGACGGTACGTTCAAGTGGCGCATCCCGCTGATTGCCATCGTCACCAAGATCGACGAGCTTGGCCGTCAGCAACTCATCAACAAGCTCATCGAAATCAACGATTTCGCCGATTTCTCGGACATCGTGCCGGTGAGCGCTCTGAAGCACGACAATCTGGCTGAAGTGAAGAACGTGCTCATTGAGCACACGCCCGAGGGTCCGCAGATGTACCCGGACGATCAGATCAGCGAGGAGCGTCCGGAAGACACCATCGCCGAACTCGTGCGCGGTGCGTTCCTTGAGACCCTGGACGACGAGCTGCCGCATTCGCTGGCCGTGGTGTTGATTCCATCGACTATCCGGAAGACAACGAGACCGGTCAGGGCTATGACGGCAAGGCGCAGGTCAACGTGTCCATTTACGTGGAGCGTGACTCCCAGAAGCCGATCATCATCGGCAAGGGCGCCTCGAACCTCACCTACGTCAAGAAGAAGCTGCGCACCCCGGTCAACCGCATCGTCGGCCAAAAAGCCAAGCTCGACCTCCACGTCAAGGTAGCCAAAGGCTGGCAGTCCGACCCCAAGCAGCTGGAGCGCCTGGGCTTCTAAGGCTTATAGACGAAAAAGCTCCCTCGTCAGAGGGAGCTTTTGCTATACGGTTTACTCCGCTTCGTGTACATCTGGGTGTTGAGGAGGGTGGAGTAGCGCTTGATGACCTTGGGACGAATCACCTTCATGGAAGCGGTCATCAGGCCGTTTTCCTGAGTGAACTCCTCGGGCAGGATGATGAACTTGCGCACGGACTCGGCGCGGGAGACGCCCTCGTTGGCCTGATCGACCACTTCTGCACTTCGGCGCGCACGGCGGCGTTCTTGGCGGCATCCTCCAGCGGCATGTTCTCGTCCAGGCCCTTGGCGGCCAGCCACGGGCGCAGCGACTCCTCGTCCAGCGTCACCAATGCGGAGATGAACGGACGCTTATCACCCAGCACCAGCGCCTGGGAGACGAACTCGCAACGCTGAATGACTTCCTCGATCGGGCCGGGGGAGACGTTCTTGCCGCCGGCAGTGATAATCAGATCCTTCTTACGACCGGTGATGTACAGGAAGCCATCGTTGTCGATACGGCCCAAGTCGCCGGTGGCATACCAGCCATCTTCGGTGAACGACAGCTCAGTGGCCTCGTCGTTCTTGTGATAGCGCGGGAACACGGCACGACCCTTGACCTGAATTTCGCCGTCCTCGGCGATGCGCAGGGAGAATCCGGGGAATGCGATGCCCACGGAACCAGCGTGGAACGGCGTACCCAGCGGGCTGAACGCGCACGGTGCGGTGGTCTCGGTCAGACCATAGCCCTCGTATACAGCACACCCGCGCCACGGAAGAAAGCCAGCAGTTCCGGGTCAAGCGGGGCACCGCCGGCCACAATCCACTTGGCGCGACCGCCGAGCACTTCGCGCAGCGAAGAGTAGACAATCGGATCGAAGGCAGCGCGGCGAGTGCGGGTCAGTGCACCCGCCTTGCCATTGGCGGAGACTTCCTTCATATAGTTCTGCGCAGCCACCACGGCGGAGGCGAACACAACGCCCTTTGGACCGTGTCCGGCCTTCTGAGATGCGGCGTTGTACACCTTCTCCAGCACGCGCGGCACCACGATCATGAGAGTGGGCTTGGCCACCTGCAGATCGCTGATCAGCGTCTTGATGCCGGTGGCGATGTAGATGCGGACGTTCGAGGAGACGACGATGTAGTTGATGGCGCGGGCGAAGGAATGGGCCTGCGGCAGGAACAGCAGGATGGTGTTCCTCTTGTCGTGCAGCAGATCGGGCATGTAGCCGCAGATTCAGCGCGGTCTGGCAGTAGTGCTCGTGGGTCATCTCCACGCCTTTCGGCGCGGCCGTGGAACCGGAGGTGTACACGATGGAACACAGGTCGGTCTTCTTGACCGAATCGATGCGCTCGTCCAGCTCCTCGTCCGAGACCGTGGTGCCGTAGGCCTTGATCTCGTCCAAGCCACCGGTCTCGATGGTGATGATGTGCTCCAGGGACGGGCACTCTTCGACGGCCCCATCCGCCTTCTTACGCATGTCCGTGTCCTGCACGATCAGCAGTCGGGCATCGGAGTTGTTGACGATATTGCGAATCTGCTCGGCGGAATCGGTGTCGTAGATGGTGGCGAGCACGCCGCCGCACGCCATGATCGCCGCGTCGGTCAGGTCCCAGTCGTAGGAAGTTCGGCACATGAATGCCACGGCATCGCCCCTTCTTCAGGCCGTAATGAATCAGGCCCTTGGCCACGGCACGCACGTCAGCCAGGAACTCGTTGGCGGTGATGGTCACCCAATCGTTGCCGGACTTGTAGGTGTACAGCGGCTCATCGCCCATACGTTCGGCGCGGTCCGCATACAGGTCGTAGATGGACGTACCTTCGTCCAGCGGCGGATTGCCTTCGGTGGAGGTGGTGAGCAGGCCGGTGGCGGGGTCGATGTCGGTGACGGTCAGGTGGCCGTCGTCCCAATCGTCGCTGTGAGGCAAAGCGATATTGGTCTCGACCGGCACGTCGGCGTTGGACAGGTAATCGGGCTCGTCCGGGGTGTCGTCGTGGACCGGGTGGACGAAGTCGGATCCCAACCTGAGCGCCTTACGGGTGAGATTGATCGTGTGCTGCGTGAAGGAATTGATAACCGACAAGTCTTGCTCCTGTAAACCTTTCAGTGTCGTCCAGCCATGAGGCGAACGCTTCTCAAAGTTCAAATTGTAATCGCCCAAACCGAACTCGTCACCTTACGCAACCGTAGGATTCTGGCGGGTTAGGGGAGTGCGTGGCAAAATATTGCACAGGTCCCGATATTGTTGAGTAACCGTGAGCTACGAAACGGTGATTGTCGATAATTATTGAGCGGTTGGTTGCTGATCGATGCCGGGTGATTGTTGGACGACTTCCGAGCAATTCATCCGCAATGCACATGGACACATTCGTATTTCTTACTAATTTCGGGTTCGTTTCTATTTCGATTGGCGGAATCTCAAGTCATGGTCTTTACCTTTCGACTACACTTACCATGCGGATAACCATGTCCATTTTGAAGTAGAACAAGAAAGGGCTCTCATGGCGCAAAACCCAGAAGCCACCGTGGTGTTCGGCGTTTTGAACGAAACGTCCGAAACGGAATCCCGCGTCGCGCTGACGCCGGATATCGTCACCCGGCTGAAGAGGAGCGGTGTCTCCTCACTGATTGAAGCAGGTGCCGGCATTGCTGCCGACTACACCGATGAGGATTACGAAAAAGCCGGTGCGAAGGTGACCAGCCGTGACGAGGTGCTCGCCGAAGCCGACGCGCTCGGTTTTGTGGACCGACCGTCCGCCGAGACCGTGGCCAAGCTCAAGGCCGGCCAGTGGTCATTGGCATGCTCGGTTCCTTCACCGATGCCGATTACGTGGCCGCGCTCGAGAAGGCCGGTCTGGTGGGCATCGCCATCGAAAAGCTGCCCCGTAAGCTTTCCAGCGCCCAGTCCATGGATGAGATGACCTCTCAGAACTCCGTGATGGGCTACAAGGCAGCCATCACCGCCGCCGATGCTTACGGTTCCTTCCTGCCGATGATGACCACCGCCGCCGGCACGATTCGCCCGGCTAAGGCGCTGGTGCTCGGTGCCGGCATCGCCGGCCTGCAGGCCATCGGTACGCTGAAGCGTCTAGCGCGGTCGTCACCGCGTACGACGTGCGTCCCGCCTCCCAGGGCGAGGTCGAGTCCCTCGGCGCGAAGTTCCTTGATCTGGGACTTGACTTCTCCAAGGGTCAGGGCGAGGGCGGTTATGCCCGCGCGCTGAGCGCCGAAGAGCAGGCTCAGCAGCAGCTGCCGTCGATGAGAAGGCCGCCGGCTTTGACATCATCATCACCACCGCCAAGGTCCCGGGCCGCAAGCCCCCGGTGCTGCTCACCGCAGCCGGCGTCAAGGGTCTCAAGCGTGGTGCCGTGATCGTGGACTGCGCAGCATCCGACCTCGGCGGCAACGTCGAGGGCTCCGCCGTCGGCGAGCAGATCACCGAGGGCGGTGTCAAGCTGATCGGCGCTCCCTACCTGCCTCCGGCGTCGCCACCACCGCATCCAACCTGCTTTCGCGCAATGTGGCCGACATCCTCGTGCACTTCGTGCGTGACGGCAAGCTCGGCCAGGATCTCACCGAAGAACTTGACGACGCGCTGGTGGTTGCCGGCCGCGCCGCCGCCCCGGCGGCTGTTGCCGATGCCGAGAAGTCCGAGAAGTAAGGAAGAAGGAATACCATGCCTACTCTCGTCGTTTCCATTACCCTGTTCGTCCTCGCGCTGCTCATCGGCATCGAGGTCATCGGCAAGGTGCCCGCCACCCTGCACACGCCGCTTATGTCCGGCGCGAACTCCATCCACGGCATCGTCATCGTCGGCGTTGTGATCGTGGCAGCCGAAGCCAATAGCCCGCTGGCCTACGTGTTCATCTTCCTGGCCGCCGTGCTGGGCACCATGAACGTCGTTGGTGGCTACGTGGTCACCGACCGCATGCTTGAGATGTTCAAGTCCAGCAAGAACGAGAAGAAGGGGGAATCGAAGTAATGACCTCCGCAACCGTTGGCGCCATCGACATCGTCGCATGGTTCGTCTACCTGTTCTCCGCCGTCCTGTTCGTGGTCGGCCTGCACTTCATGAACTCTCCGAAGACCGCCCGCAAGGGTAACCAGATCTCCGCGTTCGGCATGGTCGTGGCCGTGCTCATGGCGTTCATCGTGCTTTTCGCCAAGGGCTTCGTGAACATTGTCGCCGTGGTGGTGCTGGTCGTCGGCATCCTGATCGGTGCCGTGGCCGGTGTCGTCTCCGCCAAGAAGGTCAAGATGACCGACATGCCGCAGCTGGTCTCCGTGTTCAACACCGTGGGTGGTGGCGCTGCCGCACTCGTGGCCCTGAACGACATCCTGACCAAGGAAGGCACCCCGGACATCGTGGTGCTCATCACCGCTGGTCTCGGTATCCTCATCGGTTCTGTGACCTTCACCGGTTCGCTCATCGCCGCCGGCAAGCTGCAGGGTATCAAGTGGGTCAAGAAGCTGAACCTGCCGGGCAAGGCGTATGAACATTCTGTTCGCCGTGCTGTCCGTCGCTTCGCTGGTTATGCTGTGCGTCCAGCCCGAACAGCGCCTGCTGTGGTCGATTCTGACCACCGTGTTCGCCCTGTGCTACGGCTGGTGTTCGTGATTCCGATCGGCGGCGCTGATATGCCAGTGGTGATCTCCGTGCTCAACGCATGCACCGGTACGGCTGTGGCCATGTCCGGTCTGGCGATTGACAACGTTGCCCTGATCGTGGCCGGCGCACTCGTCGGTTCCGCAGGTGTGACCCTGTCCATCCTCATGGCTCAGGCCATGAACCGCCCGCTGCTCTCCGTCTTGGCCGGTGGCTTCGGCGGTGGTGCTGACGCCGCCGCTGCTGGCGACGGTCCGGAAGGCACCATGAAGGAGACCACGCCGGACGATCTGGCCGTTCAGCTCGTCTACGCGCAGAAGGTCATCTTCGTGCCCGGCTTCGGTCTGGCTCAGGCTCAGGCCCAGCGCGAGCTCGCCGACCTCGGCGAACTGCTCAAGGGCCACGGCGTGGAAGTCTCCTACGCCATTCACCCGGTCGCAGGCCGTATGCCTGGTCACATGAACGTGCTGCTGGCCGAGGCCAACGTGCCCTACGAGGAGCTCGTTGATCTCGATGAGATCAACCGCAGTTCCCGCAGGCCAACGTGGCTCTGGTCGTCGGCGCCAACGACGTGACCAACCCGGCTGCTCGCCGTCCCGGCACCCCGGTTTCCGGTATGCCGATTCTCGACGTCGACAAGTCCCAGAACGTCGTGGTCATGAAGCGTGGCCGTGGTATGGGCTATGCCGGCATTCAGAACGAGCTCTACTTCGAGGACAACACCCAGATGCTGTTCGGTGACGCGAAGAAGAGTCTGCAGTCCGTCATCGCCGCCGTCAAGGAACTGCTCGCGTAACCATTCTTAGCTCCCCTCTGTGAGGGGAGCTGTCGAACGGAGTGAGACTGAGGGAGTAGCCCATACACGGGGTGCTCCCCTCAGTCAGCTTCGCTGGCGGCTCCCCTCACAGAGGGAGCCGAGCTCTATATCTACTACAGCCCAAACACCCGCTTAACAAAGCTGTTAACGCGACGCCAATAGCGGTCCGGATCGGTGCTGGCGCTCATCGTGTGGTCGGCGCCGGGAATCAGCAGCTTCTCGCGGTCGATGCTGGCGCAGGCGTTGTAATTGATGTCCAGATACTTCGGATTGACAAAAGTATCCGCTCCGCCATGAATGAACATCATCGGAATAGTCGCGTGCCGTAATGCCTTCACACAGGAGGCGTCCTCAAACCGGTATCCAGCCTTGCGTTCAGACACATGACTGGCCACTTTGACCAGCAGCACGGCCAACGAGTGCGGCAAACGGAACATCGCCTCGGCATTATCCGTAAACTGCGAGACCACGGAACTGTATCCGCAATCGGAAATCGCGGCGACGACGTTGCGGGGGAGTCGCGCATCGCCGGCCGCCATCATCACCGTGGCGGCGCCCATCGAATTGCCATGCAACAGAATGCGTGCATCCGGATCAGCTGCGGTGATCAGCGAAACCCAGCCCAACAGATCGTCGCTTTCCAGCAATCCCATACCACGTAACGCCCTTCGCTCAACTCATGGGCGCGCTGCGCGGGTAGCAGGACCGTAAAACCGAGTTGCGCATAGCGATGCGCCATTTGGCCATTTCCGCGGGCTCTCCGGCATAGCCATGGCAGCAGATCGCGTATAGATGCGGCTGTGGGTCGGAACAATCCGGGTCCAACAGCCAGCCGTGGAGTTTCAATCCATCATGGCTGCGCAGCGTGACCGATTGCTTGGCCTCCTCGAACCACCGGGCGGCCTCAAGCTGCTCGGACATGTCGAATTCGATGCCTTTCGGTGTCTCCTCGTGCGGCATGTTGAACATCGAACGTTTGGCCTTGGTGTCCAGCGCGAACGTGAACATGACGTTGGCGGCCGCGGCTGTGACGCCGGCTCCTGTGGCGGCTATCGCGGCAAGTGCCGCAGCCATACCCCTGACAACGCGAGTGTGTGCGGCGATGACGTCATGGCCATCCTCATTGATGACGTCGTCCGAACGAGTCATATCAACCTCCCGATACGGTACTCACCATCGTACGTTATTTTCGAAATCATCCCCAACTTCGTGAAAGACCGTACACTGAGTGTCGCTGAGCGTACGATTTTCACGAAATGGCGGACGATTTCGTGAAAACGTACGTTGAGAACGGGTAAGCGTACGTTCTTCACAAAGTTAGGGATTATTTCGCGGAAACCGTACGTTGACGTGGCTGGGACGGCCGGGATGCAGTGTCATCGAAGCATCACCGCGCCAAAGTCCGGAGTTGGCGTATACTTGACAATTGTTGCTTTGGCGAGGGAAGTGTGCGTGCTGACACATGACACAGCTTCCGTTATCGACTCGGTGTATTTCACTCCTTGTAGGGTGTCTTTCGGCGTGTCGTGGCGTCTGAGCGAGACAGAACGAAACGAAACTACAAGGAGTATCCATTATGCTACCACCATTAAGCTTGAGGCGAGGCCCGTTCCGAGTTCGGCAAGGGCGTTGCTCGTCGTCTGCGCGTTGCCAACAAGATTCCGGCCACCATCTACGCCGGCGGCGAAGAGCCCGCTTCGTGACCTTGCCGATGCGCGAGACCACCCTGGCCCTGCGTCACACCAACGCCCTGTTCACCATCGCCTTCGACGGCAACACCAAGATGGCCGTCGTCAAGGACGTGCAGAAGAACCCGGTCAAGCGCATCATCGAGCACGTTGACTTCCTTGAGGTCAAGGCTGGCGAGAAGATCGACGTCGAGGTGCCGGTCTCGTTGAAGGCACCCCGAAGGGCGCTGCTGTGGCATTCGTCGACATTCAGGAGCTCAAGGTTCGCGCTGACGTCGCCAACCTGCCTGAGAAGATCGTTGTGAGCGTCGAGGGCCTAACCGATGGCACCAAGGTGTTCGCTAAGGACGTTGTTCTGCCTGAAGGCGTTGAGCTCGACGTTGAGGACCCGGAAGAGTCCGTCGTCACCGTCGAGGTGCCGGAAGATGCTTCTGAGTCCACCGCCGCTCCGGAAGCTGCTGCTCCGGCTGCCGACGCTGCTGCTCCGGCTGCCGACGCCAAGTGAGTCGATCGCTTCGATAGCGAACAATTCAGAACATAACTGAAACGTGGAAGCCCGCAGCCGTTGAGAACGGTGCGGGCTTCTTCGTTTTTCACCATGTGAACTCTGCTACACGAGTAACACATGGGTGTGCAAAAGTATGCAACAGAGCTCGCGCCACAAGCGCACAGCACACACCCCATATGGTGGCTTTCGGGCCGCCAAAGTCAAGAAGAAGTAGCTAGTAATGACTGAAAACACGCACCACGATCCGGCAGCGCTCGACAAGCTCGCCGAACCGTTCACCGTACTGCCGAACGACAACCCCGCATCCGATGAGAAGCGTCAGTCCCTCATCGACAAGCCGGCTTTCGGCCAGGTGTTCTCCGACAACATGACCCACATGACCTGGACCAAGGGCGAAGGCTGGTCCGACCGCCGCGTCGAACCGTACGCACCGCTCAAGATGGATCCGGGTGCTTCCGTGCTGCACTACGCACAGGAGTGCTTCGAGGGCCTCAAGCTTACCGTCATGCCGATGGCTCCACCTGGCTGTTCCGTCCGGATGCGAACGCCGAGCGTTTCCAGAACTCCGCCAAGCGTCTGTACCTGCCTGAGCTGCCGATTGACGACTTCCTCGGTTCCGTGGCCGCGCTGGTCAAGCGCGACGCCAACTGGGTGCCGTCCCGCCGCGAGTACACGCTGTACATGCGTCCGTTCATGTTCGCTTCCGAGCCGTTCCTCGCGTGCGCGCCCCGCAGGAGGTCGACTACTGCGTGATCGCCTCCCCGTCCGGCCCGTACTTCCCGGGCGGCGTCAAGCCGGTGAGCATCTGGTTGAAGACAAGTGTTCCGCACCGGCCCTGGCGGCACTGGTTTCGCCAAGTGCGGCGGCAACTACGCCGCTCCCTGCTCGGCGAGTACAAGGGTGTTGAGAATGGCTGCGAGCAGGTGTGCTTCGTG
>ENA-OQEX01001092-OQEX01001092.1-human-gut-metagenome-genome-assembly--contig:-NODE-1092-length-11210-cov-4.236398_pt1 | contig 11210 bp, 12 predicted proteins | sample MGYA00242802_ERZ504649 | MGnify/ENA primary metagenome ERZ504649 (study PRJEB26092, sample SAMD00036194) | human gut metagenome | host: Homo sapiens | study: EMG produced TPA metagenomics assembly of... | reverse complement strand
ATCTATCAATACAATAAAAATATTGACGGTTCTTGTTTTTCCGTACACCATATTATATATACGGTGCACCGGCTTGTACTACTTGTTTGTTTATCTTAAATCTTTCAAAGAACTCTTATTCCTGTTTGCCATCGTTTCCGAAAGCGGATGCAAAGGTAAGAGATTTTATCGTAACCACCAAATGTTTTCGAAAGTTTTTTGAAAAGTTTTTTCGAAACTTCCATAAAAGGCGGACCACCCATCCTCCCGAGGTCTTATCCGTTCTCGCTCCCTTAGCCCCGCTAAGGTAAGATACCAGGTGCAGATCACTATCAAGGAAAATCTCCCACGTTTGTTTCACCAAGTCAGTAACACTGTCTGAAGTGCCGCATCTCTCTCGATTGCGGGTGCAAAAGTAGACCTTTTAACGCTAACAGGCAAACTTTCACAAGACAAATTATCCGGATTCCCTGAAACTTTTTTGTAATACGCTGAATCACAGATGTGTTACAAAGAAGTTTTTATAACGGAGGACACGGGAGGAAAAAGACAGACACATTATAATATTCGCACGCGCGTAAACAAAAACGGAAAAAGAAAAAAAACGGAAGGCAAACTTGCAAACTTGCAAAACTTGCAGCACTTCCACACCCACACACGTGCGCGTACATTATAATATGAAAAAATAATAAAGCATAAAAAAGAGAGTGGAAGACAGACGGACGATACCGGAGAGAACTACAACGGAGGAAAGGATAACAGAATGCAAAAGGCGGAAAGGGAGATACGTGACAAGACTTCCGGTGGAAAAGAGCAGGAAAGCCTGACAAGGAGAAAATAAGAAAGCGGAAGACAAGGACTAGAACAAAACAGACACTGACCGTAAAGGACCGACTCCCTGAATCTGCGACAACCACACACTTTAACCTTACCAATACAATTCACATAATTCTGCGGAAGACACGTATCCTGCATGCGAAAAACCTCCTACCTACTTTAAACAAGGTACGTTACTAACCTTACGGAACACACGTTACTAACCCTTCGGAACACACAAACTATACAAAAGCACATAGCATCCCGTCCAATGCCCAGACACTCCGTCAGAAAAGCTGCCGGCTGCTGTTCACCTACCGCTCATTGGTTACCATAACCTCCAGAAAGATTTTCTTCATCCCCCCATTACAAAAAACAGGATAGAACCATACCATTCACTACCTAGAACTAGGAAAAAAGATGGAAGCTAACACACCACTTCATCTCTTCCTCCACTCTACCCTTCACACTCTCATCGGATTGTCCGTCATTACTTTACCAGGATATAATAATCCATCGCTATGATGTACGCATACGCGTAATCGCGCGCGCTCGTGTGTGTGTGTGGAAAGACTGCAAGTTGTGCAAGTTTGCAAGTTTCCCCCTTGCATCATCTCATAAAAGGAGCTGAAAAAGCAAAAGAAACAACAAGAGAATAATCACCAAGAATTAAAATATCAACAACTTTCAGGCTCCTCGCTCCAGTTCCAAACAGATCTTATAAAAAATAAAGAATCAGCAAAACGAATTACATAAAAAACAATCACACATAAAATTATTGTCTTTCACACTTTGCTTTCTTTATATTGTAGCGATAGGCTCGACAAGCCAAAACAAAGTATATCGCACATTGTATCCATAGGATAATATATTGCTGACTGATTTCAGACATACTAGCTCCCATAGAATTTATCTTAACAAAGGCCAAAGTTCCGGAAGCCGCAGGAACCATATAATGAATCCATTGCCAATACCAAGGCATTAACTCCAGCGGATAAGAAACTCCGGACAGGAAAATCAATCCTACAGAGAAGAAAGCTACCAACAACAATGGAGCATCACTATCACTGAAAAATAACGAACAGGCCAATCCAAAGAAACTGGTAGCAAGAATATAAGGTATCATAAGTGCCACAATTTTCCACGGATATGCTAAATGAGGCAATTGGAAAACTAAAGGAAGAAGCCCCAACAAAAAGATAGAGAATAAAGCATAAAAGGCTAAATAAGTAAATGATTTTCCTATCACTACGGATGCCATACGTAAAAAAGAAAGATCCCTTCCTTCAGGGCCTGCAAACATCAGTATATCTCCAGTTTCACGCTCTTTCCCACTCAACATACTGATAACAAATATCAACGTCTGAAAAATAACAACCATCAAAACGGCAGGTATCAAATAAGTACCATAACCATCGGTATAATTATACAGGGCGGTACCCACCACATCGACAGACTTTGTTTGAACCACAGACTGTATATCATCCTGAGGTAGAAAAACCACTTGTTCGGGTCGAACATCATCATTCACAGCAAGCATGGCTCCAGCAGACGCCTCCTGCATGGAAGCAAAATAAAGAAAAGCCGTAGTGGTGCTGTACATAATATATATCGCTTCTTCACCACGCCCCACACGAGCGTCAAAATCCGAGGGAATGTAAACAATGCCCACCACTTCATCACATTTCATCAATTCCTTAGCAGCAGGCAAATCAGCATTGTTTGTCAATACCCGTGCCTGCGGAGTGGCATCCAGCAAACGGATGTAACTGCGGCTTAACGGAGTGCGACTCATATCCACTACTGCCACCGGAGCATTGCGTACCACATTGGAGCATACATATAGTTATAAAGTAATCCATACACAAAGATGCCACCGCTGAGTACCAATAAAATGGAATAGCGGGTACATATTACACGAAACTCGTGCCAAGATACAGCTAATATATTATTCAATATCGTCATATTTCCGACTGATTAAAGAGCGTTTCAAATGAGGTAACAACAATAAAGGGGGAATAAGAAACAACAGCAGACAGGCTGCATTGCCCCACATATACGCATAACCATAGTTGCCATAAAGAAGATTCTGTCCAATCTCGACAAAATGACGGACAGGAAAAAGATAAGAGGCATAGTACACCGGTGCAAACATGTGAGGCACCGGAAATGTAACCCCGCCAAGGTAGCGCCTAACGACCCTACCATGGAAACTATACTGATAATAATACTCAACGCAGGAAAAAGAGAGAACAGAAAAACCGCCAGTGCCTGCGTAGCAATGACCAATAGTGCCGAAGTAAAATTCAACGCCCAAAACCACAATCCATCGGTATATGCATAACACCAAAAAAGACATAGTTTGCCAGAATACTCATAACGATAAAGATAAAACTATATGGAAGCAACTTGGCAGTAACCGCCACCCAAATATTCCCATCTGCCACCGCAAGCCAGTTGGCTGAAGTATGGAATTTCCCTTCACTGCCAATGGAATATGTGGTGACCAACAACAAGATAACTTGCAGAAAAACGAAAAAGAATGGCTGTGTAAGATAAACCGAATAATCCATATCAGGATTAAATAACGGATGATTCTGTGTGGTAACCGGTAACAGAAAAGATTCTATCTCTTCCTGATTTATACCCAGTGCCACAGCATGAGTGACAATGGGAACTACCGAAATGCTTTTCAACAAACTTTGAAATGCTCCGTGAATCTCACTTCCCACACTCATCAATGCATAATGGTAATAATAAGTCAGAGCTGTTTCCTTACCATCCATCACCTTTGCTTCAAAACCAGACGGAATACTGAGGTATCCATAAATACTTTTCCGCTGCACATCTGCCCTGGCCTCCACTTCATCAGCATAATGCCGAGTGATGCGGAAAGTAGGAACAGCCTCGGTCATACGAATTATCTCACGAGAAGTGGCTGTATTATCACCATCCACAATACCCACAGGCAGATTCTCCATCTGTCCGTTACCAAAAATTGTAGCCATAAAGAAGATAGAGAACAAAGGCAAGACGATACACGACGCAAAATAAATGCGCCGAGAAACCATACGGTCCAGTTCACGTTTCAATACCGCTATAAAAGGAGATTCTTTCATTCAAGTAGTTCATTTATATTTACCATTCACTGCAATCAGAATAACACAGCTATCCTTCTATCATTCAATTCATCCAAATTTACCAAGACGGACATACCCGGTCTTAACCCCTCCATCGGCTCTACAGGCAGCGCATGAATTTCAAAAGTTTTCATATCGTACGTCCCGTCTGCTTGGTAGATCGCCAAGTAGCAAAACTCCCCAACGGGCTGATGTAATTGATTTTAAATACCTTGTTTTTTACATCAAGAGCCGGAATATCTCCCATGAAATTCTTGTTCATACGGAAATAAGGCATATAGTCCTCACGGACATTAAGCACTACATGGCAATCATCTAATACTACCAAGCTCATAATGGGAGTCCCCGCTCCTACCAGTTCTCCACGCTTGGGTAGATGGTTGATATCTGTCCGTTTTCGGGAGCTGTGAGGCGGGCATCCATCAACAAGGCCTGAACCTCATTCACAGTGCCCCGAGCCGCATCCACCAAGGAGCGGGCACTCTCTTTATCCTCTTTCTGCGCTCCGTCCTTCACTAATAAAAATTGTTGATGCGCTGCCCGTTCGGCGGCAACAGCAGCTTTATACATGGCTTCCACTTCATCTTTCCGCTGACTGGTGACCACGCTATCTTTGTAAAGCGCCTGAATACGGCCATACGTCACCTTGGCCAGTTGCAAGTCACTCTTTGACTTGTTCCACAATTCTTCTACCGAACGGACTATTTGCCGACGTGTACCGTCGTCAATTTTCTTATTCTGAAATTTCGCAATATCTTCCAAGGCATTTACCTGCTGGAACTTCGCCCAAGCCTCAGGACTGTTAATCACAACCAAGGTGTCGCCCATCTTTACATACTGTCCCTCCCGGACCAAAAAGGTATCAATTCGACCGGGAAGTTTTCCAGAAATCCGTATTTCAGTAGCTTCTATCTGCCCTTGCAATACAACCGGTTTATCGCTCATAGCTATAATCCCAATGGCAGACACCATAACAATGGCCACAAGAACAACGATAAAAGCGACTCCTAACTGTTTCTTCTCTTTTTCCATATTGTTTTCTTTTTTTATTATTTTCCGAATATAAAGTTCTCAGTTTGTCCGGTACGGCTATACTGCCAAAAGCTTTCGGGCATTCCGCAAGTAGAGAGCAGAGATGCCAGTGCCACATCATATTTATAATAAGCCAGCAAAAAAGCAATCTGCACCTTGGACAACATGGTTTCTGCATCAATCACATCAGTAGAGGTAGCCATTCCTTCCTGAAAGGACTTTTTACGGATACGTACCAGTTCACGACTCATCTCAATCGTGGTATTGAGTGCGGCGACATCATCCTTTGCATTCTGAATTTCGCTATATAACTTGTCTACCAGAACTCCCAATTCATTCTGAACCTTTTCCCGTCCCAGTTGCAAAGTTTGTTTAGTAAGACGCGCCTGACGGATATTGGCTTCACGGTTCAGCCCGTCGAATATATTCCAAGTAAAGCCCACCCCTATCAAAGTACGGGGCATCAAGTTTTTCGGAAGATTGTCTGCATAAAGTGTCTGCTTTCCAAACAATGCAATGGTAGGGATGTATGCACTTTTACTGATTTTCAATTGATTATCTGCCATCACCTCCTGTATTCGCAATTTACTTACTATATAGTTGCCGGTACTTACCAGATTCTTGAAATAAAGTTCATCGGGCAGATCATGGTTCATAAACAAAGGAGAACTGGGATTAATGGATGTAGCGTCTTCCACATTCAACAAAACTTTCAAGGCATTTTGCGCTACATTTAAATCTTTCCGAGCAGATTCCAACTCACGTCTGGCTTCATCCATAGTGACCTGGGCAAAGAGGCGTTCGGCCTTATTTATCATACCGTTCTTCTCCAGTTTCATAGCATTACGGTAATGTTTCTGTAAGCCTAGAAAGGTTTGCTCGCGTACATCCACCACTCTTTGCGCCAGACGCAAAGCATAATAAGTTTCCACCAGCTCCGATTGCAAAGTAGCTCCCGCCTCTTCCCTACCTGCTTTGGCCAAATCTACCATACGGTTACCAATACGGGTCGCAAAGATTCGTTTTCCGCCTGTAAAAAGCGGCCACATCACATTAGCATCTATGGTTGTCAGGTTACGTTCTAACAAAGGAAAAGTAAGGGTATGCGCACCTATATTATCAAGAATAGAAGAAATAAATTTATCATCGGGCACAATGGAATGTACAAAGTCTTTTGCCGGATCGGTAAATTGCTTTAAAGGTTCCTTGACCTCAATATTGTTGGACAAATGGACGTATGCCCCCGATGCATTCAAAGACGGATACCAAAAAGCATTCATCTTTTGCCGCTCACTGCGTGCTATCTCTATAGCCTTATCCGCCATTTGCAACGTGTGGCTGCCCTTGTTCATCAGGCTGGCAGATTGTTCCAATGTTAAAGATAATTCCCCGTTTTGAGCTGATAATGAAACCGGGAACAAAAGGACACATAAAATATTTATAATGCATACACTGTTTAGTTTCTGTTATGTTGTAATAAACAGAAACCAAACAGATTGTTTGAACAGGATTATTTATTAAATAACTCGAAGTGAATTTAAACCAAAGGTATCAAATTGCCCGTTGATAGTGCTTACAAAAGCCCCCACATCAAATATATGTGTACCGATGCCATAACCCAACTCGATATATGGATTAAGATGTGGCATGAACAGGATACCACCATACAAGCGCTCCTGCTGGACTAACCCCAGCCAACGGTTTAAGGGTTTCAAGAGAATAAAGGGAGACTCATAAGTGAAATTCCCCCGCCAGTACTGACGTGAGGAGTTATACCAACGTCCGTCCAACAATTGGAAAGTGCCACCAATATCATCATTCCATCCTTCGGGAAGATTACGACGGGCAAAGTTGGCAAAATCCACGAAATACATATCTTCCTGCTTGGTAAACATCCCCCCCCCAATGCGATAACCGATACTTCGGATTCCGCTTAGCTTCAAGTTTTGCTGTATATCAAACTCCCAACGTTCATGAGCACCCGTACTCTTGAATACACCTTTAATACCCCGTTCATAATCCAGCATAAAAGTAGGCATACTGGAACCTACATTCATCTTCCGGCGACCGTTCATGTAATAATACATACCAGGAGTCCATTCAATACGTATACGAGGTGCAAAACTATTGTATTCTGATCTGATACCTCGCAATGCCGCCCAATCCTTATCAGGCAACGGCTTTTCAAGAATGACTTTCGAATTATTTATCAGATACCTCCAATGTACGGAAACACCTGCTTTAACAAACAAGCCATTCACTATTTTCTATATTATGGAACAGATTGAGATACACATCCTTAAAATAATCCAACTCCAATTGGTCAAAATTAAAGGTACTATCGGGCAATTGCTTTAGCTGATCCAATACGACACTACTATATATGCGGTTACCGTTACCTACACTAACCTCAAAACTAGCCTGCTTTTCCGGCCAATATTGCCAATCGGCATCCGCTTTCACATAAAGTTCCTTATGTGTAAAATTATAACCTATCTGCGGACTGATTCTAAGTACACGCCCATCATGAAAAAGCCGACTGTATTTAAACTTCTGCTTATATGAAAAACCCCTGCTGTGACTATAATCCAACAACACCGGATTAATAAGTGGAGAACAACGCACACTCCCCATGCTGGACAAATTCACATTGTAACTACTGATAAGCATATCACCCAACTCTCCCCAAAACTCCAAATGTTCATTCTTCTTCTTTTTCGGTACGCGTAAAAGCGTATCTTGACGTAAAGCATAACTTCTGTACAAAGAATCTTCCAAAGCGGACAACGGAATGGGACGCAGTTCATTGAACTTTTCCTTATCTGTTATCAGCTGTTCCGAATCACAAGTCAGCTTGTAGGATTCCGTCAGATCATGGTGATGCTTCTTTTGAGATTTACGCCGGGCGGCTCCTTCATAAAATTTAATCTCATTGTACTTCAACCAGGCTCCTATATCCATTTCCAGATGGTTACCTAGAAACTTAAAAACAAGATTCAAATCAAACTGCACCGGCAGAAACTCCACATCGCCCTCCTCCCCCATCTTGACACGAACTTTGAAGCGGATCACATCATAAACGCCCTCAATATAAAGTTCACGAATAGTCCATATCTGATCACTAACCCACATATATCCACTGACCAATTGCGTACCACGGAATTTGGGAATAATGAGTATTTTATACCGCTGGCAGTCGGAAGAACCAGCTATAGAATCCAATAAATAATGATAATATCTGCTAGATTTCTTATCCAACGGAGAAAGAAGTTTATCGGACATCAATGAAGAAGAATAGATATTCATGTTCAAATAATCCATCACATCCGTTATCTGTCCCCTGTTACGTGGAAATGTAGTAGATACCGCCTTTATCTTACGGTCGTATATATCAGGGGCCGTATAATGCAACTCACTAAGAGACTCCATAAGATAATCATTGATGTGTTTTTCGAAACGGAACATGGACGGTACATAGCGGATAAGGTGATTGCGCTTATGTACCTTCACTTTTCCTTTTATATATAAATCAGCCTTATACTCATCAATGATACGGGAATAGAACGGCGAAAACTGGAAAATACACTGAAGAATGGAATCAGACACCACCGGCTTGTCGGGCATATCAACCTTTTCCCTCTTAGCCTGAACAGCTAAAGGTAACAAAAGACAAAATATAATCAGTCTGACAATCCGTATATAGTGCATCAATGTACTTTCTTTTCATCATTTGAAGAGCAAATATAAACAAAAACCAACAGGCTGATGCATGATAATACTTAATTAACATCCTTAACAGAAATGAAAAATGATTAGCGATATAGCGAATTATTAATCAAAAAGCAGTATTTTTGCAGCCAACAACCAGTAAAAGAAAGACAACATGTCCAAAATGAGATTTTTTGCTCTACAGGAGTTAGCCAACAGACGCCCCGTTAAAGTTGACTACCCCTCTGAAAAGTTAGCTGATTATTACGGTAACCACGTATTCGACCGTAAAAAAATGCAGGAATATCTGCCTAGTGAGGCTTATAAAGCAGTAATAAACGCAATTGAGAAAGGTACCCCTATCAATCGTGAAATGGCCGACATGATAGCCAATGGCATGAAGAATTGGGCAAAGACCTTTAATGTTACCCACTACACTCATTGGTTCCAGCCTCTGACTGACGGAACTGCCGAAAAGCACGACGGCTTTATTGAATTCGGTGATGACGGTAATGTTATAGAACGCTTCTCGGGCAAACTGCTTATCCAACAAGAACCGGATGCGTCCAGTTTTCCCAACGGCGGTATCCGGAACACATTTGAAGCCCGAGGCTATACGGCATGGGATGTTTCTTCTCCGGCTTTCATTGTAGACAGCACACTTTGTATTCCTACTATCTTCATCTCTTATACAGGCGAAGCACTCGACTATAAAACTCCTTTATTGAAGGCATTAGGTGCTGTAGACAAAGCAGCAACTGAAGTTTGCAGAATGTTCGATCCAAACGTAAAACGCGTATTCGCCAATCTAGGTTGGGAACAAGAATACTTTTTAGTGGATACCGCACTATATAATGCACGTCCGGATCTTTGTCTGACCGGACGCACCTTAATGGGACACTCGTCTGCCAAGGACCAGCAGCTAGATGACCACTACTTCGGTTCCATCCCTCCACGTGTAACCAGCTTTATGAAAGAGTTGGAACTAGAATGTCACAAACTAGGAATTCCGGTAAAAACACGGCATAACGAAGTGGCTCCCAACCAATTTGAGCTAGCCCCTATTTTTGAAGATGTAAATCTAGCCAACGACCACAACCAGCTAGTAATGGACCTGATGAAGCGTATCGCTTCCAAACATAATTTTACTGTACTGCTCCACGAAAAACCATTCAAGGGAGTAAACGGATCGGGCAAACACAACAACTGGTCACTTTGTACAGACACAGGTATCAATTTGTTCTCTCCTGCCAAGACTGCGGAAGGAAATATGCTTTTCCTTACTTTCATAGTCAACGTACTGATGATGGTCTATAAAAACCAGGATTTACTACGTGCCTCTATTGTCAGTGCCGGAAACAGCCATCGCCTGGGAGCAAATGAAGCACCTCCCGCCATTCTGTCTATTTTCCTAGGACGTCATCTTTCCCATATGTTAGACGAAGTAGTGCACGTCTGAATGACGCTGAACTGACCCTGATGAAAAGAAAGCATTGCAATTGGGTATCGGGCGCATACCTGCCATATTGCAAGACAATACAGACCGTAACCGTACCTCTCCTTTTGCCTTCACCGGAAACCGTTTTGAATTCCGTGCCGCAGGTTCATCTGCTAACTGTGCCGCATCAATGATTGTTATCAATGCCGCTATGGCACACCAGTTGAATGAGTTCAAGACCCAGATAGATAAATTAGTAAACGGAGGGATGGAACAGGAAGAAGCTCTATACAAGGTATTAAAAGAAACCATTATCGCTTCACAAAACATCCGTTTTGAAGGTGACGGCTACTCGGAAGAATGGAAAGCAGAAGCCGCGCGACGCGGATTGACTAATATCTGCCATGTACCCGAAGCCATCCTGAAGTTCAACGATAAACAATCTCGTGCAGTACTGATAGGCGAAAAAATATTCAATGAAAATGAATTGTTTTGCCGTATAGAAGTGGAACTGGAAAAGTTTACTAAAAAGGTCCAGATTGAAAGCCGTGTACTAGGCGACCTGGCCATCAATCATATTGTTCCCACAGCTGTAATTTATCAGAACAGACTATTAGAAAATCTTCGTGGTCTAAAAGAGATATTCTCCACCGAAGAATATGAAAAACTGACCGAGGACCGGAAGAATTTGGTACGTGAAATTCAAAACCGCATACTTGCTATTAAAAAAACCGTGCACAACATGACAGAAGCCCGAAAAGTAGCAAATCATTTGGGAAGCCAAGTAGAGAAAGCCTTCAGTTACGAGGAACAAGTGCGTCCATATTTGGAAGAAATCCGCGACCATATTGACCATTTGGAACTAGAAATAGACGATGAGATTTGGCCATTACCTAAATATCGTGAATTACTGTTCACCAAATAAAATTTCACACAAAAAAGAAAGGATAGGAGATAAAAACCTATCCTTTTGTTATTTTTTGAAGATAAATTAATAATATCCTTAATTCCGCAACACTATTATAAATTAAACTTTTTAAGTACCTGAGCAACAAAAAGTTGCTCAGGATTTTGCATGTCAGAATTTTCACTTATCT
>ENA-OQEX01001091-OQEX01001091.1-human-gut-metagenome-genome-assembly--contig:-NODE-1091-length-11211-cov-7.872248_pt1 | contig 11211 bp, 17 predicted proteins | sample MGYA00242802_ERZ504649 | MGnify/ENA primary metagenome ERZ504649 (study PRJEB26092, sample SAMD00036194) | human gut metagenome | host: Homo sapiens | study: EMG produced TPA metagenomics assembly of... | reverse complement strand
GGCACCTCTTCCGAAAGGGTGTTTAACGGTTCCGGAAAAGGTTATCTACCTGCGGGAACGATAGGCAACCGGACACACATTCTGTCCGAGCGGTTAAAAGTGGGCACGGAATTTAAACGGCTGAAAAAGGGGCATCGACCTGCGCCGATGCCCCCAACGTGGACACACATTTTGTCCTATAAGCCTAAGTCGATGCGACAAAGGAGGCGTCCCTTCATCGCATCGACTTACTAGAAAAGTAAATATTGTTTCAAGCGAGTAGCCGCCCGCCCGGGGCTTACCTATATCGTTCCACGCGCAGTTTCGCAGCGAGCGAAGCGACGCGAGAATGTTTGAGCATGATGATATAGGTAGCCCGGCGGGAGGGATACGGGCGCCCTAGGCGATGCCGCTGGAGCCGAAGCCTCCTTTGCCTCGGTCGGTTTTGTCTAGTTCTTCTACTTCTACGAGGTTGACCGTGGGGACTTCTTGGATGACGAGCTGGGCGATGCGGTCGCCTTTGTTGATTTGGATGTCGTTGGTGGGATCCAGGTTGATAAGGATAACCTTGAGTTCTCCTCGGTAGTGGGCGTCAATGAGGCCCGGCGTGTTGACTATAGACAGGCCCTGCTTGATGGCCAAGCCGCTGCGGGGCTGGACGAAGCCGGCGTAGCCGTCGGGCAGGGCGATGGCCAGCCCAGTAGAGACCAGACGGCGTTCGAAGGGCTTCAGGACGCAGTCCTCGTTGGAGCGCAAATCCAAGCCGGCATCGGTGGGATGGGCGTATTTGGGAAGCTCGACGGTGGGATCGAGACGCTTTATGTTGACGGTAATGTTGGGCATGGAATCACCTTAGCTTGTCGAGCTCTTGCAGAAACTCATCGACGTCTTTGAAATCGCGGTAGACCGAGGCAAAGCGGATGTACGCCACCTTGTCAATCTTGGCCAAGCGCTTGAGCACCATGTCACCCAACTCATGGGACGTGACGGCCGTCAGCGTGCGAGAGCGCAGCTCGACCTCGATGTCATCGATAATCTCATTGAGCTTCTTAGTGTCGATATCGCGCTTGATGGTGGCTCGCATCAAGCCGACGAGCAGCTTATTGCGATCGAACCGCTGCTTGGTTCCGTCTGACTTAATGACCTCGATTGGGTCTTCGCATCGCTCGAACGTTGTAAAGCGATAGTTACACGAGCAACATTCGCGACGGCGCTTAATGGTGTTATTTGACTCCTGCATACGAGAATCAACGACGCGGGTATGTGCCTTGCCGCATTTGGGACAGCGCATGGTACCTCCTCTTAAACGATAACAAGGGTACCATGCGCAGCGCGATAATGATTACGAACGAGCAGGAACCTTAAGATGCGCACCGGCGGCGAGCGAACCATGCTCCAGATGATTGACGTTACGGATCATGTCGGAAGTCTCTTGCGTGGAAAGGCCTTCGATTGGATATTCCTCGGCAAGCGACCAAAGAGAATCGCCAGTCTGAACGCGAATGGTCTCGTAAGTAATGTTGGAAACGGACTCGGCATACGCGGCGTGACGAGCGCTAAAGACCGAAGTAGCGAGGACAAAGAAGAGCGTAAGCGCAACGGCGACGGCGACAATCGTCGGAACCTTCAGGCAACGCGGGCCGGCGCGACTACAGCCTGCTGATTGCGAGCAGGCTGTACGGTCAAAGGTTGAATGCCGGAGCGGCCACCCTGAACAACCGTAAAAGCGGGTTCTGCAGCGTCTCGAGCTTAAGGGCGAGGTTTCCCTGGACCATATTCGTTGCGTTCATCATGTTCTCCTCTCGCGTGTTTTGCTGAGAACAGTTTTATCAAGCCGCGCGGACAAAAATGTCTAGCGCGAGAACGAATGTTCGGTTATTATTATCTTCGAACAGTTGTTCCTGTCAAGCAAAATTCGAACATTTGTTTGACATGGGTAGAGAGGATGCCCTGATGGCTCGCAAAATTACCAAGCGTCAGCAGCAAATTTACGACTTCATCAAGGAATATCAGCAGGAGAAGGGTTATCCGCCCAGCGTGCGCGAGATGGCTTCTGCCGTGGGCCTTTCCTCCCCAAGCACCGTGCACGCCCATCTCTCTGCCCTGGAGGCGCGCGGGCTACTCAAGCGCGATGCCACCAAACCGCGCGCCCTGGAACTCTTTAACGAGGACGGTTCCTCTGTCTCAATTTCTAAATCTGACGAGCCCACCGCACCTCGCGGAACGGTCTCGCTACCGCTCGTTGGTCGCGTCGCGGCTGGGATCCCCATTCTGGCCGAGCAGAATATCGAAGACACGTTTACTATCCCGACCGAAATCGCGACTGATCAGGGTTCCTTTATCCTTGAGGTGCATGGGAGCTCAATGATCAATGTCGGCATCTTCAATGGCGATTACATCATTGTCCGTGAACAAAAGAATGCCATGAACGGCGAAATTGTCGTGGCCATGATCGATGGTTCAGCGACCGTCAAGACGTTCTACAAGGAGCAGGGACGCGTACGCCTGCAGCCTGAGAATGACACCATGGAGCCTATCTATGCAACGAATCCCGTTATCCTGGGCAAAGTCGTCGGCTTGATGCGCCGGTTCTCGTAATGCAAAAACGCATCACCATCTTTGATACCGTCCGCGGGTTTACGATGATTTCTATGGCAGGTTTTCACGCTTGCTATGATCTTGCCTACCTGTACGGCTGGGATATGCCTTGGTTTACCCAGACTGTCTTTCAAGACGTCTGGCGCGCAGCATCAGCTGGGTATTTTTGTTTATCGCGGGTTGGATGTGTACTCTTTCGCGCAACAATATCAAACGTGCCGCCAAATACGCCTTAGCAGCACTCGTTGTCTGGTTGGCAACAACACTTGTCTCAGTCGACGATTCGGTTAATTTTGGCATCATCTACTGCATGGCCGCATGCACCGGCATCGTGGCGTTGACCGATCCCGTCCTTAAGAAGATAACGGCGAGATGGGGCATGCCCTATGCCTTGTGTTGTTCGCCCTCACCTGGAGCATCCCCAAAACGATCTACCCTGTCCCCTACCTGGCGTGGCTGGGATTTCCGAGCCCTGGGTTTGTCTCGGGTGATTACTACCCCATCATCCCGTTTATCTTTATGTATCTTGCAGGATACTTCGCCGCACACATAGCGCAGGGAATCGATGAGACCGTCCCTAGCTGGGCCTACGCCAACCCCCTGCCGGCGCTCGCCAGCCTTGGACGTCACGCTCTCCCCTTTTATCTGCTGCATCAGCCCATCATTCTGGGCATTTTGGAGCTCGTCTACTCGGTGCGATAACGCTCGAGCCGCGGTGCAATACGAGCCGGCAACTTCGCCACAATGCGACGCCGTCCTCGAGATATTCCTCATGCAGAAGGGTTCCCTGCTCATGCACCAGCGTGATGAGAGCGCCCTCACGATACGGGATATCAGCGGAGAGCAACACATCGGTGGCAGCTGCCTCGCGAGCAATCCGGTCGACGAGATCGTCGAGCCCCTCGCCCGTTTGGGCCGAGAACAGAACGGCCTCCGGATAGCGACGACGGAAACTCAATCGATCGACGCTATCGAGAAGATCGATTTTATTGAATACGGTCAGCGTTAAACGCTCTCCGGCGCCGATCTCATCAAGCACGCGGTCGACAGCTCCAGCTGCCGCTCATAGTCCTCGTCAGACGCATCTACGACTTTGAGAATTAGATCGGCACCCAAAACCTCGGACAGCGTCGATTTAAAGGCATCGACCAGACCATGGGGCAGCTTTTGAATAAAGCCGACGGTATCGGTAATCGTCATGCCGCGGACCGCCGGGCAGACGATACGAACGCGTCGTCGGGTCGAGCGTAGCAAACAGCTTGTCCTGCGAAAGTACCGTAGAGCCGGTCAGACGATTGAGTAACGTCGATTTACCGGCATTGGTATAACCGGCTAACGCGACGCGAAACGCCGGTGACTCAATGCGACTCTTGGATTGAACATCACGACGCTGTTCAACCTGCTTGAGCTCACGACGAAGCGCAGCGATCTTATTACGAATGAGGCGACGGTCGACCTCGAGCTGACTTTCGCCCTGACCAAAACGTGAGCCGATGCCGCCGCGCGTCTGCTCCTTGGCGAGATGGCTCCACATGCCACGCAGGCGAGGCAACAAATATTGAAGCTGTGCCAGCTGTACCTGCAGGCGTCCCTCACGCGTCTGAGCATGCAGGCCAAAGATATCCAGGATCAGTGCTGTACGATCGATAATCTTTACCGGCTCGCCCACGGCTTTCTCCAAATAGGATTGCTGCGAGGGGGTCAGGTCGTCGTCAAAAATAACGACATCGGCATCCATGCGATGCACCAGGCCGCACAGCTCTTCAACCTTACCGGAACCGATAAACGATTTAGGATACGGCTTTACCAAACGCTGCGACAAGCGTGCCACGCACTGGGCACCAGCCGTGTGGGCAAGGCGTTCCAGCTCATCGAGCGATCGATCGAGTGGCCATGCATTGTCGCGCCACTCAACACCAACTAAAATGGCACGCTCGCTCGGGTGCGTGGGAACAAGGGGGAAACGGGCCATTAGGCAGCCTCAATACGATGCAGGATATCCTCAACGACCCCATCGATCGTACATTCATCCATATCAAACCACACGATACGGTCATCGCGCTTAAACCACGAAAGCTGACGCTTGGCATAACGACGCGAACGCATCTTAATGAGTTCGCGAGCTTCATCCATGCTCATCACGCCATTGAAAGCATCGATGATCTCTTTATAGCCAATTGCCTGCATCGACGTCAGGGCATCTCCCAGCCCCTGGTCCATAAGACCGCGGACCTCATCGACAAGACCCTGCTCAAACATCAGATCGACGCGCAGGTTAATGCGTTCATAGAGCACCTCGCGATTTCGCGTCAGGCCAAACCATAACGCATGATAATGCTCGCGCGGAACACTAAACTGCGACTTTTGCTGCGCATAGGAAACCCCATCATCGTGCATTTCGAGCGCGCGAATCACACGCCGCACGTTATGGGGATGAATAACAGCAGCCGATTCTGGATCGCGCTCGGCAAGCAGGGCATGCAGTTCTTCCTCGCCAATACGCTCGGCAAGCTCCTGATAGCCCGCACGACGATCGTCCTCAAGTTCACCCGAGGGAAAGTCCATCTCATCAAGGGCGGCCTTGAGATATAGCCCCGTACCTCCGCAAAAAACCGGCAGGCAACCCAAACCAAGGAGACGTTCAACATGCGCGCGAGCGTCAGCCTGATAAAGCGCAGCAGAATATGCCACACCCGGCTCTACAATGTCGACGAGACGCAGCGGCGCCGTGCACTCATCGGGCGCCATCTTTGCGGTACCGATGTCCATGCCGCGATAGATTTGCATCGCATCGCACGACAGCACTTCAGACGAAAGACGAGCTGCCAAACGGTCGGCAACATCGCTTTTACCAACGCCGTCGGACCGACGATCGCAACGGCGGAAAGACCTGCCCCGGGAGCAACCATTAGCGCGGCTCGCCCACAACAGAACCGAACAAATACCAGGTCTTGGCAACGTCAACGTCAACATCAACGATCTTGCCAACAAGCTGATCGATGCTGTAACCCACGGGGATAGGCGCATGCACGGTCTGATTCTTGGGACTCTTGCCCAGCAGGACCGCATCGTTCTTTTTACTCGTTCCCTCAATGAGCGCGGAAACCACAGTATGAAGCTCGCCCTGGTTATACTCGTGTGCCGTGGTCTCGATAACCTTAACAAGGCGATTGAAACGCTCGAGAATAACCTCATGCGGCGTAGGATCGTCAATCTCGGCGGCCGGGGTACCGGCGCGCTTGGAATAGATGAAGGTATATGCCTGAGCATAGCGGACCGTCTCGGCAAGTGAGAGCGTCTGCTCAAAGTCTTCTTCAGTCTCGCCCGGGAAGCCAACGATAATGTCGGTCGAGAGCGCGATATCGGGCATGCGGTTGCGAATGCGATCGACCAGGCCCAGATAGTCCTCGCGTGTATAACGGCGATTCATCTCTTTGAGGATCCGCGTCGAACCTGACTGGACGGCCAGATGCAGCTGCGGCATAACGGCAGGCGTCTCGGCCATGGCGTCGATGGTCTCGGGCAACAGGTCCTTGGGATGCGAAGACGTAAAGAAGATGCGCTCCACACCCGTATCGCCCACGGCACGCAGCAGATCGGCAAAACGCGGCTTGCCAAACAGATCGCGACCATATGAGTTAACGTTTTGGCCCAACAGTGTGATCTCGCGCACGCCCTGGCGCACCAAACCGGTCACCTCGTCGACAATCTCCTCGAAGGGGCGGCTCTTTTCGCGACCGCGCACGTACGGCACGATGCAGTAGGTGCAGAAATTATTGCAGCCCGTCATGATGGCACCCAGGCGTGATACTGGGTCTCGCGATGCCACGGCATGCTCATGGCATCCGTATCCTCATGCTCATTGGTGCGGATATGACGCTTGCCGTCAAGGAACGCCTCGGCAATGAGCTCGGCCACATGTGCGATAGAATGCGTGCCAAAGATGACATTGACGTTATCGACGTTGGTGAGCAGGCCCTCGCCATCACGCTGCGCGATGCAGCCGCCCACGGCAACCACACGCTTGCCCGAAGGCGAAGGCGGCAGGCTTTTGCAGGAATTGCACTGACCGTACAGGCGAGTATCGGCGGCCTCACGCACACAGCATGTCATGAAGACAACGATATCGGCATGCTCGGGATCGAGCGCATGAGGCAACCATACGAATCGAGCAGACCGCTCACGCGCTCGGAATCGTGCTGATTCATCTGGCAGCCAAAGGTGCGGATAAAGTAGGTTTTACCGGCAAGAATATCGCGTACGGAACGCTGGTCCATGTGCATAAGTCCTAACGATGGAAGGGAGGCGAATCGAGGCAAGCAGAAGCTATGCCACAGGCTTAACATCATCAATGACGACGTTATCCATAGCAGCTCGATTGATCTGGTGAACGTAGATAGAAAGGCGGATGGCCGTGCGCGACTCCCCGTTAATGAGGATGTCGGAGAACACAGGCGCGCAGGAAATATCAAAACCGGTTGGAATCAAAAACCGCGCGCGATAGCCACGGCCTTAATGGCCTGGTTAACAGCACCGGCACCGACACATTGGATGTTGACGGGTACACCATCCTTGACCATGCCGGCGATGGCGCCGGCAACGGACGCGGGCGATGATTTGCTTGATACCTTCAGGCAATCCATGAAGAAACTCCTGCGTTTAAAAGTACGTTTTAACTGCAATAACTGTATCCTACCGAGTGGACTCGGTAAAGGCACTATTCCTCTTTGGCAAGATCGAATGTCACGGTGATTCGATCACGCGAAACGCGAATCTTTGGGTCGCCGCAAAGGTTGAGATAGTACCGGGCGGCAAGGTCATTAAAGTCGCGCTCCACAGCACGCGAAAACTGTGCCATGTCATCCTTGCCAATACGTAGCCCACGACGATCCTTTGCAAGATCGACGGGAGCCGGCGCATGCGAAGACGAATCACGCTCGCGCAGCAGACGCGCGGTCACACCGCGAACGGGCTTAATCTGCCCTGCCAAAATGCGATGTGCCGTGCGCTCGGACATCTCAAGACCCAAACCCGAACAGATACGGATAAAGTCCTCGGCATCGGAGGCAAGGCCTAAACGATCGACAACCGGAAGCTCGCTCTCGTCGTCAATGAACAGGAGACGAGACGTATCGAGCCGACTTGACGCCTGAGCATAAAGGTCGCGGCAATCTCAGACGGAGAACCAAGATAGACATCGCAACCGCGCAACTCCTCGAGCGCAAACTCACAAGCAGCGCGAATAATATTATGCGGACCGCGAGCACAGACATAACGTCCGTCCTCATCCTTGACGGCCTGGGGCCAGCTGGACTGATCGGCACGCTCACTGAGGCGGTCGGCCGCAACGCTCACCTTAAAGGCTGAGCCAAGATCGACACCGGACGTGACCACGCGGGCCTCGTCGGTGTTCTGCTTGATCGAAAACAATGCCATGCCACGACCGTGAACGCCCCAACGGTCCATCTTCATGCTCTCGAGCTTGGAGGTAACGCGGGCATCGAAGATTCGCTCTTGCATATCCTGCGGAACGCCCGAACCGTTATCAAGAAAGACAAGCGTGCGGACGCCATCTTCCTTGGTCGTGGCGAGATAGACCTTGTCGGCGCCAGCATCGCGAGCATTACGGAGCATTTCGATGACGATATCCTCGACATGCTGAATGTCGTGCTTTGCCTGGCGCCGCTCGGCCTCCGAAACGCGGAGGCGGACATACCCCTCGCCAAGGTTCTCCTCGACGCGAAGGTTGCCCTCCCCCGACATCGACGCGATAAATGAGATGAGCTCGTTCGCGTCGCTCATGTTATTTAGCGATATCGACAGCGCGGCTCTCGCGAATCACGACGACGCGCACCTGACCGGGATACTCCATCTCTTCCTCGATCTGATGGGCGATATCGTGAGCCAGAACCGTGGACTGGGCATCGGAAATCTTGTCCGGCTGGACCATGACGTGGACCTCACGACCGGCCTGCATGGCATAGGTACGCTCGACGCCGTCATGGGAGTTGGCAATCTCCTCGAGCTTCTCAAGACGCTTGATGTAGTTCTCGGCAGACTCGCGACGGGCACCGGGGCGAGAGGCAGAGACGGCATCGGCGGCCTGTACCAGGACATCGAGTACCGTGTTGGGGTCGACATCGGCATGGTGAGCTCGATAGCGTGGACGATAACGGGCTTCTCGCCATAACGGCGGGCAAGCTCGGCGCCGATGACGGCATGCGGGCCCTCGACGTCATGGTCGATTGCCTTGCCCAGGTCGTGCAGCAGGCCGGCGCGCTTGGCAGTCACAACGTCCAGGCCAAGCTCGGAAGCCATCACGCCGCACAGGTCAGAGACTTCGAGGGAGTGCTGAAGCACGTTCTGACCAAACGAAGTACGGTAGCGCAGGGCACCAAGGGTCTTGACGATCTCGGGGTGCAGGTCGTGAATGCCGGTATCGAAGGCAGCCTGCTCGCCAGCCTCGCGCACGCGCTGCTGAACCAGGTCGGCAGCCTTGTGATACATCTCCTCGATGCGGGCGGGGTGAATGCGGCCGTCGGCGATGAGGTTCTCGAGGGCAACGCGGGCGGTCTCACGACGGACCGGGTCGAAGCTCGAAAGAACGACGGTCTCGGGCGTGTCGTCGATCACGAGGTTGACGCCGGAAACCTGCTCGAATGTCCGGATGTTGCGACCCTCGCGACCGATGATACGGCCCTTGAGGTCATCAGAGGGAATGTGCACGGAGGTAACGGTGACCTCGGCAGTGTGGTCGGCAGCGCAGCGCTGAATCGCCAGGGACAGAATCTCCTGGGCGGTCTTGTGGCACTCGGCGCGAACCTGCTGCTCAGACTCGCGAATAATCGTGGCAGCCTCGTGGGTGACCTCGCCACGAACCTTATCGAGGAGCTCCTTGTGGGCGTCCTCGCGGGTAAGGTCGGCGATACGCTCAAGCTCGGAGGTCTGCTTTGCGCAGAGCTCCTCGAGCTCTCGGGAGCGCTTCTCGACCTGACCGGCCTGACTGGACAGCTGATGCTCGCGCTTGTCGAGAGCGTCGTTACGGCGATCGAGGGATTCCTCGCGCTGCATCACGCGGTTCTCGAGCGTACGAATCTCGCTCTTACGCTGCTTGTCCTCGGCCTCGGCGGCCTGCTTGTTCTTGATGATCTCCTCTTTAGCCTCGAGAAGAGCCTCTTTTTTGAGGGTCTCGGCCTGACGCTTAGCATCACCGATCAGGGACTCAGCCTGTGCGTGTGCCGACTGGATCTTTTCGTCGGCCTCGTGAAGACTACCCTGCTTGGCGGTGCGCATGTAGGCAATGGCGGCGACGGCACCCAAAACGATGCCAACGAGCGCTGCAATGATAGGCATGCTCACTCCTTTTTATGGATTCGTTACACAACAAAGCGAACCGTCCTTACGAACGGCTCGCGACATTTGAGTAATATGGGCGCAGCTTATGCGGGTCGGATACAGATAAACATATAAACAAACTCATCACAGATGAGCACATATCACAAAGCAAATGACAGTGTTTATCGTACGTTGAACCACAACAACTGTCAAATAAATGGCCCCAGTACGGCGGTTAAAACGCGGTGAACGGCAGGGCCACAAAACACATACGCCTAAACCGCACATTCCTCGCATTCGGCATCGAGACGTGCCTTAACGGCATCGGCGGCGATGTGATACGAGAAGCCCTTGCCCATCAAAAACCGAACCAGTTTTTCGAATCCGCGCGTCTCTGGAACACGCCGCTTGGCGAGCAGGGCTGACGCACGCGCCAAATCTCTTCGACGGCAAAATAATCCTCGGGATAACCGGGAATGTCATCGAGCACGACATGACGGCGCTTGAGCTCGGTCTCGATTTTGCGCTGTCCCCAACCACGCCGCTTGCGTTCCTCGATAAAGTACGAGCAAAAGCGGTTCTCGTCTAAAAAGCGATACTCGGTGGCGCGCTCGACGGCGAAATCGATCGCGAGCTGATGAAAGCCGTAGCGAGCCAGCTTGTCACGGACCTCACCCGTCGCATGGTCGCGGCGCGACAACATCTCGGTCACCATGGTGAGAGCACATTTACGCTCGATGAGCTGAACCGCCTCACGAAAGTTATCCCAATCACAGGGAAGATCAGGCGGTTTTTGACATACAGGCGCGCGGCCCGCACGGGAATCCAAATGGACCGCTTAAAACCGCCCTCAAGCTCGCAATCGATACGTGCGCAAGGCTTTTTGGACGCATACCCGCTCGAGAACGAGGAGGCCGCCTTCTTATCGGGAAAGACGACCGTGGCCTCGGTCACCGTATACGACATGAGCGTAACCGCTACTCGTCGTCATCATCGAGCATGGCGGAACCATCGATGGCGTAAAGCTCGTCAAACTCCTCAGGCGCAGGCTGATCGGTCAGCTCGACTTCGGACGGAGCATCGTCATCAAACTCAAGCCCGCAGGCAAGGCGGACCTTATGCTCAATCTCATCAGCGCAATCGGGGTGTTCGCGCAGGAACGCTTGGCGGCCTCGCGACCATTGCCGAGCTTGTCCTCGCCATAGGCAAACCAGGAGCCATCTTCTTGCAGATGCCGCACTCGACAGCCATGTCCAAGATCGAGCCCTCCTTAGAAGATGCCCCGTACCGTACATGATG
>ENA-OQEX01001090-OQEX01001090.1-human-gut-metagenome-genome-assembly--contig:-NODE-1090-length-11223-cov-2.133652_pt1 | contig 11223 bp, 13 predicted proteins | sample MGYA00242802_ERZ504649 | MGnify/ENA primary metagenome ERZ504649 (study PRJEB26092, sample SAMD00036194) | human gut metagenome | host: Homo sapiens | study: EMG produced TPA metagenomics assembly of... | reverse complement strand
TGCCGACCACCACCATCGGCTCCTTCCCCCAGACCAAGGAGATTCGCGCCGAGCGTGCCAAGCTGCGCAAGGGCGAGGTCACCAAGGAAGCCTACGACGAGTTCATCAAAGCCCAGATCGACGCCGTCATCAAGAAGCAGGAGGAGATCGGCCTCGACGTGCTGGTCCACGGCGAGTTCGAGCGTAACGACATGGTCGAATATTTCGGCCAGAACCTCAACGGCTTCCTGTTCACCAAGAACGCTTGGGTCCAGTCCTACGGCACCCGTTGCGTCAAGCCCCCGATCGTCTGGGGCGACGTTTCCCGCGCCAACCCGATTACCGTGGAATGGTCCGCGTACGCCCAGTCCAAGACCGACCATGTGATGAAGGGCATGCTCACCGGCCGGTGACCATCCTCAACTGGTCCTGGCCGCGCGAGGACATCACCCACGAGGAGCAGACCAAGCAGCTCGCCCTCGCCATCGCGACGAAGTGCTCGATCTCGAGGCCGCCGGTATCAAGGTCATCCAGATCGATGAGGCCGCCCTGCGTGAGAAGCTGCCGCTGCGCAAGTCCGACTGGCACGTCAAGTACCTCGACTGGGCCGTTCCGGCCTTCCGTCTGGTGCACTCCGCCGTCAAGCCGACCACCCAGATCCACACCCACATGTGCTACTCCGAGTTCAACGACATCATCCGCGACATCGACGCGATGGATGCCGACGTGATCTCCTTCGAAGCCTCCCGTGGCGATCTGGTGGTGCTCGACGCCATTCATGACGCGCACTTCGAGACCGAGGCCGGCCCGGGCGTCTACGACATTCACTCCCCGCGTATTCCTTCCGAGAAGGAGATCGAGGATCGTATCTACGAGATCCTTGACAAGATGGACGTCAAGAAGGTGTGGATCAACCCTGACTGCGGTCTGAAGACCCGTGGTAACGCCGAGACCTGGCCGAGCCTGGAGAACCTGGTCGCCGCCGCCAAGGCCGTGCGCGCCAAGCTCGACAAGTAGCGGAAATCACCGAGCTCCCTCTGGATGAGGGAGCTCGGGTTTATGTAAGGAAATCAGCATGCATTCCCCGATGTTCACCCTTGAGGTCTTTCCCCCGAAGCGCAACGCGCCTGTCGGCACCATCTACGACACCCTCGACGGACTCGAAGGGCTGAACCCCGACTTCATCTCCGTGACCTACGGTCACGGCACCCATTCCGACCGCACCGCCACCGCGCGCATCGCCCACACGATCAGCAAGGAATACGGCATCCCTGCAGTCGCCCACCTGACCGCGCTCTACTCCGACAAGGCCAAGATCGATGAGGCTCTCGACATGTTCGAGGAAGCCGGCGTGAGCGCCGTGCTCGCGCTGCGCGGCGACTACATCGACGGCGAGCAGCTGGTCGGCGAGTTCAACCACGCCAGCGACCTCGTGTCATACATCCGCTCCGTGAAGCCGGACTTCAAGGTGTTTGGTGCTTGCTACCCGGAAGGCCACTATCAGGCTGACTCGCTGGACCAGGACATCGAAAACCTCAAAATCAAGGTTGATGCCGGCGTCACTCACCTGATTTCCCAGCTCTTCTACGACAATGAGGACTTCTACCGCTTCCTCGACAAGGCGCGCGCCGCCGGCATCACCGTGCCGATCGAGGCGGGCATCATGCCGGTGCGTGGAGCCAAGTCCGTGCGTCGCATGGCCGAGCGCAACGCCTCGCGCATCCCGGACAGGCTCAACACCCTGCTGAACAAGTGGGGGACGACATCCAGTCCCTGCGTGCCGCCGGCATCCTCTACGCTTCCGAGCAGATCGCCGACCTCGTGGCCCACGACGTGGACGGCGTCCACCTGTATTCGATGAACCACCCCGCCACCACGCGCCGTATCTGGCGCAATGCGGAACCGTTGTTCCGCGGTACGCAAGGTTGACGCATATCGCGGCGCGGCGCATCTCAATGCGTCGCGCCGCACGTTAATCTGCTGGCGAAACCCAGAGTTCTCCCAGCGGCCGATGGGTATCATGAACGTGCAAGCCAACCAAAGCGATGGAAGGGAGTCCGTTATGTGCACTGGTGTCCGTTTCTCCGATGATGAGGCAACACCTATTTCGGCCGTAATCTCGACTGGAGTTTCTCATATGGGGAGACCATCCTGGTTACTCCGCGCGGCTACCACTATGACACGGTGTTTGGTGCGGGCGGCAAGGCGAAGCCGAACGCGGTGATCGGCGTGGGTGTGGTCATGGCCGATAGGCCGATGTATTTCGACTGCGCCAATGAACATGGTCTGGCCATCGCCGGCTTGAATTTCCCCGGCTACGCCTCGTTCGTCCACGAACCGGTCGAAGGCGCGGAAAACGTCGCCACGTTCGAATTTCCGCTGTGGGTGGCGCGTAATTTCGACTCCGTCGACGAGGTCGAGGAGGCGCTCAGGAACGTGACGCTCGTCTCCCAGATCGTGCCGGGACAGCAGGAGTCTCTGCTGCACTGGTTCATCGGCGACGGCAAGCGCAGCATCGTCGTCGAGCAGATGGCCGATGGCATGCACGTGCATCATGATGACGTCGATGTGCTGACCAATCAGCCGACGTTCGACTTCCATATGGAAAACCTGCGCAACTACATGTGCGTCAGCAACGAGATGGCCGAACCGACTTCATGGGGCAAGGCCTCCTTGACCGCCTGGGGTGCGGGTGTGGGCATGCATGGCATCCCGGGCGACGTGAGTTCCCCGTCGCGCTTCGTTCGTGTGGCCTACACCAACGCGCATTACCCGCAGCAGAACGATGAAGCCGCCAATGTGTCGCGCCTGTTCCACACCCTCGGCTCCGTGCAGATGGTGGACGGCATGGCGAAGATGGGCGACGGCCAGTTCGAACGCACGCTGTTCACCAGCGGATATTCGTCCAAGACCAACACCTATTACATGAACACCTATGATGACCCCGCCATCCGTTCCTACGCCATGGCCGATTACGATATGGATTCCTCGGAGCTCATCAGCGTCGCCCGATGACTCCTTCCCGGCTCATGCCCCATTCGGAGGGCATGAGCGTATATAGTGGAATCTTATGGAATCGTCGATCTTCAAACCCAGCTCCATGGACCTCATCAGGCAGGTCTGCAAGACCTCGACAAGGCCCGCGCCTTGTTCGACCAGCTCAAGGCGGACGACATTCCCGATGAGCGATGCGCCGAACTGCTGAGCGCGCTGGCCCACGCCTGCGACCCCGATATGGCATTGAGCAATTTCGTGGATATCGTCAACGCGATGCAATCCAGCCAGCGCGATCTGGAACACGTCATCCCCGACAACGACGCCTGAAGCGTCTGGTCACGGTGCTCGGCGTCTCCGACGCGATGGGCAAGTTCATGCGCTTCAAGCCGCAGCTTGTGGAGGCGGCAGCAGTCGACAACTGCAACAGCCATCTGTTCAATCACGCGCAACGCCGTGCACGTCTGCTCAAGCGTCGGCGCGGACCCGGACGAACCGGCCATGCCCGTCGCCTCCAAGGATCTGGCCGAAGCGGCCACGGCCCTGCGTTCCAGCTACCGGAACCAACTGGCCGCCATCATCGCCCAGGATGCCGTGGCGGACGACCGACCTCCATCCAACCGACCATCAGCGCGAACTGTCCGACCTCGCGGACGCGGCGCTCGAAGGCGCGCTGGCCATCGCCCGCCACGAACCGAGGGCAGCGAGCACGTGCGCTTCACCATCATCGGCATGGGCAAACTCGGCGCACAGGAACTGAACTACGTCTCCGACGTGGACCTCATCTACGTGGTCGAACCGGCCGACAAGGATGTGGACCATCAGACGCTGATTCGCGTGGGCACCAAGATGGGCACCATGTTACAGCGCGTCTGCCAGTCCGCCATCATGGGCGTGGCCGAGCAGCCGCTGTGGCAGATCGACGGCGGCCTGCGCCCGGAAGGCAAGGACGGCGCGCTGGTGCGCGTGCTCTCCTCGCACAAGAACTATTACGAGCAGTGGGCCGAGAATTGGGAGTTCCAAGCGCTGCTCAAGGCCCGCCCGGTGGCCGGCGACCCCGACCTCGGTCAGGCCTACATGGACATGACCCGGCCGTTCGTGTGGAGCGCATCCAAGCGCAAGAACTTCGTCTACGACTGCCAGAAAATGCGCAAGCGCGTGGAGGATTTGATTCCCGCGCCCCTGAAGGACCGCGAGATTAAGCTCGGCCGCGGCGGTCTGCGCGATGTGGAATTCACCGTGCAGATGCTCCAGCTCGTACACGGCCGCACCGACGAATCGCTGCGCACCAGCAACACGCTCGACTCGCTGCAGCGCCTGTCCGAAGGCGGCTATGTCTCGCGCAAGCAGGCCGTGCGCATGTCCCAGGACTACCGCTTCGAGCGCGTGATGGAACATCGCCAGCAGATCTGGTCCCTGAAGCGCACGCACCTGTTCCCGGACCTCGGCCGGGCCTCGGTCGGAGGCCTCGAAAAGAAGCGCGACATCGACGTGGACGAGCTCAACCAGAACCAGGAGCTGCGCCGACTCGCCCGCGCATTCGGCCTGCACCCGGAAGAACTCGTCGACAAGTACGACGACACCCGCCGCGAAGTACGCCACCTGCACCTCGACATCTACTATCGCCCGATGCTGCCGGTCAACGCCCAGATGGAGAACGACCAGATCGTCCTGAGCGTCGAGGCAGCACAGGAACGATTCGAATCCATCGGTTTCGGCGACCCGGACGCCGCCATCCGCCACGTGCAGGCGCTCACCGCCGGCGTGGGGCGCGCGGCCAAAATCAACCGCATCATTCTGCCCGCCGTCTTGCAGTGGCTGGGCGAGGGCCAGAACCCGGACATGGGCCTGCTCAACTGGCGCAAACTGGAGGAGAACTTCGGCACCGAATCCGGCTACCTCGCTTCCTGCGCGACTCCACCTCCGCCGCCCAGCGCCTGTGCCACATCCTGTCCAACTCACGATTCCTGGGCGACGCGCTCAACAAGTCGGTCGAATCGATCAGCTGGCTTGGCGACGACGACAATCTGCAGGCCCGCACGCGCGAGGCCTTGGACGTGCAGACCGGCTCGGCGCTGGAACGTTTCGGCTCGAACATCAACGAGTTCGCCACCTCCATGCGCGCCATGCGCCGCCACGAAATCGAACGCATCGGCCTGTCTTGGATGAGCGGTGTCGATCCAGCGACTCCGACAGTCTCAAGGCCATGACCGACGTGTATGACGCGATCATCGATGCCTCCCTGACCTGGGCCGTGCGCCACCAGATCGCCGAGTTCGGCGTCGAAACCGCGCCGGCCGGCATCACCGTCATCGCCATGGGCCGTTACGGCGGGCGCGAAGTGAACTTCAGCTCCGATGCGGATGCCATTCTCATCTACCGTCCGGCCGACGATGCCGACGACGGCCAAGCCAACGCCTTCGCCAAGAAGGTCGTGGAAGACCTGCGCAACATCCTGCAAGGACCGACGACGCTGGAACCCAAGATCGAACTCGACCTGGACCTGCGCCCGGAAGGCAAGAACGGCCCGCTCGTGCGCTCCTATGCCTCCTGCGAGGAATACTACGAATCCTGGGCTTCGACCTGGGAGCGCCAGGCGCTGCTGCGCGCCCGGTACGCGGCCGGCGACGCTGAACTGGCGCGGGACTTCCTGATCAACATCGCCGACCCGCTGCGCTACCCGACCACGGAACTGACTGAAGCAGAATTACAGAACATCCACAAGCTCAAGGCCCGCATGGAAGCCGAGCGTCTGCCGCGCGGCGTGCGCCGTGAACGGCATCTGAAGCTCGGCAAGGGCGGCTTGTCTGACGTGGAATGGACCGTGCAACTCATGCAGCTCCAGCACGCCGGCGATATCAAAGATCTGCGCGTCAACGGCACGCTGGAGGCATTGGACGTGCTGGAAGCCAAGAAGCTCATCAGCGCTACCGACGCGATTCAGCTGCGCAAGGCATGGACGTTGTGCACCGCGGCCCGCAACGGCAGCTATCTGTGGAGCGGGCGCGCCAACCAGGCCGATATTCTGCCTGATGACATCTATTCGCTGGGCGGCATCGCCGTCTACCTCGCTACGGCGCCCACCGCGCCAGCATTTCGAGAACGACCTGCTGGCCGTGATGCGCAAATGCCGTGACGTATGCCAGCGCTTGTTCTATGGGAAGACCGAAGGCGAGGCGGCTGCGGCAACCACCGCCACGGCCTCCGCCGCAACGCAGCAGCCGCAAACCGCCCCTCGCCCGCGTATGCACGTGATCGCACCGCGACTGGAACGAAATCGACGCCGCGCGCAGCGATAAGGCAGCATATTCGTTGGATTTCAGGTGGACACTCGGTGAATGCGGCTGTCCGAAAAATGGCGTAAGTTAGATTAGGTCACGCAAGGGTGGCCACCTGAAAACCACGAGCGAAAAGGTGAGCCTTGTCTGAAGAAACGCCAATGGTCGGCAAAAGCGTCGTAACGCTGGACGGCCTGTCTACAAACCAGATTCTCGACCTGCTGCATAAGGCCGAATACATCGATTCCCACCGCAAAGAGATTGCCCATACCTGCGATGGGCGAGTGCTGGCCACGCTGTTCTACGAGCCTCCACCCGTACGCGCCTGAGCTTTGAGACCGCAATGCTACGTCTCGGCGGCAAGGTCATCGGATTCGCCGGCGCGCAGCTGGCCTCCGTGACCAAGGGCGAATCCATCGCCGACACGTTGAAGACCGTGTCCAACTACGTGGACGTGGTCGCCATCCGTCACCCGAAGGAGGGTGCCGCGCTGGTGGCCTCCCGCGCCGCATCCGTGCCGGTAATCACGCCGGCGACGGCGGCCACATGCACCCCACGCAGACGCTGGCCGACCTGGCCACGCTGCAGTCGCGCTTCGGCCGCATCACCGACCTGACCGTGGGACTGTGCGGCGATTTGACCTTCGGCCGCACCGTGCACTCCCTGATCGAGACCCTGTGCCGCTTCGGCAACGTGCGCTTCGTGCTCATCAGCCCGGACGAGCTCAAGACCCCGCAGTACGTGATCGACCGCATCAACGCCACCGACAGCTGCTCCTACGTGGAAGTGCGCGACCTGGCTCCGTGATCGGCGACCTCGACGTGCTGTACATGACCCGCGTACAGAAGGAACGCTTCTTCAACGAAGACGACTACCTGCGCCTGCGCGACACCTACATTCTCGACGAAGAGAAGCTGCAGCTCGCCAAGCCGTCCATGGCCGTGCTTCACCCGCTGCCGCGCGTCAACGAAATCGCCGTGGACGTGGACGACGACCCGCGTGCCGCCTACTTCGAACAGGTCAAGAACGGCATGCTCGTGCGCATGGCCCTCGAAAGCACCGTGGTGGGCGACGAACTGCCCGGATACGAACCGCTCAACCCCAAGGAGGTTCAGCCTGATGGAAGTCACCAGCATTCAGAACGGCATCATTATCGACCATGTGCCGGCCGGAACCTCGCTGAAGGTTCTCGAATACCTGAAAATCGACCCGGCCAAAACCAAGCTTGCGCTCATCATGAACGCCGACTCCAAGCGTTACGGCTCCAAGGACATCATCAAAATCGAAGATGACAAGGACATCGACCTCGACGTGCTCGGCTTCGTGGCCCGCCAAGCCACCGTGGACGTGGTGCGCGGCGGCAAGATCGTCGAAAAGAAGCAGCCGAACCTGCCCGAGCACATCGTCGGCGTGATTTCCTGCGTGAACCCGCGCTGCGTGACCACCGCCGAGCCCGGCATCAAGCAGATGTTCCACCTCGTGCACTCCGAGCGGCTCGAATACCGCTGCGACTACTGCGACGAGGAAGCCAAACTGTGAGCATCACCCTACGCAACATCAAGGTCTGGAACACCGGCGAGGTCATCGACCTCGTGGTGCCCGGGACCGCTGCCGCCTACTTCGCCGACACCTCCGCCGTGGCTGACGGCGCCGACATCGACGCCACCGGCCTGACCGTGGCCCCCGGTTTCGAGACCCACACGTCCACTTCCGCGATCCCGGGCCAGACCTACAAGGAATCGATGGTCTCCGGCTGCCGTGCGTCCGCATCCGGCGGATACACGAACGTGCTCATCATGCCGAACACGTTGCCGGCACTGGATGGGCAGACCGTGTCTGGCCCGGAAGCGACCGGTGCAAAAGAGGTTCTGGATGCCGGCTTCGACAACGTCATCGACTTCCTGCAGCAGTACGATACTGCGCATGACGTTCAATTGCCGGTTCGTTACGATCTGTGCGTGTGCGCGTCCAAGGATCGCGCCGGTCATGAGGCAAGCGACGTTGCGATTGGCTCAAGTACGTGCCGGATTCGAGGACGACGCCAAGACGCCGGCCATGCTCACGCACCCATCACCGCAATCAGCGACGACGGTTCCGCTGTGACGCCGGAGATCCTGGACCAGGTGCTGGAGAACGTCAAGCCTCCGACCTGTACCTGATCGAGCATTGCGAGCATCACGATACAGGTGCCGTGAACGAAGGCCCCGTTTCCCGCGAGCTTGGCGTGCCCGGCATTCCGGAAGACACCGAGCTCAAGATCGTGGCCCGCGATATCGAAGCGGCCCGCCGCACCGGTGTCCACGTGCACTTCCAGCATGTGAGCACTGCCATCTCGTTCGAGGCGATTCGCAGGGCCAAGGCCGAAGGACTGCCGATTACCTGCGAGACCGCGCCGCACTATCTGGCGTGAGCGACGAGCGCTGCTCAAGTACGGCACGCTCGCCAAGATGAATCCGCCACTGCGCTCCGAAGCGGACCGCAAAGCCACCATCGCGGCCATCGCCGACGGCACCGTGGATCTGCTGGCCACCGACCATGCGCCGCACACGTTGGCAGAGAAGGAACTCGGCTTCCTTGAGGCGCCCAACGGCATCATCGGACTGGAATGCGCGTACGGCGTGTGCCACAAGGTGCTCGTCGACGGCGGCTTCATTTCCGATGAGCGTCTGATCGAGCTCATGTCCGTTGGACCTGCCGAACTCATGGGGCATGTGCCAACCGACGTAGCCGCGCTGGTCGAGGACTACGCCGAACCCGCGCCCACCGGGGATGATCCGGATGGCGTGATTGCGGGGGAGAGCGACGCTCAGCCGCAGCGTGAAGGCGTCAACCGACTGCTCGACTTGAGCCGCGTGGATGACGCCGACAATGTCGACCTCGTGGTGCTCAACGCCGCCGAGGAATGGACCGTGGACCCCGAACAGTTCCACTCCAAGGCTCGTAACACCCCGTTCGGCGGCTGGCAGGTCACCGGACGCCCCCTCGCCACAATCATCGGCTCCCAGCTGATGTTCAGCCGTCTGTAGATAACACAAGGAGCAGCATGGATCGCCTGATCGAAGCGATTGACAACACTCAGAACCCCAGCGTCGTGGGCCTTGACCCCACTGAGGCGCTGGTGCCGCCGCAGGTCGTGGCGAGCTTTGCCGACGAGGTGCGTGACTCGGTCGAATCCCCGGAGGAAGTCGAATCCGCGCAGCTGGCCGTCGCCTACTTCGAATACAACCGCACGATCATTGACGCCATCGCCGACATCGTGCCCGCCGTCAAACCGCAGATCGCCATGTACGAGGCGCTCGGCCCCGCCGGCGTGGACATCTACACGATGACCTGCGAATACGCGGCCCAGCAGGGCCTCTACGTGCTCGGCGACATCAAGCGTGGCGACATCGGCTCCACCGCAGCCGCCTACGCCCACCACCTGAACGGCGTGGGCGACTTCGACCCGTGGCATGAGGATGCGGTGACCGTCAACCCGTATCTCGGCACCGACGGCATCACCCCGTTCGTCGAGGCCGCCGCCGAAGCCGACAAGGACATCTTCGTGCTCGTGCGCACCTCCAACCCGTCCTCCAGCGAACTGCAGATGCTCGACCTGGCCGACGGCACGAAGGTCTACGAGCACGTGGCCGATCTTGTGGAAGGATGGGGCGCCGAGACCATCGGCAGCCACGGCTACTCCCGCGTGGGCGCGGTGGTCGGCGCCACCCACCCCGAGGAAGGCAAGGCGTTGCGTGAACGTATGCCGCACACGTTCTTCCTCGTGCCGGGCTACGGTGCGCAGGGCGGCACGGCCGCGGACGTGGCAGGCATGTTCGACAAGCAGGGCAGCGGCGCCATCGTCAACTCGTCGCGCGGCATTATCGGCGCATGGAAGAAGAGCGGCAAGTACTCCGAATCCATGACCGCCGACGAGGCGCTGGACCTTGTGGCGAGCAGCGCGCGCCAGGCGGCGCTCGACATGCGCGATAATCTGCGGGTTGCCGTATATAGGTAGGTAGATTGTCCGGCTGTGGGCTATACGTGAGTGTGGGCTGGAAACCGGAGCCGAGTGTGTTTAACTACCTCTCAGTCAACCTGCGGTTGACCGCTCCCCTGATAGGGGGAGCTTGATGTGCTGAATAGGAATGAAATGACAACTTTCACCCCCACCCATGATGTGGTTACGGAAGCGACTGCGGCCGGATTCTTCCCGCCGCGCCACAACGTCGAAATCACGCAGGTTACGGAACTGACCGACCGCGTGATGCGACTGACGTTCCGCGACCCGTTCATCGCCTCCCATGCCAAGCCCGCCCAGTTCGTCAACCTGTTCACGCACGACGACTTCATGCTCATGCCGCGTCCGTTCGGCGTCAGCGAAGTCGACGGCGACGAAGTCAGCGTGATCTTCGCCGTCGTGGGACACGGCACCGAACAGTTGGCAGGACTGCAGGCCGGCGACACCGTCGACGTGCTCGGCCCGCTCGGCCGCGGCTTCAACCTCAAGGAAGACGCCAACTACATTCTTGTCGGCGGCGGACTCGGCGTGCCCCCGCTAATCTACGCCGCGCAAAAGCTCGCCGAACGCGACGCCTCCTTTGCCACCGCCGTATTCGGTTACCGCAACGACCACTTCGCCGAGGAATACGTCTCCCGGTACGCGGACTGGTCGTGGAGCATCGACGACGCCGAAGGCAACGTGGTCGACCTGCTCAACAAACTGGAACAAGGCGACGACCTGAAGGCCTACGATCGCAAGCCGATCATTCTGTCCTGCGGACCGCTGCCTATGATGAAGCCGTGGCCGACTGGGCCGCCGAACGCGGCATCCCCGCGCAGCTGAGCATGGAACAGCGCATGGGCTGCGGCTATGGCACCTGCGTGCTGTGCACCATCGACACCGTGGACGGCCGCCTCAAGGTCTGCTCCGACGGACCGTGTTCACCCGCGAACAGCTCGGATGGGGGAAGTGACGATGAGCGCAAACAAC
>ENA-OQEX01001089-OQEX01001089.1-human-gut-metagenome-genome-assembly--contig:-NODE-1089-length-11225-cov-1.482429_pt1 | contig 11225 bp, 12 predicted proteins | sample MGYA00242802_ERZ504649 | MGnify/ENA primary metagenome ERZ504649 (study PRJEB26092, sample SAMD00036194) | human gut metagenome | host: Homo sapiens | study: EMG produced TPA metagenomics assembly of... | reverse complement strand
TCACGCTCCTTATATTGAATCAATCTGTTCCGATTGTCGGCTATATTTATACCACTTTGTTCCAACAACACCAGATGCGGAACCGCCACGTATGTACAGCCCACTTCCTGTATAACTCAAAAAAATCTGTGAGAAATCCGCACCTACAACAAATGTGATGAGGATGCCCCAACTTTTCTCTGTTCCCTTTGGATATCCGGTCAAACAGGTTTCGCCAACCTTTGTAGAAATTCCAGCTTTTAAAACATTGGCATTCTCACATTTCAGGATTCCCCAGCCTTCAATAGCACAATATACCCCCCCCCAATGTGGAAAGACTATCTTTAAAATTTCTAAATTTCATCCTCTTCCTCCTGCGGTACAATTTCAAAATAAATACCTACAAGCTGATCTGGAGTATGCCATACTGGGATATCTGTATTCCGGTTACATTTATACAATACATCGTTGTAGGTATAGTATTTTCCTTCATAGTACTGCATATTATTGGTTGCCGGGATAGGATGCTCCTTACTTCCGTCCGGTTCTTCCGGTTCGGGATCAGGTATGATTACGCCAGATTCAGTAAACTTATCCCACATCTTGTCTATCTTTTCTTTGTATTCCTGCCATTCTTTTTCTTTATTATCTTGGGCGATCTCGGATTCTTCTTTTTCCCCATTGGCCGGAAGTTCTCTTGTCATTTCAAATAATTCCGTAAATTGGTCTGCTGTAATCTGTCCGGTTTGCAAAAATGCATTTAAAAGATTTACCGCTTCTGTAACTGTATACATCCCGTCTTGTATTGCCTGCTTCAATTTTTCGTACATTCTGTATCAACCTCCTTATTCTACGATTAGTGTCTGTAAGTTCAGCGATTCGTTGTCAACTTCGAGTTTGTTGACACGTGCATCAAGTGACTGTGATACCAGCTCTTCCAATGCAATCTCGTTCCGCTTGGCCGTGCAATACGCTGTTGTGTTTAAAGCCCCGTCCTCATTTCGTGGCAATAAAAACTGATTCTGGATTTCCGCATCCGACGGAACACCGACAATCGTCAGCTCCGTTTCCTCATCACATGCCATGATGCTGTATAGGGCTTTCATGGCTTCGGATGAAAGGGGTTCTTCGGTTGGTGTGGCTAGTTCATAGACACAAGAAACCGGATTCTCTTGTAACCACTCTTGAAATCCGGCTATAGTATTATTGTCTAAGTATCCAGATTCAAAATATATATTAATGTCGTTTCCAATCCATATCGATGGCGGTTCAACAGAGGTAGCATGTTTAAATCGATTTGATACTATATCGGCATTTACTTTCTTTTCTTTGTATTGACTAGTATAAAATTGATTTGTGTTGGATTTACCTTGCACCCAACCCTCATCTTCCGAACCATCGAAAACCTCCTGTTTCCATTTCCTTAACAGCTTATACTCCCCATTACGCCTTACGATCTTATCCCCTCAAACAGCGGGTAATCGACAGGGATATACGTTACATTGGACTGATAAGGGACGAATTCGTTAGTGGGTTCCGACAACCCGGCATAGACATTTGTAAATATCGCATATGCGTCAGCATCCACCTGCGACGATCCGTCATTTACATACATATTTAAAGCCAAATCAGATGCTTCGTTTGTATCCAAGTCATCTGGTATTTTAACACTCATCACCTGTCCGGCCTTGCTATACGAATATGTTAAATAGGTACGCACGGATGTATTACTTTATCGTCATTAACAACATTCGGGGATTATAATTACCGGATCGCTGGATAGCATCAGCTTTGACGTATATTGTTTTTCCTAAAAACTTTTTAATGTCACCTAAAATGAACCAAACTCCTGGAGCTGTCCTGCCGTCTGTAGTTGGATTTATTGTTACTTGGTTGTCAAAAATAGTTTCTCTTCCGAAGCTGTATAGTATTTCTCCGGTTAAATTAAGCAAATTCTTTCCCTTAGATTTGACACATACGGCGTATTTATCATTGATGGTTACGGTAATGTGTTTGGCTGATGCAACCGGGATAGGCTCGCTAACCGGATTAATTACAATGTTACAATATGTGGTATCTTGTGGAGCAACGCCTTCAATTTTTCTGACGCCAACCTTATTTACTCGTGATATAAATGTTCCATCGGATTTATAGAAAAATATCGAGATACCTGATCCATTAATTACATCTTCATACTCAAATATTATTTTATCACCCGGCTTACATGGAATAGGATTTTTGTTACAAAGTGCTACGGTGGCAGGCTTAAACGTTCCATCCGATACCTGGTAATATCCCTGCAACAACTCCCCATCAAAGAATCCCATATCCGACACCATGAACAATCTGAGGATAGTCAGGATTCGGGGAAGGCTGTCCTCCAGTGTAGGGTTCAATCGAAAGAGGAGAATCCCCTTTATTTATCATCGGATAAATCTTTATATTGCCATACTCACCGTTGGCAATATAACATTTTATAGTAGTATCTGTTTCAAATGTGTATGGTTTGTTCCATAAATCGTCGCCGTTGACTAATGTGTGAAAAATTTTATCTTTTTCATTAAAATAATATGTTCCAGCGCTTAATTGTATAGTAAAATTACGATTGCTACCGGTAATTTCTCCGTCAAGCGTTACGCTTCCATCATTATTACACGTGAGTACTTTAGATTGAATTTGTGATGATAAAACAGTTTTCGCATCAAACAACTGTAACCCTTTTGTCGTATCCTGTTTGATGTACCCCTCAATCTGTTCCGGGATGGCGTTTCCATAGGCGGTAGGACTCGCTTTCACCGTATCTACAAACGTCTGCGTAGTCGTGTGGAGATAACTGTCTTTCGTGATCTGGTCTATCACTCCACGGGCATCCTCGGCAGCGTTGGCGGCTCCTGTGCCTTTATATCTGCGTTGCTGGCCGCGGTATTGGCGGAAGAAGTTGCATTTTGTACATCTGTAATTTTCTGTGTCGCAACAGCGATTAACTGTTTTACCACATCCGTATCTTCTTCCGGAAGTGTAATATCTGCTTCCAGACCTTCCAAAACCTGGGCTGTTGCAAGCGTAGTATTCCATTCATTTGTAATCTCTTCCCCTGATGCTTTCACCGCACACACAATAAAGCTGACGTTACCCTTATACTGCGTCACTCGTCTGGAAAGGAGCCACGAAAACGTAATGTTATCCCCAGAGATTTCTACATCATCCACAATGTATTGATCTTTCTGATCGTTTGCGTTCCGGAAATTGACACGCAAAGCCAATTTGGACAGGTCAATATTGTCTCCGACAATCTTCGGGCACTGGAAATACATCCGCTCCACTTTCTCATCAGATTCGACACCGAGAAGTTGGTATTCTGCCGGAACATCAATGACCCTTGTTTCCGGATCAATAACGCAACAGACCATCTCTTCCGCAAACGGTTCGGCTGACATTTGTTTTAATAATTCTTCTGCTGTCACTTTATCCCTCCTGTCTTACCAATACTTTATTTGTTTTGATGATCTGTCCTTTTTCCAGACCGACAACCTGCACACGGAAATAGTCTGCGTCTGTCACATCGTCCGGAACTATGCACCGATTCCGGATGATCGGGACTGCATATTCTTTTCCCTCTGTAAAAAAGGAAGCGGCTGCCTTTCTCCGGCTCCATTCAGATCCGAAAGAAAATTCTGCTTTCAGGTATCCTTTTGAACCTTTTACAATACCGGAGAAATCTCCAGATTTTTTTATATTTTGTTCATTCACTGAGAAATGCAATACTCTCATATATCCTCCTAATCAGAAACAGCTATTATTTGAATTCCAAAAGCGGTCGTACTAGGTCGGTACTTGTGCAATGTAAACTGCGTAGTAGTAGCTCCGTCAGCCCATACCAATGTCCCATTTTGCCCTGTCTGTGCTTGCACAATTACAATCGGTGCTTTTTCAAAAGCTTTTGGAAACTTCACAACCTGCGTCTCCCAGGTATTCGCTTTTGATATGCTGACAGATGCCGAAAATGCCTGTATTCTTCCATTTAAACGGTCGATTGTTCCTTGTGTATCATCTGGAAGATTATTAAATACTCTTGTCATATTCCTCCCGTAGTTGTAAAGTGGGACTTCAAGTGCAAAACCGTCCGGAAAAAGATACATCATATCCGTATAATCTGATGATCCCGGAATTTTGCCTACCCACTCGACTCCGTACTCCACTTCATGCCGCATACACTTATGTACTCCGTCATTTTGGAACTTGCTGCCACGGATTCTTCCGCAGAATTCACCGTTTGTCGTGTAGTCGTAAAATTCGACCGCATTATCATTTATCACAAGTGCTTTCTTACCGCCGGAAGTATTTGTGATTTTTCCAGTAGTCACTTCGCCAAGCACTCCACTGATCGCCGATAGCTTATTGACCTTGATATTTTTCAACGCCTTTGTAACCGTAAAAACTTTCGTCAGTGTAATCCCGGAATATACAGCTTTGATCGTCAGTTTCCCGACATCCGCTGTCATCCCCGTTACCTTGTACGTCCGGGATGATGCCGTCCATGTTCCTGTCATACCGCTCCAGGAGACTGTCCACGTTGCACTGGCACTGACATCCGACGCTCCTTTATAGACATATGCTGTTCCGGTGGCCGGGGAGTAATCAAGAGGGTTCCCTTCGATATCGCACGGCAACGCAACCGCTTCATTTGAAAGGATCATGCTGATCCCGTCCGTTCCGTTTGTTCCTGGTTTCCCCTGCGGTCCGGTATCCCCAGTATTTCCCTTATCTCCCTTATCGCCTTTGTCACCTTTGTCGCCCTTAATTTTTGTCCAAGCATATTTTGCCGGGTCCGTACTGTCTGCGGGTGTAAAATCCGTATACTGCCCGATGTAGAGCTTATTCGTACTGTCTGTTGTTGAAAATCCAGTTTTTCCATCCGCACTATTAGCGTAGGCAATGTGAAGATACGGTGTCTTCCCGTCCGCTCCGGCTTTTCCCGGAATTCCCTGGGTACCGTCTGCACCTTTTATTTTGCTCCACGCATAATCTGACGGATTGCTGCTGTCTGTTGGATTACTATCAACATACATGCCGACATAATCACGGTCCGGATTCGATACGGAGAAATCCGTCTTTCCATCGGCGCTGTTGGCATAAGCAATGTGGGTATAACTGCTTTTGCCGTCTACCCCAGGCTTTCCCTGAATCCCCTGGTCTCCTTTTTCTCCTTGTAATCCTTGCAGTCCCCGTTCTCCTTTATCTCCTTTGTCCCCCTTATCGCCTTTGTCGCCCTTTTCTCCGTCATTTCCGTTTCGTGAAACAGCGTATTCCAGCGTCTTGCTGTTGTTGGTATAGGTCGTTATCTTGCGGGTCCAGAGATAATCTCCCGGCTCTGTCTGGGGTGGATCTGCAAGCCATTCCCCTGTCGGCGCTTCCACGCCGGAACTGCCAATCTGGTATGTAATCTCGGTAGATTTTACACTGACAATCTGATCTTTTAACTGCTCCATGATCTGCGTCACCTGGGATGTCGGATTCGATGTCAGGATCTTATAATTGGCAAGCACCCCGCTGTCCTGTCCGGAGACCGTATAATGATTACGCACTGACTGGATCCGGGCTGAAAGATAGACTTTTTCCTGGAAGCGGTTATCTGCAATCTGCACGGTATCTCCGATATCCGCCCTTAGATCATACAGACTTGCTTCATACGTCACTTTCACATCATTCCGGCTCTTCAACTCTGTCAGTCCTCGGTTTAAAAGCTCGTTGGCATCATCTGTGTCGTACTCAAATGTCCCAACGATATAGCCGTCAAACTCGCCTTGCCCTTCATAGTCATATGCGCGGAACCGGGACCACTTATTCCTTGCCTCCCGGTCGTAAATCCGATGCTCGCCTTTCGGACTGAAATACCGCCCATCATCGTAGCTAATATCAGCAATCGTAAGCTTATTCCCATTCTCGTCCTCTTTCCCGTAACACCGGATACAAGTAATCAGATCCTCGATGCTCCCGGACCGAGACAGGGAGATCAGGTTGATATTATCGATGAAACGCTGCTGGGTCTTATCTTCCCCCAGTGTCTTGTAAATGTTGATGACCTGCTTTGTCACCTTTGCGCCTTTCATTTCAATGGCAAATTCGCACTCTGCGTCAAACTGATTACACACATCCCCAATCCGGGTGAGCTGGCTGTCTGTAGTCCCCTCGGAATTTGGTCGCCCGTTTGTAGCTTGACACTTCATTGATTCCGATTTCCCAGCCGGAATCGTGCAGCACTACGCTCAGTGTGTCTTCAATGGATCTTGCTGTATAATCCCACGGAACGGCATACTCATTGATCAGATCCAATCCAATATCCTCACAATGAACGGTCCATTCTTCATCTCCTTCGATAGACATGATTGTATACAGCCGATCCTTGCCATACTTATCCCGGAACGCAATATAATTTCCCTCCGTGATATATACGGAATCCGGATGCCGGGGATCCGTCGTAAAATCATAGGTCCCCACCGCACTGTTATTTGTGATAGAGATCTCCTGTCCCAGACTATCCCCGCTGTCATCAATGGGAAGTGTCTGTGGCAAATCTGTGGACGGGGTACACAGCACGTGCATGTCTCGTCCGATAATAAACCATTGCATTAAATCCACCTCTCTTGATATGTGACTTCCACATCCGGTACGGACGCAAAACTGGATGTAATGATTCCCAATGTATGCTGGCCCGGAGGGAGAAGAAGCGGCTGACTGCCAATATCCGCCACATCCGTATCATAAGCGTCATTAATATAAACACTTCCGGATGCCCCGTCTATTTCTACAATATCTCCATTGGAAAAATAGTTCGGGATATCCTCATACCGATCGACATTATGCTTTATCACATGAAGCGCGCGCAACACATTGTTTTCGGTATGAAAGTGATCTTTATAAGCTGCCCCATACCATGTAATTTTTCTCAGCTCCACCTCCGGGTTATCTACATAAAACGTTTTGCAGATACCGAAATTATTGAACCGGATCGTAACCTGGTTTCCTATTTTTTCCGCTGTAACAGCAGGACCATAATCTCCTCTTGCTGTAACTCCTTTTTTTGCCATTGGGAATGTACTGTCCGTATGCCATACATTTTTATTACCGATAAATACCGCCATGTAATAATACTCGTTTACCGGAGAAGTATCTTCAAAAATAATAGAACAGATAATGTCGTCGTTTTCATCGATCATCGTCACCGAAGTGTGTCCAACTTGTACACCTTTGAAAACAGCCCCATCCGTATTAAAGTCAAAACGGTACGCAACTTTCCAGTTGACCGGATATTTGTTATTTACATCTTTCGGAACTATTTTGGTAAGGGATGCCCCATGCCAAGAATTTCCACTTCCATAGTCCTTTGTCGTCGCATACCCTTCATTGGTACTCTCTTTTACATATTTAACAACACCATTCTGCAACCGCTCAGATGTAACCGGTGGGGTGATCCCCTGGTTTACTAACCACCCTTTATCTTCATATAAGTGGTCATCAAACAGCTTCACCGACTCCTCATAATGCTTTCCGTCTGCCTCTTCCGGTTTCCCGATCTGGTAGAACCGGTCTCCCAGGGTAAACGCGATGTAACCGTTATCTGACTTCATGGTGGTTTTGATATTAATAGGAACCGACTCTGTCCCATTATTCTCCAGAGTGATCTGATTACTGCCATAATTCTCCGCGGTTTTCTCAGCAACTGAATGGGCTACTCCGTCCGGGATCAAAAATCGAAGAATCCCTGAGCTTTTATATTCTTCTTCCTCTAATGTCTGCTCTCCATCCAAAATAGCATTGTAGTAAATATTAGGTTCGTCGCTGAAAATTAGTTTTTTAGGCTCATCTGTGTAAATCAGAGCAGATAGACCTCTTCTAAAATTCACCAAATATTCCGCACGTCGATTATAGATTTGATATGAAATCTCAATCTGTTTTGATTTGTACACATTATATTGAAAAATTTCTCCTTTTGCACTTCCAATGGAAACCGTTTCATTTGTAAAGGATGGCGTGATATTACGATTGACTTTGGTGATCATAATCGGTAATTCTTTTTCGTTAAATATAGCTTTTAGAAGCCCCATTTTCTCTCACACCCCCTAACCTATTTTTTCTCGTCTGATACTGCTTCGTAAGTGGTACTGAAATTGGTATCAACTCTCTCGCCAAGGTTTTTTATCAATCTTCTGTTCCAGATGTATCGTAATTATGTAATTACTTGTCACTTAATACTTCCCCAACCGCATCTTTCACATAATCTTTTAACTTTCGATATCGGGCGTAATCGCTTCTGCTTCCTTTCCCTCTCCGGCAACGCCATTCTTCCATTCCCCATCGGAAAAGCAGCCGGTTTTGTCAAAATTCCTCCCTCTTTGAACCAAGAAACATCAAGTACAGGTACAGAAAACAGATTTTCGAGATTAATTTCCCCGACTCCATTTTCATACCCATGTCCTTTCCATCCTCTCGCTAAACTACCGTATCTTCTTACAGTGTATCTGATAGCAGCCAACATATTTGAAAGTGGATCGTAAATGTTTTTATCATATCCCGGCATTGCATTTGCACGAAATGTAGTCAATGACCTGCATTAATCCTTTGGAGGGTGTCCCTCTTTTGGCGTTGATATCCCAGTTATTAATTGCGTTCGGGTTTCCACCTGATTCTGTTTGCATCTGCATCAACAATCTATTTAGATTCGCCTCAGAGTATTGATTTGTCATCCTTAAAGCCTTTGCCGCCAAACTTCTCCATTGTTCCACCCCCGCTGATGGATTATATTTTACAGACGGACTTTCTGTTTCAAATAATTTTTTTACAAACCCCGTTACAGAATCAAAAACCGTATTCACAACCCCTTTTGCGATAGATAATCCCGGCTCCAAAGCATCCGAAAATTTAACAAATTTGTTCACTACAGCCTTTACCAGATCCCCTGGATGTGTCACATAATCCCACACAGTTCCCGCGATATCTTTCACTGTTGACCAGGCCCCATTAAACCATTCTCCTATTCCATCCGCAAAGTGCGGGAGTTCTTCAAGAAATGACTTGGTCTCTTTCGCAGGAAGAATCTTCGTTCCTTTTTCCATCGGCAAAACAACATCCCTGCCCTCCGGAATGAACGGATCTCCATGTGGGGTACAATCATTTCTTTATAAATGCTTCCTTTTGATCGTTTACAACGCCAATCGTATCTTCTTTCAGTCCTCCTGTCCCTCTTGCAAACTTCGGCACTTTCCACTTGGCAAACTGTTTTTTGATCCTACCTTGTCCAAGATCCAGTTTACTCCAGAAATCACACCATTCACGGCGCTCCCAATTGGTGAAATGATGGCATTTGCCACTCCTTTCACAATATCCCCAATCGTATTTTTCAAATTCCGGAAACCATCCTTGATAAAAGAAAATATCTTCCCAAAGGCGTCCTTCGCTTTTCCATATATACTGTCCCAAATTCCTCCAGTGTACTTTTGATCCCATTCCATACGTCCGAAGCTGATGTCTTGATCTTGTTCCATATTCCCGAAAAGAAGTCTCTGACCTGTGTAAAAATTTCTCCTGCTGTATTTTTGATCCCATTCCACACGCCACTCAACGTTCCCGTGATTGTTTCCCATACACTTGCGGCCGTAGAAGATATTCCTTCCCACACTCCTGTGAAAAACTGTGCAATCGGTACAAAAATCGCTGCTGCCATACTGCTGATTCCGTTCCATACATTTTGGAGTGTTATTCTAACTACTTCCCAAACCGTATAAATAACCGCATAAATAGCATACATAACGCCTTCTATGATTCCCTTGATAAGGTTTAATGGTACTGCAATTACATTATAAATCCGATTCCATACCTCTTGAAAAAACGTGACAATCCCTTCCCAGATATTCCTTACTGTATTCGACATTCCCGTCCAAATTCCAGATGCGGTATCTGAAATACCTGTCCACAAGTCGGAAAAAAATGTCCTAATTCCTTCCCATGTCATCAGATGCCGATTCTACAATACTTTCCCAAAGTCCGGAAATCCACTCTTTAAACGATCCCCATTTTTCTGACAACCAATCTGTAATAGCTCCCCAATTTTTTTATGACAGCTATAATTCCTACAATCGCTGCTGAAACCGCCGCGACAATTCCCAATACCGGTGCCAATCCTATTCCCACGAGAGTTACAAGCGCACCATTCAATATAGTAATTGCCCCTATAATCGGTGTAATCACAGCGACTACCGCCGCAATCCCACCAAAAATTTCGACAAAATTTCGCACTGGTTCTGGCAGACTGGAAAACATCTCCGCTAACTCTGCCAGGACTTCCAGCGCCGGTGTTAGAATATCCACCAGATCCCCACCAATTGGAGCGAAAGCGTCTTGGATTCTTCTGGCCGCACTTTCCATCTCCTGTGCGGAGGTGGTTGTTTCTTTCTGCATCTGGGCAGCTTTCCCGCTTATATCTGTATAGCTGTCCCCTACAGTGGTAAGGGCAGATACAAATTTGGTACTTCCATCTTCCGCCATTGTTCCAAAAGCAAGAGCCGATTTATTTAATTTCTCCTGTTGATTTTCTGTGTTCTGAATATCTTGAACAATTGCATCTATTACTTGTTTTTGTGTGGCTTCACCATTCTGCCATTTTTTAAACACGTCTTCGACGGACTTACTCCATCCTCCCGTTCCTTCTACAATTCCCCTGTTTTTTCGTCAATTTTAGACATGGAGTCTTCGATCGTCCCATCCGCAATCCTTGTCGTCACTTCGTTGATTGCGTCATTGACCTTGTCCAGATTGTAAGCACCCGCATCCAGTCCATTCTCCAATAACTGAAAGTATTCCTCTGCCGAATATCCTGCTTCCGCAAATTTCCCGGAATATTCTGACAGATTATCTCCCAGCTCGTTTGTCTTATCAAGTCCATTCTGTGTCCCCGATACAAGAAGATCCATTGCTTTTTGGGCGTCCAGTCCAAAATACTCCATTAGAGCGTTAATACCACGGAGAGATTCATTCATATCTATTCCATAGATTTCTTCCAGTGTGACCGCCTGCGATACTATTTTTTCAAGACTTACGTTGTCCAAGCCCTCCAGGTTCTCCTTTACAGCTACTACCGCATCTGCCACGGTTTCGAGAGAGCCTCCTACACCACTTCATACACTCTTTTGATAATATCTGCATTTTCCTGCGCTGCCGCCCCTGTTTCTCCGAAATATGCGTTTACTTTT
>ENA-OQEX01001088-OQEX01001088.1-human-gut-metagenome-genome-assembly--contig:-NODE-1088-length-11227-cov-2.196396_pt1 | contig 11227 bp, 14 predicted proteins | sample MGYA00242802_ERZ504649 | MGnify/ENA primary metagenome ERZ504649 (study PRJEB26092, sample SAMD00036194) | human gut metagenome | host: Homo sapiens | study: EMG produced TPA metagenomics assembly of... | reverse complement strand
ACCCGGCAAGCCGGTCGTGCTGGTCGTGGCCTCCGGCCGCGAAGCCGAAGAGACCGTGGGCTCGCTGCGCTCCTGGTATGATGGCGACCCGAACGACATCGCCCAGCTCGAAGCCTGGGAAACCCTGCCGCACGAGCGTCTGAGCCCGCGCGCGGACACCGTGGCCAGCCGCATGGCCGTGTTCCGCAGACTCAAGCATCCGAGCGATACCGATTCGATGTTCGGCCCGATTCGCATTCTCGTCATGCCGATCCGCTCGCTCATCCAGCCAGTCGTCCAAGGACTGGGCGATGTCGAGCCGCTCGTGTTCACCGTGGGGGAGGACCTGCCCCTCGACGAAGCCGCCAAACGTCTGATCGAAAACGCCTACACGCGCGTGGACCTGGTCATGGACCGTGGCGAGTTCGCGGTGCGCGGAGGCATTCTTGACGTATTCCCGCCCACCGCACCGCACCCGGTGCGTATCGAATTCTTCGGCGACGAAATTGACACCATCAAGGAATTCCACGCCTCCGACCAGCGTACCTACGGCGACGGCCTCAAGACCATCTGGCCACCGCATGCCGTGAACTGCAGCTGACCGACGCCGTGCGCACCCGCGCCAAAGCCTTGGTCGGTTCGATTCCCAATGCTGAGGACATGCTCGAATCCATCGCCAACGCCATTCCGGTCGAAGGCATGGAATCCCTGATGCCCGCACTCGTGGACCATCTGGAACCGGTGGCTCCATGCTTCCCAAGCACGCCGTGATCCTCCTGAGCGACCCGGAGAAACTGCGCCGCTCCGCCGAAGACTTGGCAAAAACCGCGAACGAGTTCCTGGCCGCAAGCTGGCATGTGGCCGCCTCCGGCCACGGCGCCGGCGCGCCCATCAGCTTCGACGAAGCCAGCTTCCTCGACTATGCGGAAACCATCAGCTCCCTCGAATACTCCGAACATCCGGTGATTCGCCTCACCAGTTTCGGCGTGGACACCACGTTGACCGGCCATGTGCAGCTCGACGCCAGAACCCGGCCGAATTCCGAGGGATGAGGCCAAGGCTCCCAAGGCATCGAAGGCCTGCTCGATGCCGGCTTCCACGTCACCATCACCGCCGCTGCGGCCGGCACCTTGGCCAGGCTCAAGCGTGCGATCAACACTACCGGCATCGCCAATTTCGACGTCATCCGCTCTCAGGCCATCGACGGCTTCGTGGACAAAGCCGCCAAAATCGCCCTGCTCACCGAACGCGACCTGACCGGCCGCACTTCAGCCGTGGCCGTGGCCAAAACGCCGAAACGCCGGCGCAAGGCCATCGACTTGGTGGAGCTCAAAAAAGGCGATTACGTGGTGCACGAGCAGCACGGCATTGGCCGGTTCATCGAAATGCGTCAGCGCACCATCGGCACCGGCGCCAACAAAACCACTCGCGAATACCTGGTCATCGAATATGCGCCTTCCAAGCGCGGCGCCCCGGCGGACAAACTGTTCATCCCACCGACCAGCTCGACCAGGTCAGCAAATACATCGGCGCCGAAGCCCCCAAGCTCAACAAGCTCGGCGGCTCCGACTGGGCGGCCACCAAGCCAAGGCCCGCAAGCACGTCCACGAGATCGCCGACGACCTGATCAAGCTGTACTCCGCCCGCCAGCGCGCCAAGGGCTTCGCGTTCAGCCGGACACCCCATGGCAGAAAGAGCTGGAAGACGCTTCCCCTATCAGGAAACCGCCGACCAGCTCACCACCATCGACGAAGTTAAATCCGACATGGAAAAGCCCGTGCCGATGGACCGCCTCATCTGCGGCGACGTGGGCTTCGGCAAAACCGAAATCGCACTGCGTGCCGCCTTCAAGGCCGTGCAGGACGGCAAGCAGGTGGCCGTGCTCGTGCCCACCACGCTGCTTGTCCAGCAGCATTACGAGACGTTCAGCGAACGATTCGAGGGTTTCCCGGTCAATGTGGCGGCCATGAGCCGATTCCAGACCACCAAAGAGATCAACGAGGCCATCGAGGGGCTGGAAACCGGCACGGTGGACGTGGTCATCGGCACGCACAAGCTGCTGAACCCGAAAATCAAGTTCAAGGATCTGGGACTCGTCATCATCGATGAGGAGCAGCGTTTCGGCGTGGAACACAAGGAGACGCTGAAAGCCCTGCGCACCAACGTGGACGTGCTGTCCCTGTCTGCCACGCTATCCCGCGCACGCTGGAAATGGCCGTGACCGGCATTCGCGAGATGTCCACGCTCGCCACCCCGCCCGAAGACCGGTTGCCGGTGCTGACCTATGTGGGCGCCTACGAGGATGCGCAGGTCACCGCAGCCGTACGCCGCGAACTGCTGCGAGGCGGCCAGGTGTTCTATGTCCACAATCGTGTGCAGGACATCTCGTCCATCGCCGACAAGATCCACACGCTGGTGCCCGAGGCGCACGTCGGCATCGCCACGGCAAGATGGGGAGAAGCAGCTCGACCAGATCATCCGCGACTTCTGGCATCGCGACATCGACGTGCTCGTGTGTACCACAATCATCGAGACCGGTCTTGATATCTCCAATGCGAACACGCTGATCGTCGACCATGCCGACCGTTTCGGCTTGAGCCAGCTCCATCAGCTGCGTGGCCGCGTCGGTCGCGGCCGCGAGCGCGCGTACGCCTACTTCTTGTACGACCCGTCCAAGCCGATGACCGAGCAGTCCCATGACCGGCTCGCCACCATCGCGCAGAACACGGCGCTCGGCTCCGGTTTCGATGTGGCCATGAAGGACTTGGAATTGCGCGGCACCGGTAACCTTCTGGGCGACGAGCAGTCCGGCCATATCGAGGGCGTGGGCTTCGACCTGTACGTACGCATGGTGTCCGAAGCCGTGGAAAAGTACAAGGAGCCCGAAGAGAACGTCGAGCCGGTGGCCGTGTCCATCGACCTGCCCATCGAAGCGTCGATTCCGATCGAGTACATCGATTCGGACAAGCTGCGTCTGGAAGCGTACCGCAAGCTCGCCTCCGCCCGCAACGAGGCCGATCTGAAGGATTTGGAAGAGGAACTTACCGACCGTTACGGCAAGCCGCCGGTCGAATTCGAGACCCTGTTCGACGTGGCCCGTCTGAAGTTCAAGGCCCGCAAGCTCGGCATTTCGGAGATTCTCGCGCAATCCAACCGCGTGCGCATCGGTCGCATCGACCCGCCCGAATCCATCCAGATGCGTATGGGCCGTATTTACAAAGGCACCCAATACCGTCCGGTCACCCACCAGCTCATCGTCCCCACCCCGTTCACCGGCTCCCTGGGCCAAGGCCCCATGAGCTCCGACCAGGTAGTCCTCTGGACCAACCAGTTACTTGATGATTTGGCATGGACCCGTCTCAAGCAAACGGCAGAGCCGTTTGTAGACGGGGTGCGAGGCGGCAGTCGAGCCAGCTATGCTCACCGGGCAACCTCCGGTGAGCCATATTCATATTCATGCCGTCGTTTGTGACGATGATTCACCCCAGACGGAATCGTTCCGACTGTCCAGCGAGCGAGATTAAGTGACTGCTATGAGCGAAACGACTACGAACCGCACGAACCAGAGCGCGACCACGGCAACACTTGCCGGCTATGAGATTCCCCGCCTCGGCATGGGCACGATGGCGCTCGCCATCGAGGGCGCCCCTCCAACCGTGATCAGGCAATCGAGACCATCCATGCCGCGCTCGATGCCGGAGTCCGTTATTTGGACACGGCTTGGTCCTATTATCTGCAGCGCACCCGGCACCGGCGAACCGGAGGATATGGGCTATGGCGAATATCTGGTCCGCGATGCTCTGCACTCGTGGCATGGCCCCAAAGATCAGGTGCTCGTAGCCACCAAAACCGGCTGGCTGCGCACGCTTGACGGCAACGGCAACTACGCTGGCAGGCCGACGCCCGACCTGAAACCATGATCGCCAATGCCAAGGAATCAGCCCGCCGCCTCGGTGTCGATACGCTCGATTTGCTCTACTCGCACTGCAACGATCCGCAGGTGCCGTACGAAGACCAGATGGGCGCACTCAAGCAGCTCGTGGACGAAGGTGTGGCCAAAGCTGTCGGCATCTCCAGAATCGACAACGCGGACATCGAAACCGCCCACAATATTTTGGGAGATCGTCTCGTGGCCGTCCAGAACCAGTTCTCCCCGGTCCACCGCGACCCTGAGCACACGTTGGAAACCTGCGAAAAGCTCGGTTTGGCTTTTGTCTGCTGGTCGCCGCTCGGTGGATTCCTTGACCCGTTCAACGAGCATCTGTTCGACCGGTTCCGCGAAGTCGCCAAGATTCACGACTGCTCCTACCAGCGCGTCACGCTCGCGTGGGAACTTGCGCAATACCAATATCTGTTCACGATTCCCTCGGCCAGAAACCCGCAGGAGATTCAGGACTCGTTCAAAGCCAGCGAACTGAAATTGTCCGACAGTGAAATCGGCTACCTCAATGGCAAGGATGTTGACTGAGCGATTTCGTCCGTACTGCCTTGCAATCAGGCGGCACACTGGCATTGTGAGCGCTAACGCTAAATTTTGGGCGTGTTGTTCACAACGTCCACAAATCGCACTATTCTTAAGAATGTCATTCAAGATACACAACCGTTTTAAGGAGTAGTTGTGGCAGTAATTGAAAGCGTGTACGCGCGTCAGATTCTCGATTCCCGCGGCAACCCGACCGTTCAGGTCGTTCTGGACACCGAAGACGGCGCCCAGGGCCTGGGCCTGGTTCCGTCCGGCGCCTCCACCGGTGAGGCCGAGGCTTGGGAGCGTCGCGATGGCGACAAGTCCGTCTACGGCGGCAAGGGTGTTCTTAACGCGGTCAAGGCCGTGAACGAGGTCATCGCTCCGAAGGTCATCGGCATGGACGCTGCTGACCAGCGCGCTCTGGACGACCTGATGATCGAGCTCGACGGCACCCCGAACAAGGGCAAGCTGGGCGCCAACGCCATCCTGGGCGTCTCCCTGGCTGCTCTGTACGCTTCCGCCGAGTCCGCCGGCCTGCCGCTGTACCGCTACATCGGCGGCACCAACGGCCACATCCTGCCGGTCCCGAACATGAACATCATGAACGGTGGCGCTCACGCTGACTTCGCCACCGACATTCAGGAGTACATGATCTCCCCGTACGGCTTCGACACCTACTCCGAGGCTCTGCGCGCTGGCGTTGAGGTCTACCACACCCTGAAGAACGTCCTGAAGAAGGAAGGCCTGAACACCGGCCTCGGCGACGAGGGCGCTTCGCCCCGAAGATGAAGTCCAACGAGGACTCCCTCAAGTACATCATGGACGCCATCTCCGCCGCCGGCTACGAGCCTGGCAAGCAGATCGGCATCTGCCTGGATGTCGCCTCCTCCGAGTTCTACAACAAGGAGACCGGCAAGTACCGCTTCGACGGTGAAGAGCGTGACTCCGCCTACATGCTCGACTACTACGAGAACCTCATCAACGAGTACCCGATCGTCTCCATCGAGGACCCGTTCAACGAGGAAGGCTGGGAAGACTGGGCTGCCATCACCGCTCGCCTCGGCGATCGTCTGCAGTTCGTCGGCGACGACCTGCTGGTCACCAACCCGGCTCGTCTGCAGAAGGCCATCGACCTCGGCGCCGCCAACTCCCTGCTGGTCAAGCTGAACCAGATCGGTTCCGTCACTGAGACCCTCGACGCCATCGAACTGGCCACCGCCAACGGCTACACCTCCATGGTTTCCCACCGCTCCGGCGAGACCCCGGACACCACCATCTCCGACCTGGCTGTTGCTAAGAACACCCGCCAGATCAAGACCGGTGCCCCGGCCCGTGGCGAGCGCGTTGCCAAGTACAACCGCCTGCTCGAGATCGAGGAGGAGCTCGGCTCCACCGCTCAGTACGCCGGCTACAGCGCCTTCAAGGCCTGCAAGAAGTACCTGGCCAAGTGAGCTGAAACGCCCGTAAAGGCGTGAGTTTCCACTGAAGCTCGATACCCGTCGTATTCGTCAAGTCGAATGCGGCGGGTATTTTCGTGTGACATGAGCAAGTCGTCCCGTACCGGCAAACCTGGCAAAACCGGCAAAGCACAAGTTAGGAAAAAAGGGTCGGCGGGGCCTATAGCGTTCTTCGTCTCCCTGTTCATTATCGCCCTTGGCACCATCCAGCTGGTCTCCACCTTCCACACCTATGCCCTGAACCTGGCCGAACTCAATGGTCTCAAGCGTGAGGAGCTTCGCTGATCGCCAAAAAGCAGGAGTTGGAAAACGACATCAAGCGTTGGGATGACAAGGCCTACATCACCGCCCAGGCCCGTGAACGCCTCGGCTTCGTATTCCCCGGCGAACAGGCCGTGCGTGTGCTTCATCCCGAAGCCGTGACCGGCTCCGATAGCGAATCCCAGAAAACGGAAGATTCCAGTAGCAGCAACAAAAAAGTCCTGCCATGGTACAGCGAACTGTCTTACTCGCTCAAAAAGGCCGATGAGCCTGTGACCGATAGCGAGTCCGGCAAATCCGATATTTCCGGTTCCTCTGACTCGTCATCCAACGACTCATCCAAGCGGTCCGATAAGTCAGACCAGAACACCCAACAGAACACCCAACAGAACACAGGGAGGGAACCCAACAGTGACCATCGATATCGCCGCCAAGGCAAGGCCCTTGTCGATACCGTGCTTGCCGAGCCCGCCAACGATCATGACATCGACCTGGTGCAGCGTCAGCTCGGCCGATACCCGCGCGGCATGGTCGCCGTGGGGGCGCGATGCGTCTGCGGTAGGCCACTTGCCGTAATCACCCGTCCGGTGTTGCCCGGCGGAATCCCTTTCCCCACCACGTGCTATCTGACCGGTCCGGAAGCCGTCAAGGCCGCCTCCCATGTCGAGGCCGCCGGCGTGATGCAGCAATACAACGACATGTTGGCCTTGGACGAGGAGCTCAAGGCCGCATATGAGCAGGCCCATAACCTGTATCTGGCATTCCGCCACGAACTGGCAGGACTCTTGGCGACAGTGAGGAGCATATTGAAGGCACTTCGGCCGGCGGCATGCCGGTGCGCGTCAAGTGCCTGCATGCCCTGCTGGCCCAGTCCTTGGTTATGGGGCCGGGCGTCAACCCCATTGGCGCATTTGGTACTGGAACGCGTCAAAGACGAAATTCGATCCGACCGTCTGCCGCTGCACGCTGGACGATTGATCAACAGATGAGCCAGCGCGAACAGTCCATTCATACGCACTAAGGGATACGAGGAGAAGGCAATGAGCAAGGAATCCGTAACCGTCGCCGGCATTGATTGCGGCACGAACTCCATTCGACTGAAAATCGCACGTGTCGATGCCGATGGCATGCATGAGGTGGTGCCGCGCATCCTGCGTGTGATCCGTCTCGGCCAGGATGTGGACAAGACCCATCGTTTTGCCGACGAAGCGTTGGAACGCGCCTATGTGGCCGCTCGGGAATTCGCCGGTGTGATTGCCGAACATCCCATCGACGGCCTGCGTTTCGTTGCCACCTCTGCAACTCGTGACGCGGAAAACCGTGAGGAGTTCGAGGATGAGATCGAACGTATCCTCGGCGTGCGCCCCGAAGTCATTCCCGGCACCGAAGAAGCCGACCTGAGCTTCCTTGGTGCCACTTCCGTGGTCAATCGCGACGATCTGCCCGCCCCCTATCTGGTGGTTGATCTCGGCGGCGGGTCCACCGAGCTGGTCATCGGTGGCGACGGCGTCAGTGCGCCCACTACCCAGGTTCAGGGCGCGTTTTCCATGAACATCGGTTCCGTGCGCATGACCGAACGTCATCTGACCAATGATCCGCCGACCCAGACACAGATCGATGAGCCGTTGTGGACGTCGATGAACATATCGATGAGGCCTTCCGCACCGTGGACGCAGGCAAGGCCCGTACCATCATTGGCGTGTCCGGCACGGTGACCACGATGACCGCCTTGGCCATGGGATTGAAGGAATACGATCACACCGTGGTCGACGGGCATCGGCTGAGCCTTGAAGACGCCTATGCCGTGGACGACAAGTTCCTTAGGATGACGCGCGCCGAGCGCCGCGAATACAAGACCATCCACCCCGGCCGTATCGATGTGGTCGGCGGCGGCGCTGTGGTCTGGAGCCGTGTGCTGGCGCGTGTCAGCGAAGCCGCCAAGGCCGATCATGGTGAAGCCATCGATTCGTTCGTTGCCAGCGAACACGGTCTGCTGGACGGCATTGTGCTCGATTATGGTCGCCGGTTGCTGGCTCAATAGCGTAAGTGGTAAGTGCCTCCAGCGGGCTGAGCCGTTAAGCAAACAGCCGGTGGGCTGTTTGTAGGCGAGGGGAGCGGCTATGCCGCGACGGCTGCACGAAGTGCAGCAACCCGCAAGCAATGCTCAGGGCAGGAGATAGCTTATAATAGAAAAGTTGGCCTCCGTGGCGAAATGGTATACGCAGTCGACTTAAAATCGATCGCTTCGGCTTGTGGGTTCGAGTCCCACCGGAGGCACCTTCGCTAGACTGTGGAAAATAGCCGCTTTGCCTTACGGGAGTAGGGCTGAGCGGCTTTTCTTATTCCCGGCTATTCCCGCGTATTCCATTGGTTTCCCGGAATAATGTGGGCAAAATGTGGGCAAAAATCGAGCCACGCCTAGCTGCTGTAACAACGAAAAAACCGGCCCCGCCGGCCGCAGTCAAGCTCGTGGAGCTGTCTGCGATGCCGGGCGGGGCCGAACTATGTGTGGTTATGCGGCGAGGTCGATGCGTTGTTTGATGGCGCTGACGCCGATGAGCGCGCCGGCGAGGATGCCGAGCGCGTTGAGCGTGGTCACGATGGCGTCCACGTGGGGCCAGCCCCATGCGGGGCCGACCGTGTTGACGAACAGGGCGAGTGCGGGCAGGACGATGAGGCCGAGCCATTTGAGGATGTCGTAGACGCGGCTGGGGATGAGCCAGTCGGGCACGTCATGGGTGACGTCGGCCGTCTCGGGCCAGTCGCTCACATCGACGCCGGGAAGCGTTTCGCCGGTGTCGGTCGTGTTTTTGCTGTCGGTCATGTTTGCTCCGATCAATAAGGGATGATGATGGGGTGATGCCGTCACCCGGTCAAGCGGGTGGCGGCATCTGTTGAGTCTCAGCGGCAGGTCACCACGTCGCCACATAGTAGACGTTGATGTTGCCGGAGGGTACGGTGCAGCGGCTGACGCTGTAACCGTGCGCGGTGGCGAAATCCCACACGGTGTCGCCCCACTGGAGGACCTTGGAAACCCCGGTGGACGATGCGGGGGCGGTGCCGCCGCCGTAGGTGACGACATCGCCCACGTAGTAGCGGTTGATATCACCGGAAGGCGTGTGCCATGCGGACAGGGGCCAAGCATCATAGGCGACGGCGAGTCCCCAGATGGTCTCGCCCCATTGCATGACGTGGCTGATGCCACCCGTGTTGGTGTCGGCCGGGGGAGTGCTCGGCTGCACGGGCGCGGGCGTTGCCGGGGCCGGGGCTGTGGAGCCGCCGGTGGGGTTGGCGTACAAATCCCACTGCCATGCCTCGCCGCGGAACAGGTTGAGGTCGATTGGACTCCACGTGTTGACCACGCCGGTGCCGCTGTACTGTCGCATGGCCTCGCCGTATGCGCCGATCATCCACGGATTGGCCTGATAGCCGGTCGGGCTCATGTTCGCGTACTGGGCGATCCACAGGCCGTATCGGTCGCGGATGTCCTGCGGGATGGTGCCGGCCACCGGGCCGGTGTACAGCAACGGGCGCACACCACCGGAAAGCCGCTCACATTCGGCCATGAATCGGCGCACCCAATCCCAATCGCCCCACGCCGGATTATCGTCTAGCTCCCAGTCGAGCGCCACGATGCCGTGACGCCAATAGTTCGACGTGTTGCGATAGAAGAATTGGGCTTCCGCCTCCGGGTTGCCGCCCATCGCGTAATGGTAGAGACCGAATTTCTTGCCGGATGCCTGCGCTTGGGCGATCATGCGGTTGGCGTCCGTGTTGACGCCGGACACGAGACATTTGTTGTATACCTGTCCCGTGCCCCATGTGGTGCCGACCACAATAAAATCGGCCTGCATGTTGTACACGTCCGCGCCGCACTGCCAGTTGGACATGTCCACGCCCTGCATGTCCGCGTGCGCGGTCGCCGGAAGCAGCATCATGCAGATGGCGGCGGCCAGTGCCGTGACCTTGGCGAACAGGCGCTTATGCCATGGCTTCGGCTTGTCCTTGTTATTGACCATATGTCCCTTTCTCGGGATGGATTGTTGTTTGTGGCCCACGGTCGTGGGTCAGGACTGTCGTGGCGCTATCGGCGCGGATTGGATGTCATTGTTGAGCGATGTCCCGTGGCCGTTGCCGCCCAGGCTGTGATAGCTGTCGTAGAGGCGTTGGAGCGTGATTTGAGGTCCTCGTCCGCCACTCCGTCGTGCTCGATGACCATTTCCCGGCGCAGGTCCTCCAACTGGCACAGCAGGAGCTCGCGCAGCCCGTTGACCATGGCTTTGCCCCACCGCCACATCAGGCCCAAAACCGTGGCCGCGCCGCCACAGATAAAAGGCACGAGCCAATCGACGATGTGAGCGAGCAAAGACATTGGAAAGCTCCTTTACGGTGGGAAAACCCACACGTTCGTCCCCGTTGGATAGGCCAACGGCGTGTGGGTTTTCGGAGGTTGAAAATGCTGTTACGAGAGTTTTGGAACGGCCGGTTTTGGCCGTATTGCACGGCGAATCTGCGTGAGTCCACGTGTGTCGGCTATGAGTCGGCGTGGCGGTTGCACGTGGCCCCGAGGTTCGGCGCAATGCAGATGGAATCGATAAGCGTTGAATTGGTGGACAAGTGGCTCGTCGGGTTCGCCAGTTCGGGCGCGGCGCGCAAGGCATGGGCCGTACTACGCGCGATACTGAGGCGGGCTATCCGCTGGAATCTCTTGGACGTGGATATCACGAGACGCGATATCCAGTTGCCGGCCAAGCCGCATTACGAGCCGGTGATATTGGGCATCCGTCAGCAGCGATCGCTGTTGCAGGGCTTTTACGACCATCCGCTTGAGGCGTGGCTTATCTGCGCCGTCTCATGCGGCCTGCGCACCGAAGAGGGGTACGGTTTGGAGTGGAGTGACATTGATCTGCGCGCAGGCGTCCTGCATATCGAGCGCGGTTTGCAATGGGTGAGCGGCCATGAGGTCGTCGTGCCGCCGAAGACCGAATTGAGCGTCGCACATTGCCGTTGCCGCGCTTCGCGGTCAAGCGTCTGCGCGAGCTCAAGCCGCGCGAGGGAGGGCGAC
>ENA-OQEX01001087-OQEX01001087.1-human-gut-metagenome-genome-assembly--contig:-NODE-1087-length-11238-cov-3.852669_pt1 | contig 11238 bp, 10 predicted proteins | sample MGYA00242802_ERZ504649 | MGnify/ENA primary metagenome ERZ504649 (study PRJEB26092, sample SAMD00036194) | human gut metagenome | host: Homo sapiens | study: EMG produced TPA metagenomics assembly of... | reverse complement strand
ATATACAGACAGGAGAGATACTCATCTCCTTCTTTTCCGTATTTTAATTCGCCATCCTTATAGAGCATCTGGGTAGTACCATACATATCTACATACATCACTTCAGAATCTTCATAATCATATACCTTTGTATTCTGCAGTATATATTCACAGGTAGCTTCATAGCTTTTATGATTGCTTACAAGACTGTCTGTTTCTCCTGCTTTCATCATCTGTTCCAGTGCATTGTCTTTTGTCAGTTCAGGTAACGTATCCGATGCCTGGACACTCACACATCCTGCTCCCAGAGTTCCCATAATCAGTGCCGTCACAATAATCATTCTTTTCTTCATTTTTTAGTCTCCTTTCTTTTGAATGTTTTTGTGGCTATATTATTTATATTTTTATATTATTTGAATTTAATTCCCTTGTCCATATTTTTGCGTGAATAGTCAAAATATAGCGTAAAAAGGCCTTCATATGATTTGATTTTGCCTTCTGCCAATGGTATACTTATTTTTAATAGGTAACCTGACCATTATCTATCTTTATGACAGGAGGGTTTTATGATAGCATTGCGTTATTTCTGCGGATTTTCTCTTCAGATTTTTCCTTATGCATTTTTCTGTTTGTATCCATTTCGGGATCGTTTCCGCTTAAGCACAAAAAAGACAATGCTCATGGCACTGTCCATTTTTATTGTAATGGTCATTCCGTTTTCTCTTATCGCACAGTTCAACATTGGCGGTGATTACAAAGAGCTAATCTGGAATGTTATTTTTTTATATTGCCCTGCTACTGTTCGGAGTGTTGTATTGTTTTATCATCCAGGCAAAATAGCAGAAAAACTATTTGTATTTTTTGTTGTAATGAGCTACGGATTCTTTGTTACAAGCACCGTTACCTTTTTGCACCGTACTTCCGGTTTCCATCCGATTATTTTATGTATCCGCCCTTTGCACTGGCTCTCACACTTATCATAAATCTGGTTCTTGCGAAACCATTTCTCATACTGATGGAGCGAATCCGTACTATGATCAATGCAGATCTGGAATCACGGATCTGGAAGATTCTCTGCTCCCTCCCTGCTTTGTTTATTCTGATTGCCAGCATTGCACAGTTCTCAAGCATAATAAATCTTTCCAATAATATAGTTGTCCATGTTATGTTTGTACTGTTTGCAGTATTTGCTTTCATGGTGTATGCCGTATTCTTCAGTGTCATGGGATACATCCGCAGCAAACAGGAAGAACAGCGGATTTCCGAGCGCATGCTGGAAAGCTACCGGAATCAGGCAGAAAACAACGAACATATTCTGGAAATACACCATGAGATCCGGCATCATATGAATGCCCTGTCCTCCTATCTTAAACAGGAGGACTATGCAGGTGCCAGACAGTATATACAGAAATTTACTGAAGAAGCCGAACAGCTTCCTTTTGTCACCTACACAGCCAATGCTCTGGTTAATTCCATCCTTTCAGAATTTGCAGAACGTGCCAGCCGTTATAAAGCCATAGTGGAGTACAGTATTATCATTGGCAGAAGACTCAACATGGAAGACATTGATTTGTGCCGGATGTTGACAAATATATTGGAAAATGCAGTAGAAGGGTGTCAGAAGGTTTCTGAAGGACAGCGGGTCATCCGGCTGAATCTCCATTCAAAGGGAAATTTTCTGTTTATTAAATGTGAAAACTCCTGCAATGAGGATAACTTGAGAATCACGAATGGAAAATATAAATCCAGTAAAAAGAACAGTGACAGACACGGTTACGGTCTTAAGATCATCAATGGAATCGCCGAAAAATACAATGGTATACTGAGCGTACAGGTACGTGGTGGCTTTTTTGCTGTAACAACAACACTTTGTCTTGACGAAAATAACGAATAATAGGGGGGGGGCTTTCACTATGTACCATATTGCCATCTGTGATGATGAACCGATTTTTTTAACACAGATATCAGAAATGATCATCGATATTTTAGCATCCATGGGAGAATCCTGTGAGATTCGAAAATATACTTCTATTTCAGAATTAAAAAATACATTGCAGAATACTCCCAAAAGCTGTGACATTCTGATTCTTGATATTATGCTGGGTGAAAACAATGGGATCAGCTTTGCAGAATGTCTCCGTGACACTGAAAACCAAATTCCCGTTATCTTCATTTCCAGCAGTAAGGAATTTGTATTCGATGCATATTCTGCTGAACCTGTAGGTTATATCCTTAAGCCGGTCAGCCGTCAAAAACTTGCAGAAGCACTAACCCGTGCAATCCGACATCTGATCCCGAAATCCATTATAATCGACACTCCGTCCAGAACTGTATCCTTTCATATCAGGGATATTACCTATATTGAAATAATCAATAAAGAACTGCAGATTCACCTTCAGGACGGTACTGTCACGAAGATATATAAATCCCTTTCTGCAGTCCGTGAAATTCTGCCGAAAGATATCTTCGTGCAATGTCACAGATGCTACATTGTTTCTCTGTATGCTATCCGTTCAATCAGACGCTTTGAAATCACACTGAATAATCATGAAATAATCCGGTCAGCAAATACAGCTACCGGGATGTCCAGGAACAATTACAGCAATACGCTGCAAAATGGTTTTAATTTTTCCAAACAGCAGAAAACGGCGGTCTTATCGACCGCCGTTTTCTCATTGATATTTTGCAACAAGCTCTCCGGCATTTGCTTTCACATCATCGGAAACAAGCCCCGGGAATTCCTCTTCCAGTTCATTCAGGATATTCAGAATATCTTCTTTTTCCTGACCGGTACTGATAACAACCTCGCAATAGTTGATCTTCTCCATACCTGCCACTGAGGTTTCCAGCTGCATAATATAATCCACATGCGGATTCCCATATAATCGGATCAGATCCTCCTGCGACCTTGCTTTCATCTTAAAGTTCAATGCATATTTCAGGTTCCGTTTCATACTATAATTTTTGTCAGTTCCGAGTATGCTGTCCACAAAAATAGATAGTGGATTTCTTCCCTCCATGGCAGCCGTTGTTGTTGTCATTCCGGACCATCTTGGATTAATTTCGATAATATACCATTCTCCTGCCCGGTAAACCAGATCGACTTGCACTGTTCCTTCAAATTTCAAACTCTGTGCCATATTAAGCAGTTCTTCCTGTACCTTTTCAAAATGATAGGAAGGATCCGTCACCGGACCAAATTTTACAGAGCTTAACGGATCTGTAATGCCCTCTTTTGTTACAGAAAAGGCAATCGGCGGAAGGACACTGTAACGTCCCTCTACACCATGAATTTCCGTTCCGAACTGTTCTCCCTGGATCAGTTCTTCCACCATTATATCTGAATTGTTCCGATCGGAATTAAGAAAGCTCTCTACTTCCTCATAGGAGTTCATGACTTCCACTCCGATTGACCCTGCACCTAATGTATCCTTCACAATGACCGGAAAGTTCATTTCCTTAATCCGATAAAAAACATATTCCTTATATACATTTATACTGACACCCGGATTCTTCTTCTCCGCAAGAAACAGCTCATGGTGAATATAGATTCCCTTTGCCGCTTTGACAAAGCTGCGGAACATGATATTACTACGCCACTTATCAAATGCTGCCACTGACACCAGCGTATTATTGGCAATGGTTGCAATTCCTCTTTTCTGTAATTCCTCAGCAATGAGAGCGGTCTTGATCGGTACCCAGTCAAAGGGAACGGCTCCCGATGCAATTGCTACAGCAATATCCGGCTTCTGCTGTGCAATCAGCTCTGCCGTATCCTCCGCACTCATTCCACTCTCCAAAAGCACGTATTTCACCTTCTCAGGTTTTTTGCAGATTTCCCCATCTGCCACGTCAAAAATGTAAGAACCATTCAGGGGTCCTGCTACAACAAATTCGCAGTCCGGATAAAGCCGGTCCATTTCATCCCAGGTATCTGCCCGGAACGGCTGGTAGGTTGTTTTTGTTGATGAATTGGAATGTGCTGATGTTGACGCACTATAAAATACAATACGCATAATCTCTTCCTCCGCCTATTTTCTATTATTCAAACTGTGCCTGATATAATCTGGCATAGGCTCCGTTTTGTGCTAATAGCTCTTTGTGGCTGCCCTGCTCCACGATATGTCCGTTCTCCATAACCAGGATCACGTCTGCATTGCGAATTGTGGACAGACGGTGGGCAATGACAAAGCTTGTCCGTCCCTCCCGCAGCTTATCAAGTGCCTGATCAATCATGCTTCGGTTCTGGTATCTACAGAACTTGTTGCCTCATCCAAAATGAGAATATTCGGTTTCACAAGAAATGCCCTGCAGATCGTCAACAACTGCTTTTCTCCGGCAGAAAGGCTTGACATTTCATTGGAAATTACAGTCTGATAACCATCAGGCAGTGTACTTACAAACTGATCCACGAAGGTCTCCCGGCATGCATTCCGGAATTCTTCTTCCGTGATTTCCCGTTTCAAACCATATTTCAGATTGTCTCCGATCGTTCCTTTATACACCCAGGTGTCCTGCAGAACCATTGCAATGTTCTCCCGCAGGCATGCTCTTGTAAGGTCGTGAATTTCTACTTTGTCATCAAAAATAATTTCTCCAATGTTTACTTCATAAAATCGTTCGATCAGATTTACAAGTGTTGTCTTGCCGGCACCAGTTCCTCCAACAATAGCGACCATCTGGCCCGGTTCTACAACAAGGTTCATATGTTCGATCAGCTTCCTCTCAGGTACATAAGAAAAGCTCACATCCCGGAAATCGATCTTTCCCTGCAACCGGTAGCTCTCTCTGGCTTCCGGTTTTTCTTCAGCCTGATCTTCACTGTCTAACAGCTCATAGATCCGGTCAAGAGACGCTATTCCGGACTGCAGTGAAGAATACGCCTGGGACAGCTTGGAAAAGGGTGTCTGAAACTGTCTGGTATACTGAATAAATGCCTGCACATCTCCGACCGTCATCTGTCCGGATATTACCCGTAAAGCACCTCCCAATGCCACAATCACATAATTCAGATTCGTAAAGAACCGGGACAATGGCTGAATCAAGTTCGATACGGCCATAGCTTTGAAGGAAGATTCATACAGCAGACGATTCTGCTTCCTGAAAGCTTCCACGAACTTCTCTTCCTGACCATAAAGCTTCACAATATTGTGTCCGTTCACACTCTCTTCCACATTACTGTTAATCATTCCGGTATAATACCACTGCTTCTGATATTCCTTACGCACAAACCTGGAAATCAGGGTCACAATCCAGCCCGAGACCGGAATAATGATCACAGTGATCAATGCCAGCCTCCAGTTAATTGCAGTCATCATGACAATCATCCCGACCAGCTGGAAAATACTGTAAATCGTATCTGCACCGGAAGAATTCAGAGTCGTGACCACATTATCAATATCATTTGTGGTCCGGCTCATGATATCTCCGTGACTGTTTGTATCAAAATAATTTAATGGCAGCGACCATAGCTTTGTCTCTACCTGACTGCGCAATTCTTTCGCCGTATCAGAGATGATCCGTGTGGAAAACCATGCGGATAGCCATTTCGATACGAACTGGATCAGAAAAATCACACTCGATATCCCTGCCCAGAAGAAAAAACGGTCCCAGTGAATGTTACTGCTTACCGGGTTTGACATATCCTGTACAATGGAATCCGTTGCATACCCCAGATACTGCGGTCCCAGCGCTGTAGCAACCGCTGAAATAATAATACTGAACAGCATAAGAGCGGTCAGCATCTTATTTTTAAAGAAGAAGAGCTTTAACAGCCGCTTGAAAGACCCCTTTTGTATGGTCTTTTTCTGCTTTGTACTCATGATGCCACCTCCTTATCTGTGGGCTGGGAAGCCACAATTTCCTGATAAGTCCGGCTGCTTTGCATGAGTTCTTCATGTGTTCCAACCGCTTCAATACGTCCCTGATTCATCACAAGGATCTGGTCAGCATCCTTAATGGTACTGATTCTCTGTGCAACAATAATCACAGCCGCATTCTGTGTAACCGGCTTCAGTGCTCTTCGCAGCTCCTGGTCTGTCCGGTAATCCAGTGCAGAGAACGAATCATCAAACAAATAGATGGAGGGTCTGCGGACAATTGCTCTTGCGATTGCAAGCCGCTGCCGCTGCCCGCCCGAAAAGTTTGTTCCCCCTTCGGAAACCTTCATCTTAAGACCACGTTCGTTTTTCTCCACGAACTCCTTTGCCTGCGCAATCGAAAGAGCCTCCCAGAGTTCTTCCTGTGTTGCATCCGGTTTTCCATCCCGCAGATTGTCCTCCAGTGTCCCCGAAAACAGGAAAGCCTTCTGCGGAACCATGCCGATTGCCTGATCAAGCTCATGCCTTAACAGCTTCCGGACATCCATGCCATCTACGAAGACCGTCCCCTCTGTCACATCTGCAAGACGTGGAATCATATCAAGCAAGGTAGTCTTACCACATCCGGTAGATCCGATAATCGCCGTCGTTTTACCCGGCTGTGCGCAGAAGGAAATGTCCTTCAATACAGGCTCCACCTGCTCATTATCCGGTGCATAGGAATACGTCACATGTTCAAAACATATTTCTCCCCGGAACTGCTCTGGCAAAAAAGCATCCTCTCTGTCCTGAATTTCACTTTCACTGTTTAAAATCTCTTCAATACGTGTAACCGATACCTCGGCTCTTGGTAGCATAATAAAAATCATGGAAGCCATCAGGGTTGCTGTCAGAATAAAGGATATGTAGGTTACGAAGCCGATCACCTGTCCAATCTGTACCTGACCGTTTCCCGCCATACGGCCGCCAAGCCAGATCAGCGAAATATTGGCAAAGCTCATTGTCAGGGTAAAGATTGGCTGCATCAGCCCTGTAATCTTACCGATGCTGGTATTAATCCTTGAAAGATCTCCGTTAATCCGTTCAAAGCGTTCCTTCTCGCCTTGTTCCTTCGTAAAGGCCTTTACCACACGGACACCGGAAATCTGATCCCTGAGTACAGTATTCATCTCATCTATTTTCGTCTGCTGTTCTTTATAATAAGGAAGGATCAGCTTTAAAAATACCACAGAAACCCCAAGCAACAGGGGTATCGTCACAAGCAATACCACCGAAAGCTTCACGCTTTGGGACAAGGCAAGCACAAGACCTCCGATAAACATCATCGGTGCTGCAATAATCGCGGTAAATAAGAACGTAATAAACTGGGTTACCTGCTGTACATCGTTTGTTGCCCTGGTAATCAGCGTAGGAGCTCCCATGCTTCCGATCATCCTGCGTGAAAAATGCATCAGCTTCTCATAAACCTGCTCCCTCAAATCCCGTCCGGTCATCAGTGCCACCTTTGCTCCGAAAATACCAGCCAAGGTTGATAGCAGAAACTGGATAAAGGCTATTCCCAGCATGAGAATTCCCTGATGCATGATATATGCAGCATCCGCATTCGCCACACCATAATCGATCACTCTGGAATTGATTGTTGGCAGATACATGGTTAAAAAGGACTGACCAAGCTGCAGTAAAATGACCAGTATCAAAAGTCCCCTGTATGGGCTTAATACTCTTCGCAAAAATCCGGTCATGCCTGTCCCTCCATAAAATCATCAATAACGGAAGCATATGCATCCATCATCTTACGCCCCGGCATACCCGGAAATGCATTTACCTCTGCCAGCACATACTCTCCATCACCAATCATAAGATCCAGTCCGATAATCGGAAGATCAAATATGGACGCCACCTTTTCACAGAATACCTTTTCTTCTTCGGTAAGAGTCTTCTCCTGTGTAGTTCCACCCACATGTACATTCGAACGGAATTCATCAGGATTCGATGCATGGCGCTCCATCGAAAAATAATATCTGCCATGGAGAACAACAACACGGATGTCTCTTCCTTTGGAAGTAGCAATATATTCCTGTGCCACATAAGCCTGTCCATAGGAAAGAGTTGCAAAGTAATCCTTAAGCTCCTGGCCGTTATGGATCAGTTCTACACCAATCCCGCCAAATCCACTGTCCGGCTTCACAACAAATGGATAACCAAAACGACCAGACAGTGTTTCGGGATCAGAATCTTTGAAAAACACCATCGTATCAGGCACCCGTATTCCATTCTGTGCAAGTCTCTGATAAGTTGCAATCTTACTTCTTGCGACCTGAAGCTCACGCAGATTTAAAATAGATGGAATTCCCGCATCCTGAAGCATATTCTCCAGAATAAATCCATCCGTGGATCCAAGCAGTGGCCAGAAATAATCCGGCTTTTCCATTTTTTCGCCAGACAGGTGATCGCAAGCTCCCCGTTCCTGCAAATTTCAATCGTGGAATATTCACAGAAAAGTACTTCCTTATCTTTACCTATCAGTGCCTGCATCTGCCTTCTTCCATTTGTCTTAACATCTTCCACAGTACTGTCCTGGATTGCTACTAAAGCTAAAATTTTCATAGACTCCTCCTTTTACTTATTTTACAAGCTCCACCCCGTATTCTGTCTGACTGAAAAAAAATTTCCGCTGCAGTTCATTCCGGATGATGTGCACAGGCTTCAGCTGTGCCGGCGCAATTCCCTTCATTATCATCAGATCACGATATAAGCTATATGTCTCCGGCTCTAAGATATTTAACTTAGTTGGCGCACAGATTCCTTTTGCCACCTTATCTCCCATGGACGGATTGGCCTTAGCAAGATTCCTCTCCAGAAAAAAGCGGATTTCCTTTGCTTTCATCCCCTCCGGAAGGCTTTCGATTTCCATAAAATAAGTATAACGTGGAGGAACATGTTCAACATCCGGATATACTGTAAAATCAATCATGTCAAAGCCAAGCTGCTTTGCTGTATCCTCTGCGGCAGTCCTGAGTGCCACTTCTGTTGTCTTCTCCCCCATAATACTGACTGTCTGATCAATACGTCCGATGAATTCCAGAATCGGCAGATTCTTATATTTTCCTGCAATCTTTACCGCATCACGCATACGATACCGGTAAAAACCGGAAAGATTCGTAACAATCACTTCATATTCTTTACCTGTCTCAAGCTGATCTATCGTTACTATTTTGGAGAAATCATCATCTGCGTCTGTCGGCAGAAATTCATAGAACATACTGTCCGGAACCGGCACGCTCTTCTCATCATTTAACCGGTACGGGACACTGATCATGCCTTCAGATGCATTAATTCCGGTAAAATAACGGGCTATTTTTCTCCCATATATTTCTCTTTGATCTTATCAGCATAAACCTTAAATCCACCGGAACCGACACCGGTAAGGAACTGTGCATGAGGCCACAGCTTCGGTACAATCGGTTCCTCAAACCCCTGCATGAAAATTCCCCTCAGTTCCTGCGCTCTCTCCGGCATGGCTGAATTTTCTTTAAGAGACTGGAACGGACTTCCTCTGACATTTTAATACCCAGATCAATCGTTCCCTGTTCAATATCATTAACCAGAAGCTCCCAATTCTGTTCCATATAACGCAATACTTCCAGTAAAAATCCAAGAAAGTTCGCTGCCATATTCGTAAGATCCTGGTCCATCAGTCCGAAACGTGCATGCAGATATCTGGTGTTGGTTTCCGATTCCGGATAAATTGCTTCATCGGGAGATGTAAAACTCATTCCGAGGTAAGGGCGGAATTCACCGATCATTTTTACTGACAAAGCCCCATAAGTAACACCGCTTTTCACGTGCTGGATCTCTGCAATGGATTCCGCAATGGACATATTCCGTCCGTTGATCCAGTCTTCTCCGAGTTCTTTTGCGACCAGACCCATACGGTAGGGACCATTATACTTCTGAAAAACCTGAAAAGCCTCTTCCGTCAACGGTATACGCTTGGGATTTCCAACCGTTCCTGAAGACTTGTTATAATGTACAACCTTACCGGAGGTAATCAGATTCTCCTCCCCATCCTCACTCATTCTTAAAATATAGCCTGCATAATCATCGTATACACTGACCGGAACCTTCTTCTGGTATTCTTCTATGGAATGAATATCCGCAAAGCCATATTTCCTTCCATATTCCGTATCCTTATTCTGTTCCAGAATCCTTAAAAGCAGCTTTTCATTTTCCCCCATGGGATCCTCTGCCATCCGATTCAATGCTTCCACTACCGGTATTCCCAATTTGATCTGTTGCAGATTTCCCTGTCCGGCAGGTGTTAATTTTCTCTCTTCAATTGCCATATTCTTTTCCCCATTTTCATCCGTCTTTTATTGTTCGACTGTCAAAATACTGTCAAATCCGGTCGCTTCAAATACTTCCATAATAATTTCATTGACATGCTTTACAACCATACTTCCCTTTGCTGCATTCATTTTCTTCTGACAGGATAAAAGCACTCTTAATCCGGCACTGGAAAGATATGCAAGATCGGTAAAGTCCAGAACAAGCTCGGTAACTCCATCAAGCTTTTGGAAAATCTCCTTCTCAAATTCCGGTGCTGTTGCAGAGTCCATTCTTCCTTCCAAAGCAACCTCCATTTTCTTTCCCTGTGTTTTAACATCAAATTTCATTGATTTAACCCCCTTGTATTTTATACATATGCGTAACTATTTTATCTGAATCCGTGCTTTCTTCAGTTCCCTGTTCTTTATCTGAATTTGTGTTTTCTGTATCAGTATTTTTCTCTTGATGATCCTGATCCGTAATATCTGCTTGATCTTCTTTTACAGGTAATTCTGAATCTTGTTCCATCATAAGAATATTGCCTGCATACACGGTTGTTGCTACAATACTTTGACTTAAAGTACTGAACAGCAATACAAAAGATAGCAAACATGCTTTCTCTATTTTTTCTCCTTTCTTCACCTTAGGTACTCCCTGGCGCACCATAATATAAGTAATGGTTCCTGACACATTTGATACCAGGTCGCAAGCCTCTTCTTCCACAGCTGTTTTATCCTGTATGATCTTATTTTCCTTGATCTGGATCACCAGCTGGTGCCGGATACTCTGGCCGATACCCAGGTGATCTGAGGAAACGCTTCCCTCATCCCAGCTTCCAGCTCCTCACAGTTTATCTTTTTCTTTTTCATCCCATAGCGCACATCCTGTGTATCCAGATAGCGCACCAACGTATCTGCAGTATAATGGTGATTGCCCTGAAAATGGATATCCCATATGAACAAAGACATAATATAGAGCAAAAGGAAAAAACTGGAAAGACCTGCTGCCGCATACCATCGTTTCCGGTTTCTCTGAAGAAAAAACGGCAGTCCCCGGCGTTCGCAGATACGCAGGCGGACACCCTTACCTCTGGCGCAGCCCCTTAACCGGT
>ENA-OQEX01001086-OQEX01001086.1-human-gut-metagenome-genome-assembly--contig:-NODE-1086-length-11240-cov-2.143166_pt1 | contig 11240 bp, 13 predicted proteins | sample MGYA00242802_ERZ504649 | MGnify/ENA primary metagenome ERZ504649 (study PRJEB26092, sample SAMD00036194) | human gut metagenome | host: Homo sapiens | study: EMG produced TPA metagenomics assembly of... | reverse complement strand
GGATATATTTTGGGACGAAGACATTAGAAGGCGAGAAGAAGAATACAGAATTGATCAGAGAAGCAGCACTGCAATTATCACAGTATTTTGATGGACGGAGAAAGAAGTTTGACCTGAAACTTTCTTATCATGGAACAGAATTTCAGATCAAAGTATGGAAAGCATTGGAGAAGATTCCATATGGGGAAACTTGTACTTACAAAGACATTGCGGAATCAGTAGGAATTCCAAAAGGTTGTCGAGCTGTTGGCATGGCGAACAACAGGAATCCGATCGTGATCGTTGTTCCATGTCACAGAGTGATCGGAATGAACGGTTCACTGACAGGATATGCAGGTGGTCTGGAAATGAAAGAATACCTGTTGGATCTTGAAAAGCGTAATCAAAAATTAAAGGAAAGATATTGACAAAGATTCTCAGTTGAGATATGATACATAGGCACATTTTGCCGGAAGCACATCCGGTATGATCTTATAGATATTTCCGTGAGGGAGTAGTTAGCAGAGAATCTGTGACAGTATCAACATAATGATGAACGACATCTGGTGCTGTCTTAATTAACGAGACTCACAGACGATAAGCTTTTGTTTATAAGAAGGCTTTCGTCTGTGGGTCTTTTTCATATCATAGGAAATTCCGATGGAACCCCCCTATGATATGAAAACTTACGATATGGAGGATGTTTTTATGGATTTACTTACGTTATTAACACTGGCTGTTGGATTGGCGATGGATGCATTTGCTGTTTCTATTTGCAAAGGACTGGCGATGAGAGAAAAAGTTTTGAAAAAAGGGATCATCGTTGGTTTATGGTTTGGAGGATTTCAGGCACTGATGCCAACAATCGGATTTTTCCTTGGAACACAGTTTAAAGACCAGATCACATCGATCGACCATTGGATCGCATTTGTGCTTCTTGGGCTGATCGGAATCAATATGGTCAAAGAAGCATTATCAAAGGATGAAGAACAGGCAGATGATTCGATTGCAGTGAAAGAAATGTTCATGCTTGCTGTTGCGACAAGTATCGATGCATTAGCAGTTGGGATCACATTTGCCTTTTTAAATGTGCATATTGTATCCGCAGCGTCGATGATTGGAGTCTGTACTTTCTTGATTTCATTTGCAGGAGTAAAGATCGGAAATATTTTTGGAACAAAATATAAATCCAAGGCAGAGCTCGCAGGTGGCATAATACTGATACTTTTGGGATTTAAGATTCTGTTTGAGCATCTTCATATTCTCTAAAATGAAAAATTAGCTCTTTCTTTTTTATGAAAAAGAGTGTAATATAATAAAGGCAATGGCACAAGATATAGTGCTGATTGGTAGAACGACAACAAGATTTTGTCCCAGAAAATGGAAACACACAGAATCTTGTAATTTTATATAAATGAGGGAGAAACTATGAATGGTGATGTAAAAACAAAGATTATCAAGAGAAACGGTGAGGAGGTAACCTTTGATCTCGATAAGATCATCAATGCGATCACGAAGGCGAATGAAGAGGTAACAAAGATCCATCAGATGAATCAGTATCAGATCATGGCGATCGCAGAGAAGGTTGCAGATCAGGTAGCAAACTCTTCTCATGCGTGAATGTAGAAGATATCCAGAATATGGTCGAGACAGGGATCATGGAGATGAGAGGATATGAAGTTGCCCAGAAGTATGTAAGATATCGTTTTAAGAGAGAACTGAGAAGAAAATCAAATACGACCGATGATGGAATTCTTTCTTTACTTGATAATATTAATGAGGAAGTAAATCAGGAGAATTCGAATAAGAACCCAGTGATCAATTCCACGCAGAGAGATTATATGGCAGGAGAAGTCAGCAAAGACTTAAGTAAACGTGTCCTTCTGCCAAACGAGATCATTCGTGCTCATGAAGAAGGAATCATCCATTTTCATGATTCTGACTATTTTGCACAGAGAGAACATAACTGCGATCTGATCAACTTGGAAGATATGCTTCAGAATGGAACGGTGATCAGTGAGACATTGATCGAGAAACCACATTCATTTTTTACAGCATGTAATGTGACAACACAGATCGTTGCTCAGGTTGCAAGCAACCAGTATGGAGGACAGTCTTTTACATTAGCACATTTAGCACCATTTGTAGACATCAGTCGAAAGAAGCTGCGTAAGAATGTCGTGAAGGAACGTAAAGTGATCGGAGAATCTATGGATGATGCGATCATCGACAAGATTACAGAGATGCGTCTGTATGATGAGATCAAACAGGGAATCCAGACGATCCAGTATCAGCTGGTAACTTTAATGACATGTAATGGACAGGCACCATTTGTCACAGTCTTTATGTATCTTGACGAAGTACCAGAAGGACAGACAAGAGACGATCTGGCTCTTGTGATCGAAGAAGTCCTGAAACAGAGAATTCAGGGTGTTAAGAATGAAAAAGGAGTCTGGATCACTCCAGCCTTCCCAAAACTTATTTATGCATTAGATGATGATAACATCACACCAGATTCCAAGTATTGGCATCCGACAGAATTAGCTGCAAAATGTACAGCAAAACGCATGGTTCCAGACTATATCTCAGCGAAAGTGATGAGAGAAATGAAAAATGGTGAAGTATATCCTTGCATGGGATGCAGATCCTTCTTAACGGTTGAAGATTCCCAGAGAAATGCAGATGGAAGCCATAAATTCTATGGAAGATTTAATCAGGGTGTTGTAACGATCAACTTGGTTGATGTCGCATGTAGTTCTAATGGAGATATGGATAAATTCTGGGACATCTTAGAAGAGAGACTGGAATTGTGCCACAGAGCATTAAGATGTCGCCATGAGAGATTAAAGGGAGCGGTATCTGATGTTGCGCCGATCCTTTGGCAGCATGGAGCGCTTGCGAGACTGAAGAAAGGCGAGAAGATCGATAAGTTATTATACGATGGATATTCCACGATTTCCCTTGGATATGCAGGACTTTATGAGATGTGTGTCCGCATGACAGGCAAGTCTCATACATCCGATGAAGGAAAAGAATTTGCATTAAAAGTTATGCAGAAATTAAATGATAAATGTAATGAATGGAAGGCAGCAGAGAACATCAGCTATTCTGTATACGGAACACCAATGGAATCAACAACTTACAAGTTTGCAAAATGTTTACAGAAACGTTTTGGTATCATTCCGGGAGTTACAGATAAGAACTACATCACAAACAGCTATCATGTTCATGTAACAGAAGAGATTGATGCATTCAGTAAACTTGCGTTTGAGTCAGAATTCCAGAAATTATCTCCAGGCGGAGCGATCAGCTACATTGAAGTACCAAACATGCAGGATAATATTCCAGCCGTCTTATCCGTGATGAAATTTATTTACGATAACATCATGTATGCAGAGTTAAATACAAAGAGTGATTACTGTGAATGTTGTGGATATGACGGAGAGATTCAGATCAAAGAAGATGAATCAGGAAAGCTGATCTGGGAATGTCCAAACTGTGGAAATACAGATCAGGATCATATGTTTGTTGCAAGACGTACTTGTGGATATATCGGAACACAGTTCTGGAATCAGGGACGTACACAGGAGATCAAGGATCGAGTCCTTCATTTATAAGACACGATGACAGAGGAGATCATATGCACTACGGAGAAATTAAAAAATGCGATATTGCTAACGGACCAGGAGTCAGAGTCAGCTTATTTGTATCAGGCTGTCGAAACCATTGTCCAGGATGCTTTAATAAGGAAACATGGGATTTTTGCTATGGAAAGCCATTTACGGCGGAGACAAAAGATCATATCATGGAATTGTTAAAGCCAGATTATATTGAAGGTTTTTCGCTTCTTGGAGGGGAACCATTTGAACCAGAGAATCAGGAAGAATTGGTCAGATTGTTAAAAGAGATCAAGGAGAATTATCCTAAGAAGAATATTTGGTGCTATACAGGATATACGTATGACAAGGATTTGATCGAGGGTGGTAAAGTATACACACCATTTACGGAAGAGATGTTATCTTATATTGATACACTGGTTGATGGACAGTTTATCGAATCTCAAAAAGATATTACATTAAAATTCCGTGGAAGTGCAAATCAAAGAATTCTAAATTTGAATGATAAATAGACGAAAAAAGATGTAGTTTTTTTACACTGCATCTTTTTCTTTGTCATCTGGAAGAGAAGCTCTTGACAGACTGTGCTTTATATTATAGTCTATGTATAACAAAATATCATAGATAAGTTGTAAATTTCGAAAGAGGAAAGAAGGGTTGCACAATGATACTGGAGATTGATTTCAATAGTGATGAGGCAATCTATGTACAGTTGAGAAATCAGATCATTATGGGAATCGCATGTGAAGAATTTGCTGATGGAGAATCACTTCCATCTGTCCGTCAGTTAGCACAGGTGCTTGGAGTGAACATGCACACAGTGAACAAAGCCTATGCGATCTTAAGAGAAGAAGGATACCTGAAACTAGACCGAAGAAAAGGTGCAGTCATAAGTGTTGAAACTTTGGAAAAACAGCAGGAATTAGCAAGCATTCAGGAGAATTTAAGGATGTTAGTTGCAGAAGCTGTCTGTAAAGGAGTTACAGAAGATGAGATGAACCGGTTGATTCATGATATGTACCAGAAATTAGACAGAAAGTAATAACAGGAGGAATTATGAACCGATTACCATTTACAAAATATGCCTCCAAAGCATTGAATGAAGGACGCGAGATTGCTGGATATCTTGGATTAAAGATGTCAGCAGTATTTTTGTTCTGCTAGGACTTTATGGGGCAGACGGATCTCTTGCAAGTGAAGTGCTCAAGATGCACGGAGTGACAAGAGAATTAATAGAAGAAGCGATCAAAGAGAAGTCAAAGATGCCAAAAGACCGAAGAAGAACGGTAATGGATACTCCGAAGACAGAATACCTGTTAGAAATTGCAGGAGAACTTGCAATGAAATACGGGTGTGAAGCGATCGGATCAGAACATATCTTGATGGCGATGATCAAAGATGGAGATAATGAAGCATTCCGTTTTCTGGAAGATCATAAGATTTCATCCGAAGGAATCTATACAGATATTTTAGTTACTGCAGGAATTGATTTCAGAAGTGCGAAGAATGAATATAATGAAGCAATCTCTGATGGTGGTGATATGGAAGATGGAGCAGGAGAATATATGTTGCTTCAGTATAGTACAGATCTGACAGAGAAAGCCATGCTTGGGAAGCTTGATCCGATGATCGGACGTGAAAGTGAGATGGAGCGTCTGATGCAGATCCTTTGCAGAAGGACAAAGAATAATCCATGTCTGATCGGTGATCCAGGGTTGGTAAAACAGCGATTGTTGAAGGTCTTGCACAAAGGATCGCAGAAGGCAATATACCAAGAATTCTTAAGAATAAGAGGATTTTGTCTTTAGATCTTACGAAAGTGATCGCTGGAACGAAATTCCGTGGAGAATTTGAAGAACGAATGAAGCGCATCGTAACCGAAGCAACACAGGATGATTCTGTTATTTTGTTTATCGATGAGATTCATACGATCATTGGAGCTGGAGGTTCTGAGGGAGCTATGGATGCATCCAATATCTTAAAACCAGCATTGGCAAGAGGAGATTTTCAGCTGATCGGTGCGACAACGAGTGAAGAATATACAAAATATTTTGAAAAAGATGCAGCATTAGTTCGAAGATTTCAACCAGTCAGAGTGAAAGAACCAACCGTAGAAGAAACGATCACGATCTTAAAAGGAATCAAACACCGTTTGAAGATTATCATAGGATCCTGGTACCAGAAGATGTGACAGAAGCGATCGCATCTCTTTCTGATCGATATATCAGTGATCGTTTTCTGCCAGATAAAGCCATCGATCTGTTAGATGAAGCCTGTGCAAGGAAACGAATGGAACAGGTTGGAAGTTATGCAGGTTTCAAGAAAGAACGCAAGGAGATCAGGGAGATCATAGAGAAGATCGAAGCAGCGCTTTCTGATGGAGATATTACGGAAGCAAGAGAGCTTAAGAAAGAGAAGAACAAACTTGAGAAATCTCTGGAACGTAAGATGAAGAGAAATCAGAAGAAGCAAAATGAGATTCCGGAATTGACAACAGAGGATGCCGCAGAAGTCGTTTCTTTATGGACACAGATCCCAGTAACACAGCTTACAAAGGGAGATATGGAACGATTAAGACATTTAGAGAAAGAACTTCACAAACATGTGATCGGGCAAGATGAAGCGGTCAATGCAGTTGCCAAAGCTGTGAAGAGAAGCAGAGTCGGTCTTAAGAATCCAAACCGTCCAATCGGATCATTCTTATTTTTAGGACCAACAGGAGTTGGTAAGACAGAGCTGTCAAAGACATTAGCAAAAGCTTTATTTGGAAGAGAAGAAGATCTGATCCGTGTGGATATGTCTGAATATATGGAGAAGCACAGTGTATCAAAGATCATCGGATCTCCTCCAGGATATGTTGGATTTGGAGAAGGCGGACAGTTGAGTGAACAGATTCGAAGACATCCTTACTCTGTCATTCTTTTTGATGAGATCGAAAAAGCTCATCCTGATGTATTTAATATCCTGCTTCAGGTATTAGATGACGGACATATTACAGATTCCAATGGACGAAAAGTCGACTTTAAGAATACTGTTATCATTATGACTTCCAATGCAGGTGCAAACCGTATCATTGCACCAAAACATTTAGGATTTTCTATGGATGATACAGATAAAGCCAAGACTCATGAACGTATGAAAAAGGGTGTTATGGAAGAAGTGAAACAGATCTTTCGCCCAGAGTTTTTAAATCGAATTGATGAGACGATCGTATTTGCTGTTCTTACAAAGGAAGAAGTTAAGAAGATTGCAAAATTGTTTATGGATGAATTGAGAGACCGTTTATTAAGCGAACATCAGATCACATTAAAGATCACATCTGGTGCGATGGATCTGTTAGCAGATAAGGGATATGATGAGAATTATGGGGCAAGACCATTAAGAAGGATCATCCAGAATGAGATTGAAGATGTACTGGCAGATAAGATCTTAGAAGGAACCCTTACGAATGGACAGACGATGACGATTGGTAAAAAAGATAAAAAACTTACTTTTTCGGTAAAGGAAAACTAGTAAATAATACTGAAATATATTATAATATACATACGACGACCGAAACATATATTAGGAGGAAAAGACAATGGCAGTGGTAACTGAATTATTCCGCAGCGAAGACAATGGAACACTTAGCTTTGGTGACTATACATTAGCACAAAAAGCGAAGAAAGGAGATATCCAGTTTGAAGGAGATATCTATAAGATCAAGACTTTCAAGACAATGACAAAACTGGACAAGAACGGACAGCTGATCTTTGAATCAGTTCCAGGTTCGGCAGTACATAACTTTGTTGCAACACAGATGGAGTTGCATTTGAGATTGAATCTTCATCTGATGTCCAGGTTACTTTAGAAGTAGAAGCCGGACAGGAATATAAAGTTTTTATTGATAATACGAATGTAGGAATGATGAAAGCAAATCTTGGAGGAAAATTAACTCTGAGTGTTGAGTTAAGCGAGGGAACAGCAGCAGCTGTTCGTGTAAAGAAACAGTAGTAACATAAAGGAGCACCAATGGCAAAACAAAAGACAGTTTATTTTTGCAGCCAGTGTGGTCATGAGTCTTCCAAGTGGATGGGGCAGTGTCCTGCCTGTAAGCAGTGGAATACTTTTACAGAAGAGAAAGTTACAGAAACGAAAAAAGGAGGGGCGAAGTCTTTAAAAGACTTCTGCCTCTCCTATGAATATATCCGAGGTAACAGTAGAGAATGAAGAACGGATTCCAACAGGCATTCATGAACTGGACCGTGTGTTAGGCGGCGGGATCGTCAAAGGTTCCCTATCGTTGGTCGGAGGAGATCCGGGAATCGGGAAATCCACGTTATTATTACAGGTATGCAGGAATCTTGCGAACAGCAAACGTAAGGTTTTGTATATTTCTGGGGAAGAATCTATGCATCAGATCAAGATGAGAGCAGAGAGGATCGGAACATTTGAAGAAGAGATGCTTCTGTATTGTGAGACAGATCTTGATACGATCACGAATGCGATCTTAAAGACGAAACCAGAATTTGCGGTGATTGATTCGATTCAGACAATGTACAGCGAGGATCTTTCCTCGGCAGCAGGAAGTGTGTCTCAGGTAAGAGAAGTGACTGCAGCGATGATGAGAGTTGCGAAAGAGAATAATATCGCAGTTTTTATCGTAGGACATGTGACCAAAGAAGGAGTGGTTGCAGGACCAAGAACACTTGAGCATATGGTAGATACGGTCCTTTATTTTGAAGGGGAAAGAGAAGCGGCATATAGAATCTTAAGAGGTGTCAAAAACCGTTTTGGATCCACGAATGAGATCGGTGTGTTTGAGATGTGTAACAATGGACTTGTGGAAGTGGAGAATCCGTCAAAGACGATGCTCAATGGAAGACCACTTGATGCGTCAGGATCCGTTGTTGTATGTTCCATGGAAGGGACCAGACCAATCCTGATCGAGATTCAGGCATTGGTATCACCAACAAGCTTTCAGATGCCGAGAAGAACAGCAGTTGGAATTGATTATAACAGGGTGAATCTTTTGATGGCAGTGCTTGAGAAGAGAGTTGGACTGCAGCTTGGCGGCTGTGATGCGTATGTGAATCTGGCTGGAGGTATGAAACTTGGCGAACCAGCGATCGATCTTGGTATTATTATGGCAATCGCATCGAGTTATAAGAACCGGCCGATCTTAGAAGATACGATCATTTTTGGAGAAGTTGGTCTGGTAGGAGAAGTAAGAGCCGTATCAGGTGGAGAAGCAAGGATCAAAGAAGCACAGAAACTAGGATTTAAACGATGCATTCTGCCTCAGGCGAATGTAGATCAGATCAAGGTCCAGACAGACATGAGACTTGTAGGAGTTTCAAATGTCATGGAGGCATTAGATCTTATATAGAAGGATTATCTGTATTTCACAATGATACAGAAATTATATGATTGCAAGTGTATAGAAGATACATTATAATCAGAATAGAAAGAACTATATGGAGGAAGACATGGAAGAAACGATTTCTAAGAATTTTATCGAACAGATCATAGAAAAAGATATAGAAGAAGGGCATTGCAAGAAGGTAGTTACAAGATTTCCACCAGAACCAAACGGATATCTTCATATCGGACACGCAAAATCCATCTTATTAAACTATGGACTGGCTCAGGAATATGGAGGAGATTTCCATTTCCGTTTTGATGATACAAACCCAACAAAAGAGAAGGAAGAATATGTAAATTCTATTAAAGAGGACGTAGAATGGTTAGGAGCAGATTATCACGAACATATCTATTATGCTTCTAACTACTTTGACAAGATGTATGAATGTGCAGAATTCCTGATAAAGAAAGGGAAAGCATATGTCTGTGATCTGAATGCTGAACAGATCAGAGAATACCGAGGAACTTTAACAGAACCTGGAAAGAACAGTCCATATCGTGACCGTACACCGGAAGAGAACTTACAGTTATTCCGCGAGATGAAGGAAGGAAAATACCCAGATGGAAGCAAAGTTCTTCGTGCCAAGATCGATATGACATCTGGAAATATCAACATGAGGGATCCAATTCTTTATCGTATCGCAAGAATGGAACATCATAATACAGGAAACAAATGGTGTATCTATCCAATGTATGACTTTGCACATCCATTAGAGGATGCATTTGAAGGGGTGACACATTCTATCTGTACACTGGAATTCGAGGACCACAGACCATTATATGACTGGGTTGTGAATGAATGTGAATTTGAGAATCCGCCAAAACAGATTGAGTTTGCGAAGTTATATCTGACAAATGTTGTCACAGGAAAACGTTATATCAAGAAATTAGTTGAAGATGGAATCGTAGATGGGTGGGATGATCCACGTCTGGTATCATTATCAGCACTTAGAAGAAGAGGATATACACCAGAATCCATCAAGAAGTTTATGGAACTTGTCGGAGTTGCAAAGAGTCACAGCTCTGTAGATTCAGCGATGCTTGAATACTGCATCCGTGAGGATCTGAAATTAAAACGTCCACGTATGGCAGCGATCTTAGATCCGATCAAGTTGGTGATCACAAACTATCCAGAAGGAGAAGGGGAACTCGTTGACGTTCCAAATAATCAGGAAAACGAAGAGATGGGAACAAGACAGGTACCATTTTCAAGAGAATTATATATCGAACGAGAAGATTTCAAGATTGAAAAGCCTAAGAAATACCGTCGTTTATATGTAGGTAATGAAGTACGTCTGATGAATGCATATTTTGTGACATGTACAGGGTATGATGTAGATGAGGACGGCAATGTAACCTGTGTATATGCGACATATGATCCAGAATCCAGAGGAGGAAACAGTCCAGATGGAAGAAAGGTTCGCGGAACGATCCATTGGGTATCTGTACCAACTGCGAAAAAAGCAGAAATTCGTCTGTATGAAAACATTGTAGATGAAGAAAAAGGTGTATATAATGAAGATGGAAGTATCAATGTGAATCCAAATTCACTGACTGTGATCAAGGAAGCATATGTAGAGCCTGAGTTAGAGAAATATGATAAGGAAGACAGTTTCCAGTTTATGAGAACAGGATATTTCTGTTTAGATTCCAAAGATTCTACAAAAGAACACATGGTATTTAATAGAATTGTAAGCTTAAAGAGTTCTTACAAACCCAATTAATCAAATTTGCCGTAACAGGCAAGATGTGATGAGAGAGAAGAGAGGAAAATTGATGAAGGTAATCGTGGTATCTCATGGAAGTTATGCAAGAGGACTTGTGGATACAGCACAGATGATCGCAGGGGAACAGGAAGACCTTGAGGCATTTGGGCTTGAACCAGAAGAATCAGTGGATACTTTGAGAGAGAAGATAGAGAGAGTATTGAACAGACATCAGAAGGAGAAGAAGTTCTTATATTAACAGATCTGTTTTATGGAAGTCCGTTTAATACGGTAATTTCTTTAATGTCAGAATACGATCTCTACCACGTAACTGGAATCAATCTTCCGTTGATGATGGAAGTAGTTATGGGACGTTACGCGGGGAAAGAGTGCACAAGAGGTGTGCAAAGATCTTCTTAAGGCAGCGCCAGAGACAGTGAAAGATGTGCGTGAATTATATAAGGAGGTAGAAGAATGAAAAACATTGTATTAGCGAGAGTTGATGACAGGCTCATACATACGGAGATTTTGACAT
>ENA-OQEX01001085-OQEX01001085.1-human-gut-metagenome-genome-assembly--contig:-NODE-1085-length-11255-cov-2.322969_pt1 | contig 11255 bp, 13 predicted proteins | sample MGYA00242802_ERZ504649 | MGnify/ENA primary metagenome ERZ504649 (study PRJEB26092, sample SAMD00036194) | human gut metagenome | host: Homo sapiens | study: EMG produced TPA metagenomics assembly of... | reverse complement strand
TACGAAAGCCAGTCATACAGGATTCGCCAGCACCGGCAGCGTCGAGCCGCCATAGGGCATGGCGAGCACCTTTGCATCCTTCCCCATCGCGCGGAAGCTTCTTCCATCGCCTCGTCGAGCGTTGCAAAGGGCTCCAAATGGATCTTGCGCACAAAATCCGCATCGAGCTACTGACAAAGAGAATGCGGCATTTTTCCAGCACCATTGCAATCGCCGCCGCCTTATGGCCGCCGAGCTCAAATTCCCGGTTGATGTGGTCGATCATGTCGCGGCTTTTCTCATGGCCCAGCATCCACTTTTCAAACGTGGCTTCCCCTAAGCCCTCGCCCGCTGCGGCGAGCCAGACGATCACGCCGCCGTCTCGCACGGCATGCTTAGCGTTGTCAAGCGCCTTCTGTGCCTGGTAAATGTTCAGATCCTTCGGAAATCCGCCGGGCGAGGTGACGACGATATCCGCCTTTGCGGAGATTGCCACCTGATACAGTTTGTCAAGGAGCCGACAGCCCGCGCGGTGCGCCTCAATATAGTGGCCCGCCACGCAGTGGCGGATTTTTTTGTGCTCGTCAAGCACGACGTTGACGATGAAATCAATATGGACAAAGGAGCCCACCTCGTCGATGTCGATGCGCACGGGGTTCGTATCCAGGTTGCCCGCATGCGCGCGCTCATCCACCATGCGCTTGTGGTTCGCCTGGATCGCATCGTGCGTGGAAACGCCGGGCATAATGGCCTTGGAGCCGCCGCTGTAGCCCGCGAAATAATGGTATTCAATATTGCCCAGGCAAATAATCCGGTCCGCCTTTGCGACAGGGGTAAAGATGTCGACCGGCGTGCCGTTTTGGGATACGCCGAGGTGTGTGTAGTCCTTGCTCGCATTAAGGCAGGCAAAGCGGCTGAACATCTCCTCCCCCGCCGCCTTCCTCATCTCTTCCGGTGTCATTTCACGATGGATGCCCAGGGCGAAAACAATGGTGACATCCTCATCCCGCACACCGGCGAGCGCCAGCTCCTCTGCCACATGCGGCAGCACGGCGTAGGTCGGCATCGGGCGGGTGATATCGCTCGTGACGATGGCAATTTTCTCACCGGGGCGTACGATTTCGCTGAGCCGCGGCGTGCCGATCGGGTTTGCAACGCGCGCTTGACCTCCGCCTCGCCGGTGAGGGCAGCGGGCGTTTCGTTCGGCAAGAGCACGCCGAGGAGGTTTTCGTCGGGCAGGTTATATTGCAGGGTTGTTTTATCATAGCCAAAGGATAATAGCATGGAAAAGCCCTCCTGTATCATTTCAGTTAGCGTCTGACGAGATCAAATCAATTGATAGAGCTTAAATGTCACCTTAAAATTCTTGGGCTGCCACTGCTCGTCGTAGGAATATCGGTAAGTCATGCCGATCGCCTTCATGACCTCGCCGCTCGCCGGGTTGTTCACATCGTGCGTGGCGGTGAGAAAACGGAACCCCGCCTCCTTTGCGCGCTGCAATACGGCGCGGCATGCTTCGCTCATATAACCCTTGCGCCAAGCCTCTTTGCGCAGGCCGTAGCCGAGGTCGGCGCAGCATTTTCCTTCGTCGATGCCGTTGAGCGACACATAACCGATCACCGTTTGGGACGTTTTCTCTACGATCGCATAACGGTAGGCGATCTTTTTTCATACTCCGGAAGGATAGTGTGCGCCAGATATGCCCTGGCCTCATCCATCGAGCGCAGCGGAAACCACGGCAGAAAAGTGTTGACCTCCAAATCGCTGTAAATCCGGAATACATCCTCCAGGTCATCGTGTTGAAATTTTCGCAGGATGAGTCGCTCCGTTTCCAGCCGCGGCGTATTTTCCTGTTTTAACACCCCGAACAACACCCTTTTCTGATTTCTATACGATCTTTTTACACGTCTCCATTCTAAATCAAAACAGGCGGGGTTTACAAGCCCCGCCCGTTCCAAAATCATCCGATTTAGGAATGCTTCTGCGCGCGCTCATAAGCGCCCTCCATCGCGGCCACCAGCGCGAGTTTTTTGCCGGACATAAAACGCACCATCGCGCCGCCTGCCGTACAGACGTAATCAATTTTGGAAATATCCGCAAGCTTTGTGGCAGAGCTGACCGTGTCGCCCCCGCCGATGACGGAATAGCCGGGCGCGTTGGCCACGGCGTTCCAAATGGCGCGCGTGCCCGTTTCAAACAGCGGGTTTTCATACACGCCCGCCGGGCCGTTGGCAAAAATCGTGCCCGCTTGGGCGATGACCGCACTGTAGGCCGCGATCGTCTTTGCGCCAAGGTCGCAGAAGGATATCTCCACGGGCAGAGCTTCCACCTTGATCTCTTCGCGCTTACCGTCCCGCTCGAAGGCGAGATCTACCGGCAGCTCGAACACGTCGGGGAAGCGGCTGAGCAGCCCCTTCGCCTGATCGACGAAGCACCACAGGTCGCGGGCCTTGAGGAACTCCTCCGTCGTATTGCCAAGCTTTACGCCCTGTGCAAGCAGCATCACCTGCCCAGTCACGCCGCAGGCAAGGATTTTATCCGCCGTGCCGTTGGCGCACACAGCCTCCATCATGCCAAAGGCGTCGGAAATCTTCGCGCCGCCGAGCACGAAAACCGCGGGCTTTTGGGCCCCATGCAAAACGTTATAGAGCGCCTTGTATTCATCAAAGAGCAGAAAGCCGGCCGCCGTGGGCAGCACCTGCTGAAAAGCGGTCATGCTCGGGCAGTTGCGATGCGCGGCAGAGAACGCGTCGTTGACATAGAGGTCAAACAGCGGCGCAAGCGTGCGCACAAGCCAGGTATCGAGCATTTCACAGGCTGAAGCTTGACTTCCTTTTCAAAGCCGCTGATCTCCTCGCAAAGATAGCGCAGGTTGCCGAGCAGAATGCACTCCCCCTCCCGCAGCGCGTTGACCGCTTCGCATGCGGCGGGGCCGCACACGTCGTCGATATATTTGACCTCGCGCCCGGAGAGGATGGTGAGCTTCTCCGCGTGCTCTTTGAGCGGGATCAGATTTTGATAATCGAGCGTATCGCCCTGATGGGCGATGATCGCCACCTTCGCGCCGCCGTCGAGCAGGTAGCACAGCGTCGGCAGGCTCTTTTTTATGCGATTATCATTGACGATCCGTTTTGTCTGCGGGTCGATGGGCGAATTGATATCAAGGCGCAGCAGCACCCGCTTGCCTGCTACGTCCATGCCGTTCAGCGGCGTCATTTTTACTTCCATTTTCCAATCCCCAAATAACGGTTTGTTTCAGCCGTGCCGGCTTCGCGGTTTGTCTGCATCCCCATGCAGGCGCGCACGCCATCCATCGTTTCCGGGATAGTCACGCTCTCCTGCGGAATGTTGATGGCAAACATGATATCGTCGCCGGTTTCGACGATGCTGTCCTCCCACAGGGCGATCTCATACATATCGCCGCGCGGGTTACCGAGGTCGCGCGCATATTTGAAGAGCGACGCGTTGCCGAGGAAGCCCTCGTCCGTGGATACAACGCGGATACGCGGGTGGTCGTTGAACGCCTTGAGCGCCATTTCCTTTGTAATCTTCTCCTTGCCGTGCGCGACGACCGTGATGATGTGGCCGTGCGTCACCGGCGTGTGGATGAGAATACCCGTGGCCGCCACGTGCGGCATGATGGTCATGAGGTCAACGGCTGATGGCTCGGCGCCTTATCGATGCGCAGGGCATTGGTCAGCCTCTGTGATAATCGCCGGGGTCCGCCACGCGGCGCACGATCGTGATCGCCACGCGCTCCATGCCATAGGCGCGGTCCAGGCAATCCACCGCGCGGATCAGGCCGGTGGTGTTGCAGCTCGTCAGCTTCAAAAACTGCTTCTCCACGCCCTTTTCAAAGTTTGCGTAGCCGTGGAAAACACGTCGGCCACGTCGTTTTTTTCGCCGCCCTGGAAGATGGCCTTTTTGCCATACTGCTCATAGAGCGCGCGGTTTTTCGCGCCCACGCCTGCGTTGGTCGCGTCGAGCAGCACATCGCACTGCTGAATGAGATCCGTAATCGTGCCGGAAACCGGGATGCCGAGCGCGTCGAATTCCGCGCGATGATCCTCCATAGAGAGATAGAGGGCATAGGGCATCCCCTTCTCCTTGAGCGCGCGGATGGCGAGGTGGGAGCCACGTCCGCCACGCCGACGAGTTCCATATCACCCTGTAGAGCGACTCCGTCCGCAAGCCGCTGGCCAATGGTGCCATAGCCCACGACGCCGACTTTTACTTTATCCATAGAAAAATACCTCCTTCTGATATGTAAACGTTTGCGCCAATATGATAGCACAAGCCCGCCATGATGACAAGCAAGGATTTTAAATAATTTCCCTCCTGCGGCGCTCTCTTCGCCGATTTTACAAACGAGGCCCTTCACATCCTTGACCCGGGAGAGGATGACCCGGCTGCTCACGCGCACAACGCCGGGCAGGCCGTCGATTTCGCGCAGAAGCGATTCCAACTCCTCCTGCGATGCGGCAACGGCATGCACATGCAGGCAGCAGTTCCCGCTCATGCGATAAATCTGCGTAATGGTCTCATTGCGGCAAAGCCGCTCTTCAATCTCCTGCAAACGCGCGGGCTCCGCCTCGATTTCAAAATAGCAGGAAACCGCTCCGCTGATTTTTTGCGGGTTAATAATCGTGGTATACTCTTCAATAATCCCCTTTTTTTCCAGCGCATCGATGCGGGCCTTCACGGCAACACGCGATATGCCGATTCTTTCCCCGATCTCGGAATAGCTGTAGCGTGCGTTTTCAATCAGCAGGGTTAATATTTTCTGATCCAGCCTGTCAAGTTGATCCAGATACATGCGCATCGCTCCCTTTTCTTGTCAATGATTCATTGATTAATCACATAGTATAACACAGTTCTCTTTTAACCACAAATAGAAATATCAAATTTGACGTTTGTTAATATATATGCTATTATTATAAATAATATGTAATCTGTATATTTCATAACGGACGTGAAGCGAATGCAGCAAGATCTGACTACAGGGAATATCACCGGCAGGCTTTTACAGTTTGCGCTACCGATGATGCTCGGCAATCTGCTCCAGCAGCTCTATAATGTGGCGGACACCCTGATCGTAGGCCGTTTTCTGGGCGCGGACGCGCTCGCCGCGGTCGGCTCCTCCTATACGCTGATGACCTTTCTGACGTCGGTCCTGCTGGGCCTCTGCATGGGCAGCGGCGCCGTTTTCTCCATTCAGTTTGGCAGGCATGACACAGAGCGGCTAAAACACAGCGTTTCCCTTTCCTTTCTCTTAATTGCCGCCGTCACTTTTCTATTGAACGCAGGGGCGCTTTGCGGGCTGAATGGGATTATCCGCCTGCTCCGGGTGCCGGCGCAGGTGACGGGCTGATGAAAGGCTACCTGAAAATCATCTTCTGGGGGATCGGCGCCACGTTCTGCTACAACTTCTTCGCCTGCCTGCTGCGTTCCATCGGAAATTCTACGATCCCACTCCTATTTCTAGGGGGAGCCGCCATCCTCAACATCGCGCTTGATCTGCTCTTTGTCCTTCAATTCCACTGGGGCGTTCGAGGCGCGGCGGCGGCTACCGTGATCGCGCAGGCGCTCTCCGGGGCGGGGCTTGCCGTTTACACGCTGACCGCCTTTCCCCAGCTGCGTGTATCAAAACGCCATTTGAAATGGGATAGGGTAATCCTGCGCGATATTGCGAGCCTATCGCTTCTGACCTGTGTCCAGCAATCCATCATGAATTTCGGTATTCTGATGGTGCAGGGGCTGGTCAACAGCTTCGGCCCGGTTATTATGGCAGCCTTCGCCGCCGCAGTAAAAATCGACTCCTTTGCCTATATGCCCGTGCAGGATTTTGGGAACGCCTTCTCCACCTTCATTGCCCAAAACTACGGCGCAGGCGAAAAGGAGCGCATTCGAAAGGGAATCCGCAGCGCGGCGGCCTGCTCCATGGTGTTTTGCCTTGCAGTCAGCGCAGCGGTCTGCCTCCTGGCCCGCCCGCTGATGGGGCTGTTTGTCTCCCCCGCGGAGACGCAGATTATCGCCGCCGGGATGCGCTATCTGCGGATCGAAGCGTCCTTTTATTGCGGCATCGGCCTTTTATTCCTACTCTATGGTTTTTACCGAGCGATCCAAAAGCCCGGCGTTTCCGTTGTGTTGACGGTGATCTCCCTCGGCACGCGGGTTGCGCTCGCCTATGCGCTCTCCGCCATCCCATCAATCGGCGTGACGGGGATCTGGGTCTCCGTTCCGATCGGATGGCTGCTCGCGGACTTAGCCGGAATCCTTTTCTATCCCTTCCTTTCGCGCAGGGCGCGGAAAAACGCTTCCCCCGCGCTGTATCGGTAGAATCGGCGCGTTCAAACCAGCCTGCTTCCATCAATTCGTTCATTGCCGCCGGAATTTTGCGGAATTTTTTGTAATTTCCGCTTGTTCCGGCGGTAAAGTTATGCTATGATGATTTTAGTCATGCAAACGTTTACGATAAAAGAGGAGGTACCCTATGAAACAGCTCAATATCGGCATCATCGGCGCCGGGCGGATCGGCAAGCTCCACGCGCAGTCATTACATACGCCGTGCCCGCTGCGCGCGTTTACGGCATCACGGACGTCCGCACAGATGGGCTACCGGAGCTCAAAGAGAAGTTCGGCATTGAAAAAATTTATGCATCCATAGACGACATGCTCGCGGACGATCAAATCGACGCGGTGCTCGTCTGCTCCTCCACGGATACGCACGCGGATATTGCCATCCAGGCGGCCAAGGCGGGGAAGCACATCTTTTGCGAAAAGCCCGTGGACCTCACGCCCGAAAAGGTGGAGGCCGTGCTCAAAGCAGTCGAACAAGCGGGCGTCAAATTGCAGGTGGGCTTCAACCGCCGCTTTGACCACAACTTTGCGCGTCTGCGCGAGCTGGTCGATCAGGAGAAGATCGGTAAACTGGAGCTTGTCAAGATCACCTCCCGCGACCCGGAGCCGCCACCCGCGGAATACGCGGCGAGCTCGGGCGGCATGTTCCTCGATATGACGATCCATGATTTCGATATGGCGCGCTTTCTGGCGGGCAGCGATATCGAATCGCTCTATGTGCAGGCCGCCTGCCTCGTGGATCCCGCCATCGGGGAGGCGGGCGACGTGGATTCCGCCGTTATCACCCTGAAATTCAAAAACGGCGCGCTCGGCGTGATCGACAACAGCCGCCGCGCGGCCTACGGCTACGACCAGCGCATCGAGGTATTCGGCTCCAAGGGCGCGGCGCAGGCGCAGAACGACACGCCCACCACCGTTACGCTCGCCACGCAGGATGGCGTGATGGGCGACAAACCGCTCTATTTCTTCTTGGAGCGGTACATGCAATCCTTCCGCGATGAGATGATCGCGTTTGTGGACGCGGTGCTTTACGACCTGCCTACGCCCACAACGGGGGAAGATGGGCTGCAATCCATCCTCGTCGGTCTCGCGGCGAAGAAGAGCGTGGCGGAAGGCCGGCCGGTGGAGCTGTGCGAAGTATACGGTGAATAATGTCCTGCAAAAATCTCTGTTTGTATCATCTAAAATCTAATCTCTGCAATCTGTAATCGGAGGTTTTATTATGCATATCAAAGGCCCGAAAGAATATCCGTTCGCTATACGCCAATTACCACAATGGGCGATCAGGAGCAGAACACGCGCATGGATTTTGGCCTGCTGCGCCTCGCGCCCGGTCAGCGTTTTACCGAAGCGCAGCATCTGGAGCGCGCCTATTTGCTCATTCACGGCGAGGTCACCCTCGAATGGGATGGCGAAAAGCAGACGGTCTTGCGCGAAAACTGCTTTGATTTCTCCCCTTGGGTGCTGCATGTGCCAAACGACGTGGAAGTGACCATCACCGCGGGGGCGGACAGCGAATTGACCGTTCACCGCACCGATAACGAAACCATGTTTGACGCGAAGCTCTACACCCCGGAGGAATGCGCCAGCGAGGAGCGCGGCAAGGGCACAATGCGGGAGGCCTCCACGCGGATTGTGCGCACGGTGTTCGATCATTCCAATGCGCCGTATGCCAACCTGGTGGTGGGCGAGGTAATCGGCTTCCCCGGCAAGTGGTCGAGCTACCCGCCGCACTGGCACCCGCAGCCGGAGATCTATTTTTACCGCTTTCTGCCGGAAAATGGCTACGGCTTCGCGGAGCTCTCGGAGGACGTGGTCAAAACGCACAACAATAGCACAGTGCTGATCACCAAAAAAGAGACGCATCCGCAGACTACCGCGCCGGGCTACGCGATGTGGTACCTATGGGTGATCCGCCACCTGGAGAACGACCCGTATATCACGCCGACCTTCCTCCCGGAGCACCTGTGGGTGACAGAGCCGGGCGCGGAGATGTGGCCCCCTGAAAAATGACAAAAAGGAAAGCGCCGAGACGATTCGAGACGATTCGAGACGATTCCCTTCGCTTCCCTTTCCCTTCACTTAAAACAGAGGTGATCTTATCATGAAGCTAACCATGGCGCAGGCCCTTGTGAAATTTCTCGATAACCAGTACGTCTGCTTCGACGGGCGGGAGGAGAAATTTGTAAACGGCGTGTTCGGCATTTTCGGCCACGGCTGCGTGGTCGGCATCGGGCAGGCGCTCGAGCAGGGCGGCCACAGCCTCACCTATTACCAGGGCCACAACGAGCAGGGCATGGCGCACGCCGCCATGGCCTATGCAAAGCAGAACCGCAGGCGCAAAATTATTGCCTGCACCTCCTCCATCGGCCCCGGCGCGCTGAATATGGTCACCGCCGCCGGCACGGCCACGGCCAACCGTATCCCGCTGCTGCTCCTGCCGGGCGATACCTTTGCCTGCCGCCAGCCGGACCCTGTGCTCCAGCAGATTGAGCAGACGGGCTGCTATGAGACCACTGCCAACGACGCGTTCCGCGCCGTGTGCAAATATTGGGACCGCATCGCCCGCCCCGAGCAGCTCATGACGGCGGCGATCAACGCAATGCGTGTGCTCACGGACCCGGCCGAGACGGGCGCAGTCTGCCTTGCCATGCCGCAGGATGTGGAGGGCGAAGCGTTCGACTACCCCGATTACTTCCTGCAAAAGCGCGTGTGGTATCTGGACCGCCGCCTCCCCGTTGCCCGGGAAATCGAAGCGGCGGCAAAGCTGATCGCAAACGCAAAGCGTCCCCTGCTCATCGCGGGCGGCGGCGTGACCTACAGCGAGGCGGAGGATGCGCTGCTCGCGTTCGCCGAGCGCTTCTCCATCCCCATCGGGGAGACGCAGGCGGGCAAGGGCCAGCTCCCGTGGGACCACCCGCTCAACCTAGGCGGCATCGGCGTGACGGGCGGCGCGGCGGCAAACGCGCTCGCCAAGGAGGCCGATCTCGTCATCGCAGTGGGCAGCAGGTTGACGGATTTCACCACCGCCTCCAAATGGGGCTTTCAGCACCCGGATGTGAAGCTGCTCGGCGTCAACGTCTGCGCTTTCGACGCATTGAAGATGGATGCGCAAACGGTCATCGCGGACGCGAAGGAAACGCTCTCCGCCCTCCTCCCCGCCCTGGCGGAAACGGGCTATCAGGCACAGTGGGGCGGGCGAATCCGGGAAGTGAAGGATGCATTCACTGCGGAGGTCGACCGCCAGTATGCCGTTGATCTGCCGGAGGGCCTTTCCCAGACGCGCGCGCTTGGGGAAATCAACCGGGCGATCGCGCAGGATTCCATCATCGTCGGCTCTTCGGGCAGCCTGCCGGGCTGTTTGCAGCGGCTGTGGCGACCGGGCGCAAAGCACACCTACCATCTGGAATACGGCTTCTCCTGCATGGGCTACGAGATCTGCGGCGCGCTGGGCGTGAAGCTCGCGGAACCGGAAAAAGAGGTTTACGCCATGGTGGGCGACGGCAGCTTTCTGATGCTGCACAGCGAGCTTTACACCGCCGTGCAGGAGGGCGCGAAGATCAACGTTCTGCTCTTTGACAACACGGGCTGGGGCTGCATCGAAAACCTGCAAAACGAGCAGGGCACCGAAACCTTTGGCACGCGCTTTACGCGCCGCAACCCGGAAACAGGCCTGCTCGACGGGGCTGTTGTGCCCATTGACTTTGCCAAGTGCGCGGCGGGCTACGGCTGCAAAACCTACACGGCCACAAATGTGGAGGAGCTGCGCGCGGCGCTGGCGGACGCAAAACGGCAGACCGTGCCGACGCTCATCGACATCAAGGTTGTCCACGGCAGCATGAGCCATGGGTACGACGCATGGTGGCGCGTGGGCGTGGCGGAGGTTTCCGCAAGCGAAACCGTGCAAAAGGCCTACGGCGCGATGCAGGAAAACATCAAAAAAGCGCGGTTATATTAAACATACAATAAAGAGGGGTTGTATACCAATGCTGGACGCAAACAAAGTCCGCCTGGCCATCGCGCCGATCGCGTGGACGAACGACGACCTGCCGACCTCGGCGCGGAGAATACCTTTGAGCAGTGCATCAGCGAGATGGCGCTCAGCGGTTTTACCGGCAGCGAGATCGGCAACAAATATCCAAAAGATGTCGAAACGCTCAAGCAGAAGCTTGCAATCCGCGGGCTGCAAATCTGCAACGCCTGGTTCTCCTCCACCCTGCTCTCCGAGGGATATGACGCGACGATCAAGCTTTCATCGAGCACCGCGATTTTCTCCACGCGCTGGGCGCAAAGGTGATCGGAGCCTCTGAGCAGGGCAACAGCATCCAGGGCAAGCCCGTGAGCATCTTTGGCGACAAGCCGGTTTATTCCGAGGAGGAATGGGCGCTCGTCGCGCGCGGCTTCAACGAGATGGGCCGGCTCGCGCGGGAAAAGGATATGATATTCACTGTGCACCACCACATGGGCACGGGCGTGCAGACCGAAGAAGAGATCGACCGGCTGATGGAGCTGACCGATCCGAATTTGGTCTACCTGCTCTATGACACGGGCCACCTCGCCTTCTCCGGCGAGGATGCGCTGCGGGTGCTCCGGAAATATGCGAAGCGCGTCAAGCACGTGCACCTCAAGAGCGTGCGCAACGACGTGGTGGCAAAGGCAAAAGCCGGGGGCTACTCCTTCCTCGACGCGGTGCGCGCAGGCGCGTTCACGGTGCCGGGCGACGGCGATTTCGACTTCCAGCCGGTGTTCGACATCCTCGCGGAGAATGGATACGAGGGCTGGGTGGTCGTGGAGGCCGAGCAGGACCCGGCAAAGGCGAACCCGTTTGAATACGCCGTGATGGCGAGGGAGTATATCGCAGGACGGCGGGGTTGTAAGCCACAGAAGAAAATACCATCAAACGATGCCCGGCGCGG
>ENA-OQEX01001084-OQEX01001084.1-human-gut-metagenome-genome-assembly--contig:-NODE-1084-length-11258-cov-10.768035_pt1 | contig 11258 bp, 12 predicted proteins | sample MGYA00242802_ERZ504649 | MGnify/ENA primary metagenome ERZ504649 (study PRJEB26092, sample SAMD00036194) | human gut metagenome | host: Homo sapiens | study: EMG produced TPA metagenomics assembly of... | reverse complement strand
CGATCGAGCGTCCCTGGAGGAGAACTGCCCCGCGCTGCTGGCGATGTACGGGGTGCGGGCCCGTGAGCGCGGCCAAGCTCGCGGTCGCGGCCGGGGACAACCCGGGCAGGCTGCGCTCCGAGGCGTCGTTCGCGGCGATATGCGGCGCCTGCCCCATCCCCGCCTCGAGCGGCAAGACCGTGAGGCACAGGCTCAACAGGGGCGGCGACCGGCAGGCGAACAGCGCGCTGCACGAGATCGCGAGGCAGAGGGTCATGCGCGACCCCGAGACCGCCGAGTACGCCGAGAGGGCCAGGGCGCGGGGGAAGAGCGACAGGGAGGTCATGAGGTGCCTCAAGCGCTACGTGGCCAGGGAGGCGTACCGGGCGCTGATGCGCCCGCACGAGGTCAGGAGGCCCGAGGACGCCTCGGGGCTCGTGGCGGCCAGGCGCGCGGCGAGGGTCAGCCAGGTGAGGGCGGCGTCCATACTGGGCACCAGCGAGAAGTACATCTCGATGCTGGAGAGGGGCCAAAGGGAGCTCAAGCCCATAAGGAGGGCCTACGAGGCATGGGTCGAGGCCGGACTTCCGCTCGATTGGGACAGGCAGGCCTTCGAGGCCGAGCGCAAAATGGATTCTAAAAAACACCTTGCCAAATAGGAGCGTCAGGACGGAGGAAGCCCCCGCCGCACGTAGTGCACAGCGGGGGCTTCCGACATGTCCGAGGACGTTTTCAGAGCTTTACCCTGTAGGGTCCCGAGGGGATACGTCCGCTACTCAGCCATCTGAGCCTGGACGGCGGTGATGGCCACGACACCCACGATGTCGTCGGCAGAGCAGCCGCGCGACAGGTCGTTGACCGGCTTGGCGATGCCCTGCAGGATGGGGCCGTAGGCGTCAGCGCCAGCGAAGCGCTGGACCAGCTTGTAGCCGATGTTGCCTGCCTCGAGGTCGGGGAACACGAGCACGTTGGCCTTACCGGCGACGGAGGAGCGGGAGCTTGAGCTGGGCGACGGTGGGGACGATAGCGGCATCGAGCTGCAGGTCGCCGTCGATGGCGAGCTCGGGAGCCTTCTCCTTGCAGAACTTCACGGCCTCCTGGACCTTCTTGGCGACCTCGCCACCGGCGGAGCCCATGGTGGAGTAGGAGAGCATGGCCACGTGCGGCTCAACATTGCCCATGAAGGTGGACCAGGAGTGGGCCGAGGCGATGGCGATCTCGGAGAGCTCGTCGGAGGACGGGTTGATATTGAGGCCGCAGTCGGCGAAGATCAGCGTGCCGTCGGTACCGAACTGCGGGGTGTCGGTGCACATCACGAAGAAGGCCGAGACCAGCTTGGTGCCCGGAGCGGTCTTGAGGATCTGCAGCGCGGGGCGCAGGGTGTCGGCGGTGGAGTGACAGGCACCGGAGACCAGGCCGTCGGCGTCGCCCATCTTGACCATCATGGTGCCAAAGTAGGTGGCGTCCATCACCTGGGCGCGAGCCTGTTCGATGGTAACGCCCTTCTTGGCGCGGAGCTCGGCAAACTTCTGCGCGTACTCCTCGTGCTTCTCGGCGTTGCGCGGATCGATGACGGTGGCGCCGGGGACGTTGATCTCGTTGGGATCGCCCAGGATGACGATGTTGGCCAGGCCCTCCTCGATGATTTTGTTTGCCGCGACGATGGTACGCGGATCCTCGCCCTCGGGCAGGACGATGGTCTTAAGGTCGGCCTTGGCGGCAGATTCATACGGTTTAGGAAATCGCTCATGATACTCCTTACAAGCGTTTCGCTAAGCTCCAGGCCCTCGGCTGTACACGAATAAACCCGCTGCTAGCGGGTTTACCTTACAATTATGTACGCCGCGGTGCTTGAGCTTTCCTTGTGTGGCAAGCTCATTATAGGACGCATTAGCGCTATAATCGCTCTGATAAATATGTCTCGACGTATGTTCGAGAAAAAGCCCAGTTAAAAAGCGTGTGGCTTTTGACAAGGAGTATCGATGCAGATTACCTCAGGCCTGCCTGAAGGCTTTAATGCCGGTGCGTATGACATGATCGTTGTCGGCGCCGGTTATGCCGGTGCCGTTTGCGCCCGCCGTCTTGCCGAAACTATCGGCTATCGTGTTGCCGTTTTGGAGCGTCGCGGCCACATCGCGGGTAATGCCTACGACTGCGCTGACGAGGCCGGAATCCTGGTCCACGAGTACGGTCCGCACATCTATCACACTTTTAACGAGCGCGTCCATAACTTCCTGTCGCGCTTTACCAAGTGGACGGACTACCAGCACAAGGTGCTCGCCAACATCAACGGCACCCTTATGCCCGTGCCCTTTAACCACGCGAGCCTCAAGCTCGCCTTTGGCGATGAGCGCGGCGAGGAGCTGTACCAAAAGCTCGTGGAGACTTTTGGCAAGGACGTCAAGGTGCCCATTATGGAGCTGCGCAAGAAGAACGACCCGGATCTTGCCGAGGTCGCCGATTATGTCTACGAGAATGTCTTTTTGCATTACACCATGAAGCAGTGGGGCCAGACGCCCGACCAGATCGACCCCTCGATCACCGGCCGCGTTCCCGTCTTTGTGGGCGATGACGATCGCTACTTCCCGCAGGCTCCTTTCCAGGGCATGCCGCAGTACGGCTATACCGCGCTGTTCGAGCATATGCTCGATCACGATCTGATCGACGTATTCTGTGACGTAGACGCCCGTGACCTCTTTGAAATCGACGAGACCACCGTCAAGATCGACGGCAAGGTCTATGGTGGCGAGATCGTCTACACCGGTCCACTCGACGAGCTGTTCAACCTCGACCTGGGCGCTCTGCCGTACCGCACGCTCGATATGAAGTTCGAGACGCTCGATATGGACCAGTTCCAGCCCGTGGGCACCGTCAACTACACCACGAGCGAGGACTATACGCGCATCACCGAGTTCAAGAACATGACCGGTCAGGTTTTGCCCGGCAAGACCACCATCATGAAGGAGTACTCCAAGCATATACGCCCGGCTCGGGCGAGACGCCGTACTACGCCATCCTGGAGCCCGAGAACCGTGAGCTCTACGAGCGCTATCTTGAGCGCGTCCAGAACCTGACGAACTTCCACCCGGTGGGTCGTCTGGCCGAGTATCGTTACTACGATATGGACGCCGTGGCCAATTCCGCCCTCGATCTTTCGGATGAGATTATCGCCTGCCATGCATAAAGTCATAACATTCGGTATTCCCTCGTATAACGCCGCCAAGGACATGGACCATTGCATCACCTCCATTTTGGAGGGGAGCAATTTCGCCACCGATATCGAGATCATCATCGTCGACGACGGTTCCAAGGACGAGACGGCAGCTAAAGCCGATGAGTGGGAGGCGCGTTATCCCGGTATCATCCGTGCGGTGCACCAGGAGAACGGCGGCCACGGTATCGCCGTCCTTTCGGGCCTGCGCGAGGCACAGGGCACCTACTACAAGGTCGTCGACTCGGACGACTGGCTCGACGGCGCAGCCCTTTCGACCATGCTTTCGATCCTGCGCGGCTTTGAGGAGCGCGATCAGCGCGTCGACCTGTTTATCTCGAACTACGTGTACGAGAAGGTTTACGAGGGTACGCACACCGCTATTGGCTACAAGTTTGCCCTGCCGCGTAAAAAGATCTTTACCTGGGACCAGATCGGTCATTTCCGCTTGGACCAGAACTTGCTCATGCACAGCCTGTGCTACCGCACGGATGTGCTGCGCGCATCCAACCTGCCTATGCCGCCGCACACGTTCTATGTAGACAACATCTACGCTTACGTGCCGCTGCCGCGTTGCAAGACTATCTATTACGCCGACATCGACCTCTACCGCTACTTTATCGGTCGTGAGGGCAGAGTGTCAACGAGGCCACGATGGTTAAACGCCTGGACCAGCAGTTCCGCGTTACGCGCATCATGATGGAATCGTTCCACCTGTACAGCGATGTTGAGTCGTCGCGTCTGCGCTCGTACATGATGGGCTATTTCACCATGATGATGGCGATCTGCTCGGTGCTTACCAGCTATCCGATGAGGATTTCGCTGATGAGCGCCTGAAGACGCTATGGAGCGATTTAAAGGCCTACGACGAGCGCATGTATCGTCGTGCTCGCTACGGCGTGGTCGGCTTCTTTACCAATCTGCGTGGCCGCGCTGGCGACAAAACCACACTCGGCCTATACCGTCTTGCCTCAAAGATCTTCAAATTCAACTAGCTGCTGAGTAATCGCTGCTGATGGGTTGACTGGGCCCCTTGGCTTTAGTTTGCTCTGCGAACAGTCCTGCTCGCACGAAAGCACATTTAGTGCTTTCCGGCTCGTGCGGAACTTGTATCAAACTAAAGGCCAAGGGGCCTCTGCTATAAGAATCGATTGTCAGGTTAGTTGAATTTGAAGACCTTAGACGCGCGGTACACAGGGGCCTGGGCTGAAAAGAATAAGGTTGGAAGCCGGTCGGAGACGGGCGGTCGAGTGAGATTACTTTGCGGCGCCGGGGATGCCGTGGGAGGTTTTGGCGTTTTTTGCTCCGTTTACGATGGCGGTCTGTAGGGCCTTACTGCGAGCATGCCCAGCAGGTCTAGGGGAACGGCGGCACTTGCCTGGGCGCCTAGTTTGCCACTGGCGAGGGTGTAAATGGTGTCGCCGTCGTTGGTGGTGTGCGTGGGGCGGATAGCGTGCGCGTAGCGTCTGCTGCCATCTGGGAGACCTTGGTGGTCTGGGCCTTGGTGAGCTTCACGTTGGTGACGATGCAGCTGATGGTGGTGTTGGTGCGGTCGAGCGGCATCTGCATAGAGCCGGCGGCGGCAAAGGCTGCGAGTTCCATATCGACGATTTGGTCGCTATCGGCTGAGGCGCGCATGCCGGCGACCCACTCGCCGGTGAGGGGGTCGACCACGTTGCCGCAGGCGTTGACCGAAACCACGGCGCCTACCTTAACGGGACCGAGTGCCACGGCGGCAGTGCCAAGGCCGGCCTTCATGCAGGTGGCAGGGCCCATGAGCTTACCTACGGTGGCACCGGTGCCGGCGCCCACATTGCCTTGCTCGAGCGTGGTGGGGGTGTTGTCGAGTGCCTCGCGCACGGCGGCGATGCCGGCCTCTATGTCGGGGCGTACGGTGGGGTCGCCAAAGGCAAGGTCGAAGATACAGCTGGAGCACACGATGGGCACCTGCGTGGGGCCGACGGGCAGACCAATGCCGCGGCTCTCGAGTTCGCGAGCGACGCCGCTTGCAGCCTCGAGGCCAAAGGCCGATCCGCCCGAAAGGCAGACGGCGTGAACCTTGTCGACGGTGTTCTCGGGTCGCAGCAGGTCGGTTTCGCGCGATGCTGGAGCACCGCCGCGAACGTCAACGCCGCCGGTGGCACCCTCGGGCGCCACGATTACGGTGCAGCCGGTGCCAGCCTCCTCGTCCGTATAGTTGCCAAAGCAAAAGCCATCGACATTGCAAACATCGATGGCTTCGAGCAGTGTGTCCATGTTTTCTCCTATCGGTTTTCCGCCGGGCCTTATGCCCGGTCGGGATCCGTACGGTACGGCAAAATTGTAGGCGCTGGGGGATAACCAGCGCCAGATGCAATTACGAGAGTTTTTGAATCGCGCGTGCGACGCGAGCGATGGGCAAGCCCACCACGTTGTAGAAGTCACCCGAAATATCGTGCACAAGCATGCGGCCGCCTGTGCCTTGGATGCCGTAGGCCCCGGCCTTGTCCATGGGTTCGCCGGAGGCAACATAGCGCTCGATCTGCTCTTCGGTAAGCTCATAGAACGTCACGTCGGTCACATCGACAAACGACAGGCTCTCGGCGGCATGCGGAGCGGCCGTGTCGCCTGCCTTAACGATGCAGACGCCGGTTGCGACCTGGTGTGTGCGGCCCGAAAGCTCGCGGAGCATGGTGCGCGCCTCGTCCTCGGTTGCCGGCTTGCCCAGAATCTTGCCATCGAAGGTGACAATAGTATCGGCCGCGACGGTCAGTTCGTTGGGCTCGGCATGTTCGGCCGTGACGGCAGCGGCTTTGGCACGCGCCAAGCGCTCGACGAGTGTAAGCGGAGCTTCGCCATCAAAAGGCGTTTCGTCGATATCTGCGGGAATCACGCGAATGTCATAGCCCGCCTCGCGCATCAACTCGATGCGGCGCGGTGATTGCGAAGCCAAAATCATAGCTGAATGCCCTCGGCGACCTTCTCGACGGCCTTGTCACCGGCGAGCGTGCGCAGCAGCTCAAGCGCAAAGGGGAGCGACTGGGCCATGCCGCTGGCGGTGATGATGTTGCCGTCTTGCGTAACCTTCTCGCCGGTATAGGCGCCTTCGGGGAAGCTTTTCTCAAAGCCAGGGAAGCACGTGGCGTGGCGCCCCTCGAGTAGGTCGAGCTCGCCCAGGATAAACGGGGCGGCGCAGATGGCGGCAACGTGCTTGGTCGCGGCGAACTCGCAGACCACGTCGCAGACGCGCTGATCGGCACGCAGTTGGTGGCACCGGGCAAGCCGCCGGGCAGCACGACGCAGTCGTACTCGTCAAAGTTGATCTCATCAAAGAGCGCATCGCAGGTCACGGGGATCTGCAGCGAGCTTACGACCTCACGTGTGGCATAATCGAGACGAGCGTGGCACGCACGCCGCCGCGACGCATGACATCGACCATGGTCAAGCATTCAATAGTTTCAAAGCCATCGGCGGCGAGAACGGCAACGCTGGGCATGAGGGTTCCTTTCATAGGCGGCATACAATTAGCCGTCTTATACCCCGAAGACCTCCGCTTGCCACGCTCGATTTCCCAATGATTTTTCTGAGCAATGATTGAGTGACTAGTTGCGCCTAAGGTGGACGACGGTCTCGCAGTGGAAGGTTTGCGGGAACAGGTCGACCGGCGTGATCTTGACGGGGGAGAAGGTGCCTTCTTCGACAAAGCGTTTGAGATCGCGCGCCAGGGTGGCCGGGTCGCAGCTCACGTAGGCGACATCGCGAGCACTCGTGCTGGCGATAAGGTCGATCGCCTCGGGGGCGAGGCCTGCGCGCGGCGGGTCGACCACCAAGACGTCGGCATCCTGGTCGGGGAACTCGCGCACCGCGTCTCCGCCAATGACGTCGACGTTATCAAGCTTGTTGATCTCCAGGTTACGGCGCAGGTCGCGCACGGCCGGGCCGTAGGCCTCGACGGCGGCGACGAAGTCGCAGCGGCGGGCGAGCGGCAGGGTAAAGGTTCCGGCGCCGCAGTACAGGTCCACGGCAAGCTCGTCTTCTTGCGGGCCGAGCGCTTCCATGACAAGCTCGATCAAAATCTCGGCACCCTTGGTGTTGACCTGGAAAAAAGACGGGGCAGACAAGCGCATCTGACCCTCGGCGATATTCTCGGTCCATGAGCCCTCTCCGGCGAGCATTTCGACCTTGGAGACACGGCGGGCCTTCTTTTCGCCCTTGCTCATCACGCGCACGATGCTCGTGGGATGAGCGGCGTCCGCCAGCACGCGGGAGGCCTGCGAGCGCGGAAAAGAGCCTGTAGGCGTCCAGAGTGCGACCTCGAGTGCCTTGGTACGGCGCGATGCACGAATGCCCACGCGTTCGAGTCCCAAGTCATGGCTGCCGCTTAGATAGTTGAGTGCGCCGACGACCGATTTGAGTGCCTTCGGGAAGCGCTTATCGAACAGCGGGCACGCATCGACGGTCACGATTTTGCTGGGGTCGACACCGTGCATGCCAAGGCGCACGCGACCGTTGACGACGGTCGGTTCGAGCTCGATTTTATTGCGGTAGCCCCAGTCGTCCTTGGTGTGGCAGATGGGCTGTACCAACTCATCGACCTGCTCAGGAACGAACTTGCCGATGCGCTCGAGCGTGGAGCGCAGGTTTTGCTCCTTGGCGGCGAGCTGTGCCGTGCGTGAGAGATTGCCCCACGAACAACCGCCGCAGATGCCAACGAAGGGGCAGGGGGGCTGAATGCGATCGGGGCTCGGCTCCAGAATCTCGGTCGTGCGGGCGCGCATGAACGACTTGCCGTCCTGTACGACCTCGGCCTCGACGGTGTCGCCTGCCACGGCGCCCTGCACAAAGACGGCCTTGCCGTTGTCGGCGTGCGCCAGCCCGTCGGCGCCGTAGGTCATCGATTCTATAGTGAGCTTCATATCCCTGCCTGTCATTCGTGTTGTTGCTCGCACCATGGTAGCAGGGAAAAGCGCCCCGCATCCGAGGCTTTCCTCAAATGCGGGGCGCTTCTACAAACTGCTTCTACAAACGACTATTTCGTCTTGCCGGTAATGAGCGTCTTAAGACCCAGGCCGATCAGGCCCAGGCCCATGCGCACACGACCGGGGCGATGGCGCTCGATGGCCTTGGTCTTGCCGGCGGGCTTATCGCGACGGGCGCTCGTCTCGGGTGCGGGCTTAGCTGCTGCGGCTCGGCTGAGGTGCAGGTGCGAGCTCGGCTCAATGACGGTCGCCTGGACCTTCTGAACCTCGGGTGTGGCCGGCTGCGGCTTAGGAGCAGGGGCGGGCTTTGCTCAATGACGGGCTCGGGCGCGGCCTCGGCGTTGCGGTAGGCACGCTCCAGCAGGGCTTCCTGCGAGTTGAAGGGTTTCTCACCCTCTGCGCGCTCCACGGGGACCCAGGTGCCGTCGCTCGTGAGGCTGCGGGCCTTCACGTTGTCGCGCAGCTGCATGCTCATGTACTCGTGCACCAGGGCGCGGCAGGTGGGGTCGAGCACGGGGAAGGCGATCTCCACGCGGTGCTCGGTGTTGCGTGTCATCATGTCGGCCGAGCTCAGATAGATCATGTCCGAGTCCACGCCAAAGGCGTAAACGCGCGCATGCTCCAAAAAGCGTCCGACGATAGAACGGACATGCACGTTCTCGGTCTTGCCAGGAACGCCCGGCTTGAGGCACGAGATGCCGCGGATGATCATGTCCACGCGGACTCCTGCGCACGATGCCTCGGCGATCTTGTCGATGACCTCGCGGTCGGTGAGCGAGTTGAGTTTAAAGAACACGCGGGCGGGCTCGCCGGCGAGGGCGCGCTGGATCTCGCGGTCAAGCCCGCGCATGATGAGCGGTTTCAGTCCGACGGGCGCCACACCCAGGAAGCGGTAATCGCCGCGCAGGTTGCCCAGCGACAGGTTGCGGAAGAACAGGTTGGCGTCCTCGCCGATGCCGGGGTGAGCGGTCATGAGCATAAAGTCGCTGTAGAGTTTGGCCGTCTTCTCGTTAAAGTTGCCGGTGCCCAGCAGCGTCAAGCGCGTTAGCGCCATGCCCTCGCGATAGGTGAGCTGGCAGATCTTGGAGTGGCACTTAAAGCCCTCGGAGCCGTAGATGACGGTGCAGCCGGCCTCTTCCAGGCGCTCGGCCCACTCGATGTTGTTCTGCTCGTCAAAGCGCGCGCGGAGCTCCATGAGCACCGTGACCTCTTTGCCGTTCTCGGCGGCATCGATCAGCGACTCGCACAGGCGGCTCTGCTTGGCCACGCGTAGAGCGTGATGCGCAGCGAGATGCAATCGGGGTCGTAGGCGGCCTCGTGCACCAGGTCCAAGAACGGATTCATGGCCTCGTAAGGGTAAAAGAGCAGCTTGTCGTGCTGCAGCACCTGCTCGCGGATGGAACGGGACATGTCGATGGTGGGGTTGGGCTGCGGCTTAAACGGCGTAAAGAGCAGCTCGTTGCGCAGGTGCTCGGGAATCTTGCCCTCAATGCCAAAGACGTAGCCTAGGTCGAGCGGGATATCGCAGGTAAAGACAGAGCGGCGCGAAAGCTCGAGCGCCTTGCGGATGGTCTTGAGCGTCGCCTTCTCGAGCGACCCCGAGACCGCGAGCACCACCGGCTGCAGGCGCAAGCGTTTCTTGAGGATGCGCTTCATGTGCTGACGGTAATCCTCTTCCTCCTCGACGCCCTCGCCGTCCGGGTCGATGTCGGCGTTGCGGGTGACGCGGATGAGCGCGCGGTCGAGCGGCTTATAGGAGCCAAAGCAGCTGTCCAGGCAGGCGAGGATGACGTACTCGAGCAAGATGTAGGAGTAGGTGCCGGTGGGCGAGGGGATCTCGACCACGCGGTTCATCGAGGTGGGAATCTCGATAAGGCCCAGCAGACTCTCCTCGTCGGTGACGCCGTCCAGGCCGCAGGCCAGGTAGAGTGCGCCGTTGCGCAGGTTGGGGAAGGGGTGGCGCGGGTCAATCACCAGCGGTGAGATGACCGGCGACACGTAGGCCTGGAAGTAACGGGTTACAAAGGTGCGCTCCTCGGGCGTAAGCGAATCGATGCGGGCGCGGTGAACGCCCAGGGTGTCGAGCTTGCCCTCGATGCTCTTAAAGATGGACTCCCATCGGGTAAGGAGCCCGGGCATTTCGGCCATGACAGCATCGACCTGTTCGGAGGCGGTCATATTGCTCTTGTTGTCGACAGGCTGTTTTTTGAGCTCTGCCAGATCGGACAGGCCGCCCACGCGCACCATGAGAAACTCATCGAGGTTAGACTCGAAAATCGACACGAACTTTAGCCGCTCGAACAGCGGAACGGTCTCGTCGAAGGCTTCGTCAAGCACACGGTTGTCAAAGCGCAGCCAGCTGAGCTCTCGGTTCTGCGTGTACGAGAAGTCGCGCGGCGGCTTACGCAGCTTTGCGGCGGCTTGCTTTTTTTCGATTTTGCTCGGCATATGCATCTGTCCGTTCAGTCCCCGTGGGGGACGGTTGCCTAACACTATTCACTATTGTCTCAATTTAGTCGACCTATGGCACGGACGTATCGCGTGAACGGTATCTTTACCTACTTCTTACGCTGACAAGCCATAGAGCTGACGCCCTTCGCGTTGTGAAAAACGGTCTATATCCTCACTCAACTGGTGAGTATGTGTGAATAAGAATGATAGGTAGCTGAATATCATCGAATACAGACAGAAACACGAACAAGCGTCATTTATATACATAAAACCGTTTTAGATATGCAATTCTTAATCGAAAGATTGGAGTTGTAATTGCGAATGATTTTTAAGAAAAAAGAGCATTTACCTTAGAAAAGCTACTTTAGAACGCCGAAGTGCATTATGGGGGAATCATATTCGATATACCGTTCATCGAACTTTGTTGACCGTTCGGGGGCGAGGTGGAATTGCGGTTGGAATTTGGATATAACTAGAGCTGTCAGCAAGCAGCACCCGTTACGGAAGGGTGCTGAGAGATTCGGCCGAAAGGCCGAAAGAAAGGTAGGAGGCCATGACGAAAGGTCTGCACGTGCCTTCCGAGATCGGCAAGCTCAGGAAGGTCTGCCTGCACCGTCCCGGCGACGAGCTCCTCAACCTGCCGCCCGACGAGCTCGAGC
>ENA-OQEX01001082-OQEX01001082.1-human-gut-metagenome-genome-assembly--contig:-NODE-1082-length-11276-cov-5.162615_pt1 | contig 11276 bp, 17 predicted proteins | sample MGYA00242802_ERZ504649 | MGnify/ENA primary metagenome ERZ504649 (study PRJEB26092, sample SAMD00036194) | human gut metagenome | host: Homo sapiens | study: EMG produced TPA metagenomics assembly of... | reverse complement strand
CTGTTGGCGGTGTACATGCCGGAGCAGCTGCCGCAGCTGGGGCAGCAGTTGCAGGTGCAGTCTTCCAGCTGCTCGTCGTGATCATACCGGCCTTATAGCGCCACGGCCTCGAACATCTTGGAAAGGCTGACTTCCTCGCCGCCGTAGGTGCCGGCCAGCATGGGGCCGCCGGAGCAGACCACGGCAGGCACATCCATGCGGACAGCGGCCATGACCATGCCGGGAACGATCTTATCGCAGTTCGGCACCAGCACCAGACCGTCCAGCTGATGAGCCATCAGCATGGTCTCCACGCTGTCGCAGATGAGCTCGCGGGAGGCGAGGCTGTACTTCATGCCCACATGGCCCATGGCGATGCCGTCGCAGACGCCGATGGCCGGGATGAGGATGGGGGTGCCGCCTGCCATCTGGACGCCCGCCTTGACGGCGTCGGCGATCTTATCCAGATTCATGTGGCCGGGGACGATCTCGCTGTAGGCGCTCACCACACCGATGAGGGGGCGGTCCAGCTCTTCCGGGGTGTAGCCCAGGGCGTAAAACAGGCTTCGGTTGGGCGCGCGCTCCGAGCCTTTGGTCACGTTGTCACTTCTCATGTTATACCCTCTCAGGCATCGCTGCTGGCGCTGCCAGCTCCCCCAGAGGGGGAGCCATTGGCAGGCCGGGCAGGCTTTTGCTCTATCACAAAATGCCGGGCTCCGCTCTCATTCTTCAGCGGCATCAAACTCCATTCGCTCCTGATAAAAGAGCAAGTATCCATGCAGCTGAGTGCGAGAACAGCGCCCGGCGCTTTCCATCCAAATAAACTCAAATCGTCCAGCGTGGGCTTTACCGACACGCCAGTGGCTCTCCCCTTGGGAGCAACGGCGACGACCGCCGCCAGTAGCGGAAACAGGGAGGAACTGTTGGGGCAGCGGCCAGCAGGATGCGAGCGAGAGCGAAGCAGATGCTGGGAGCCGCAACCCGACCTTGTCGCGTCAGCGACTGAGAGGCTTACTTCTTCAGCCAGCTCATCATGCCGCGCAGCTCTGCGCCCACCTTCTCGATGGGGTGCTCGGCCTCCATGCGGCGCTGAGCGAGGAAGTGGACCTTGCGGCCGCCGTTGGGGCTCATCTCGGTCAGGAACTCGGAAGCGAAGGTGCCGTCCTGGATCTCGGTCAGGACCTTCTTCATCTCCTTGCGGGTCTCCGCGGTGATGAGGCGCTTGCCGGTGCGGTAGTCGCCGTACTCAGCGGTGTTGGAGATGGAGTAACGCATCTTGGAGAAGCCGCCCTCGTTGATGAGGTCAACGATGAGCTTCATCTCGTGGCAGGTCTCGAAGTAGGCCATCTCGGGCTCGTAGCCAGCCTCGACCAGAGTGTCGAAGCCAGCGTGGATGAGCTCGCAGACGCCGCCGCACAGGACAGCCTGCTCGCCGAACAGGTCGGTCTCGGTCTCCTCCTTGAAGGTGGTCTCGAGGATGCCGGCACGGCCGGCACCGATGCCGGAAGCGTATGCCAGAGCGATGTCCTTCGCCTTGCCGGTGAAGTCCTGCTCGACACAGATCAGAGAGGGGCAGCCCTCGCCCTCGGTGTACAGGCGGCGGACGATGTGGCCGGGACCCTTGGGAGCGATCATGATGACGTCAACATTCTTGGGAGCGGTGATGGTCTTGAAGTGGATGTTGAAGCCATGTGCGAAAGCCAGAGCCTTGCCCTCGGTCATGTAGGGAGCGACCTGCTTGTTGTAGATGTCAGCGCACAGCTCATCGGGGACCAGCATCATGACGACGTCGCCGGCCTTGGCAGCCTCCTCGACCTCCATGACCTTGAAGTTGGGATGCGTTGCAGCGAACTCAGAAGCCTTTTCCCAGTGAGCAGAACCCTTGCGCAGGCCGACGACGACATTGACGCCGCTCTCGGCGAGGTTCTCAGAATGTGCGTGGCCCTGGCTGCCGAAGCCGATGACAGCGACGGTCTTGCCGTCCAGCACGCCGAGGTTGCAGTCGGAATCGTAGTATTTCTTGATCGCCATGGTAGTTGTTCTCCTTTTGTTTTTTACTTATTTCAGTATAAGAATGAATGATAAGCATCGTATATTTTCGCTCACTGGGGAGCGGAAAAGCAAGTTTGCCTCTGCAGCAGGGCCCGCACTTTTGCGCCATATCGCGCTTTCAGCGTCCAGCTTCAAGCGGCCCGGCCTGCCAATGGTGCTTCGCACCCGGGTTGCGGCTCTCAGCGTCTGCTTCGCTCTCGCTTGCATCCTGCTGGCCGCAGCCCCAACAATTTCTCCCTGTTTCCGCCACTGGCGGCAGTCGAAATTGTTGCCCCCTCTGGGGGAGCTGTCTGCGAAGCAGACTGAAAGGGCTTTAGCGGCATCTCATGCCGGGCAGCGGGAGCTGTGCCTCTCTTACCTCCTGCGCGGGCTTCTGCATATGCTGATGCATCCCGCCGCGCTCGAGGGCGGTGACGCCGGTGCGGCACTGCTCCAGGATCTGATAGTCCGCCATGAGCTTCAGGAAGGCGTCGATCTTCTCGGGACGGCCCGTCAGCTCAAAGACCATGCTGTCGGGCGACAGGTCGATGATCTTTGCCTTGTAGATACCGGCGATCTCCCGCAGCTCTGCACGGTTGGTGACATTTGCCACCACCTTGAGCAGGAGCAGCTCCCGCTCGAGGGCCATGGACTCGTTGAGTACGAAGACCTGACGGGTGACTTCCAGACGCTCAGTCTGGAGGATGAGCTGCTGGAGCTCCTTTTCGGTACCCGAGACGGAAACGGTGATGCGGCTGACTGTGGGGTCGTTGGTGGCCGAAACGGTCAGGCTGTCGATGTTGAAGCCTCTGCGGCAGAACAGGCTGGACACCCGGGCCAGAACGCCGCTCTGGTTGTCCACCAGCAGGCTGATGACCCTGCGCTGATTGGATTCCATGTCGCTGTGTCCTCCTTATTTCATGATGATGTCGTTGATGTCGCCGCCGCCGGGGATCATGGGCAGGACCTTTTCGTCCTTGTCGATCATGCATTCGATCCAGGTGGGGCCTTTCTGCTTCAGAGCGTCGGCGAATGCTCCTGGAACTGAGCCAGATTCTCACAGTGGTAGCCCTTGAGGCCGAAGCCCTCGGCCAGCTTGACGAAGTTGGTCTTGCGGTGGGGGTCGGTCTGGGAGAAGCGCTTGCCGTAGAAAGCGGTCTGCCACTGGCGCACCATGCCAAGCACCTGATTGTTGAAGATGACGGTGATGATGGGCAGCTCGTAGCTGACAGCAGTGCAGGCTTCGTTGAGGTTCATGTGGAAGGAGCCGTCGCCGGTGAACATGACCACCCGCTGGTCGCGGCCCAGCGCCATCTGTGCGCCGATGGCTGCGCCGTAGCCGAAGCCCATGGTGCCGAGGCGCCGCTGGTGATGAAGCCGCGGCTCTTGGTGTGGCGGATGTACTGTGCCGCCCACATCTGGTGCTGGCCCACATCGGTGACGTAGACCGCCTCGGGGCCGCACTGGTTGCAGACCTCGCCGATGACCTGATGGGGCATCAGGCGGGAGGCGTCGGATACCGGGTGGTAATCCTGTGCCTGCCACTCGTGGATCATCTTTATCCAGTCGGGATGCTTCTTGTCCTCGATCATCGGGAGCATGGCGTTCAGCACATAGGCGGCGTCGCCCACGATGGCAAGGTCAACATCCACGTTCTTGCCCAGCTCGCTGGCGTCGATGTCGATCTGGATGATGGTCGCATTCTTGGCGAAGGTCTTGGGGTTCAGGGCCACGCGGTCGGAGAAGCGGGCGCCCACCGCAATAAGGACATCGCAGTCGGCCACCGCCCGGTTCGAGGTGTAGCAGCCGTGCATACCCACCATGCCGATGTTCATCGGGTCGCCGTAAGGCACGACGCCTGCGGCCATCAGGGTATAGGTGGCCGGGATCTCAGCCTTTTTCAGAAGGTCACGCAGGGGCCGGCAGCTGGCCGCCGAGCGGACGCCGCCGCCGAAGTAGACCAGCGGGCGCTGTGCGCCGTTGATGATCTCTGCCGCCCACTTGACCTGCTCTTCGTTGAAGGTGGTCACGGTGCGGATGGGCTCCGGCTTTTTCGGGGTGAACTCACACACCGCAGCGGTGACATCCTTCGGGATGTCCACCAGCACCGGGCCTTTGCGGCCGCTCTGGGCGATGCGGAAAGCCGCACGCATGGTGTCGGCCAGGTCTTCGACCGGCGCACCGTGAAGTTGTGCTTGGTGATGGGCATCGTGATGCCCTCGATGTAGCTTCCTGGAAGCCGTCCTTGCCCAGGCCCTCCGTGGTCACGTTGCCGGTGAAGGCCACCATCGGCACAGAGTCCATATAGGCGGTGGCGATGCCGGTGACGAGGTTCGTTGCGCCCGGGCCGCTGGTGGCCAGCACCACGCCGGTGCGGCCCGTTGCACGGGCGTAGCCGTCCGCCGCGTGGGATGCGCCCTGCTCGTGGGCGGTCAGCACATGGGTGATGCGGTCGGCGTTTTTGTACAGCTCGTCGTAGAGGTTCAGCACTGCGCCGCCGGGGTAGCCGAAGAGGGTGTCCACCCCCTGCTCACAGAGCACCTCCACAAAGATTTGAGAACCGTTCAACTGCATGGCGAGTTTCTCCTGTTTCCGTTTCCATTTTCCACTTTACACACTTTTTTCCCAACACTCTCAGAAGCAGTACCTGATACCTGATAAACAAAAGGTCTCTGTCTCCTTATCCAAGAGACAAAGACCTGGAATCAATCCAAAACTCTCTGCGGTACCACTCTCGTTGACGCTTTCCGCGCCCTCTCACGGGCTTCCAACAAAGCCCTGCGCTCTAACGGCCGCCACCGGCTCTGCTTAGCAGACGTCCCATATATCGTCCTTCAGCAGGCTGCTCCGGGAGGATTCCGCGCCGGGCCGCCTGCTGCCTTGCATCGTCCGGCAGCTCTCTGAAAAGCGGGTATCCTGCGTTACTTTTTCCCATCTGTGCATTTGTTGGGTCAATTATACTATAAATCGGGCCGTTGTCAATCGACGATTTGTAACGTGAATCATGGCAAACATGAAGATAATTAAACACCATCTTGCGCAGGGCCTTACATCGCTGTATAATTCTGAGTAACCGACTTACTTAAAGCATAGCCTCTCCCTTTGGGAGAGGTGTCATCGCCTGCGATGACGGAGAGGGCAAGGCCGCCGGCAAAGCCACACAAGCTCAGCGATCGTATCACTCTGACAAAGAGCCTGCCTGTCGCTGTGCGGTGGGCTTTGTCGCACAGTGCTTGCCCTCTCAGGCGCTCCCGCGCCAGCTCTCCCAAAGAGAGAGCCAATTATAGAAAGGGATATTATGAACCTCACAGAATGGAACGCCCGGCTCCACGGCTGGTCATCTTCCGCGCCCTGCTGGACGATGACGTCATTGCAAAATTGGTTGACCTCACCGACCGGATGGCCGCCGCCCCCCAGAGCACGGGAGCTGTGTGCGACGCTGCCGCTTCCTTCGAAGCAGCCCTCTTCGAGCACACCACCAATTTCGGCGAATACCTTTCCGCTGCCGTTCTCGAAGCCGAGACGGTCTGCGTCCGGCAGGCAGCTGTCAGCGAGGTGCCGCCCGTCTTGCAGACTGCACTGGACAATGAGCTGGACTTCCTGCGGCAGCTGTGCAGCCTGACGCTGGACGAGCTTCTGGACGCCGCCGGTGCCGCCGACAAGCTGCCTTTCCTGCCCCGGTGGGAGACGAAGGCCATCGACCTCCACGCCGCCTACGCCCAGCGGATGAGCGAGGTGGGCAAAAAGGGCTGCGGCATGTTCGCCAAGCACCACGTCTTCACGGTCGAGAACGGCCAGCTGGTGCCGGTGCGCTACCCCGACCCCCAGCGCCTCGACGAGCTGCCGGGCTACGAGCAGGAGCGGGAGAAGGTCATCGCCAACACCCGCGCCCTGCTGGCCGGGGTGCCCGCCAACAATGTCCTGCTCTACGGCGACGCCGGTACGGGCAAATCCAGCACCGTCAAGGCCATCGCCAACGAGTTCGCCGCCGACGGCCTGCGCCTCGTGGAAGTCAAGAAGAACCAGCTCTATCAGATCCCCGATTTGATGGACAAGCTGGCGGCAAATCCGCTGAAGTTCATCCTCTTCATCGACGATTTGAGCTTCACGGCCAACGACGACAACTTTGCGGCCCTGAAAGCCATCCTCGAGGGCAGCGTGGGCGGCAGAGCCCGGAACATCGCCGTTTACGCTACCTCCAACCGCCGCCACCTCATCAAGGAGACCCTCTCCGACCGCACCGGCGACGACATCCACGAGGCCGACACCCGTCAGGAGCTGATGAGCCTTTCGGCCCGGTTCGGCCTCACCGTCACCTTCCAGCGGCCCGAGAAAGCCCGGTTTGAGGTCATCCTCACCGAGCTGGCCAAACAGCACGGCATCGAGATGCCCCACGACGAGCTGCTGACCAAGGCCGAAGCCTTCGCCATCCGTGCCGGAGGCCGCAGCCCCCGCGTCGCCAAGCAGTTCATCGAGCAGTGCGCCGCAGGAGTGCAGAAGTAAATAATAGGAACGATTCAAATCTTCGAGAGTTCCCTCATGGAATCCCTCCGGAGGCATTCTCTTCGGATGCCCCGGACCACAGCGCCGGGATCCTGCAAAAAATGCGAGAGCTCATACCGCGCAAAAGCGCGGCCCTTATCCGAGACGAAGATTTTCCCCTCCGCAAAGCTTACGGTGAAGCCCCGGAATTCAAATGCAAGGCCGTTGTCCGGTTCGTTGATGGTGTCGCCCCAGACGGCCCACTTCAGGGCCGAACAAAGGCGGTATTCCTCTTCCGTGCGGAGCCAGAGTTCCGGCGTCTGGACACTGTGCTCCAGCAGGAACAGGTTGGTAAAATCCCTTACAAAGCCCGTTTCTTTGGCCTCGATGGGCCGATTCAGCTGCTTCCATTCCCGGATATCGAAGCGGTAATAAAGGTTTCCTTCCGTTCCTCTCCGGGGGCTGACCTCTGTGATAGCGCTCCGGCGGACGGCGCTGCATTTCGTGACTTCGCCGTAGTACCGGACACCTGCCTGCGGGCCGAACACATACTGCGACTGGTAAAGGGCCACATAGCGGACAGGAAAATCACTGTCCTGCAGGCGCTCTGCGGGGATGTAATAAAAGCAGTCCTTCCGGCAAATATCCAGCTGCTGCAGGCTGCGCATGGTGCCGACGAGTACATCCCGCACGGCCCAGTCTACTGCTTTCAGCTTCGCTTCCAGTCGCTCCGAATGCAGGTCCATCCGCTGCCGCCTCCTCTCGTGAGCGCTCTTATCAAACAGCGCCCACATCCGACATCCCATAAATCAGTTTCATTATAGCATATCCTCCCTCTCCTTTTGGAGGATTCCATTCCCGCAGTTCAATTTTATCACCCTGCACAAAATTCCGCGATAAAATTTTACGTCTTCACTCTTTCAGGGCAGCACCGTCTGATCTCAAACAAGAAAAACGCAGCGGCATTCCATTCCATGCCGCTGCGTTTTCCATTTGAGAAATTCTGACAAATAAAGATCCGCTTTCCGCAGCCCCCAGCGTCCAGAAGACTGGGCACATATCACAGTCTGGGACGCTGATCCTTCTGTTTATTCTCTGGGCTGTCACAGGGGAAGGTCCGGCCCGGAGGCCAGATGGATAAAAGCACGCATCTCCCGGGTACAGCACTTGTCGCAGTGGTAGAACATCTGGCGGTACATGGTGAGCCGGAAGTCCGACACCTCCAGGATCCGCAGCCCCCCTCTTGCAGCGGACTCCGTCACCGCAAAATGGGGCAGCAGCGAAATGCCGGAGGAACGTTCCAACATTTTAATAATAAAGGCAGTGTCACTGATCTCCAGCGCCGGGGTCAGCTCGATCTGCCGGGAGGCCAGAAAGTTATCAAAGGTGTGGCGGTAGTTGGCATTGCGCTCTGTGAGGAAAAGGGCTTGTCCAGCAGTTCCTCCACCCGGTAGGGGCCCGGGTGGCCCAGGTCCAAGCCGGAGAGGCCACGAACACCACCTCCTCCGGCACCTCGTTGCACTTGTGCCAGCTGTTGGAGTAGCGAGGCTCATCCAGAATGCAGATCAGGTCCACATCCCCTCGCTCCATTTTTTCGATCAGTTCCTCCGGGGAGCCGGTGGTGACACGCAGGCTCACCCCGGGGTTTCCCGTCGGAACTGCCGCATCAGCCGGGCAGACGGAAAAAACAGAGAGACTCCAGAGTGCCGATGTGCAGGCATCCGTTCAGGTCCGTATCGTCACTCATGGCCTGACGGGCACTGTGGATGGTATCCAGAATGGAATGGGCGTATTCCAAGAAACGACGTCCCTGCGCAGTCAATATTACCCGCTTGCCCATGCGATCAAACAGCCGCACGCCCAATTCTTCTTCTAGTGCCTTGATCTGCACTGTCACGGCAGACTGGGAATAGCCCAGACTTTCCGCAGCCTTGGAAAAGCTCTGGAACTGGGCCGCACGGATCAAAGTGTTCAGCTGACGTACTTCCATGGCAAAGCTCCTTTACTATTAAGATTTTTAAACTATAAATTTATTTTTATGAATTTGAATCATGTGTATGTATATGTTAAACTAAATGTGTCAACACGTCAAGGTTTATTTTGACGTTTCAGAAAATCGGTCGAATGCTTTGATGGGAAAGAGAGCACCGCAGGGCACCTGACCGAGTGGAAAAAAGGAGGAAAATTCTCTATGGAAAAGAAAAAAGCGAAGCTCGGATTGCTGCCGAAGCTGCTCATCGCCATTGTGCTGGGCATCATCATCGGCCAGTTCTTCCCGGTGTGGTTCTGCCGCGTGGTCGTTACCGCATCTGGAATCTTCAGCTCATTCCTGAAGTTCATCATCCCTCTGATGATCGTGGCCTATGTTACCATGGGTATCGCTGATTTGAAGAGCGGCGCAGGCAAGCTGCTCATCATCACTGTGGCACTGGCCTACGGTTCCACCCTGATCGCTGGCTCTGCATCCTATCTGGTGTCTGTCAGCCTGTTCCCTAGCTTTATGAGCGAAGGTGCTCTGGAGCAGATCGCTGCAACTGCTGACAACTCTCTGGCCAGCTACCTCTCCATCTCCATCCCCCCGATCCTTGACACTCTCTCTGCTGTTGTTCTGGCCTTTGTGATGGGCCTGTGCCTGTCCACCCTGCGGGGCAAGACCATCGGCGATACCCTTTATAATGGCATGAAGGATTTCTCCGGCATCATCGATCAGGTCCTGCACTCTATCATCATCCCTCTGCTGCCCCTGTACGTCTGCGGCACCTTTATCGACATGACCAAGTCTGGCAAGACCTTTGCCATTCTGGGCATCCTGTGGAAGGTGTTCCTTGTGGTCATCATCATGCATCTGGTCTGCATCTTCCTGCAGTTCTGCGTTGCAGGTGCTGTGAGCCACAAGAGCCCCTCAAGATGATCCGCAACCAGATCCCCGGCTACACCACCGCTCTGGGCACCCAATCCTCTGCTGCTACCATCCCTGTCAACCTGCAGTGTGCAGCTGCTGACGGCGTCAGCGAGCAGATCCGCAACTTCGTGGTTCCTCTGTGCGCCAACATCCACATGGCAGGCTCCATGATCACCATCACCGCCTGCGCTACCGCTGTCTGCCTGATGAACCAGCTGCCCATCAGCCTGAGCATCGTGGTGCCTTTCATCATGACTCTGGGCGTTGCATGGTGGCTTCTCCCGGCGCTCCCGGCGGCTCCATCATGACCGCTCTGCCCTTCCTGTACATGATCTTTGGTGCTGAGGCCGGCGACCCCAATGGCCCCATCTGCGCTATCATGGTGGCCCTGTACATCACTCAGGACTCCTTCGGCACTGCCTGCAACGTTTCCGGCGACAACGCCATCGGCGTCATCGTGGAGACCATCTACCAGAAGTTTATCAACAAGAGCGGAGCCAAGGTCTGAAACGGTTTTCCGCCCAGACCTTCTGACTGACAGGAGTGATATCCCATGGCATTTATCAGTGTATTCGATGTTCTTGGTCCCAATATGATCGGACCCTCCAGCTCTCATACTGCCGGTGCGGAGATCATTGCCTATTTGGCCCAGAAGATGATTGCCCCGCCTTAAAGCGGGTAGACTTCACCCTCTACGGCTCCTTTGCCAAGACCTATCACGGCCACGGCACCGACCGTGCGCTGCTGGGCGGTATCATGGGCTTCTCTGCCGATGATACCCGCATCCGGGACTCTTTCGCCATTGCCACCGAGCGGGGTCTGGCTTACAGCTTTACCCCCAACGAGACCGAGACCGACATCTACCCCAACACGGTGGATATCCGTATGGAGAACGAGCCGGGCAGGTCATGACCGTGCGAGGCGAGTCTCTGGGCGGCGGCAAGGTCCGCATCGTGGGCATCAACGGCGTGGCAGTAGACTTCTCCGGTGAGTACAATGCCTCATCGTGGTGCAGCGTGATAAGCCCGGCGTGGTGGCACATATCACCAAGATCCTCAGTGAGCGGGGCGTGAATATTGCTTCATGCGTCTGTTCCGTGAAGGAAAGGGACACAAAGCCTATACCATCGTGGAATCGGACCAGCATCTGCCGGAGGGCGTAGCCCAGCTGCTACTGGAGAACCCCAATATCAACGACGTGATGATCGTGCAGCCGTAAGGAGGAGCAGACTGGATGAACATGGATTTTAACTCCGCAGAAAAGCTGCTGGAGCTGTGTGAGCAAAACCAGCTGCCTATTTCTGAAGTAATGCGTCAGCGTGAGTGCATTCTGGGCGAAATGCCCCGGGATGCCGCCGACCACCGCATGAACAAAGCATGGGAGATCATGCGGACCTCTGCCACTCAGCCCCTGAAAAAGCCCATCAAGTCCATGGGCGGACTCATTGGCGGCGAGGCCAAAAAGCTGGAGGCTCATTACGGTCGCAAAAAGAGCATCTGCGGTGACGTGCTGGGCAAGGCCATGATCTACGCTATGGCAGTGCTGGAGGTGAACGCCTCCATGGGGCTGATCGTGGCGGCTCCCACTGCAGGTTCTGCAGGCGTGGTGCCGGGCATGATGCTGGCCCTTCAGGAGTGCTACCGCATCTCCGACCAGCGCATCATAGACGCTCTGTACAACGCCGGTGCTGTGGGCTATCTGGCTATGCGAAATGCCACGGTGGCAGGTGCTGTAGGCGGCTGCCAGGCTGAGATAGGCGTTGCGTCTGCCATGGCAGCCTCTGCAGCCGTGGAGCTCATGGGGGTACCCCCCAGCAGTGTCTGGATGCAGCCTCTACCGTGCTGATGAACATGCTGGGTCTGGTATGTGACCCGGTGGGCGG
>ENA-OQEX01001081-OQEX01001081.1-human-gut-metagenome-genome-assembly--contig:-NODE-1081-length-11281-cov-2.072082_pt1 | contig 11281 bp, 19 predicted proteins | sample MGYA00242802_ERZ504649 | MGnify/ENA primary metagenome ERZ504649 (study PRJEB26092, sample SAMD00036194) | human gut metagenome | host: Homo sapiens | study: EMG produced TPA metagenomics assembly of... | reverse complement strand
CAGAGGATACTACTATGAACGGAAGCATGCACTGATACTGAAAGCGATACAAATCTTTATTATCTGCAGAGCAGATATTACGATGCAGAGGTGGGAAGATTTGTAAATGCAGATGATGTAATCAATGCAAAAGACGCAACACTAAAAGAAGATGCCTCCAGGGACGATCTGGCAGCTATACAGTCTGTGAAAGTAAAATCCTTTGGAGAAGATGGCATAGAAAGAGAAATCAAGCTTGCAGACAAACTGAAAGCCTGGATATGCTTGGACGCCATCTGGCAATGTGGAATGACAGGCTTCAGCTCAGCGGTATGGAAGAAGAAAAATCAAAACTGGACAGCTTGATCAAGCAGATCAGCGGAGGCGGATAATGAGCAGCATGGATCTCGTGCTGTCCGAAAAATACAAAGCATTTTTGAAATGCCAGACACCGGTGGAGTTCCTGGAAGGTACCACGGCAGCAGGAAAGACTACAGTAGGAATTTTTAAGTTCATGCTGAAGGTAGCCCAGAGCCCGAAAAAGCTTCATATCCTGGCAGCAGACGACACAGGAACAGCAGAGAAAAACATTATCAACAAAGACTGCATCCTTGATGACTTTGGGAGCTTGGTCGAATACAATGCCGGCGGTAAGGGCAAAACTCCCTCCCCCAATCTCGCTATTCCACCCATCATCTGGCGATAAGGTGATATATGTTCTCGGTTATGACAACAAAGCCCGCTGGAAAAAGGCGCTGGGCGGCCAGTACGGATGCCTGTATATTGACGAGATCAATATTGCGGACATGGAGTTTGTACGCGAAGCTCGATGCGCTGTGATTACCTGCTCGCCACGCTGAACCCGGATGACCCTGGCCTGCCGGTATACGAGGAATACATCAACCATTCCAGACCGCTTCCGGAGTGGGAGGAAGAAACTCCAAAAGAAATTTTAGAAATGCTCAAAGAAGAACCAAAGCCCGGTTGGGTGCATTGGTTCTTTTCTTTTGCTCACAATTTAGGCCTACCGCCAGATAAGGTGCAGCAGATTATAAACAGCGTCCCCAAAGGAACAAAGCTCTACAAGAACAAAATCGAAGTCTGCGGGGCCGGGCGACAGGGCTTGTTTTCAACTTGCAGCCGCATAATCTGATCACAGCAAAATGGCTGTTAGAACAGATGCAGGCAGATAAAATCAAATTTATTCAAGCTTCCGCTGGTGTAGATACGTCGTATTCCCAGCAATCCGCAGATGCATTTGCGTTTGTTTTCTCCGGGATCACGGCCAATCGTCAGAAGATTACCTTGGCTGCGGAGATACATAACAATCGGGATCGCGTAACGGCATTGGCACCTAGCGATATTCCGCCGCTGTTGATCGCATTTCTCGAAAAATACCGGGCGCTCTTCGGACTGTTCGCACGTAACGTCTTTATTGATTCTGCGGACGAGGCCACAATCATCGAATGCCAGAAATACAAGCGGCTGCACGGAAGCATCTATGACTTTGTGCCCGCGTGGAAAAAGACGAAGATTATTGACCGTATCAATCTGCAATCCGGATGGATGGCGAGTGGGTATTTTCTACTGGTGGAGGACTACTGTAAGCCTGAGATTGACGAACTGAACACCTACAGTTGGAGGAAGACAGGGATAACGAGCCGGAGGACGGCCACGATCATGCGATTAACGCCGATCAGTATTCGTGGCTGCCCTACAAAAACCGGATCGGGCGAGGAGGAACGCATCAATGAGTAAATTTGGGGAGAAGGTGAAAAGTATGCTTCGCAATTGGCTGCAAATTCAGCCCGCGGCGCAAAATAGCATTGTTCTTCAGGAACCGCTGAGCCATCAGGCTTCGGTGATTCGCAATCAAATCTGGTATCGCGGAGAGGCCGCAGAGCTGGAGCAGTTATATAAGCAGCTCGGCGCACAGGACGGCACGAACGCAGCGCGGTTTTGGGCAGCAGTTCCAAGCAACAACCTGAAGCTGCGAAAAATTCACAGTGGTCTTCCTGCAATCCTTGTGGATACGCTTGCCTATCTCGTTAAATCGGATATGGACGACGTTGAGTTTAATCGGGACGCAGGTAAGCAAGCATGGGAGGATATCACGCAGGAGCTGGATTTTCAGGATGCGGTGGGTAAAGGCATTGCCGGCGCGCTGAAATCGGGAGACGGGGCCTGGAAAATCATGATCGACGATCCGAAGGATCCGGAAGCTTCCCCTTACCCCCACGTGGAGTTTTACGAAGCCGACCGTGTGGAATACATTCACAAAAACGGCCGGATCACAGGAATACGCTTTTGGACGACTTACCGGGAAAAACACCGGGAATACCGGCTCTGTGAAACCTACCGCAAAGGCAGTGTCAGCTATGCGCTATTCGAGGGCGAACACGAGGTATCGCTCGACTGTGTTCCAGAACTCGCAGGGTTGAAACCGGTCGAATTTGATGGCGGCTTCATAATGGCCGTACCGCTGAAGTTCTATGATAGCCCCAAGTTTTCCGGGCGGGGCAAGGCGATCTATGAGAGCAAGCTTGACGATTTCGACGCGCTTGATGAGGTTATCAGCCAATGGTGGGATGCGATCCGTGCGGGCCGTGTCAAGAAATACATTCCAAGAGATCTTGTTCCCACCGACCCTAAAACTGGCAAGATAATGCGGATGAATGATTTCGGAAGCGAATATATTGTGACGGAATCTGCGTCCGGCGAAAATGACACAAGCAAAATCGAAATGGTCCAGCCGGAAATTCGGTATGAAGCGTTTTTGTCCTCCTATCTTGCCGCTCTTGATATGTGCCTCCAGGGTATTGTCTCACCGGCCACCTTGGGCATCGATGTGGGAAAAAGGAGCAGCGCAGAGGCACAGCGGGAAAAAAAGGACGTCACAGGCTATACGCGCAATACGATAACGGGCGTGCTCGAAAAGGTACTGCCGCAGCTCATCCGTGTAATCCTGACGACTTATGATCTCATGCGAGGGGAGGCCCCTGGCGTTTATAATCCGTCTGTCGGGTTTGGAGAGTACGGCGCGCCGTCGTTTGACGCCCGCGTTGAGACGGTTAATCAAGCCGCTGCGGCCGCCACCATGAGCATCGAAACGCAGGTTGATCAGATGTGGGGTAACAGCAAAGACGCAGAATGGAAAGCCGCCGAGGTTGCCCGTATCAAAGCGCTGCGTGGAATCGAAGAACTTTCAGAACCGTCTATCGGCGGAGGGTTGCGGGATAAGTTGCCCACTGAGGCTGTGGTGGTATGACGTGGCAGCAGATCGCCCGGTTGTTTGAGGAAATGGAATTGCGGCTGATTGCATCTCTCGCTCGCAATCTTGCCGGGCACAAGGAGTGGGAACAAAATGAAAAGTTTCGCTGGCCTGCTTGGCAGGCACTCAAAATCCGCAATCTGGAGCAGTACCGCAAGCAAAACAAGGCCCTAATGGAAGAATACCGACCCGTAATCGACGAAGCTACAGAGCAGATGCTCCGTGAACAGTTTGATGAGGGTTGGGAGCAAACGCAGCAGGAACTGATTGAGATTGATCCGGAACGCGCGGAGCAGTCCATCCAAGACGATCATTTCTTTGGAGTGAATCACCGTCGCCTGAACTCCCTTATTGATGAAATCCAGACGACGGAATCCCGTGTGGAACGCGCCGCCCTACGCACGATGGAGGATGCTTACCGGCAAACGATTTCTCGCGTGGAATTGTCTATGTCAGCAGGGGCTATTACCCTGCCGCAGGCAATCGATATGGCGGTGAAGGGCTTTTTAGCGCAGGGGATTTACTGTGTGGAGTATAAAGACGGGCGGCGGGTCAACATTGCCGACTATGCGCAGATGGCCCTGCGCACCGCTGCAACCCGGTCTATGCTGTTGGGCGAAGCGCAGCGCCGGGCTGAATTCGGCGTGGATACGGTACTGGTCAGCCAGTACGGCGCCTGCTCAGAAACGTGCCTGCCTGGCAGGGCAAGGTATACATTGATGATGTTTGGGGCGCGTGGGCAGGAGAGCGTAGCGGCGACCGGGGTTTGAGCAATGACGGCCATTGGTATATGCTGCTCTCCGTTGCGGTCAATAAAGGGCTGTTCCACCCAAACTGTCGGCATACGCTGATGACATGGAGGCGCGGCGACCCGATCCCGCCGCCAATGGATATGGATGGGGATAAAATCCGAAAAACCGCCGCCTTGGAGCAGCAACAGCGCGGACTGGAACGCGAGGTGCGCAAGTGGAAGCGTATGGCTGAAGGCACGCTCGACGAAGTCCAGAAGAAAGCGTGTCAGCAAAAGGCGCGGGATGCACAAAAAAACGTCCGGGAATTTATCGGGGAACATAAGGATGTGCTGCGTAGGGACTACTGGCGTGAAAAAACATACGGAATACCGTTGGAAGATTCCCAAAAAGATGCTATACTGAATGCAGAGATCAAACGTGAATCTGGCATCCGCGGCGTGCTCCACTTAGATCCGGAGCCGCTAGAGATCGAAGCGTTGCAATTTGACGATAAACATATCAATTTACAGCGGAAGCACAATATTACGCAGGAACAGGCGCAGGAAATGATCAAAAATGCAAAGGCTTCCGTCACCGTTTGGAATGGCCGGTTTGAGCGATATTATTCCGATCAGGGCGTTATATATGTCGATCGGGAAAAGCAATCGATACGCACGGCGTTTGGGCCAGAGGAATTTGACGATAAGGTGAAAAAGATATTGGAGGCGTTAAAGCGGTATGGAAGATAAGGTGTTTTGCCCGCTGATGGGCGAAGAAATAGACGTTGCCATCTGCTTTGATATCTGTATGGTAGTGGATGACGGCGCGCCGCAGTGGACAGCTCCGCAGGAGGCCTTTACTCCTGATGACTATGAGAAGATATGTTCCAAGTGTCCGAACCATAGAGACGATTAAAACATGCTGAAATCAGGCAATTGAAGTAGAGATTGTGCTGCTACGCACCCTCTGAGTCAAAAGAAATGCGGGAAGGGCACACCCGCCAATTGCCATTTCACGAGGGAAGCCTGCTAAAAGCGGACTTCCCTTGCTTTATGCCTTTATATGTTAAAATATCAAATCGCTTGCCATCCGGCAGGCGCTTTTTCATGTCCATTTGAAGGAGGTGAGGACAATGCCAAAGGCGCAAGGGAGGCGGGCGGAAGCCTGCTAAATTTGCCCGCAGAAATGCGGGTCATTTTTATGCCCAAAACGTGCTGCAAGGCGTAAAACTTTGCAAGGATAACAGCCGACAGGCTATAAAAGGAGCGATATGCAATGTTGAGAACCACCGTACAGAACAGCAAAACCTTTTTGAGGCCGCAGCTCCAGTTGTTTGCGGAACCGGCTCCCCAAGTGAATCCCGACAAAAACCCGAACAACCAGATTCCGCCCCCGGCCGATCCTCCCGGTGGAGGGACAGAGCCCAATCTGCCAAAAACACAGGAGGAGCTTGACGCTCTGATCAACACGCGTCTAAAACGCGCAGAAAAGGACTGGCTCAAAAAGCAGAAGCAGGCCCAGCAGCCACCCGCTGCCCCTCCGTCAGCTTCTCACGCAGAGGGCGAGGGTGAGCCTGCCGAGGACAACAGCGCTGCCCTCCATCGGGAGATTGTCGAAACCCGCGCGCAGCTTGCCGCATACAAGGAGGGTATAAAACCCGAAGCAGTGGAGGACGCAGTGCTGCTTGCCATGCATGCTGTCGAAAAATCGGGGGATGAACTCGACGAGGACGCCGTTGCAGAAGCGTTGAAGGAAGTCCTCAAGCGCCATCCCGAATGGAAAAAGCAGGACGACCAGAAGAACAATTCCGGCGGATTCCGGGTAGGAGCTGGAGGGAACAAAAATCATCCAAAGACCGATGACGATGCGCTCGCTGCGATCTTTGGCAACAACTTAAAATAGGAAGGATGATGACCAATGGCTGTATACGATTACGCCGAAACCTTTGCGCGCCAGCTCGCGCAGAAGTATGCGCGGGAGCTGTGCTCCGATGCGCTTACCAAAAGCAATCCTGGCGTGCAGTTTATTAATGCACAGACAATCAAATTGCCTCGCATGTCCCTGAGCGGCTACAAGGACCATATCCGCACGCCCGGTTTTAACGCTGGCACCATGTCAAACGACTGGGAGCCGAAAAAGCTCACCCACGACCGCGACGTGGAGTTTTACATCGACCCGATGGATATCGATGAGACGAACCTCGTCATGTCCGTCGCCAACATCCAGACGACTTTCGAAGAGGAACAGGCAATCCCAGAAAAGGATTCCTACCGCTTCTCTAAGTTACATGCGGAGTTAAAACAGTACAGCGTAACCCCAGATTCCACCGAGATCACCACGCAAAGCATCCTCGAAATGTTCGATGAGTATATGGCGAAGATGGATGAGGCTGGCGTGCCGACAGAGGGCCGCATCATTTACGCAACGCCTACTGTGCGCAAGATCATCAAGGAGGCCGAGGGCATCCAGCGTGTGATGAGTGTATCCTCTGCTGGCGGGATCAACCGCCAGGTGCACAGCCTGGATGACGTGCAGATCAAGATGGTTCCTGCGGCCCGCATGAAGACAAAGTATGATTTCACGACCGGATGCGTCCCTGCGTCCGACGCGAAGCAGATTAACTTTATCCTCCTGCACCCGTCGGCGGTCATCTGCCGGGATAAATACAGCTATATCAAACTGTTTACGCCTGGCACGGATAGCCGTACAGCCGATGGCTACCTCTATCAGAACCGCAACTACGGCGACCTATTCTTGATCGAAAACAAGGTTGCAGGCGTCGCCATGAACGCGGAAGCCGTGGGCGCTTGAAGGAGGGACTAAAATGAAGGCAACAAAGGGAAACAAGGTCTATACGATCGATCAGACGCAGCAGGAACGTTATGTCAAGGAGGGCTTTGACATCCTCGACGACAGCGGAAAACTCGTGCGGCATGGCGCAGGCAAAACCGTGCCTTACGACAAATTCCAGACGGTGGCCAACGAGAACACCGCCCTGAAAAAGCAGCTCAAAACCGCACAGGAGGCCTTGAAAAAGGTAAAAGAGCAGAAGGATTGATGCAAGGATGCGTTATGTTACGATAGATGACTACATGCGTATCTGCCCGGAAGGAGACGCAACGCAGCAAAATTTGGAATCCGCCGAGTATGACATTGATAGCTTGACCTTCAACCGGATTATCGGTCAAGGATTTGATCGACTGGCGGAGCGGCAGAAGGAGCTTGTGACAAGGGCTGTCTGCTTACAGGCGGATTTTTTGCGCGAATATGGCGAGTTGCTCAGCAATCCGCTCTCCTCTTATGCGATCAACGGTGTATCCATGTCGTGGGATAAATCCATGCTGGTACAGCAGGATGGCGTCAATACTCTGCGTAGCATTTATGCGCTCCTGCAGCAGTCAGGGCTCACCTACCGTGGGCTGGATTGGGGGTGACGCGCTTGAAATGGCCGCAGCTCGTGCCGCCGCAGGCCTGCTGCACGTCGATCACTGTGCGACTTCAAACGGGCCTGAATCTCGACGGCACGCCAAAGCGCGAAACAATTTATGAGGGTAAATGCAATTACTCCGAGAGATCCCGGCAGGTCGTGAACGCCGAACGCAGCTCATCCAGCTCAATGCCCGCGCGTTGATCCCCGGCGATATCGCGCCGGGCCGGGATATCTCTGGTGAAGTGGCCGTCCACGGTGCCGGTGCGGAGACCGTCCGGATCATTTACAGCGCATCCCGCGCGCGGAACCCGGACGGCACAGTAAATTTTACACAGCTGGAGCTGATCTGATGAACGGAATCCGGATCGAACTTGACTATGCGGCGATTGAGCAGCTGGAGAAGGCAGTCTTGCGGGCGGCGGAAGGAACGGTGGATGAATTGAGGTCAGATGTTGTCAAAGAGCAGGTCATGCCTTATGACATCGGAGACATGCAAAACAACTCTACTTTCGCTGAAACCTTTCGTTCCGATGGCAAAATCGTGTCCCTGCTCACAACAGACGCCCCGCAGGCCCGCCGCCTGTACTATCATCCAGAGTACAACTTCCAGACCGTCAACAACCCCAACGCTGGCGGCCTCTGGCTGGAGCCGTGGCAACCCGGCGGCAGGCGTGAGACCTTTGCGCGGGATAAATTTGCTGAATTGTACAAAGAGGAGGCAAAGCTGTGACCTTGACCCTTGAACAGGTCGCCGGATGGCTGCTCCAGAAGGACGCAGATCTAGAAGGCCGCGTGACCGTCGGCGCGATCGACGCAAACTATGACCGATGTGTAGGCGTGTATAACGACAACCGCGCGTCCGGCGGCCAGCGCATCTGCATCGGGGGTGCGGCCTGCACCCGGTACGCTTACAAATATGTGACACTGCTCGTGCACTGGACAACAAATCCTGTCACAGCCGAAAAGAAAGCCATAGAGCTGTATGAAAAGCTCTATGGCCTGTCTTATATCGAGATGGGCGGCGTACAGGTGGTTTCCGTCGATCCCGGCGCCGCCCCGGTTCCAGTCGGACGGGATGTGAAAAAGTGTATGAGTATGTGATCAACCTAAAGATATGCTACAGAAAGGAATGATGTTTGATGCCGAAAACAGGTGTTTTTCCGGTATTTGACAATAAATTTAAGATCGGCAAATCCGGGCGGTCCAGCACCACAGAGGAAATGGTGCCTATCGCGGAAATGACTAGCTTCTCCGTCTCGATCGACGGCAGCGTGCAGGAGTGGACACCGATGGATGCGGAGGGCTGGATGAAGCGCATGACGACCGGCAAGGCGCTGACGGTATCCCTCTCCGGCAAGCTGTGCCCTGGTGATCCCGGCAACGATTATGTCGCAGGCCTCGCGTGGAAATCCGGCACGGACTGTGATACGAAATTCGAGTGGGAATTTCCTTCCGGCGCGAAGCTTGAGTTCGACGCAGTGATCAGCGTGACCGCGATCGGCGGCGGAGAAAGCACGGATGTGGCCCCGCTGGAGTTCGACGTGATGTCGCACGGACGGCCCTCGTTTACGCCGCGTCGGCGGCGGGATAAACGAAAAGAGGCCCTCCTCAATTTTGAGGGGGCCACGCACTAATTGGCGTTCTTAACGATAAACGGTTTCCCAATCGTTGGCTTTAAGCATTTCTATTAATTTCTCTCTATCCCACAAAAGCACTTTGCAAGATGATGCCAATTCTTTTGCACCTGCTGTGAAATAGTTGTTGGTGACGACAACACCAACATGGCACCCGTAGTGTTGTCGACCTGCATTTACTTCTTGGACTGGGGTGTTTCCTAAAGCATGTGAGTAGCGCTTGCATTGAATGGCATAACGAATCCCATCTTTCTCGGCCAAAACGTCAACACCTTGATCTCCAGAGCCTCCGGTGGATTGCACGTTTTCATATCCGGAATTTTGCAACAGCTTTATAAAAAACAACTCAAATTTTGGACCTTGCATTTGATCTATAAGATCAATCCAATATACTGGTTGGTCAGGAGGCTCAGCGGATGCATTGTCCGGAAGAGAACCTGTATCCTTGCCAGCACGCCCCATTTCTCTTAATTTTACTTCGATCTCGTCAATATCTTTCTGGGATTTATTCATCTTGTGGGATAAAATAGCCAGTTGAATGCCCAAAGCAATCAGAGTAAAGCTAGACGGCTTTTTTTGCGGGAAGAAACGAGAAAAGATGTATATTAACTAAAAATATAACACCGGCAAAAATGCACGAATCCGATGAGCCAATTAAAAAATCGCGTAAATCCCTGTCCCGGGATATTTCCAGAAAACGCAGCCCAAATTGCATATATAACAGCAAATATAGCACCGATAGACCAACGATCTAAATATTTTTTGACAAAATTCCTCATATTTACCCCTCCCGTCGCCTCATAGAATAGCACGTGAAGAAATAAATGTAAAGTTTTTTGAAAAACCTCTTGACTTTTTGCAATGCATAAATTAGAATAAATGTAGTGCAAAAAGTGAGGTGATGATTTGAGCCCACGAACAGGTCGCCCAAAAGCAGAAAACCCTAAGGCGGTCAGTGTTACAATTCGCTTGGATGCCGATACAGAATCAAAGCTAAGAGAGTATTGCAAGGAAAGCGGCATTAAACGAGGCGAAGCCATACGCCGGGGAATTCATCTGTTGTTGGCGCAAAAAAATAGAAACAGCCCGCCACCCTGGAAAAGTTACGGACTGTCTCTATTGTACGAGGTATCTCTACCTGTGAAATCTATTATATCATAGGTAGGGTGCCACTTCAAGTAAATTGAAGGAGGTATTTTTATGTCCAAAAACATTACCAAAGCCGAGGCGGCAAACGTCCTCTCGGATGAAATCTTTGATCTCAGCATAGCGATTGAAAAGGCTCGCGTTGTTATGCAGGAGGTTACGAACGGCTATTTTCAAAAATTAAGTAACGAAGTGGAAGGAGATCGTACGTCAATACTTTGGGATTTCAATCGCGTTGGAGTCTTCGCGGAGATTGCTGACGATCTCATGTTTAAGATGTGCCAGATCGTAGAGGAATTAAACGGCCTCAAAAATGCAGATACAAAGGAGGAAAAAGTAGCATGACAAGCGCAGAATATTACCTCCGCTGTATCGCCGACCTTTGCGCCAGTATGTCTGAGGCACAGCTTGAAAGGGCCTATCGTTGGGTGCAAGCGGTCTGGCTGAACGGAGACGGAACGCAAAACAAGAAAAAGGAGAATGTAGCATGAATAATCTTACCGTATTCAACAACGATATCATCCCGGTATACACCACCGACGCAGGAGAAAAGGTCGTCATTGGTCGCGAGCTGCATGAGAGGCTTAAAATTGCAACCGATTACAAGGACTGGTTCCCTCGGATGTGCGAGTATGGCTTTTCAGAGCCTAAAGACTTTAGCTCATTTTTGAGCGAAAGTAAGGGTGGTCGTCCTCCCGTCAATCACATCCTCGCCCTTGACATGGCAAAGCATATCGCCATGATCCAGCGCACCCCGCAGCAAGGAAATCCGCGACAAGCTCATATCCCTCGAAACGCGGGTGCAGGAGCTTTCCCCGGAGCTCCGCCTCCTCATCAACCTTGAAATGCGCCAGAAGGAGCAGGACAGGGCCATTGCAGAGGTCAATCAACGTGTGGACGATATCAAGGATGTTGTTGCCCTGAACCCACGGTCATGGCGCGAGGAGCTCGCAAGCTGATCGTCAGGGATCGCCCAGTCGATGGGCGGGAATGAATTTATCCGCGATGTGCAGGCCGAAATCTTTGCACTGGTGGACGAGCGGGCCGGTGTCAGCCTTGCAACCCGCCTCACCAACAAGCGCCGCCGCAT